>Ga0210059_1005015_pt1 | contig 21297 bp, 13 predicted proteins | sample Ectturendosymbi2_FD_188042 | JGI IMG/M metagenome (GOLD analysis project Ga0210059, IMG submission 188042) | Ecteinascidia turbinata endosymbiont from Florida, USA - Sample 2 (SPAdes) (version 2) | ecosystem: Host-associated > Tunicates > Ascidians > Unclassified | place: Key West, Florida...
TTCCCAATAACTGTAAACCTACTTTTTAGAATTATTTAACACAGGCAAGTACTTTGATAGCATTGACGTACGAAGCGAGGAGGGCAATTGCTCCCGCAGATGCGGGCAAAACTGTCCGAATTTTGTTTGGGTAATTTGCTTAAGTAGAAACTTCGCCCTGCAATACATTCCTGTTGAAGATTGTAATTTAGTGGCTTAGAAATTCGGGCAAACCGAAAATTTTGCCCCTCTTAAACCAAAGATCCCGTATACCCAGATTTGGTCACCACCACAAGTTTCAGGAAAGCCATCCCAATTTTCCACTTTTTCCAGACTTTTTGCAACTTTCAATTTGTTAGGCTACTTCTCAGAAACTACGACAACCATCTGTTTGAGACTTATGCCATAGTACTTGTACCGGTAGTACAGTACTTAATGATGCAACTTTCACCACAAGAACATCATGAGGCTTACTTCGCTCAAACTTAACTGTCACTTCTGATTCTTCGCAAATAGCTTTATTGTTCATAGGCTGCAGTATTCGTAAGGAAATTTTCTGTTACTTTTATATTGGAACCACTATTTTTTCACAGCGGGAATAGTCATTCAGTTCGCATAATTAAAACCAGGTTATTTTAAACTTTTGCTTCAATGTCAAGTTGCTTCATCATATCTTTACGAGAGAGAAATTGAATATCACTGACTAAGCAGCACACATTTGCCATTACGAACAAAAGTCGACCTTCAGAAGACACGTAGCAGCAACCATTGAAACCGCAATAACTATCGACCTGTATTTTGCCGCAAATATTGAAACTTGACCTGCCAAATACGAAACACTTATAACCGCAACAGAAAACAGCCTCAAAACGCAAGCTCTCACTGCCTTAAGAGCAGGGAATTTGCTGACATTTCTAAACATGTCTTTCAGTTCTTTATGTTTACCTCAACCACGCCCTCATCGAAATCCTGGCAACGACCCCGTCTGTATAAAATGATCGTGCGGCTATGACAACCGGTAAGCAGAAAACTGCCTTTGTAAATGCTTGCAGCAAATTCGGTTCCCAAAAACCTTGAATGTGAATTATCTTTTGTCTGATCTTTTTTTGACCTGTATTTTGACCATCACTGATAAACTTTTATTGTGCCAACTATTTGAAGAACAGAGACAAAGCTATTATCAGTTGCAAAGCGTTTTGTTATCTTTGATCTTGTCGTAGTTAGATCCTATTCTGAAGTTGCAAAAATTATATTATTGATTTTAAATCAGCCCCTGTCCAGTTTGCAGTTTGGTTCGCTTGCTCTATTTATTAATGTCTCCTTCAACCAGGATGTTAACTCGCTAAAATCGCGTGCAGTTGTTTGTAGGTAGGCTACTGTATATTAATGAAAACGGTGAAAATATAACCTTAACTCATTTTTTATACAGATCGTGTAACTTAACGCAGACAGCATGTGGATTAGGTAAAGCGTGCATTCTTTGTGTTTATGTTTATGACCTCACTTTTTTAACTTTGTACAAGTTCTGAACTGCTTCACATATTGAAAAGTTATACATCTGTCGCGCTCCTTGCTTGTATAATATATAACGTTCAGTGTTTATTCAAGATCTTTGCTGCGAGTGTGATAGAAGTTTAGGACGAGATTTACCGCAAAAACATTGTGCAAACTGTCTTCTGCAAACCCGACCGGATGGCAGTTTTGACGCCAATTCCAAGTTAGGATGGAGTAGCAAAAACTTTAGGTGTCAGTACAATTTCTGTAACTCTTAAGCATTATGCCAACCAGCTTGATGGCCCTTTTCAAATACCGGCGTCTACGGCAAATGCTACTTATAAATCTTCATTCAGTGTCACAAAAATGTCTTAATTGAACGGAAGTAGTGTTTGCTTCATTGAGGGAAACGTAGTCAACAGCGAATAGGCAAAATGTCGACTTTGCAATATGTTGGTCGGGCAAGAGGGCAATTCTGCAACTTAGCGACATGGCATATCGGTTACTTGACTGTTCGACTATGTGACAATTTTGCATTCATTTGATGGTGTGGTTTATAATATAATTCCTGAATTAACTGTCCTCCTGAGTAACGTACCATTCACCTACCTCACCAAGACCATAGAATCATATAATTGCTAAATCTACGTTTTCTCGAGTTGCTGTTTTATTTAGTTATTTGCTTGCTTGCATCTTATTGTGCTCTGTAGCATCATACCTTGGCCAGTGAAACGAGCTTATCAGTGGGAAGCTACTTATTTCGATCAAGAACGACAAGCAAAAGCACAACTCTGGACCCTTATTAACTTGCAGTTAATGTTTCATTTCTTGTGGAGGGTTTCTGTTTGAGACAAACGACAAATCGCCTATTTAATTGAATCGGTCGTGATTGATTTACTTCAAAGCTGTTTTATCGTTGTTCAACCAAAATCCGCTTATGACTGACGGCTTCGTTCGAACTTCTTAGTTGAAAATTTTACCTAGGGATTAACAGTGATTTGTGAAGTATTTCATTAGCAGTCAACATAAGTCAACTGCAATAACATCATGCAACCGCAGTTGATACAGACCGTTGTTTGGTAAAATGATTTGTTGACGTGAAACCGAACGTTAAGTTATATCAGCCGAACATTAGCAAGGCAGTGCTAATCGGGCAAAGGTAAATATAGAGTAAAACAGCCTTGTGCCAATAAACCCTTAATTGTTTGTTGCGATCAGCTTCCTACAGTCACCTATTTATTGCATGACCACTGAACTGCGCTTGCTAGAGTGTCTGTCGCTTTGCAGAAGTTGCCACCGATTACGAAAAATGAAAAATGGATTTCACGAAAATATTTTTACTAATTCTTCACAGCGTAGTTTGCATCTGTCAAGGTAATCTGTTTGTTTTCCACTTAAAATTGGTAAGACCTTATTACCTCTCATTTAATATTGTTATGGAGAAAATAGCAAAAAACTTAAAACCATAGACGAATAAAATGTACTGTTTATGAGCGAGTTTATCATTTGTCATGTATCATTAAGATAAGAGATTTAGTAATATAATAGCTTTAGCAATGATTTAAAAATAGGCTTTAGTTTATCAGAGTTCTCCTAAGTCGAAAATCGCGCAGAGACTTACAAACGGTTTGTCATAATATTACCTATCGAACTGAGGAACTTTTTCAAAGAATCGATTAAAATTGCTCAGCAAGGAACAAGCTACGAGCAATGCAGTACAAACCGAGGCAAAAATCTATTGTATTTTCAAAGTCATTTCAAGTTTTGCATGCATCAATGTTTAACTTATTTCCGGTGTCAACAGACGGAACTTTATGCTGAGATTCCAGATTTTAAACGCCGCTTCAATAAAATTAAGTGTAAGCTGTGCGGTAAATGAAGTTGACACCGTGTCCAATAATGGAATCAACAGTTGAATCTGATAGATATATTTTGCAGCGTGAAATACACCTTGTATTATCGTGAAATACTCCCTATATTATCTTAGATATTGGGGCTAATTTTCAGATGTGATGTTTACACTTGCATTAAGGTAGTTCAATGAAAGTGTTACAGGTAAAAATGTGTGAAAATTTTTGACTGAATTTTATATCTTGAATTTTTTTAGAAATAGTTGCAGAAATCACAGATATGCTGCCAAAGTTTAGTATAATTGCAACAAGGTTTGCTGCAACAGTGAAGTATTTTAAGTTTAGTGGAATACAGGGACAACTGTAGCAAGGATTTTGCATTTCAGCAAATTTATATGAAAGCTCGCAATCCTTGGCGTATCAAGGAAAATACGTACCAGTTACATCAAGTTATAAGTTATATCAGTGGCATCTCCGCCATTCAGCTGAGAGTCAAAAGCTGCATATGCTAATTAGTTTAGTGCACCTCTTAACTCTTACATTGCATCTCTTTTTTATTTGCAGGTAAAGTGACCAGTGATGCTATTTGTCCACAAATTAGAGTCGGAGAAGATGATTTGCCAGGTGACCGTTTCGTGTGATAACATCTTATCCCAGCATTGTAATAAAATACAATGCATGTAGGCCTACTGGATTTTCGGAATTTTGTAATAAAGTTTTTTGGCTTACCAAGTACTTTTTTCAATGAGCATGCTTACAATTGCTTGCTTACAACTGTTTTCCCCTAGCTACGGGTTTTATCTTCAAAGAAAAATTTCTGTTCCTCTTTAATTTTTGTCAAAAATCATATGACAAAATATGAAAAAGATATAAATGTGATTGACTATACTTTTTTCTTAGTTGTTTTGTTGCTTTGAAGATAAAAAGTGCAAAAAATTTTGAAATCACAACATAGTTTAGTCAAACAGAAATTTCCCACCAGCAGTTCATATAGTCTGTAAGCCCAAAAATGGTTTCTAGCTCGGTGCGACGACACGAGCAACAGAACAACAAATTCCTTCGACCTAACACTACTGCAGAATTAGGCTTGGCGCCAGCTATGTCCAACCTGCAGCCTATTCGAAAACTTCGTGCGCCCCAGTTGAAAGCTTTCGTTGTTGTGTATGTACAATGCAATGAAAATTAGTCCTTACTTTGACAATCTTAAATTTGACATTTTTCATGCAATGGTCAGCGCCACTTTATCATGTCTATACTGCGCATTGGATGATAGATCACATGGCAACTTTTCACATTGATAAGAAGCAATGTTTCACCAGAATGTTTCACTTTCAGGTCATCTAAGATCAACGTGAAAATGTCGGATCTATCACCCACCCTTGGAAATGATTACGGTACTCCTTGTCAGGGTGAATCATTGATCACTAGGGCAACCAATGTTTTGACCTAAAAACTTTAAATTTTGACTTAATTATTTACAAATTTGACTTTATTTTGACCTATCAATTTCCTGCGTTTGCAACTGAAACGCGGATACAAAGCTCATATTAGAAATCAAACCAATAGGTTTTTTTTCTGTTTGAATGAAACACACATCAAAAGTATAAAAGACCCAACGCAGCTAGAGGAAGTAAACTGTTGACATAAATCAATCCAAACGCATAAAAGAAATATCCAGTGTTAATAAATCTCCTGAGGTCTCTGAGAATGTTTTGCCTTGTTATACTTAAAACATCAACTACTATCACGCCTAGCATACTTTCAATCATCCAGTAGTGGGCTAAACGACATTATTATGTCAGAAGTCGCAAAACTTATCTCAGAATTTCAACTAAACTTGCGAAAGCATGCTATAATATTTGTTGTTGTAGCTTTAATAAAATATCGATAAAGAGAAAAAAACTGTGCTAGAAGAATTTTTCACCTAACGACAAATATTGGGCTAATGATAAATTTTGACTTTTTTTGACCTAATAACTTTTAGTCTCTCATGGTATGAGCGTGAAATTAGGCTTGTGGACATTTCATGAACTTTAATAAAAGCAGAAAAATTTTGACTTTTGGTTGCCCTATTGATCACATAGCGGTGGATGATAGATCCTATAGGCAACACTGATAGGGAAAAATGTTGGTGGAACACTGTTTTGTCAACGTGAAAACGTCGGATGCGATTTATCATGCAACATACTGCGTAATGGCAGATTTCCATCCAGTGACAGCAACTCCTCGGTGAAAATCTGACTTTTAGTTTTCTGATTTCTATCCCTGTTGTTCCAATGGCACTAAACTTGCTTACGTCATCACACTTAGGAGCGACTAGAGGCAGGGTTGCAACCAGCTGATATTTTCGTGGGGTAATTATCCGGTCCCCCGTGGTTACGGGCCTGACTAGAGGTGACAAACACTCGTTATCATTGTAGTAAAGAATATAACATTTTAAATAGCTTAAGCTGAGTCTTATTTTACCGAGAATAAAGTACAGAAACTATGGGCGGCGGACAAAAGGTCTGAGGTGTGCGCAGAACCCCACTATATTTCAAAGGGAGCCCGAAGTGCAAAGAACTCCCACTATTTTACTGCATTTTTAGTTTTTCATTATGAAGTACATCCTCTTCTAAATCTCCAATCGTGTTTACACAGTATGCAGGTTTGCTTCATAGAAATTAGAGAACAACATATCTTTTGAAGTTAGTGGCACTGACAAAATATGAAAATATATGCCATAAAATTACAGCGAGTTAAGGTACGTTTTCACACGTCAATTGTTTTAGAAATTGTACAAAAGGATTGTTCCAAGGTTGAATGATCGAATGCAGGGGTGTGCAGAGGTCTGGTGATGCCCGGAGCAACTGCTTGATTGCATGCCCCTCTATCAAATTCTTGTGTAGTATTGAAAAACATGAGAAATACATCATTTGAAATACGTAAAATCTAGTGTTGACGAAAAAACAAGTTTCGAAAATTTTGAATTAAAAGTATTTCAATAGCGTTTTTTGTTTTTAATGTGTTAGTCTTTAATAATTTGTTTCATTCTACAGTATAGGCCTGTGGCATTTGTTTATAAGCAAAGTTCTTCTAGTAAATGGTATGCGTTAATGAACTAAATATTGAATTGCAGGCAAATGAGTATCGGATAGGCCAACCACAAAAGAGCACTTGCGAGTTTTGAGGATGATAGGAGATAGAGTTGTCTATTTTTTCTGTTATAAACAGTATCTTAAATTCTACAACCATGTAGTTCGATATATTGCTGCCCTTTATGTATTTCTGAACTATAAAGAAATTACTGTGGATATTGTTTAGATATTTTTGAGACGACAGGTCGCAGATTAACAATAGATTGGTAGGAATTGACCAGCCTACAAACTTACAAAGGGGGGAAGAGATAGGGTGTAAGGTCTTAAGATAATTATGGTGCTTCATCTCTCTCTCGGGTCACTTAACATACATCTGCATGCCCCTTTCAGGCAAGTTCCCATAAGATCAACGCAACACGTACTAGTAGCCTTACAATACGAAGAAGCATGTAGTTACAGCATTTCAATAAAATGTAATTTTTGTAATTTCTTTCCTTAGATGCCCCTCTGCCTTGTATGCCCGTCGTTCCGTCCGCCCCTCCCCCTCCGCAAGCCCCTGATCTAATGTTCATCGCTGACGTCACACAGTCAACTATCCATGCGTAGGTAGTAAGCCTAAATCGGACATCTAACTCCCCACCACAAAATTGTTCCGTTGTCCTTAACAGAAACGCATTAAATTTTTGTGTCCATTTCACAATCGGGTAGAAATGATTCAGAGTATCTGCAGCTTGCATTAGTTGATCTTCAATCAAATATGGAGCTGAAACTCTCGTTTCAAAGTAAATAAAAGCCTAAATTTTACAGTGAGTACTTTCACGAAGGTAACTTCCCCGTCCTGAAGCAATTGGCAACGCGCATTGCAGCGGAAATAGGAATTACATACTAGTGTGAATCTTCTTCTCAAAAGTAGAAATTGTTAAATCGAAGAATCCAAACAAGCTGACAGACGAAAACATGACAAACCAGTTACGCTATTAAGAGTCAAAGTTGCCTGTTGATATTACAAGGTTGGTCATTAGGATAGCATTCAAAAACAAATTTAACAAATTTATCTATAACTGTGAAACCAAACTGTTGATTCTTACGCATTAATTTTTCGGTCGGAATATTATTGGCTGAGCGTTTGTTGTTGACTCATTTGTCACATAAACTTTTAGTTACTTTACTTTCATAGTGTGTAATACGTCATTCAATGCGTGGTCATAATTTTTGGCCCACTAAGGTATTTCAATGGGATAAGTTGCTTTGCTGATGCCAGACAGACCTATTAAGGTCTTGTTCGTGCTGCTTGAGTTCTGACGTAATGTGACAGGTGAAGTACCATTATCACTAAGAAGTATCTAAAGTAACCACAAATAGGAAACACGTTCAAGACCTTCCCTGTATAGCAGTAGGGTGAACAAGCGGTAATAGAGTCATCTCGGCGGGTGATCTTTGCAGCTACTTGAAACCTTGGGTGGCTGAACGTTCTCCTTGGCAACGTAGACTGATAGCAACAAATTGAAGCAAATCCAGTAAGATTCTGTTGAAGGGCGTCTTAACACGTAGGTTGATGTGACAGGCAAAATTGCATGCAAAGACATATTGTAAAGTCACCACTGACAGAACATGTCCAAGACTATCCCCATATAACAGTAAGGTGACAAGTGAACATGTATTAATAGAGTGATCACGGCGGGTTATTTACATCATCGTGGTCCAATTACTTTTGACTTACGGGCCATTTTACAAGAACTTGACAGCTCGCGGGCCACTTCCAATAAAATGATGTATAAAACAACATATTCACCATTCCATGGATTGGCAACAATCGAAAATTTTAGAATTTGAATGTGACTTTCATAAACGCCGTTTTATAGAATCATATTATGTCAACTCTGATCAATCCAGCATGAACGATAAATCCTCCGACATGTTCCCAGACATATACCGCTTTTTGATAAACAAATGTTGAAGTTTATTGCCTTGTTTGGTTTATGGCTTACCCACAGTTTCGGTCGTGCTATTGTTGATTCAGTGTTTCATTGGTGTTCTCGTCGGTTGCGCATTGATTGTTTTTCGGCGAATCCTTTTCACGCCAGTTTCGTTGCTCCTTTAATTGCTACCCCGCTTCAAGTCATTAGGTCTAGAGCAGTGTTCTTCAACAGGGGTTCCGCGGAACCCTAGAGTTCCGCAGAACATGTAGTGGGGTTCCGTGAGTTTCAAGGGTTCCGTGAGGGTTCCTCGTTTTTTAGGGGAAATGATTTTTTGCTTCAGTATGTTGATGCGTCATTATGAAATTTCTTAGATTAACGTCTCGCATTCAGACTCCAATAGGCCAGTTAGTTGTATAGGAGGTTGAGGGCAGATGCAGAAAAAGAAATATTGGTATCTGTTGCGTCACTTGTTCATTGTTGTGCAATTAAGAAGAACGTTATTGTTGCATCACAGTTGTACGATGTTGCCAATGTGCAGTTCACAGTCGAGTGGACTGAGTAGAAAATAGAAATAGACTAGTAGAGAGTAGACTGAGCCACACACCAGAGATGCTGTTCAGTTCAACCTTTGTGGGAATAAAGTAAAAAGAATGTGAAACCCTACGTTTTACTATTTAGTCAAGCCAGATGAAGCAAATTAGTATATTTTCTTATGTGAAGCGAAATAATAACAACAGCGAAGGTGTCAACAGTAATGAGCAATGTAGTTCAAATGTAAAAGAGGCAGCTAATCCGAAGTGGACCAAATGTAATGCAATTGCCAAAGTTAGAAAATGGAATGGCACATATTTCAGATACGGTTTCTTTTTGCCGGATGGCCAAATTCTGAATGTAGCAGATAAATTCCATAAATGCAAGAACAACCAAGTATTTGTTGAAGCGTCCATTAACGACATATTTGATTTTCTTACAATTAATTCGTGTTTTTTTAATTTTTGTTATAATAGGGCTCCATGACAAACGGTAAAGTATATCAGGGGTTCCACAATGACAAAAAGGTTGAAGAGCACTGATCTAATATCAACATCAATTTTCAAACAAATCTGCAAACCTTAATTGAGGACTTTGGTTGGAACAAATATGTTATAGACAATGCCTCAATGAATGCCTCTGTAGCACCAATTCATTTGAAACTTTTTTCTTTTCAATAGTTTTTAAGGGGAGTAGTTACTTTTTACCCCAAAATTAAGAATTTTTTTACCCCACTTGACTATACCCGTGCTTTTTAAACTTTTTTGCAGGATATATCACAGATATCTTGGAAGATGCGAAGCTGTATGCTAACCATGCTGGGCATTCCACCATAAATTTATCTGATGCAAAGTTAGCAGTTGAGTCACAGTTGGATCATTCATTTACAAATCCTCCACCATGTGAGGTAGATATTTAAACTCTTCATGTGACACTTCTACCTATTCTGGTTCAAATGGATACTTTTCTGTTATGTTGCCTTTATGTACTTGGCGACGGAGTTTGGTTTGAATACTGTTAGAAGTAGACGCTAATTGATTTTATGCCACTGTGAGTCGTGACTCGTTTCTCTGCTTTTTCATTCCCGAACAGAAAAGCAAGTGCCGAGTCATCACCATAGGCTCCGTGACGCCCGCAAGTTTTACCGGGAGTGCGGCACTCCCCCTAATTGTTCATGTTTTCTGTATTTTGCATTGCCCTGTGCTACCTGCGATTCAGAGCATACGCTTAGAGCACTTCGTCGCATTAAAATCATATCCGATCGGCCATGACTCACATTTGGCAATTATTCACACCACTGTGACCGACGAACTTATTGCTGAAAGATTGATAGGGCTGCAGTGCGCATAAAGACTTTTAGGTAATAGTGTGTTTTCAACTTTTCATGATCCCAGTTTAATCTTTTGTGAAAGTGTTCTAAAAGTTTAGAAAAAATTATGAATTTTCGAGTAACTGAGTCGCCTGTAAAATTTACATTGGCAGTGTGAGACCCGCTTTGGAACATTTCAACCGATAATATTTTACAAAGGTTTTGACGCCAGGGGCTTCGCACGCCCGTAGAAACTTCAATCTCGGCGCTTGTGGTCATCAGTGTATGTCGAGTTTCTTTGATAAAAGATTCAATGTTACTGATTCACACGTTGAAAAAGTACGGTATGAAATAATGGTAACAGCTTGAAAGTACTCACTTCTTTGTAAGTCTTGATCGACTTCCTTGGGCATCACCCGCTGCAGCACAGAATGACATGATTTCGTTATTTGGAGTATCATAAGCACCAACCGCAGAAACTAAATCACTTTGAAATGATATGATTCAAGCAAGTGCAAAATACTGACACTGCTTTTTATGCGCGAATGCATCTCCAATTGAATATACTGCTCATTGATTTGGTAGGTCATTGATAACACTAAACTGAGCAACTTTTGTATGTATAGGAAATATCTCCATCCTGCACTAAACTTCGTTTGGGTGACAAACGTTTTTTATTTGCGAACAACTAGATACGAGTATTTATATATCTGCATCGTTTCATGTTTGCACTATACTTGTACAGGCGAAGTTTCGCTACTATTTCGTTTAATTTTTTGAGAAAATAAAACGTTTGTGTTCGGACTTCTTGCATTTTCTTGCAGTTTTTGATCGATGTTGCAAAGCGAAAAAATTCTTTGGCACTTCCTGCATTGAAGAACTTTTCTGGTGCAAGACTGCCTCCGGATCGATACTGTCTTTCTTCAGTCAACTACCGGCTGAAATCGCTAGTTGACAAAAAGGTGTGTTCCGTTTGTAACTTTCTTCACAAGCAATGGTGTAACCAGCATTTTGGGGCATGGACCAAACAGTCGAGCCGAACTTCGCCCCCGAAAATCGCTTCCTCTCACAAAATCAGGACGTTTCCTACCCACTGCTGGCCGTGGAAATTAAAAATATTGTGATGGTGTGGAAGCCTTCCTAATTTTTGTGAGTTACGTAGCGAAAATATGACACAAGTAGCTGGTACTTGACACTTAGTGGCGTAACTAGAGGTTTGAGGCAGGGGGGGACTTCGCTAAACTTAGCTAAAAGGAGTCCATTGGCCAACACTCTGAAAAAGGTTGAAAAATTATAGTGAATCCAGATGTGGACGGTTATACTAAAACCCGAAATCACCGAAAAATACAAAAAACAAAACTTACTGAAAACCAAAAGAATATTAAATACCAAAATCCAAGCTAGGTGGAGGCTCGGATTTTACATTTAGCTTGCCAGGGGGGGTGCGGTTCGCACCCCTGCCCCCCGTCAGTTACGCCACTGTTGACACTGAAACAAATCTGTCATCGCTAACACAAAAGAACCCACACTACACTCTGAACCAAAGAAGTCTGTTCACCTAGTCTAAAAGAAATTATTATAGTATCTGAACAAAGGAAATTTTAATTTGAAGGCAACATCAATTATCTTTACTCTTTATATGCAGAACAGTTCGCACCCGGGCAGTCTGAGTGTGTCGTACTCGTCGAGATCGTATACTTGCTATGACGTAACAATACAAAAACACCAAATAAAAGTTTCTGCAGACAACATAGTTGTTTTAGCCGGTAGTACACATGAACAAGGCAATGATCATACCTTCATGGCAAAGAAGTTTTTTAATATTTACATGCAGGGCCTCCAAGAAAAATATTTTTAGGCGGAACAAAACTCGTTTGGGGCCCCTAAGACTTGCAAAATTATTTTGAAATAAATTAAAATTGATGCGAAATTAATGTGCATCAAACTTCAACAAGTGCTCGTTTATTGATCATATGAAACATTATATTAAAACACACCTGCGTTTCAAGTAATGTGACAATATAACCATTTGTAAACATGACTTCTAAATTTACATAGAAAAATTTTATCAAGGAAGAAATTAGAAAAAAATGCCGCCGTCTCAAAGTGAACGGAGTCGATCGAGGTTGAATGAAACGCTGCTAGTGAAATGAGACTGCGACCTCATTGAGTAACTGTATCCTTCGAATGAGCTTACTTGTAACAAGAATGGGCAGAACGAAATATTTTGTCAACAGACTATTGCTTCTATTTTTGACTGCAAGGCACAATAAATAGCCACACGGGCCTCAGGCCAGCGACCACTCCTTTAACGCATTCTGTCGAAATACTGTAAGTGGTTAGTTTCTCATTTTCAAATTTCTGGGTATGTCCGCTAATCCTAAACTCACATTCGATTAGAGCCTGCACCTGCTTGCGGCGCAAGTTTAACAGTCAGCAAAATGCACAGCACACCTTTGCGGTGCACTAAAAGCACTTGCGTCCTGCACTTGTTAATTTTTAAATGTTTAGTCATCTTACACATATGCGCAACATTCGAGGGCTACTGTTATTAGATTAGATTTCGTTGTGAACTGGCATGTTTCCATTCAAATTTCACTTGAAGTAGCTCTTAGATTGAAATTCTTGGTTTATTGAAGAGAGATTTTAATATAGATTTGTTCGAAAATGTTTGAATATGAAAGACGTAACGGAAAATTCAGTTCAATGGACAGACTGGGGCAGTAATCATTGAATGTCTTGGATTCGACAAAGTAGGCAAACATTCAAGTTCAACAAAATAATTACTGTTAATAATTATTGATAATTACCAATGCATCGCATCAGGAAAATGCACTGCCGGCAATTCACATTAAAATACATCACACTAGCTTACCAAATCCTTTAGACCAAATCAGTTTTATAACCGGTATTAATTTCGCTACATTATTCCGAGTTTGTTAGTCACAAACACTCAAAATGTTTCTTCAGTCCCGGACCCCTCTGTAGCTGTCGGGCCCCCGGAACAATGTTCCTGCTGGACCCCCCTCTCATAGGCCCTGTTTCATGTGCGTAAAGGCCTAACAAAGATTGCTAGTTTGTTTTACCAAGCCGACTTCTGTGGCCCTTAGGTTGAAAAAAGAAAGTTTCATTATTCTCGCTTTGTACTCCACGCGTGGTCTGCTGGTGCCCTCGCTGCTTAATCTGCACCTGGGGCCACGCGGCTGCTTTCGCACGATAAGCTTTCACTTGTACTCACCCATTACCGAGCACGAGGCTGGACATGCCGCAAGTACCGTTTTTAAGTCTTCGGTGTGACCCGACTAAGATTCGAGTTCAGCCTACCAGCACCTGTGGCACACACTCTATCCCAACAGGCCGCTCAAAATCACATTGGATCACAGAAATGACTCAAGGCATCCTCATATATAAACAAAATTGTCGATTTATTTTAACAAATGATTATGAAATCATGTTTCTACAGAATCAACACAACATAGAAAGCAGAAAGACTTCAGAATTTGCTAAATTTCAAGCTTGGAAAATGACTTTTACCTAGTTTTTAAAGATGCAAATGCTTTCATCAACTCAGTCATGTCTAATGTTTTTGCAGTTTTACTTTCAATAAATATATTCCTGCCATATTTGTTAGTCTTTCATAAGCCACAGTTGATCTGTGAAGCGTTTTGATTAACTTCAGCTGGCTGAAGGTCCGTTCAACAGTATTGCGTACAGCAGTGATCGGCAAACTTTGCTATGATAGGGCCTGTGCTTGTAATTGAAGGCCCAGTTTCAAACTCGTATGCTGTATTCAGATATCTGTAACAGAACAATGCTATGTTGATGTCATAAACCCTATAATGACAACTACAAGTCTCTGATTCTTTGTTGAGAAAGGATTTCTTTCTATAGACTATGACAGCAACTATTCCTAGTTAACTTCAAACAATCTTCTATAGTTGTTGCAGTAACCTATGTTTCATCCCACGCAACCGGTGCAGCACTTCAGCTCTTACCTACCACGCGGCCCACATCCCACAACAATAAGTGTTGCGTGGCCCAATAAAAAGTGCTGAGCATTGGACAGTTTAGCGACCACTGACGTACAGTGTTATTGGTCAGATAACTGGATTTCTAAAGTGTTGAGTTTCATTGGACAACTCTGTTGCAAGAAACACCGGATATTATAGGCGCGGGCTACCAATACGATTTAACGAGATTGTATACCTTGGAAACCGACTATTCCATTCTTGTACAGTGAAGGGATACAATACAGATTTACAACAGCGGTGTAACTGACGTGGGTGCAAGGGTGCAAACCTCCACCCATGGCAAGCTAAATGTTACAACCGGGCCCCCATTTAGCTTATATTTCGGTATTCAGTACTCTTTCGGTTTTCATTAGGTTGTTGTTGTTCTTTGCGTTTTTCGGAAATTTTTTGGACTGTTTACCGGTGATTTCTGGTTTTAGTATAGAAATCCACATCTGGATACAATTCCATTTCTCAACCTTTTCTGAGTGTTAGCAAGTGGCCTCCTTCAGCTACGCTTCCCACTCTGGCTGAAACCTCTAGTTGCGGTGGTTTACAACCTAATTTTCCTGAATAATTTCTTACTAGAAACTAGACTATAATAAAAATACAATCAACGTGGATTCAGCAACGTTTCGTGTACAACTGCCAGCTCACTAAGGCAAATGCTGACAACGAAGCAATCCACAATGCGTTTCGCAATGATTGGCTTAGATAACACATAACAGAAAGGTATAGGTCGTATGAAGATCAATTTCTTTGACTTATTAGGTAAATACAGTATGAATATTGAAAGGGGAAACATGTGAAATCAGTTCTTGGTGAGTTCAGTTCTGGTGTCTTCATATGCCGTAACAAAGGTACTCAGTCCGATTTGGGGTGCCCCTTTTTACGAGGGGCCTTCATCCTGCTTTGCACGGACTTACATGAAGATAGTCCGCACCATTGTGTAACTTTCTGCGGCAGGCGTTCTGTGATGACATAACACTGTACGAACCTCGCGGCTTGCTACGCAGCACCTTGCAGAGCTTTAAAATTGAAAAAAGTTGAAAAAATCTTAGAACTATTCATTTCACTTGGAGGTTCAAGGCGCATGTGATACCTGGCCATGCCCCTGTTTCGCAGTCTCCTGTAACTTGTTGTAGCTAACAAGAAATGACTTATCAGATTGTTCATAATATTAGCGACGAACAAACAACAAATTACAACAATACATTGATTTGATTGTGAATTTCGTGAGTTAGTGCCCATGCGCAACTGGGTCAATATCAGTACGTGGCCTTGAAATTATCTTAGCGATTTAGGCAATTAAATGGTTTCAGAAGCATTTCTTCGTTCAGCTAAACGTCGTGGAAGAACGTAATGCGCAGCAAACGGCATCTCTTTCTGATTAGTTGTGTGGCAAGGACAAGGGCGGATCCAGCCAGTAAGGTTAAGGGGGGGGGGAATTTCAGTAATATTTGGAAGTCAAGTCTCATAACGACTTCGCTACTGTAAGAAAGATGAAGTATACTTCACAGCACTGCTATGGCAAAACAGTGGACGACAAAATGGCTTTACATCGTGAATGCTGTTGCAGAAATGTAAATAAAGTCACTTTCGTAGTTTTTTGGGGGTTAACCCCCCTGGATCCGCTCCTGGGCAAGGATTGGTTGTTCAAGCCCTCTCCTAAATATCAGAAGTAATGTTCGTGTTCGCAAACCTAGGACATTGAAAGATAAGTTATCTCGGCTTTGCAACTTCAAGCGTGGTGTTGTCTACTTTTGTCTGTGGTTTCGCTGTAACCTTTACTTGACACGTTTGAACATTACAGACCGCGAAGAAGAACCATGCAAGTATCAACAAACCTCTGCAGTCTTCTTCACTTCCTTCTACCCACCCCAAGCAGCAGTTTGTTGATCCCCACGTAAGTAACTTCTCACAGAAGCCGTTGCGAAGGATAGCGGCAGAACTAAGTCTTTGTAGATGGTAATGTGATAACTCATCCTTACCCATTGATTTCAGTTCAGTTTTTCAAAAATCTGCAACATTGTTTTCTTTGACAGCTATTCTGTTTTAATTCCTGAAATCAAGATTGTAATTCGCGATTTTGACAACCTTCTGTTTGCAGCACAAACAGCAGGGTAATACAGCAAAGTGGCCAACAGGTATCTGCGAGCAGATGTCTTTGACCGGTATTACCTTGAATTAATATGATGGATTTAGTTTTTCGTCACTAGCTGTTAAGGTTTCAAAGTTTTGTTTAAATTATGCATTCACAGTTCATCATGCCTTCTGGCTCTGTAAAAAGAAAGTGGCTTGATGAAGAAGATTACGACACGTGACGGCAACCAGTACTTCCTGTCGTGGTTGCAAGCCCGGCTTTGGAAAAAAATACAGTGCACCTGCGATTGAATGCTGATGACACTTGGCAAGATTGCGGATGAAGTTTTTCCAAAGTCTTCTGTGGAACATCATCCGCCCTAGTTTCAATCTGCTTCAATCGCAGATTTCAATCATCAAGCACATAGATCGTAACATGCAGGCTTAGATGATGGTTTAATGGGCGCAAAACGTCAAATTAAAATTATTCTTTGTTCAGTTCATCAATCTGTGCGAAGTATGCTAACGAAACGATTATGATAATGTTTTTTATTCACTCGTGAGACTGAGACAAACGTGGTTGAAGTTGTCCTATCTCCGTTCGTGCCGAGGAATTTTGAAACGTATGGATTACCATTGCCGAATGATTTGCCTCAAATGCAAATAACTTCGGAGCAATAACGAAGCGTCTGCGTCTAGCATGACTGCATAAAAAGCGTTTTGTTTGCACACTTCATGTAGAATAACAGTTTCTAGTGTGTACACATACATTTCATGTGCATTGCAGTCAGCTCATGAAGTACTGTACAAAATTCATTTGAACTTCTTATTAAAGCGTCAACATTGTGGCATCATGACTTGTGACGTGTTCTTACGTTCATAAAAAAATTCTCGGAAAGAAAATACTATCGACGTTCCAGGTACACTCTCTTGTGTAAATTAGCTGCGAGTAAAGGTGTGATGATTGGAAAATTTCTGACGACGTCTGTGTTCCAGAAATACAGCAGTTCGAAGTTCATCGTCTTTCGAGTTACTCTGTCAATGTTGTGTATGTGCCACGAATATATTATGTCCTGCTACTTCCATGGTTATGGGATGGCATGTCGCTGTTTTCATAGGTAGCTTAGATCCAAGAGCAATGGAGCTAAGTAGTGGTTGCGTGACGAAACCATGACGTGCAGCCGTTGTGACATAATTTGCGTTGCATTCTTTCTGGAAAGGAAATATGTGTTTCTGTGCACTCGCACAGGTACTACTAGAGCAGCTGTGTCCAACCCAAATGGCTTACTGGGCCAAATATTATGTCACTGTTTTAATCACGGCCGCACATTCAATGGCTTCCTTTGATCTTAGCAAATAAATTTAGCTCAAACTAATGTACTGAAAGCGTTGGAATCCTAGCTGCAATGGTACAGATGTGATAAAGTAGCACTGAGGAGCACCTGCATCAAAAATGTCAAATTCAAGATTATCAAAAAGGAAAGATTGTCAGTATGTAGGATATTTTTACTTCTGCCAAACCCTAAACTGGCCGGGGTTTGCATATAGCTCCACTAGAGTCATGCGCAGGGCGTGTTAAGGTTTGACCCGCGCAGATTGGGGGTTCCCGCATTTATGGGACGGACGCGGGAAAAGAAATATTTTGTACAGGTAACAGAATGTTGACCCAGTGCATGTGAAAGTGACAAGAAATTCAACGCAACATAGAGCTTGTGGTGTAAGGTTGTAGCAACCTTCTCCAGCGGCAGGCGCGTAGCCAGAAATTGCAATAGGGGGGCAATCAACAACCGAGTCTCAACATTTGAATATTTAATGTTATTTGTTTTTGAACCATCATCCATGAAAAGCATGGGCGTCCGCAGAAATTTTTCCAGGAGGGGTAATATCGAAATTTTGATTATCTTTTTCAGGTTGCTGACGATGCAATGCAAATGGACGTTCACAAAACTCTCACCCTTTCTATCCCATTGGTCTGTACTGGTTGAACACAGTGGCGTAACAAGGGGGGATATCTGCCCACGGGCGCAGAACTTTTGGGGCACCGAATTGAGGTCGGAATATTATGAACTAATTACGAAATGTCAGCGGATGCTAATAACTACTACAGTAAACCTCGGTTAATCCGGATTCGATTTGACCGACGATTTTATCTGGTTTAGGCGAAGATCCGGATTAACCGAAGATGGTTGTTTCCAACCTGACGTCATATAAGCACTGAGATATCGGTGAAATTACTTAAACATATTTATGACCCAACAGCAGACTTTCGCTGCAGCAGAACGTAACTATTGATGCTTTTACAATAGTACATCAGAGTAGTTACCGCCATATCCAGGCAGTTATGAACAATATCCAGCTCATAATTTTAGATTACTTGGCTGCAAAGAAATCCTGGTTTTGAACTGACGCAGATGTTTCTGCGACTGGTCCACAAGCAGTCACTCTATTTAGAGTGTAATGCCCTCCAGACATCTTACCGTATACAATACACTCAGGTATAATATTCGAAACAAGCACACTCAACGGTCAACACTGATCAATAGACTTAATCCGTGGTGCGGCGGCGTGCCTTGAGCGTTACGTTCAACATAAGCCATGCCCACGTGTGACGTAATAATCGTCTCTGCGATTAGCCGAATGTTGCATGCAGTTGCGGCCGTTGTTATCATAATTCTCTACGCTCGTTGGTGATTTTGAGCATGCTTGTGTTGCGTCTGAAAGCTGCCCAATCGTTCCTAGAGACAAAAATCCGGATTACGAGATGTGAAAAGAGCAGATTTTATCCGGTATTGGCGAAGTTCCGGATTAAAAAATCTGGATAAACCGAATATTTTTATAAAGAAAAACGTTAGAAATCATTCGAACCAGCAGTTTTATCCGGTATTGGCGAAGATCCGGGTTAACCGAATCCGGATTAACCGAGGTTTACTTTATTCACAAAATGTCGATTGTAATGGAATAGAGTTCCCATATGTACTAGCTGCTTAGAGATCAAAAGTGGAACTGCAGATGACGAATTAGACGAACAGAACGCTTCTCAGAAATAGAAAGAGGTGACGAATTAAGCAAATTGACGATTTAGACGATGGCGAATTAGACGAACACAAATGTACACAAGAGATAGGGATTCTGCTGGGACCGACGAAAAAGCGGCGAATTGAGCGAACAGACGAATTAGACGAGTTCTACTGTATTTACAAAATAAATATCGATTGTAATTGCGAAATCTCATCAAGATCACCAAGGTTAGCAAAGCGAGCAATTATGAATCTATGTGACCTTTCAAGGCGGAGTTTCTGTCTCCAGCAATAAGCGCCCGCTTGTGGTTGGACTCACGGCTGCGTCACAACGCTTTCAGAAAGGTAGGGTTGCGAACTTTCCGACTTCTCTATCATTTTATCGTTGCGTCACAATGGGACGAGAATCCAGCGTTCACAGTGCATACAACGTGTTATGTGCTGGAGTGGAGAATGCTATCTTGCGCGTGCTTTTAGAGTAACGATAAAACTTCAACCATGTTATCCAGTGTCTTTTTTAAGATTTTCAAAAGGGTGTCGTGGTGGAGCTATAGGGTGCCAATACCATTTTCCCTTCTATTTTTGATACTTTCACAAGCACGCCCGTTTCCGTCCAAATATGCTTAATTATTTGAAAATGACATTCACTTTTGACAAACAAATTAAGACAAATTCGTAAATGGAGAGGTTCAATGTAAGCCTACCATACTCGTTCATTCGCTCAATTTCGTGCTCGTTTCTTCTTTGGGGGGAGTCGCAAGAGCAGCATTCCTAGGAGGGCCCGAAATACATCACCATCAACAGAAATTTCAGGTAGTTCTGCTGGCTTCCACACCAAGACGGGACCAAGCAAGGTCGGAAATGTCGTCACGCCACCTGGTTCTTGGACGAACTCCGGTCCGCTTTCCCGTGGGTGTAGACTGTAGCCCGAAGGACTTAATTCGCCATTCTTTTCTGGGAGATTCTGGATACATGGCCGAATTAGCATAGCTGGGATCTCTCAATTCAGAGAAGTGGCTTGGAATCCCGGGCTTTACGGATTTCAGACATGTGTTCTTTGCCACGAAGTGCCATACCGAGAACTCTTCGCAAATATATCATCTCTGTCGTTTGTTCTTTTGACAGCATTCTTTCAGCCACAGGTGTAGAAGCAGGCAAATTTTTGAGGGTGCGAAAGAATTTTGCCCGAATTTCCCCAATCTTACTCGAAAAGTTTTTGTTTGACTTATTTTGCCTACAAATTTTCTCTCACAAAGATCAAGACCTTTTTCAGTGTGACCTCCAAAATAAAGTCTTCATGCGTTTTTGTGCAAATGTTGGGCGCCATTTTTTGAAGTCACCGTTGGCTTCATTTTTGCCCGGAATTTCAGGCATTTTGCCCAAATTTTTTTGTTTTTTCCCAATTTTCGGGGATTTTGCCAATATTTTCAAGGATTTTGCGCGGATTTTCAACAATTCAAAACTATTGTGGGTACACACCTCCTGCACCCCCACCTCCTACACTACTACTTTCAGTCGTCATCTATGATTCATGACCAGAGGTGAGAATCGGTAAAAAGACCGAAAAAACTGAAAGTTTGCTGTCTTTTCAAAGCTCCCGTTTCGTCACCACGGAGTAATAAAGCTAATGCAGAACTGCGTTTGCTTTACCAATCCGTGTATCAATCCCTTTGTTCCGACTTCCGTTACTTGTGAATACTACCCCAAGGTACTTCAACGTCTCCACCTACTGCTGTGTTTTTCCGCTCACTTACAGAATGCACTGTGTGGAAGTCTTGAAAGACATAATACCTCAATCTATTTAGATTGATTTTTAGATTTTGACTGAATGAAGTAACGGAAGTCGGAACAAAGTGACTGAATGAAGACAACAGTCAATGAGGAGTATGTCAAATGTGACAAGGAAGAGTAATGACAAAGATACAGACATTGTTGTTGACCCTCTCCTGTGGTTTATAGGCATGCTAAAAGACCAGAGCAACAGGCAGGATCTAAATAAAGTGATGCTGGACTATTACGAAAAAGAAAC
>Ga0210059_1005016_pt1 | contig 21297 bp, 16 predicted proteins | sample Ectturendosymbi2_FD_188042 | JGI IMG/M metagenome (GOLD analysis project Ga0210059, IMG submission 188042) | Ecteinascidia turbinata endosymbiont from Florida, USA - Sample 2 (SPAdes) (version 2) | ecosystem: Host-associated > Tunicates > Ascidians > Unclassified | place: Key West, Florida...
TTGACATTCTAAAATTTGTAGTAAATTTTCAACACAGCATTACGCAAAATGCGATTCACCTTGCGGGGAAATCTATTATAGAATTACTAAATATTTTCACACAAAAACCTAAAATAGTCTCGTAGTTTGCAAATAGAGTTTTTCAGGAGCTTAACAAAAAGACCTGAAACTTTTTCATTGGCACTTAATTAACGGCAATCCATTAGAAATGTTCTGGATCTTTGTAATGTTGATTATGCAGTACATATTGCAGTTTTGACAACGAAATACCAATATGTGCAACATAGATACAGGAAGCAGGAGTAAATATGAAATCTGGTGCTCAAAAACGTAAAGAGAAAGCACAACAGCAATTTCAAAGTTCTGCTCCAAAGTCTAGAGAACTGACAGAACTTTTTGCTGCTTCCATCACCCCAACTAACAACAACTTAGTTGAAAAAGCCTGTAATGCTTTACTAGTAATTATCCAACTTCCAAGACAAAGTTTTCTTGACTTTGCTGCTGCAAATTTATTGAATATTTCGTCAAAAAATGATATAATTTGAAAGGCCACATCCATTAACCTAGGAAATATTTAACATCATTAACGCTGCGGAGATGCTATCGGTCAGCAATTTCGTGATCTGAATTTCGACAATTAAATATCCATGAAGATGTTCAGTTTACGGGTAAACTCAAATAAAAAACACATGTAGTAGCAACTGAAAAGTTCACATTTATGACGAATGCTTAACGCAGTTGCACAGTTTCAATTAATATCCTGAAAATGTAGTCAGTATTTAGTTGTATTAAGTCTTATGATTACTCCTTCACCCCGCCATGTTGAGGATATGCGCAAGCAAAATACGTAATTAAAGTGATTTCATAATTAATGCCAACCGTCACATCGTGCATTAAATTAAATGAATGCAAACAGTTGTCCGCCTCATGTTAAAAATATCTCGCAAAAACATTTGATACCTTGATCAAAACAATTTGCATGCTTTTGTACTGAGCATGTCCATCCGACATTTTTAGCCATTTACTTCAGAACCTGATGTTAAAATGTCTTCATTTCTTCCCACAGCCGGATTACTCTTTGATGATAAGTGGAAGTAGGTATAGCTGGTGCGCTGCTTCAGTCTTTGGTATTCCACTGTATTCATGAGTGTCCACAGGGGAGACAAAATGGGGATTTGTCCCACCAGAAAATTGGGACTAAGAACCGAAAATTTTTAGAAAACCTTAAGTCGGCAGCTTAATTGACTTAATTCTTGCAATGACGATTTTATTTTCTGATATGACATTCACACTGCGCAAGAGCCGGGTTCGCTGTTGTGGTGTCATCCAATTTTGACCTTGCAGTTCACTTATGTCCGCTACATTGCCTGCAGAGGTAAGTTGCGAAACTTGGGTGCGGATAGTTCTTTAACTGGCTTTCATTGTGTAACAGTAACATGACAACAAAGTTTCAGTTCAAGTTGCGGTAGTAGACGTTTAGCTGCATGTGACTGTTGAAGTCATCTGTGGCAGGTAGTGCAGCGAGACAATGACTGCTGATTGCAGTTAAGTTACGTAGTTTTATACGATGTGGAAAGAAACATTGCTGCCAACGAAGCGCATTTTTGGGACTGTTGCCATTACATGGGTCATTTTCTTTGTGGTGTAGAAAGGGTAAAGCCTTATGTGAACGCCTATACCTGTGTTGTTTATGTTTATAATGTAACATCTGCTTTGTACTTTGCTATAAATAACCATTTTTGTGTTTTTCGAGTGTCCATTGTTGCAACCTCTCGGTTAGCATGTCGTTGAATGTGCGATTCACCACGAACCGGTGCGCATGAAGACTTGCCCCCACACATATGTGGCGCGAACATGCGAAGGCTAAAGCCTATATATATGTAATATATGTGAATTTTTGGGAACTAATTATTGCATTCCCAAACGGTGGCCAGTGGGCCCCCTTCAGTAAAGTTTGACTCCCTGGCTCAAACCTCTAGTTACGCCACTGTCTACACCTAACATCCTGGTGCATAAGGCACATGTTTAGAATAACACCATTTTGTACCTCAAATGATACAAATGTTAATATAGACTAACTAAAGTAACGATCAGCAGACTTTCGTTATGATGGCCTAAACCACCTCTTAAGTCGTAAACCCTGCTCTGGTAACCTTAAAATAATATGCAAGTCACGAAAAGTAGGGTATAATGGTACCCATAAGTTGATTACGTCTTCCTGGGACACGTGGCATCCGTTATATACCGACCAAACTATTTTTTACTTTCATACGGCCATCATTAATCACTTTCGCAACAAAATTGTGTCTGCGCAGCGAAACATACATATCATAGAAATTTTATGCACAGTAACACCAAAAAGCGAATTTTTTTGACGGGATTTTTTGTTTGTGCGTAGAAAATGTCATGCGCGTGTAAGATCCGTTTTTTTCTTGATATCAAGTCATGGTGTAGGAAGACTCTTCACATATCAGGTATCGGTGGTCATATTTGGCCAAACAGGGTTTTGAACTTAAAATCACATTGAAATGTTAACATAGTAAGGTGCTCAAAATATCATACACATCAGGTAACCATGGGTACTATAGTACCCATACTTCCTATATATGGGCTAGAGACAGTTTTGTGAAACAACCCTGGTACCATTCCATTTGTCTCTGTAAATCAGGAAAAGTCATGGAAGAACAGGTTTCTAACATGAAATCAACAAAAAAACAACCCTGGGTAGTGGACCACCCGGGATTCCTTTAAAAAAGCCCATCCATAGTTTTTATGGCACAATTTCAAACTTTCTCTGTATTCAATCACCTGTTGCATAACAGTGCTGTGTTAATGCTTAGCTTCGGCACATAAGAACCACACTGTCTCTAGCACGCCTCGCCGTCGAGTCTGGATCTTCTCCACTCACTTCTCGGCCGTTCACCTGCTGGTAACGCACGGCATCTCAAATCGAGACACCCATTTGTGCCCGCTGCACAAAAACTTGTCAGTTCATATGACGGCGACAACAACAGAAGTGCTGCACTCTGGGGGGATCATCGATGGAAAGCGTGGTTGGAAAACACTACGAGACTCCACATTTTGATTCCCGACATAGACAGCCGCCTTCCCGGAATGGCGCTGCCAAAAACAGCGTGGGTCCGACTTAAGCGCCTCGACCGCACCTGTGTCGGACGTTTCCACTTCTACTTGCACAAACGCGGTATGGTCTCCTCTGCAGCTTGTGAGTTGGCGCAGAAGAACAAACCGTTGACAATATTATCCCTGTCGACCATGTTGTCCTCCAACGTCCAATCCATCGACCTCCCCATGGACTGCATGGTCTGACGGTTCTGGATGATGAGATAATTCATCAGACAATTGAATGGCAGCTTAACACTTGCCCCGAGATTTAGTGTGGCCTAACAATGTATAAGAACGCGCTCAAACAATGAAAAAGCTATGTTAATGTCATAAACTGCATTATGACAAATGTAATCCTCTGTTAACGTCAGATAACGTTTCAAAGTTGTTACATTAGCCTGTGTTTAAGCCCACGAATCTGGTGTAGGACTGTAGCTATCACATACCACGTGGCCCACAAAAGAAGGTGCTGTCGGACCCAATAAACAGTAGCGAATGGCCGACAATTGGGCCGAGGCTGACAGTTTGCCGAATACTAAATATGGCCTACATGGGCGCAACATGTTTAACATCCATAATCCACTAACTACACCACTCTGCCAGGGCAATCAGAGCAGTGATTCGAAATAAATTCCTTTAAATCAGTGGTTCTTAACCCGGGCGGCGTCAAGAAATTTCTAGGGGGACGCGAACCCTTACATGCTCTACAACAGGGCTGCCCAACCCGCGGCCGGCGAAGTGGTTTCAAGTGGCCCGTGCTGTAATATGTTCATTAGCAGACTTTTTAAATTTTTTGTATTTTTTCATAGGATCAAGAATATTTGCCGTCAAAACACACCAAAACTGTATCTGTTGTTTCTGTTATGGGCCTACCACCCAAAAACTTGTATAACAAACGCTTCGAAAATATGTCAGTTTTTTAGATTAGGTGTACATCCATACAAACTGCAACACTGCGTGCAACTATAGGACTCATTATCACCTCGTGTTATCGCATGAAACTGATCAAATTCAAAGGATTTGTTACATCACAATAGCTTATTGTTACATCACAAAAACCTTTGTGGCCCGCAATGAATTTCCTCATGTGAAAGTGGCCTGCAACACTAAAAAGGTTGGGCAGGCCTGCTCTACAACATAGAGAAATTTCGAACGGAATTGTTTCCTATTCAAACGTTACGCCAGTGCTAATTTCACGTTGCTATGTGTTATTTGGTTTAGTTCCGGCAGAGATGGAAGTCGGGGTTAAGTATCTTGAAATTTTGCTGGTCGAATTCGAGTCTGCATGCAAACAAGCAGGGGTGTAACTAGGGGGACTGTTTAGTCGGCATGCCAAGTCCCTTTTAACAATCACATCTGTGCCCTTGTCGCATTTGACAGAGCTCCACCCAGCGTGTGATGCCGCTTTGGCGTTCAGTAATTCGACGAGCTTTCTGCAATGTGGCCGTACACCTGCATGGTACTAATTTTCTACAGTACTCCCGCCATGTTCTTCTGTGATGCGACAGTGTATATTCATGAAGATTCAACTGCACTTGAGCCACACTATTGTTGAATATGAGAATAAGTTTTTAAATGCGACTTGGCAGCTACAGACCACCATACGACGTCGATTCTCGGTCAAAGAAAAAGTAACTTTGCTTTCTGGCCATACCAATGGTGACACTTAGCTGCTTAATCTCGGAACCGTGTCTTTTACTCACTTTAAAGCGGCGCGGAATAAATGTTTCAAATCTAAAAATTAAAATAACATTTCTATTGAAATATCCGGTTTGTGCGATTAACCGTGCTATTTTTTTCACGTTTGAATGGTTTAACCCACTGGTTGCCTAAGTGGGGTAAATTACCCCGGGGTAAAATATGTGATTTTTTGGGGTACCGCGGAACCAAAATGTTGTTCTGTATTATGAGCGATCACTGCGAAATATTAAGGGTAATAAGACGTAATCACTACCTTGATTAGGGTAACGGCTCGAAAGTGTTTGGGAACCACTGGTTTAACCGATTTGCATTAGTCAGAGTAATCTGCATTCACTCTGCGAAGTAGTGTGCGGTTACAAAGCTATGCAGAGTGAATATAAAAACAAAGAATTTGCAAAGGCTCGCATAAGTCCAGAACAAGCAACCGCAACACATTAAGCATGTGGGCTAGAGTGGGAACATGCATATCTGTGACTACCGGTAAATCTTGTACAATGTCGCTTAAAAGAAAGCATTTTTCATCTAACGCTGCAAAATAATGTTGAACCAAATATTGGCCAAAATTGGCAAACAAGCAGTGGCCTATAGTTTTGGGTGCAGGGCTCTATGCAACTTTCCGTGGCGAGCGAGTGTTAGTAGTCATCATATTCAATGCAACATTCCTATCTTGAGGGCCTACTGTGAAAAATATGTACCACTTTCTTGAACGATGCATAAATTCTAACAACGTGTGGTTGCGTGCTTTGATGCAGTCAGATTGTTTATATTCGTCCTTACTCTTTGAACACTACAACCGCATTTTACTTTGTGACTGAGTGTTCGGACGTTGTAGTGTTTTTTCGTTTGAGGGTGTGTGCATGCCACAATACTTTCGTACTTTACCTGACCTTGACCAGGGTTGGACTCAGTGTCCTAGTCTGGATGTAGTGTTGTACCAAGTGTTATGGGTTAGTGAACAATACTGTTAGAAAAGTGTCTGTAACCCTGTTGTTCTACCTCCAAACTCGCTATAAATTGTTCTTTTGTTTCTGTTTTTACCAATCTGCATTGTGCAGACTGTGCGTATTTGTACTCTACGCACTTAGCAGGGTTTTGCTAAGGGAAATGTTAAGTACCGGGTATGGGCCCGGTATTTATTTTACAATAATAAATAAGGTCCCGATTTCTCTGATTCTAGGGACAGGGACCCAAATCGGGTCCCAAACACGCCTTAACAAAGCCCTGGAGTTAGTGCTTGTTACAAATCCTTAAAATTAAACAAACTCACCATGAGATACATTTGTTTTATAACTTTTTTAAAGTAAGGGGAGCGTGAGCCAAAGGAAAATTACTTTAGGGGGGGCGTGATGGAGAAAAGGGTAAGAACCACTGCTCTAAATGAACTGTTTAACTCCATCTTGTTGTCTGAACAGCAGGCTTCGCAAATGTGTAACTTTCGTCGGAAGCACTAAATGTATCTTGCTTCTACGCAATGCAAAATACGAGAAGACCATCCGGACTAAACATGATACATTTTTTGTAAAAAATCACTACACAAAATACGTTGATCAGGAGGAAATTAGACTTCTATGCAATTAGGCGCACTTTACGTTGAACACACCAAGCAATAAATGCTGACGCTATGAGCAGTGCCGTAGCAGCCCAACTCTAGGCCCCCAAAAAGTGCTTACCGGGTTTCTCCTAATGGTGATTTCTAAAAAAATTTCGACGTTTTGGCACATCTCGAGGCCGAATGGCCATGGACGTCCGCAGAAATTTTTCCAAAGGGGCAACGTCGACATTTTGTTATGCTTTTCAGCTTCCTGAGTATTCAATGCAAATGGACCTTCAAAAAACGCTTTGCCTTTTCTGCTCCCACTAGCGTAGCCAGCCCAAAATTTGAGGGGTTAAAATATTTGCGTTTATGCAAATAACGCTATTTTGCTTAGGATACCGCCCTCAAAACACAAAATGACTATATGTTCTAAAAATCTGGGTGTGGTATGGCCCCCTAGGTCCTCTTCTGGCTACACTAGAAGGGATGTCTGCACCACAAACAAAATGAGCTATGTTACGGCAACGGTCACAAAAATGTGCTTTTTTTGCAGCAACTCTTCTTTTTACAGTTTAAAACTTCGTGGCTTACCGCTGTCTGTAGTCATTGTCTCACTGCATTACCTTCTAAAGATGTTTGCGTTCAACAGTCACATGCAGTAAAATGCCTACGTCCGTAACAGTGTACCTTTGAAGATTTGTTGCTGTGTTATTGTTACACTATAAAAACCAATAGTAGAACAAACCGCTCGCAAGATTCGTTACCTGCCTCTACAAGCAAAGGAGCGGACGTGAGCACGGGTTTAGTGGCAATTTTACAGGTGCCAGCAGCCCGCTGCCCCGCACAGGCATGTTGAAATGGTCGTTGAAAATTTTTCAATGTTGAAAATTTATCTGTACCTTAAAAATATCGCTAAACGAAAGCCAAGAAACTCACTTTGGTTGAGACATTTAGCTCACTGTAAATACTTGAGATGAAAGTTTCATGAGTAAGATTGCTTTAGATCAGTGGTTTTTAACCTTTTTGTGCCGCGACCCATTATATCAACTCTCGTATAACCCAATGACCTCCATCTAAAGCTCGAATAAAGCCAAATTTGTACAGCTGTGTACATTAGGTATCCACTCGCGACCCCTCTAATAATTGTTCACGAACTTCTTGGGGGTTGTGACCCCTTGTTTGAAACCACTGTTTTAGATGAACAAACCTACACTCTGACCGGTAACGGTTGCGATAAAAGCCACCCCCGCGTTTCTGCTTGCAATACCGGTCAATGTGAAGTTTTTAGAATAGTATTAGTTCTTGGACGTCGCAGTCTTTGCAATAAGAATACATAGTTTGGCAAGTAATGAAAAGCAAGCCCACGGTGGAAAGGAAACAAACGTTTTTGAAAGTCGTACAAACATATTAAGAAAACCTCGGTTGATTGTCAGTTATTGCTGTCTGGAATATATTTTTTCAGTACATGTATTTTTTTCAGTGATATTTGAACTTTTTTTCATTAAATTTCTTGATTAAAATGTGTTCATTACAGACTTCTGCCAACATCACAATCGGAATGCATTTTACATTATTTATTATGAAGCAATTCATTGGCGTCGATTCGGCTGTGGCTGCCTTAAGCAAACACCTGTCAAAGCGCCATTACTGTGTCATTCGCTTTTAGTTCGATTAAGAATTTATGGTTGTAACGCACTTAGCTGTAAATGTACTGTAATTTTAGTTCATAGGCAAAAACTACTTGAGTGATAACGATCTTCGAGAAGCTCATGATGAAGCAAAGCTGATGATGAAAAGTAAAATCAAGAAAGAAATGGACGCCAAGAACGAATGGATGGATTCGCTGATGAGCGACGTGGATGAAGAGTTCGATAGCATTAAGAAAATCAATGAAGCTAACAAGAACGCAAATGAATTGAAAGGCTTTTTCAGACGTTTTAAATGCTCGATTCTTTAAAGGCAAGGCTCAATGGTTCGCTACTAAACACGATTGACAGTCTCAGATACATCGTGACTAGCGCGCTGTAGCTTAATTGTGTACATTGTTTTATCTTTAGATCGCATGCTTTTGCATGACGTCTGTCATTTAACCCAAATGGCGTTAAAACCTTTCAAAAAATTGCATTAATTTTGCTGTGCTTGTATATGATATTCGAAGCATGCATGATGCCTAAGACGTATGGTCTTGATTTTATTTTGCATTCTTCGCTCAAGTACGCGTTTACTGCCAATCCGATGAACAGTGGTTTACCCTCATGAACAAGTTCATTCTAACTGTTTTTCCAAAGCGCAGATCTTTGATTGTCAGCACGTGGCGTAAATCCAATGAAGAAATTGTAACACATTTCGCTTTTAGCGCAAACAAGGGCAATGTTTAAAGTTGGTTAGCAGTGATGCACCAGCGACTCGTCAAAGGATGCTGTGCTGAATTTTCGAATAGAATTTCGTGTTGCCGCGGCAAAATGTATTACCACATTTATATCACCAGAAACTACTTCAGTCAAAATACTGACGGGTTTGCAAATTGAAAAAAATTAAAAATATTTAATAAAAACTAAGTTTCAGTTTACAGAAAATTCCAGTGCTTGAAAAACGAAACAAGTTATCCATTTCTTTTCAATGTGTAATTCATCCTAGTTTTTTACAATTTTTCTAGTAATAGTTTTGTTTGAAGAAACAGTGGACGACGTTTTATATTGCAGCAAACAAAGCGTACTCCGTATCACTTATGTAGTGACTGATACACAGCTGAGAAGACATGTTTTCGTTTGTTGTTATAGTTTTTCACTATACTTGGCGACAGCAAGTATTTGGACACCGACAAAAAATGTGCTAGTATTGCAGATAGCGTTGTAAATATGAAAATCTGCCTTCTCTTATACAGCTGGGAAAAGAGCCACTGCTAATGGTTACGCTCTTGAGTTTTTGCTAATTTTCGTGTAGTTGCAGATTGACGCTCAGCAATGCTTACGTCAACTGGTTATAACGTTATGATTTTTCGTTGTTCATTAAACGTGTACAGCACATTTCTAGTTGCTTGGATGTGGAGTGCAGGTAGATGATAAGCTACGTGGCGAAACGTTGCGAATTGGCACATCGATATCGGGCAACTTCAAATTTTTAACAGCTTGTTGAAAGAATTAGATCAGAAAGTAGCGCCGAAGTATATTGTTTTACTATACGATCCTTACCTTGCACAAGCAACTAACCTCTCAGCCATTCTTAAAGCAGCTAAAAAAACTTTACTGCAGCCTAAAACTCTACAATCAATTTACAAATAAAGTAACGAGTCAATTGATATTGTTCAAAAAAACAATGCTAAAATATTTCATATAAAATTCCCTTACCAATTTGAATAGTTACCCCATTTTTAAACCATTAAAGAAACCCAAACTCAATAACTTGCTTTTGCCACGTCAAACATTCTATGTGCAAAGCTGGTGTCTGGGAAAGTTGTCGCGGTCAACAGAACAGACAGATATTTTGTACTCATTTTGGTCGACAACAATGCCCAAGATAATAATCACAGCCACTAGCCAGGTAATTTTGTTGATTATAGACATTCTGTATTTTGGCATACTTAAAGCCAGAACCTGAGGGAATGAAAGAGTCGATTCGTCTCCAGTGGATTTTTCGAAGAGGCTACATTTTGACGGCCTTTCGAGTTGATTCACATTACTCGAAATCCGTTTGTCACCTTTGGCGTTCCAATTAGGCGCGTAACCAGAAATTTTATAGGTCAAGCAAATAAACCACCAGGTCTCAACATTTAAATATTTAATGCTCCTTTTTTCAAACCTTCATCGATATAATGTGCTTTTTTCTGGCGTTTTTTTCTGAATAATTGTATTCACATTTGCGCCTGCAGATAGAAAGTCTGCTTTCATTGAATTGACAAGTTTTAAAAGTTTGTTTTTAGTGAAGTGCTAATACATTTTTCAATATATCATTAAAAAATACATTTTCAAACTGTCATCAAACTTCAAAGCAAATTGCTATGGGTTCGCCACTGGGTGCCGCATATTATATTTCTTTGCTGTAGGGTGCCGTAAACCGAAAAATGTTGGGAACCACTGGTTTAAGTAAATCTATAAACTCCCTGTCTTATTATGCTTGGTATATGGCGTGATTTCGCTTGTCACCGTCTCGTAATTGTTCGCCACTTTTTTCATTGCGAGTCTCCAATTTATGGCTTATCTCAGCGTCAAGGTGCTTTCAGACGTCCATACAATATTGCTTAACGCTTCCAAAACATTCTCTTGGTTAAAGTACACTCAATACGAATCTGCTAAACTATAGTACGCACCACTCCCGTCGCTACGGGGGGCTTTGGTGGGCTTAGACAACCCAAAAAAGCTCCAAGCCCCCCAAATTGAAACATGAAACGCTATGAATTAGTGGGGTTTTTGTCAATTTTTAGAATGTCAAGCACCCCCCGCATAAATGCAAAGACCCCCACAGTAACGCAAATCCCCCCTATTTAAAACTTTCTGGCGACGGTCCTGGTACGCATGCCCCTACAGCCTAACAACCTACACTTGCACGTTACGCATCAATCGCGCTAACCTGTCCTATACGCTTATACGTTGCGCATCAATCACGTACAATGTCTTCACACATCACATGTTTAATCGCTCATTCGCTTTCACACAATTCTACTGCGTATTTTAGGCTTGTTTCCATGCCGTTTCGATCCAACATTTGGTACATTAGACTTTGATTGTCATCCGGTTCATGATCAAACTGCCCAGTTTTGGACTGATATGCGTCGTCAGTACTTTTTTTTCATGTTTTGCTGTATACATGTAGCGGGACGGAGCTTCCGCTGGAGTCCCTGCAAGGTTATATTTGCGCCGTTGAGCAATGAGCATCCCCAGCTGACTTTTCGAGTCCTTTACTTTAGAACCTTTTCCTAAAATTCAACCTGGTTTTGTTGACGGCGAAATTCGGCTCAAAATTCGATTTTTTCGCAGTCGAAAGCAGCTGATTGTTAACTAATCACTGGCACCACCACCTTTTTATTGAAATTTTGCCGAGTTGCAAAAATGCGCCATGAAAGGAACGTTCCAATATGTTTGCTCTCAAGTCGGCCATTCATAAGTGGATCGCAGAAACGTTTAGCGATACCGGTACAAAGAAACTCAAATCCATTGCCATCTAACCTTTTGAAGTTCGGGACAAACAATTTGATATGAACCGCGTAAAAACTAAGCGTGAAGTTAATTCAAATTTTTACGCCAAACGTTCCATCAAGTTAGTTGTACAGTTCCCAGCAACTTACTGCTGCTAGGAAAAACACTCACAGCAAAAAACTTGAAGATTGTTACCTTCACTGTCTATCGAATGGAATCGTTCCCAGCCAAAAATCAAACATGGTGATGCTTTCAGAGTATCTTTTTTTTGCCTACGGAGTAGGTATCATCAGCTCTTATTCAAATAGAAGCTGTAAGCTTGAAACGTTGGATATTTTTAACTTATATTTCAACGCTAAACCCTTGAAGCAACCTCTTTGGCCAGGGGCATCGACATCGTTTGGAGCTATCATATTTTTATTATTGTATTGTCTCGGTCATCCCAGCAGCTGGAAATGTCTTACTGTCGTTCACAGTGGCTATGTGAAATGGAGGCAACGCACTCGAAAACAGGTTTCTAACTGTAGTTCGGGCACAAAGGCAGCGGCGACTTTTTGAAGGGCTTCAGCGTGCAGCAAGCCTCATTTACGAAGCACGTCTGCCATTGAACAGTATATCTTACCATATTCAGGAGTGAAAGCACAAGCGTCACTGAGTCTTATTGGATTTCTATGGAGGCTTTTGAGTCGACAATCATCAAAGTCAGGGATCTGAAACACGCGGTCCGCGAGGGCATTTTGCGCGACCCGCGATGTTTCTTGGGAATTTTCAAATACTTAACATTTACGTTATTCAGTTTATTGCCCAGTTTTTAAAAGTGCTCGGCTAGCGAGTGAACAAGTTCCTTTCGAACGTTGAGAACGCAAGAGATGGTTACCCCCCTATACCCCCACGATAACTTTCGTGGGGAACAAGATGGAAAAGCTGTTTCCAGTGTAACAGCGCGGTGGCTGCTACTTGCAGTGCGCTAATAATAACATCCAAAGTGGAGCGAAACGCATCGGAAGGTTCCTTTGGCTTAGAGCCATGGCGCGCAGGCGAAGGATTTCTTTGCTAGTAGCGTTCAGGTACCGCCATTGTTGCGTCAGCGTCATAATGCGACCCCGGGTTACTTTAGAAGTCCTCGTTTGGCCTTTACAGCAATCTGAGTTTGAGTCCCCTGATCTAAGGTTCTACCAGTTCGTATGCATTGCGCTTTTTCAACGTACAGTTCTGTCCTTACTATGCATCCTGCCGGTAACTTACTGTGCGGTTTCTAAAATTCATCTCATTTAGTGGACGACGAAATGCCCCCCATAAGTCGGTTTTTGCGCAGTCGACAACAGCTTATTGTTAAATAACCACTCCTGTCTTCTAAAAACTTCGCTGAGTTGCAAAATTTGTGGATGCTAAAAATGCGCTATGACAGGAAACGCTTAAATCTGTTTGATTCCAAGTTGGTCATTCTACAGTGGACAGAAGTCAATAGCCGCAAGCTTTCGGAATTGGCTGATTTCAGCACTAATCTGTCATTTTGCAAACAAATATCGTGAACGACACAATTAGATGCAACTGGCGAAGTTGCTGGACCAGAACAACGGCGGGAAAACTTTGCAACGCAAATTTGAAAAACGACACGTCACACCAATCGCGCTTAAAAGTAGCCGTTGATTTCGCGTTAACCCTTTTTGCTCAATGAGTGATTATTTTACCGCTTAATTTTCCGGAATAGCAAAACAAAGCACAGATACGTCATCATCATCGTAACAACTGCATTGATGCATTGACTGCTGTTTATTTTCGTTCAAAATCGGCCAAGAGCGCGTTATGAATCAGTTTCCTTTCGCTTAACGGGAATTATCAAGGTGCTGTTCCTCGCTTCTTTCACCCTCCACCACCGACCAAGCCTGTGCTCCTGACCGACACCGGCGATCAGGTGTTTACCGTCTTTGGTGAAACGCAGGTCGTTCACAAATCCCCGGACAGCGACCGCGAAGAGCGGAGTCAGCGTCAGGAACTTCTCGCCGCACTTCCACAGCCTGACGAAGCCGTCCGACGAGCCGCTGGCCACCAGGTCCGAATTGGGCAGGGCGGCCAGAGACGAAATCCAGTTTCCGGTGCCGGACGCCGATTGGCCGTGCGCGTTCCGCACGACCACGATCGGCCGCTTCTTCATCACGCTCCAGAGGCAGAGGGAGCCGTCGTCGGCGCCCGAGACCATGTATTCCTCGTTGATGAAGCGGACGCAGTCGATGGAGCCGCTGTGGCCGTTGTAGACCAGTTGCGACTCCTCGACAATTTTCCAAATACGAACCTGGCGGCAAGGAAGGGAAGCAATGATGAGATCGCAACGGAAAGGTGGTTAAGCGCAGCGTTTCTGAAAAATTTGTGGGTCACGGAGCCCCTAGCACATCTTAATAATAAGTTACATACCCCCTCACGAAGAAAGTCTACAATAAATATTTGAAATTAGGTTTTACTCTTCGCGGTAGTAATCGAAATGCCTGCAAAGCCTATTGCCCCTTTTAATATAATGTCAGAGCAAAACGTATTGACCGTTACTGTACATTCATGGACCCCTTAAATCACTTCCAAGGACCCTAAGGGTATGACGCCACGTCACACAGCGCCAATAGGAAATCATCTAATTATAGAGTAGAAGGCGCGGTGCATCACAGGCAATAAGAGTGAACCTGATCGAGGTCGAGCGGAGAAACTCTTGTTGTTTGCGCTGCCGCAAAGCTCCCGAGCCCTGGTTTCTGGGTTCGCATCTCCAAAAAGAGAGTGTTACATGGGGTTCAGGGACCCCAAATTCAGGAACAATGGGTTAAGGGAAGGTATGGGAGGCAAAAAACGATGAAAAGACTGACAAACGGAAACCTTCGATTCGTGCAAGGACAAACAACAACGCAACCCACAATTACCTACGCAGGCATCCCCCCCCACAAAAAAGCAAACTTACGCTTCGATCTCTTCCGCCACACGTGACGCAGCGTTCTCGTGTCATGCTGTCGCACGCTTGGACGGCCTCCTCGTGCCCGTACAGCGTCTCGACGTAGCCCATGATCTCCAGGTTCCAAACCTTGACCGTACAATCCTGCGACGTGCTGAAAAGCTGATGCGAATTGAGACGAAACGCGAGTCCGGTGACGGCGAGCCTGTGGCCTCGGAAGGTGTGGACGTGGGTCAAGGTGGCGGGGTCCCAGATCAAGATGGTCTTGTCCAGGCCAGACGAGGCCAGGAACTTGTTGTCGGTGGACAGCGCGAGGCAAAGCACTTGTCCCGTGTGGGCCTTACCGCCGGCCGATTGTCCGCCTTTTACTTGAACGATTTTTGTGTGACTCACCAAGGACCACTTGGCTATAGAACAGTCTTTGGAGCCAGTGAAGAGCACGTCGCATGCGCTCGACACTGCCAGACACGTTACGGACAGACGGTGACCTTTGAACTTGTGAATCGAGCTGGGGTCGGGGGCAGAGCAAGTGTCGGCGACTTTTCTTTGAAGCCTGCCGGCCTGTTCCAGAACGTCCTCCTGCAGCTTCTCACCAACCAGGTCCCTCTCTTCGTCGTCACTGCCTGTCTGCGCGTGATGGTAGCTCTGCATCTGCTCCAGGTACTTCTTCGTCAAGCGCATCTTTTTCTCCTGCGCCGTCTCGTCCTCGTCGCCGCTCGACTCTGCAACGAGCGACAGCGACGGTTTAAAGTCGACGCCGTCTAGGTTGGAATCGACGCTTGAAATTTCCTCGTCGTAATCCGTCTTCTTTTTCCTTCTGCTTTTCATGGGAGCCGCAGATCTGGAGGAGGTTTTCTGTTCAGCCTTGCGCTTCTTTGACCTGAGAACCATTATGCACGTTTACCTTGTTTTTCTTACAACTAACCCCTGAAAAAAGAGAAAATTGCAGTCAAAAAACGTTGCGCACATCAGTATGTAGCAAAACAAATGTGCCAAAGTTGATGTTTGCTTTAAAATTAAAACTTAAGAACTGCAAGGCATTCCTGAGCAACCAGGATTTTTAGTGTTAAAATTTTTCGGTAAATTTCACACTTTTGGCTAACAAAACAAGCATTATGGATTTTAAACCACAAGCTAGATTTAAGGCCAATCTACACTGAGGACGTGCCAGGAGTTGCCAGGTGTAATCCTTTGTTTGTCTTATTGCGTCGGGTAATCCTGCGCTCGTGCACGGCAACTCCTGGGCGCAATAAAACAAACAAAGAATCGTGCGCGGCTACCCCTGGCACCTTCTCAGTGTAGATTGGCCTTTACAGTTAACAGGTTCTATTAGAACTCGATTAGAGCAGCGTTTCTGAAACCGGAAACGAGTGTTTTATACCTTTCGTTAGTTGGTACAGCAAATATTTACTGATACTTCTGCGCTTTGGAATTTTCGTAAAACCTAGAGAATTAGTCCTGAGAACACAATGCCGCACAAAAAAGTACAATACAAAGATACTGACACCATGCTCATTAAGCATGAAAACAGATGTCTAGAAGACATGCGCACAAAAACAATCATTCCAGGATAGTACTATTTGACAGATCAAGCAGGTGTCTGTAGCAGATGTCGGTAATACAGTGCAGTGTTGCTGCCGACAAAGAGGATCGTCGGTATACGATCAAGTTTTGTTTTACATGCGAACTTTCCAATAAATGTGGTGGTAACCACGACCGAAAATTTGTATCTCCAAAAACCGAATACATTCCATGGAAATCGGTAACTTCTCGTAATTCTTCGCTCGAAATCGGAACTTCTCGTAATTTTACGCTCGAAATCGGAAACTTCTCGCAATTCTTCGCTCGAAATCGGAAACTTCTTGTAACTCTGCTGATGCGCTTGCCGGTTGGCCCCTGTGGCTGTGACCTGCATTGCGTTCTTACAACTAAGTCGTCGACGGCGCATAACGATTGGAAAAGCTGTGCTCTTTGATGTAATCCCAGCCCTGCTCATCAAACTCACTCCTTGTGATCCACGACTGATTGGAATCGCACAAAGCCCATCTCGCGGCACCCTTCCACGCGTCTAGCGAAGAATCGTTCGCCTGCGTCACCGAAATCCGCGACTGGAAAGGGCAAACGTGCCTCAGGTCGTACAACACCCTGTCGGCGAAACCACTCACGTTCGTATTTCCACCTGTCACGAACACGCTCTTGGAAAAAGCCGCTCTCGTCTGATCCGAGTATCGACTCAGCACCGCTTCGATCGCTCCGCTTAATCCACACTGGTCGAAACCGACCAGCGAGGGCTGGAAAATGATTTCTGGCGCCTGGATCGCCTCGACTCCGATCGGGACAGAGTGATTTGCCGGTTTTCGTCCGGCATCGGTGTGATATTCATCCAGCAAGCGAGACCGAACGTCATCGATCTGACTTTGCATTTTATTGACCAGCGTCTTCAGCTCGTCCATTGATGCGCAGCCTGCGTCGGCGCAGGCCTTGGCCGCGATTTCCGGAAAGTCTTGTTCCAGGTCGAAAATGCTCTCGATCTCGTCGACCCTGTGCTCGGCTTGCTTCAGTCTCTGCTCCAAGTCAAGCACGTGTTTGTTCAAGCTGCAAATCTCCTTCGAATTGCCGACCGCGCCCCGAGGTTTAAAACGAACAGTAGTGGAATGATCCAGTGAATACTGCGAGCAGCACCAGGCGTCCAGTTCGTCGTGATAGTTCCTTGAAACGTTTGCCAGTTCGCGTATGATGGTTTCCATTCTACTCAGAGTAAACTCACCGGCATACTGAGGGTGCTTCAACTGCAGGATCCGCTGCAGATACGCGCAGCAGTTATAACCCCCGAGGTTGACGCGGCACGCGTTCTTAGTATCAGGCTGGCCGTCGACAAGCGGCAGGACGTGAGTGCTTTGAAAACCAGACGACACTATCAGAGCGGTTGCATTCGAAATGTCGTCCTGGTTTTGGTAATAGCTAAACAAACAGTCGATGCCGTATGATACGCTCGGTATACAGTAAGCTTCAAAAAGCAGCTCCGACATATTCTTTCGGCAGTGCGACGGGTTCGCTGTGGCTTCGGTCAAGCACACTGGATGCAGAACTTCGCCATCAGTATTTATTCCCATGTGCTTAAACGTATAGTCTAAGAGCGTTTCTTGCACGGAGTAGTTTACAACAACGTTGTGCTCGAACGGAGACCGTACCATCCACCGCACCGCTTCGATATCGACGATCTCGTTGCCGACCTGGATGTCCCAGTCGCGCTCTTTTCGGTTTGCCCTGTTTTTTGCCACTGCGTTTTTAAAGATCATATCCGGCCGAACCGATGATGCCCAACCAGCTCTACACTGGTAAGAACCATTGTCGATCACGATTGGCGTCCTGCTTTCCTTCACTTCATCTCTGTACTCGAGGACAGCGTCCGGTTCAGTTATGACGTCAGTCAGCTGGAGCATGATTGGATGATCATTCACACACGCGATTTGCTTGGAGATCAAGTTTGAACAGTCTGACAATCCAACTGTGTTTTTCACCGTGTGACGTACAACTGCCACAATGGAAAAGGCTACCAATCGTATGTATCAAAGTAAGCTTGTCAGTGATAATCAGCTTGTTTTTTCCACTACATCCAGCTGAAAATATCTATGTTTTTCAACAATTTCTTTCTTAATTTGAAGCTGCTGCTGAAGAGACTTCAGTATGGCTTCTTGTTGAGCCTTGGTATTATCGATTCCTTTAGCGTCTTCAATGTCTTGCTTTGCTTGCTTTATTTTTTCCTTTAACTCAATCAACTTATTGCCAAGGTTTTCAATGTCCCGACCAGTCTCTAGTCCACTAAGTATCTCATGTATGTCCTGGAGGAAACAGACTTCGAATGGGGCACGTTCTTTTTCTTCACTTACATTTCCATTCTCACTCATGCTTGTTTCTAGCTGAAGTATTTTAACTCTATACTGAAACACACACAATATACCTACATAAGTAACACGGTAAAACGAACGCGGTGCATAACTCAGACATGAAACAATGTTCAGAGCAAATATCACATGCACAGATTGACTAACACAGTACAGCAGATATGCTCAAGCTATATGAGAATCCAATTTCTCAGAGCTTTCTGAATCATTCAAGTTATATTGCTGAGCTACACTTGGATGTGGCAATATTTCAACTACTTCGGCACTAATCCATATTAGAAATGCTCTGTCATCTGTAGCATATTTTTTGCATATTGACATATTTCTTTATCAAAATAAGTTAATGAAAATATAAATGGCCAAAAAAGTTGCATGAGAATTTCAATACAGTGACGGAAATTGTAGTGTAAAGGAATAGCTTTAACTCAAGAACTAGCGCAGCAATAAAATGTCCTATTCATTAAAATTTGCGAGAAAGTGAGCCTCTTTCATGCAGTTTCGTAGTTGTATAATCAACTTCATGAACAGGGTTCCCACACATTTTCAAAAACTATTTTCCATACTTTTTCAACACCTTTTCAATACCAAATTAAAAGAGTTTAATACCACGATTTAGCTTCATTTTGCAAAAATTTTATTGATGAAACACAATGCAAAAACATCTGCAGAACTGTCATAAGTGGTAAAGAACACAATTTGAATAAGCAAATGGCTGAATTTAGAATTTCCATACTTTTTCAATACTTTGTGTACATTTTGGCCAAATTCAATACTTTTTCAAGGTCTTGAAAACTGAATTCAACATTCAGTACTTTTTCAGTACTTTCAATACTGCATGGGAACCCTGTATGCAAAAAGGTTTAAAATAAAAAAGGAAAAACAACAATGACTGATCAAAGCCCATGTTAATGTGAGGCCAGAATACAAAATTTTGGTGGCACAGTAGTTCTAGCAGTAATACTGAAACAACTTATAACTAAGAGCACATATTTCGAGTAACCAATAGCGAAAACTATAGGTCAGTAACTGTAAGTGAAGTTCACTTATCTCATCTGTTCCACTGCCATCACTGCTTGAAAAATACATGTCTCACCAAGTATTTCAGTTATTTACAACAATGCACAGACTTCATGACAAATGCAATATGATCAATTTGATGGAAAGACCTTCATGATTCTTCATATGCTGAAAGCTTTAGATCATTTTCTTAGGAGAAAAAGCTTAATTAAAATTTACCTCTTGGTTTTGTAGGTTTTTATCATTAAGCAGGTTTTCTCACAGAATACAAACCACACCTTCACTATATAACATTTGAATATTCCAGTCAATCCAATAAAGTATTATGTTTTTTTATAATTTCATGCTGCATTTCACTTTCAGACTCAAATCATTGTACGAACTGATGGCAAACCTGCTCAAAATAGTTTTACAGCAAGTAGGGTAATTTATTTATGAGTATATGAAAGCTTTTGCATTGTAGATGTTCTGACATAATTTTAAAATGCAAAGATTGACATAAGTTGTACTCAAAACATATATCTCTCACATTATATTTTGTCACAAAAAAGGTGCATTGAGCAACCAAAGTTTTTCCCATAAGACAGGATTTTAACAAGACTAAGGGAACACTTTTGTAACACATATGGTTATAAATAATTTACGACCAGTTGTTCAGCACCCTAATGCACATCTTCATTCAACTTTTCATCTGTTAACCTCAAATATCTGATGCTGTTTGCAAGTCTTAATTTTTGAATTACTATCTAGTGCTTCTTTCATGTTTTTCTACAATTGCACATATCTACCCCTGCTGTGTATTTTGCTATGGTTTTGCATTATTTTGTATTCTTACTAGTTACTACCTCTGTGAAATGGAACCTGAGTCTGAGACAAACACACACAAAAATTAATTTACAAGTCCACATATCAAACAGTATTAAAATTTTTGACACATTAGTCTACGTCAAACCCACCACCAACAGCAATGATACTGAAACTTCAGTCACTCTAGCACAGTGATTCTTGACCTTTTTCAGTTTCATTCACTCCTGCCATTGATTGCTGCATTCCCATTCACCTTATGCATTGTGAATGTATGGCCGATCTGACAATAATGATAATACAAGGAGTGTTCATTGTTGGCAACGGTATTTGCTCTACTTTATCTACAGCAGGGATGGCCGACAGTGTTGCAAATTGGGTAAGATCTTCAAGCATGGTTTGATTACAGACCAGACTTCGCAAAATATTTTGTTTCATTTCATCAGCACATGCACCATTTGAAGAAAAAAGAAGTTTTTTACTAGCAGATTCAATTCCAATGGACGAATGGAAAGAATTTCACTCTATGCACAAATATTCGTCCAGTTGCTTGAAAAATTACACAGACTTCCTCTGAAGAATGCCGTGATTGTTTTGTAATTGACGCCGTAGTTTAACCCTTTAACGACCGTGATTGGCCAGCCCTTTTTTGGCCATAAATCGCCAGCCGCTAGAGCTAGAGAGCTGTTCAAACCCTCTACGGATTCAGCAAATCTTCTAGTTGACATCGAAAAAAACATTTTTCGTTTTCGGTGGGGGTTTTCTGGAGGTGACGTCACAATGAGGGCATGTTTTGGAAATTTTGGTCACCTTTGGCCGGCCCTGGGCCCCAACCCATTCAATTGGCTCAAAGTTTTGTTGAAAACTAGGTCAAAATCTGCTTCTATAGAGTCCTTGATTGACTTGCTAGCATATCTGTAGCCAAAATTATGGGTCAAAAACCTAGTTTTTGGCCTAATTCAAAACTTTTCAGAAAAGGCACAATTTGCCCTTTCACAGCAAATTTTGGCCAGCCATAACTCGGCAGCAAATTGAGCTAGAGAGCTGTTCAAACCCTGTAATGACTAGTGGCGTCGTGTAGTTTAGATTAAGAAAAAATTTTTTTTCATTTGGTTGGGGGTTTTGGGCCAATGGGATCATGACAGGGGC
>Ga0210059_1005017_pt1 | contig 21296 bp, 13 predicted proteins | sample Ectturendosymbi2_FD_188042 | JGI IMG/M metagenome (GOLD analysis project Ga0210059, IMG submission 188042) | Ecteinascidia turbinata endosymbiont from Florida, USA - Sample 2 (SPAdes) (version 2) | ecosystem: Host-associated > Tunicates > Ascidians > Unclassified | place: Key West, Florida...
TGTATCAAACCTGCATCCAACTGACTCAAGCCTATTCGCAACAGCAAACACTTTCTGCAGGGAAGCAATAGTCGTTTGTTAATTATTAATAGATTTGTTTTCTGCAAATAATACTTCGCACGTTTTGCACTACAACTGTGAGACCTTAAGTGTTAAGCCACCTAGATGTAATGCCTTTGTAGATGCGGCATAAGGTTGTGCATTTCCTTTCAGCTTCAACGAGATAAAAAAGCTAAATGTCGTCAAAAAAGAAACACGCTTCTGAAAGATGTGTGCTTCCAAGAATGAGTAAAGACTCAAACGTGAAAGACAATCCCAAATCAGGTATGCTATATTGTTTAGTTCTTTGAGAAATCAGGTATGCTATATTGTTTGTCCTAGAATAAAACTTTGTAAATTATCCTGGTAGAGAAAAACGAAAAATCCTTTCTGATATATAAATGTTACAAGTATTTCACAGCTTTTTCAATAAAAGTTCCAATGAAAAAGCGTTTAAATACTATTAGGGTGATTCAATTCATGGTTTTAATAATTTGGGAAAATTGCAGACTTTAGAATTAGATGCATATATTTTGATTAATGCGAAAAGTTTTAAAAGTGAGTAGGTATTGCCTTACATCCAAAAAAGAGTCTGATTGGGTCAGAAACCAAAACAGACCAGTTTCATCGAAAATCTTGAACAACCAAACGAACCGTCACAGTTTCAGAATTTACACAGGAGCGTATCCAGTGGGAGGGATTGGGGCGAACGCCTCCCTAAAACCTGAAAATGTAACTTCATTCACCATGAATTTGTACGATTCAGAAAACAAAATATCAAAATCAAATCCGATTAAGTCTTTGACATGTGGGAAATGTCAGTTACGTTACGCCACTGGCTATGATGTACTGTCTTTATATACAGTAGACTGTCCCTACTCAACTGCAACAAGATACGAGCTGGTGACGTAGCTTATTTTATGGGAGGTCCTGCAAGTTGTCTAATGAATATATGATTTGGTTGAGTTAATTCTTGGCTGGAAAGGCGTGAAATCTTTCCCATTAATCGTTACATAACAGTGGCAAATCTTTTTTCAATATCTCAATGACTTTGGTAATAGAGCTCGGACTTCTGAATCCACTATCGGCACTGTACAGAACATCAATCACTGTTGAACCAAACGTCTGTGTGTTGGGATTCACGGGGCAAAGTTCTCGCAAGACTCTTCGAGCTCTGTCATGAAATAAGTCACTTAATATTAAGTCAGAAAAACCATCATCTCTATAATCATCTTGAATATGGCCGTTGGATTGCTAAACGTGAATATACATTGACCGACATATTTGTAGACTTGAATGAATTCAATATTATAATGGCAAACAAAATGAAAATATACTGACATGTTCTGACAAGTGAAAGGCTTTAAACAGAAAATAGTAGTGCGGAAAATTGAGTTAACACGGGAATCGCAGCAGATGTTTCCAGGCGAGAAGCAATCGTAATAGAACTAGTGACAAAGAATGTGTGTTGAATTTGGCCTAAGAACACTTAACGTTCTTACATCACAAATACTACCATATTCTTTTCACAGTTAATGCGGAACAACAGGCTGGATCCGAAATTTATTTTTGGCTAATGCTGAAATTTCAACGCAATAACTATCCTTGCCTGTTAGAAAAAAACATTCTTGAACTGCGAAATGACACAACTCTGAGATTAAAAGTCAGCGATGTTCCACTTGTTGAGTTGGATTTGTATTGAAGGGGTGTATAAGCGAATTTCGAAAGTGGTTTTTGAAATGTTACTTCAGTTTTGCACTACATACTTGTGTGAACAAAGTTTCTCATCTTTGTTACTGATCAAAAACGATAAACGATCAATGCTTTGAAGAAGTTTATGGAGAACTTCGAGTTGCTCTTTCAAAGACTGGAGCGTAACGTACAGTGACTGTTCTCACTAAAACAAACGCAAATGACTCCAAATAATCATGAAGTGTATTGTTTGCTATAGTGGTGGGGGTTTGCCGCAAAACGTGGAAAGTTGTTAAGTGTGCCGTGAGTGAAACAAGATTGCAGAGCACTGGTTTGATGTATCGAGAGTAAACTCATTGGCTTGCTTGTTTCATAGCATTTCACAGCTTGTTTCATAGCACTCATTTTGTTGCACTCATAGTTCATAGTTTCATAGCACGTTTGTTTTATGGCACTCATTGGCATGCTTGTTTCATAGCATTTTAAGATATTGTGGGCTAGCATTAGTTCAGAGTTAACGCAAAACAGTGAAAGCATGCACTCATTACCCAGTCCTGATATGAAGCCTTTCGATTGGGTCCTGCAAAGCAAGCAAATACAGATCTCAGTAGCAACCAAAATCGCTGCCGATGAAAAATGATGTGAACTCGTATCACTGTGTTAAAAACGATACTGTTTCAATTAACATGCTATATCCACACAACGACACTCTTGTGTTTTTCATTATTGTGCAATCTGCACTTAAATCTACTTGATAGCAGATTGTTAAAATGTCACAAAATAGTCATGTATTTGTAGCTACAGCATCTTTTAAAATGTATACCTTCAATTTCAGTTGAAAGTGCGCTAAATTATCATTTTCATCCAAATGGCCATACGTTTTAGTTAGAAAATATATTCTGCAGCGCCTGACCTTATGATTCCAACTATTTGAAAGGACGCTTACGAGTATTCTCACGTGTGCAGCCGACAAAGAATTACATTGTAATCCAGGTTTAAAAAAATTGTAGTTCTTTTGATGGACACCAGCATCCCCCATATTTTTTTACTAAGTAAAAAACTTTTTTAAAGTTTTTTAAGGTGTTTTAGGGACACGATTTGTGTCCCCAGAATTGACAATCGCGTCCCTGTCAAGAAAGAAAATTATCATCACGACCCTAGAATTAAAGAAATCGGATACCTACAGGCCCACACCGGGTACCTAACATTTTCTTTAAAAAAAACCTGCTTATTTGTTTGTCAACCTCGACAATGCTTTATCGTGACCGCATATCTATTTTGATGATAATGTATTAGGTAACTTGAATTGCAAATGCGTACTCTTAGCTTAAATGGATTTAGTCATGAATGTTTAAATTTCGCAGGAGACTCTACGCAATTTATTGAGGACAAGCATTCTTCGAATACAATGGAATTGCTACGAAAGTAACGTTTTATTTAACAAAAATACCGGTAGCATAGACACTGCATATTCTTCTGAAAGAAATGGGTCCACCAAATAATTTTACATTAACTTCTATAAGCTACCTTTCGCTTTCATGAAACGCTTTTACGTTCGGTGTTACTCTTCAGTTAGAACGAAAATACCTACTTAACTTTAATCGTGTCCGATTTATATATGTCTCCATTTTTATTAGAGTTTTGAACACATGTACTTTGGTTTTCTGTTTGTTCATTGGACGATTCCATTACATGAATAGCAGTAAAGTATCCAATTAGTTCAAAGATCTTCATTTTCTCGATGTTAATGCATTTGGTGGATAACAGCGTTTAAAATTACAAGAAGTTGCAAACGATCGTTACCTTGGTTTGTGATCTGTAGCAACAATCTCTCTGTGCATCAAGGTCACTCAGTCCTGTTTGTTGAAAAGGGCTCTATCAGTTTATTGTAGATCTATTCGGACTGTTTGATGCACTGTTGTTTATGAATGTAAATCCAAACGCAGAAACTAAACATCTTGACAACAAGAAATATTCAATATCACTTAGATGAAAACACCACGCCATTCGGCTTCAGTGAGTTTTATTTCTGGGTATATGTACACCACGACACAGTTAAACGCACAATGGAGAAGAAGTGAAATGTGTTGGATGCTTGCCTGACCACATGAAAAACTTGCAGAAATGAAAAATACTGTGATGCTGCCATAGAAGCCGGAGGCAAAACATTCAGGATCCATAAATCAATTTTTGCAATTTACTCCGACTACTTTGACACTGCTTTCACAGTCGAGGTAAGAAGCGTTACAAATACCTCTGATTGAAGTCAACCGCTCAAATGTTTTCGAATGCCAGGCAACCAATAGCTTGAATGGTGCTTTTTCAGCACTTACCGCTTTTTCTCTAATATTTCATGTCAACTAGCTCTAACTGAATTTGTTTAAACGCACTGACTATATCTGCGAATTCAATAACTACAACTACACTGCGACTAAAGGTTTGGATTGATATTTCATGAAAGTTCTGAATTAACGTTATTTTTTTCACTGAACACCAGTGAATAATGGTATTTTGTGCTGATGAGCATCAACTAGATTTGTAGCTACGCTTTTACCACGATTTTTAACATTATTAACCAAGCTTATGTTGGTTCATAAATAATAAACCTTGTATTCCAAACTGGAAAAACTCTGTATGAAAATATGTATTCACTTATTGGTGGATGTGTGCTAAGTCCGTTTGATAAAGCAATGAAGCTATGAGTATGACATTGAAATGTGAAGATACCATCAAATTGAAAACTGATTCCAATCTTCACTGATTTGACACACGCCTGCTACCAACGAACAACTGTCTGCTTAAAAAGCAACATGAGGCTACGTTGGCGTTTTTACATCGCTTTTAACAAAGAAACATTGGCCTAATATTTGTTGCTCATGTCTGCAAATTTCATGATGTGATATTTTTTGCTCACAGCATGCAAATTTAATGATGCAAGTTTGTTGGTGGTGGCATACAAATTCCCTGATGTAATAAATGTTGCTCATGGCACGCAAGATTCACAACGTAATCTTTTTTGCATGCATATCGTTTTCCAATAACATTTCGCAAAAATTGTTTTAAATGTAATCTGTCTTGAAAGATGCAGGAAAAATACTGCAATGTTGTGAAACTGGATGACACATCAGCTGACGTCATGCAATGTATCACTGACTTCATCTACTCTGGAAAACTGAACGTCAATCGAGAAAATTCTATAGAACTTTTAGTTGCAGCTGATTACCTTCGTATAGAAAGTACGTGAATTTATCTCTAGACATGAACAGAGTTTCTGTTCCGGTTAGTTTGTTGTGAACATCAGTTTTATTGCAATCAGTTTGTTGTTACACACACTGAACAAAGCAATCGAAATAAAATTTGTTGCAAGTCAGATATCATTTCAATGAAAAGTTCAAAACAAAAATAGCTTTCTTCCAATATTGTACAACGAAAAGAACACCACGCTTGTTTTAACTACATTGGAGATGGAAACTCATCGCTGCAGTAACGGCCAAAATTTGTTAATTGACAAACTTTTACTCTGTTGGTATTGCACAGACTTACATGTCAACATTGAAAGCATCGCGTTGAATATCTAAAGTGTAAAGAAATAAAAAAGGCAAATTAGGTGGCATTCAAACAGTGGTCGAAATTCATCTTCATCTCTAACGCAGATATTTAATATTGATATTGTCGAGATCCACGAAATACCTGGGTTAGTTGAACGTTGCCTTACCAGGGGAAACGATTCTGTGAAAAAAGATTCAGAACTTATACAGTCGCTACGTATCAAAATGCTGTTCAAAACAAAATGCGATACAGATTGATGTTAGTCGGTGCTAAGTTGAAATATACATCTTGTAGAAAATACAAATATGTATATGCCGCAAGTGTGCTGTAACCAACTGTTTAAATTCTTCATCATCACAACCTAATGAACTTTTTGTTTTTGTGCAGAAGTCAAGGAGTTTTCAATTGCATTTCTGCTGCACAACGTGGACCCTCACAACTGTGTCAGTGTTTGGATGTGCGCGAAATTGTTAAATATTGAAGAACTTCAAAACGTTTGTCTGATAACATTTTTCCAAAACTTGACATTAGTTCCAGAAGCAGAACTCCAACTTTTAAGTCACGATGCTTTTTCTGAAATATTGAAAAGCGGAAAATCCTTGGTAAGTTTTCGCTTTGTGCTTCTTCAGAATATGAGCTTTGGCTTTTAACAGCAAAGGAGTTGGCAAGGGGTTGATGTCATTTTTAAATAAACTGTCTTACTGAGCAATGTACACGAGTATTTAAGCTTCAGAACAGACAAAGTAAATTTGAAACGTGTGGGGTACTTTTTGGCGCCACCGTTTTGACAACTACTATTTGGCGCCGAGCTGTTTTGGCGCAAGGCTGGTTTGGCGGCAGTGCAGAGACTGACAATTGTGTTCAATGAAAATGGATAAAAACGTGGACAAAACTTTACTTTATATCGTAATTGTAAGCTAGACCTCGCAAATATTTAATACTTGCCAGTGAGTCAAAATATTCTGCGATGTTTAGAATACGTTCTTCACCCTTAATGTACTGTATGTAAGAAGTTTTTGGTTCGGAGCTTTGGCAGCAATCAACTGCTCCTAGTAAACACCACGCCAGTTCAAAGTCGTTTTGATACAAGCAACCTCTACATCTGCAGCGGACCCACCGTGACAGTGCTCATTGACTTTCTTTACTATTTCGTTTTTCGTGCGAATGAGCCCTTTGCATTGATTGCTTTGGTGTGAATCCGTTCTTCACATTCGTTTTTAACGCCTTCAAAACTATAACAATTTGGTCACTTTTTCTGCACTTATCAAAAACGTATAGATGCCCATTTTGCTTGAACCCTCTTGCTAATAAGATAATTGAGCCATTTCTGTTTGTGGCTCTAAGCTAAAATGAAGACGATTTTTAAATGTTGAAAAACCACTTTGTTAGCGCGCCCTAAAATGCAGAAATACGCTCCATCTCATCTCAGGTCAAACACACGCATTTTGTTGTCTCCTTAAAAAAAGCTGTTTCCTTCGTGACAAATAACCGAGCAACATGCTATTTTTTATTTTGTTTTGATGGCGCTTTATAAATACGGTTCTCTTGTAGCACCATGACTGAGTTTGTACAAGATATGGCATCATTAGAATCGGTTCGTATTTGCGTTCTGGATAGTCCCTGCAGTTCTTTCACACACCCTGCACCTGGTGAGAAGACCGGTCACAAAACAAATTGATAAGGTCTTGGGACGTGCCAGCCGAGAGTTGAACTCCAGACCTTTCAGGTCCGAAGTGGGCGGACATACCACCGCGCCACGGGCTGCTAGCAACCGAGCAGGATGGACAACGCACAGTTCTAGAGGAAACAGTGTGTGCTTAATCGTAATCAAGTAAATAAGAACATAGCACAGGAAACAATTCAGCGCCAAAACCGCTCGGCACCAAATATCTGTCGCCAAAACGGCAGCGCCAAAGATCTCATTCCGATTTGAAACACTTATAAAATCAATTGCGATACAACTGAGGACATGTTATTGGAAGCGCATGCAGAACAAGAATATTTTAAAGTACTGTTAATATTTTTTGAAAAATTGTGTTGTTTGAAAAAAATAGATTTTTGCAAAAGTATACATTTTAAATCTTGAACAAACAGCATTCTGCCACTAACGCGTTAGAAATGTTGGTCTGGTGTTGTAAATCGAAACAATTCTTAAAAGACCAAGACCGAACAAAAAGAGACATGAATCAAAATTACTTTTCAACGCTGTTTAAACTTGGAATATGGATGGAGCAGATTCTGTGATGGGCTTCTGATAACTTCTACACTTTCAGTCCGGCGAAAGCCCCAAATCTTGCAGAGCTTTGCAATCCTATAACTCGTCAGGCGATTGAGCTAGGGAGCTATCCAAACCATCCACGGTTTCAGCAAGTCTTGTAGTCAAAATCGAAAAAAAACGTTTTTCGTTTTCGGGGGGATTTCTGGAGGTGATGTCACAAAGAAGGCATGTTTTTTGAGATTTTGGCCACATTTGGCCGGCCCTGGGCCCCAACCCATTGACCCACTCTTTTGGCTCAAAGTTTTGTTGAAAACTAGATCAAAATCCGCGTCTCTAGAGCCCTGGATTGACTCGCTAGCATATCTGTAGTCAAAATTATGGGTCAAAAACCCAGTTTTTGGCCTAATTCAAAACTTTTCAGAAAAGGTATAATTTGCCCTTTCATGGAAAATTTTGGCCAGCCAAATAACTCGGCAGCAGATTGAGCTAGAGAGCTGTTCAAACCCCGTAATGACTACTGGCGTTGTGTAGTTTTGAATAAAAAAAAAAAATTTTAATTTGGTTGGGGGTTTGGGGCCAATGGGATCATGACAGGGGCATGTTTTTTGGTTAATTATATGACGTAATCATCCGATCCACGCGCCAATATTTTTGCTTGCAGTGTTTGTGGATTCTAGGGCAGAATACGCGTTTTCAGAGCCCTTGATTGAGTTTCTAGCGCTTCTGGTTAAAAAGTCAGGCCAAAAAACAGATAATTGGTAAGGGGCTTTTCTCAATACTTTTGGGGGATTTCCCAAATTAATTTTAAGGTTTCTTGGCCCTAATCTTGGAACCACGAACGCTAAAAACCCGAGTTATAGCCTGCGGTGAAATGCCCCCAATAGCGACTTTTGAGGGAGCAAAATTTTGGTCAATTTTTGGTCTATGAGCCATAATTTTCGCTCCCGATATGCTAGAAAATCAATCAAAGGCTCTATAGACGCGGATTTTGACCGAGTTTTCAACAAAACTTTGAGTCCAAAAAATGGCCCATTGGGACAGCGCCCAGGGCCAGGCAAAGATGGCCAAAATAACTCAAAAACATCCCTATTGTGACGTTCCCCTCGGAAAAGCTCAAACCCAAAACGAAAAAAATTTTTTATCACCTTTGACTACAAGACTTGCTGAATCCGTAAAGGGTTTGAACAGCTTTCTAGCTCAATCGCCTGGCGAGTTATAAGATTGCAAAGCTCTGCAAGAAAAGTGGCGCACGCGGGACTGAAAGGGTACCAATCAAGCTGTCCAAATTCTGATTTTTGCGGTTTTAAAATTAGCGTACTTGAAACCAACCTGGTATTACACTTTAAAGGTTAGATCATTTTCGTACTTGGGAAGTTGAGATTGGCATTTGAAAAATTCTGCTATTTTAGAAAAACATCGACGAAGTTTGCTTTGAAGCAACAGCGATTTGGGCAAAGTGCAACATGGATGAACGGAAAAATGTCTTTTGTGAGATGTTCTCAAGTCTTGATCTTAGTGTCTACTCTGAGAATTTTCTGATGACCATGGCTGAGAATGAGGTGAATGTTATGGAAGTGCGCTAAGTTCAAAAAACAATGCAAAATCAAACAGCAAAGAAATCCTCCCTTGTTTGTCTCACGTTGGAGTGTAGTTGCTTGAATACAGTTATGTGGAAGTTTCAATCATCGCAAAAATGATGAAACTAGGGCACAGCCATCTGATGGCTACAAAGCCTGCAACAAACATGGAGCATTTAAATGTTACCCTTTCACAATTAGTTCATCATATACTGTAGGTTTTTGGTGTATAGTCGTGCATGTGACGTGTTTCTTAATATCTTCATTTGTATTTCACACTGAAGTGTTATATAGCATTGCCGGCCTCAATTCAATACATATTTCGTGGTTAATTAATTACTGCATTTAAAACCTAAATCAACTCGTATAACCAACTCCTATAGGCCAACTCGCACGCCAGGGGAGTCCAACGTAACTGGGGGACGCGTACCACGACTTTTGAAACAGTTTATTCCCGTGCAATATAATGTTCAAATAATTGCTGGCCTGTGAATGAACGTGTTGTCAAACAAATACTCGACAAATTGGGAAATTCTGAAGTACGAACTTAGTTACTAATACATGGCAGTTGTTGGTCGAGCGTGAATAAACTTGCTGATTAAATTGTTATGACACAGGGACGAAGTTTGTGATTTAGTCTGATGCAAAGACGATGCAAAAACTTCCCGTTCTCATCACCGTTATGCTTGCATACAACATGTCAGGAACGCAGCACAAACCTGTCGTTAATTCGGCGTAAATCGATTTACACTTAATGTTTGCTATCCCATGCAGCCCCAAATATTTCTGATCATTTATTTCGTGTCCTTTTGTTCAGGTTCTGCTTTCACAATCAGCAAACATGATGCAGAAAATTGTCATAGAAACAGTGTCCAGACTTGACCGTTTTCACAACATAGAAAACGAGAGGAACGAAAAGCTCGAAGCTGTGAATAGGGAGAAAGAAGAACAGATGCGAAAAATCAATGAGATTTCGTCGGAAAATCGACGTCTTACCAAAAAAAACCTCGAATACAAAAACACCAGTAAGAAACAAGCAAATGGATTAAGCTCCGCAAAGCATAGAATAACAGAGCTGACCAAGGAAAATGCTGTTTTGAAAAAACAAAAATGCGACGATAGCCGATTGATTTCGCAGAAGCTTGAGAAATTGCAAGCCATAAATGAAGGCTTAAAAAGGGAAAACGAAGTTTTGAATAAAAAAATAAACGACGCTCAAAATTCTCTGAAAAAATCTCATGATAGTTACAAAGAACAGGAGAAAGTCTGTGAAAAATTAAACGAGAAAGTACAACGATTGATTGAACAAATCAAAGCTAGTGATCGCAAGATGGACGACGAAAGCAAAAGACTAAAGTCTTTGCAAAGTACTTTGACAGATGTTAATAAAAATAATAGGCATTTGAAAAAGGATCTTTCATTAACTCAAAACAACCTTACTCTTCTTGAGGCTGAAACGAAAACCCTTTCGCAAAAGCTGTCTTAATGCGTCGCAGAAAATTCCTGTTTGCATGAACAACTGTATCATTGTGATAAAACTGCCACAGAAGCCCATGAAAAGCAGACACAATTGGAAAATGAACTTAAGGAACTCACAACTGATAATGATATTTTGCAAAAGCAGATAGAAGAGCGCAAAACTGAAGCTATGAAAGATGCGGCTAATCTGCTAGAGCTGAAGCGGACAACGACATACTATCGTAGAGAAAATAGAAGGTTACTCACTCTTCAATATCAATTAGAAAATGCTGTTGACAACTTAAAAGAACGAAACGAAGATATTTCAGAAAAAAGTCTCGAACTTTGTAGGCATATCGAAATACTAGTTGAAAAGAGGAAGGCCAGTTCACAAGTTTTAATAGAAGTGCGTGACATCTTGAATGAAAGAGTGAAGGTGTCGTGGATTTGGAACGGATTTTATATCAGCCAATACGATCAGTCTGCAATTCAAGAAAAACTGAAAAAAATCCTACACTGGCTTACCTCTTCTAGCTGAATTCTGACGAGTTTCAAACCAGATGTACAAATTGTTTAATCCTCGAAATGTGAATGGAGTACATAAACACAATTGCAGAAACCGTTATATGGGGTTGTTTCAACCTCACACTGTTGCTGGGCAGTATACGTTCTGCTCCGGAAAGAATACCTCTTTGGACTGTGTACTTATTCGTACTTCGTAGATCTGGCACTTGTTTGGTCAATGGTGCGTTTGCCCGAATGCATGTACAGTATGTTGACTCAAGCAAAGCAAGGCCTGTTGGTATACTCCAAACAATGAATTTTCAGTGATTTCGAAAGTTCTGGAGATAACATCGTTTTTGTTTAATTTTTTCTTCGCAAAAGCTTGCAAACGCTCAGATGTGTAGATTGGTCTGTGCGTAGATCGCAGGCACCAGCCTTGTTTGACGGGCAAAGCTGGAAATAACAATTTTGGTAAGAATCTGGTGCAAATGACTCTTCGTTCAGGTAATGCTCTTTGTGCGAGTAGAAAGGAAATTTAGCAGTAGTCTGTTTGTTACATTTGTCTCACAGGAAGCAAGAATCAAAAGCTTCACTGACCTTCATTTTCTCCATCAATGCTGACTAAAATTCATTTTCTTTCATTTTCATTTTGTTCGTTTCTTCTTGGAACTTCGTTTTCCTCATCAAGATTGATGCCTGTAGATAATACCTTTATGTTTGCTCATCCAAGATTCCCATTGAGCTACTCAGTGCTACGGTATTCAAATAGTTGTAATTGCTAGAAGAATACTGAAATGAGGCCATGATTTCAGTCATTAAAATCAAAAGTTTTGATCATTCATAGTTTGTTTGTTCACTAACCTTTCATTTTCTTAGTAAACCCTTGGCTCAAACAGGTCACCACAAGAATTTGCGATTAGTTAGTGATATTTCTCTTTCTTGAAAAAGTCGTTTAATCGAAATGCATGGAATTCCAACGGCGTACGCAACTATCTCCTAAAAATGCCTTTCTATTTTCGTTTAGAAATTTTCATACACCTATGCTTGATTGCTTTAACATTGTAATTGCAAGTTTTGATTGTCGCAGTTGGTGTTGCGATATATTGATTTCATTCGTGAGTTTACCTGCTTTCTCTGCCCTTGTTAAGCCGTTCAATGTTTCACCTTAGCATTGCTTGCAGATTCAAGATCTGACGATTGCGTAGTGTTACGTGAAATCGGTTTGTTATTACAAATTTGCTGTTAGATTTCTTGCTTTGCTTATCTCACGTGTGGAGAATAGTTGCCTGGTGAATACAGACACGTGTGAGTTTGAATCATCGCATAAAGATGAATGCAGAGCCCATTGGCTGAATCCTCGAGAACGTACAGTAACCCAAGAGGTTTTAATTGCAGTAACATTGTTTAGGATAATTTTTCTAAAACTGATGAATTTATTTTATGAACCCTGCAAAATATCGCGAATGAGTTAATGTTAAGGTGTATGAATACCAAGTGTCACTTGACACTTTCAGGCGATCATAATCTTCTGCGGTTATCTGAGCATCGTAAGCTCGCCATCTTCATTAAAATGATCATAAAATCATTTTAGGTTGTCCTAACCGTCTAAAAAAGTTAGTTCCACCTTTTTTTCTCAACCTTCAAATTTTGCGTTGCGCCATAGCCAAAAGCGTAACGATACCTTTTCATGAAAAAAACATTATACAAATGAAACTCTTCATTGTGTCACCAAGACTGTGGAGTAATCTCCACAATGATTCCAAGTCTGCATATATTCACACAAACGTAGTTAAGAAAAAAAAATACTTGGCCCTTAGCGCACCAACAGTATACATTTTCTCATTTTCATCGCGTTATACTCAAGGCTATCGCTCTGCCTTGCCTGTTATGTCAGCGCCACAGCATATTAAACAAAAGATTAAATGTAATAGACATCGCCCTTGTCGTCTAACTGAGACTAATTTACCCATGCTTCGTCAATTACTTTCATTAGGTTCAATTCTTCAGGTCAACATTTGAAAAGTTAAAGATTTAGTTTCTATAACTCTATAACTGATGTCTTTTCAGAAAAGCAAGTGCTGAACTTCCGTTACTCAGAATTGTTGAATATTTGTGTTTCCAGATTCGTGCAGTGAAACATACTTCAGTGTCACTTGTTGCTCGTCCCGAGCTGGTTGGACAGAACAATTGATTGAACATGAGATTGGGGCCAACCAATAAAAAAATGTTCTTATGTACGGTCAATAACCCTGGCTTTAGTAAACCTTGCTGAAGTGCACGGAGCATAGAGTTGTTGCTGTGGAAGACGGTGCGATTGCGCAGAAATTAGGATAGCTGCTTTTTTATGTCATAAAACTCACAAGTTTATAACTGTCTGATTGCATAAAAAATGTATTGCTACGCCTGCTTGCAATACCTTAAAACTATCTGAAATGCACTGGATGCAAAACCAGATTTAGATATGAATTGTCAACTGTGTGAAACATGTTCAGCATCCAAACAACTGAAGCACAAACGCTTTCTTTTCACGACGTTCCACGTCCCTTGGGAAGATTTACGTAAAAAACTGCGGTTTTTCCGAAGTGCATTGATGTTGCAATTGCAAGAACAAAGATCGGCAGCCGCTTTTGATTGTATCTTTCACCAGCGCCTAAGCACAAAACACTTGACCTGACTAAAGTTTGAGGTCATGGTTCACTGGTTCTGCAAAGGCTTGGCCGAAAAATGCATTCGCGCACTCTTCGTCATTTTGTATGAAAGACAATAGCTTAGAAATTGTGGCTAATCATACAATTGAGTTAACGACGACCTGACCTCAGAACTCACAATATAAATGAATAGGCAAATTTTTAAAGATATCCAGGAAGGCTTGTGAGAGTTCAGTCTGGAACGGCATTCCCACTAGGTAAGTTTGATTACGATGTGACAATTGGCCAAATCCGTTGTTAATTCGCCCAAGTTTCCTTGTCGGTTTGACAGGCGGGACCTTCGCAATGCATTCCAAATAAGCGTTCACAACCACATGCTTTTCTCAAAGTTGCTGCGAAGTTCATCAAAAGTTCCCTTTGAAGCTTTGGAAAGTGGAATAATGACATTGCAAAATTTTTTGCTAAATTTTCTTTGTTTTCATGGCGAGTGAATTACTTTGAACCACGTGTGCAACACGGGGGCAATGATGCCGAGTGGCGCCGGCACCTGTGAATAACATGAGAGCGTGCGTACAAATTACTTGCAAATCGACATGAAATAGACGGGGCGAAGTCGTATTTAATCGACAAATGCGTCTTCAGAAGTAGTACCTTATCACTAAAGCTCATAAGTGATTTCCCACCAAGTGGCTCAGCTGTTGAAACGACGGCATGCGACTGAATAGTGCAAGAAGTGAACACGTAAATGAATGCGCAGTCGTTGTCTTCTTGTTGAGTTAACTACATATGGGCAGAGATCCAATGGCCTTGCCCAACCCAGGTTCACCTGGACAGTTGTTGGCCAATGCTCCATGACTGTATGTTAGTCCCGGTTTGGGAACCAATATAGGTGTTTCCCTGGTGTAAGAACTTATATTGAGGTTTGGGGTGTGGCCCAGCGTAGACGTTGCTTGCGAGGAATGCTTTCGTTGCATACAGAGATGCTGGTTTCCCCGAACGCTACCACGGAGGCAGCCTAGTCGTTGTATGAGTACTGATCGAACTCCCGACTAAAACTGCCTGACATTTTTAGTTGCCAAGCCGAAGCAAGGCGTTTGGCTCTCACCACTTGATGGTTCGTTTCGAAGGTTTCCTGGTACACAAATCTTTATTAAAAAAAAGGCTTCTGATTAACAGCAGCAGAAATAGCTTTACGATGCCGCGACAGCAGAAACAGCCAACGTGGTCCGTGCGCTAGCGAGATCAGAAACTCGACTCACTGAAAGCGTGGTGTCCACGCCGACAGGATGAACCTGGTATGCAATGCGAATCGAGGTTGCACACACGAATTTCCTTGACGCGAATGACAAGTTAATACAAACAAGATCACACTAACCGAATACAAGCACGAGCAGGAAACGGCGATTCGTAATGCGAAAAGGTAAATCCACAATAACTGCAATTACTTTTCGAGTCTCGGTCGGGAACGAAATGGTGCATTGCTTGCTGCAACTTCAACTGCTTCATTCGAGCTTCCCCATCCATTTCTACTTCAAGCTGTCGTCGTTGAAGATCCGCTGCTACCCGATCAGTCTCGGCTTCATCTTGCGCTTCTTCGAGTTCCAGTCGTTGGTCTGTGTGCTTTAACTGCAACACAATCAATTGTTTCCAAGTGATCCATCGAATGACAGTCGTTTCTGAGGCTAGTACGTTGTAAATTATATTTCAAGCTGTATCTTCGCTAATGCATTCTATTCGGTACATGATCGTAGTGAAACATATCGAAAATCGGTGTGTCGAAACCTAACTTGGTGCGATATTTCATGATCACGAATTATTAAAGTATCTGGATTCACAGTCAAATAGGCACACTGTGCAGTTCTCTGAGACAGTCTAAACTAATAATGTACCAATAAATCGTCTTTTTCACAGTGATTGTGGCCTCTTTCTTTGTCAATAGCCACGTTTCCAGTCAACAACATCGCAGACTGCATTTCACCTAGTCAGGTGGACAACAAGTTGAGGATATTTGATGAAGCAAGTCAACTACATCACCCAGGACAACATGTTGTCCATGACCAGGAGGATACCATGGTGACCCAATATCAAAATGGACAGCCTACTTATCACTACTCATCTGATTTTCCTGATGTTATTTCTGCTGGGTTTTCCTGTCAATATCGCTTTTAATTCGTACATGATCCTTATGTCATTTTCGATCTTCTTGTCAAAGTATTTGCGCGTTTTGAAGATTTTGTGCAAGACGTTTTATGTGCTTTTTCAACCGATATTTGGGCCTCTGTTTTCTATGACTTTGAATAAATGCAAACGGTGGATTGCATTCAATACGTTTGCGACATGCTGTTGCAGTTTTGAGTGGTTATTTACATATTTAAGCTGCAAAAGTTAAGCTGCAAAAGTTGCAGCCACTGTCATTCTTGAATGTTTCATTCACTTGCAACTGCAGTTGATGGCTACATGACAAAAAATTGTTTGAAAAATAATAGCAAATTTTTTGCTTTTAGTGTTTTGTTTGCCGATGTTGGAAGAACCACAAAAGACTTGTGCGATCTATCATTCGTTGCAGAGTTCCGTGCAACTAACAAAACACCAACGTGGGGATATCTCAACGAAATATAACAATTGGCTGCAATATCTGAAGATTCCCAGTGTAGAAATATCTGCCCTGCTATACGAACGTTTGATAAAACGGATGTGTTGTATGCTCAATATGCTGCGCGTAATGCACATAAAGTTTGTTTTTTTATTGTAAGTTTTGTGGATGTATTTAATTGTTTACCATTCAAGTAGTGTTTTCGTTTTTTTGAGGGAGTGTTCGCTTAAAATGCTTTTTAAGACACTTTACAGTAAGATAATTCACAGTAAGATACTTGAAGCATGTGTACGTCAGATACGGTAGAGCATATTTATCTGTGCATTTAACTGTTCAATCAATGTTTATTCCGAAGCAAGCACTAATCTAAGGATATTGTAATGTAATGCAGAAATTTTGGAGTATGGTAAGGAATGTTAATCAAACCTCTCCTGAATACATTGTTGTACAACGTCCAACATCATTGTCCAAGTTTTTTAAAATCTTTGATTGGTGTCTAGTCACTGACTTGAAGTAGATGGTTGGCAGATTGTGGCCCTGCACGAAGTTGGAATGATACCTGATGGTTTACATAAGGAAAACTCCTTTAATTTTTCGAACCTTTTTTTTCGTTAACACTATGCTGTAGTTTTTACGTATTCAAATGCCAGTAATTCTCACATTCTTCAACGCGAGGGACTTGTACTTGTGTGCGGAGCACACTTAATCAAACTGATAGCGACGGGACTTTTTCCATAATTTGCAATCAAGGAAAAATCATTTCGTTGATGCAATGAGGACCTCCACACAAACACCGCCCTGAGGTAACCACGTGTCTAAATCCGGCCCTGATTAGCAGCATAAGAATGTAGGAACGTTATTAAATATTTCGGTCAGTGACATTTGCCGCAACTTATCGCAGGCTTGAACAATGTGTGAGAGTGCAACGGTTGTGGTATTCTAAAACGTTACAAACGAGTTTTAATTTATTTCCGTGACTATTGAGCAGGGTTTCCCCATCCGGATTCCGCGGACCACTGGGGTTTTGACGATTGCACAAGGAAAGCGTGAACATATGACAAAAAACACAAACCTCTAAGACAGTGCTGTACAACTCAAATAGCTTTGCGGGACAAAATTTACTTAAACACTAGTTGCGGGCCAACAGGAATTGCTCATGTTGTAGAAACCAACTTGGTCATTACACAAACAACAACAGCTATTTACATTTTCAAAAACGTGCGTAAGATATTTTTTAACGCAAAAACCGCTGTTTTGGACAAGTTTATGTTGAATCAAAATTTGAACATTTTGCTCTGATCTTGAAAATCCTCATTACAGCATATAAATGTCCATCCATTGGCCGATGTGCAGGCTAGATTTGATTATTTTCATGACTGAGAAGGCTAGTTCACAAACGCATGTACTTTCAAATTGAAAAATGCAGATTCTTGCACTATTCAAAGACATTGGATAGACCATTCGATACTATTTCTATCAATAAGTTTTTAGGTTTTATCAATGGTACTGACCTGGCAACAGAAACTTTCTGGCCATTCGTTTTAGTCTTATCCGACTGCAACACTACATTGCCTGCGCTCAGCTGCTGCAGCAGTTTTCCACAGGTTATGCAGCTACAGCGGTACATGAACGAGCTTGGTGATGTTAAATTAATACGACATAAACGTAAATTGTGCTTAATCGCTTCTGTGCCTTTTTCAAACCTCTGGCGTACATGCCGGGCCCGAGCGACCCATGTTGTGCAGCCATGGTCAAAGATATATAATTAAAAGATTGCGCAGTAATATTAATCGCAAAAGCAACTTACTGTTTATTGGATTTTGTCACAGCCCACATGCTCCAAACGGAATTGTTAGATTGTACAAATGTGAAATCAAACTCCAGCCAAACTTGCTGTGGACTATTTTCTTACTACATTTGCCTGTCAGAATTAATTCCAAGATAATATAAATTTTGCTGCAGGAAGTAATCCTAACAGCTCATGTGAAGTTGTCAGTTTTCTGCAATGAAACATTATTCAGTGTCATGTAATTGTAGTTTTGTATTATCCTTCCTCGCAGGTTGGGTTGAAAATTTGATGAGACGTATTCTAGGTTTGGTGTTCCAATAAAATACAGGTACACAAGTACACAGTAGCCTAGATACTTTGTTAAATGCGTTGAAGAGCACAATCACCGAACGTGTGCTGTGGAATATGGTGCAACCACGCAGAAATGAAAAAAGTTGTTTGGTCATTTCACAAACCTCGAAATTTCACAACTGCCTAATTTGATAACAAATGCTTTGATATGTATGCCTGCACTATAATGGAAATTTCTGAAATGCACCGGATGCAGAACTAAGAGCTTGGTGAAACTTCACCGAATATGTCACACAGATATTAGCATTTTTGATTCGGTAAGGTACCAGGGGAGTAGGTTCAAACAGCACGGCCCTACGTTTGCTAGGAACTTTGCGTCTGTTCCAGTACACATTGTGTCTAATGAATTTGACACGATTACATATTACTGAATGACTTAATGCACAAAACTACAACTGAAGTCAGGTAAAACTGCACCCAAGGGGCCTTTCCAAATTATCAGCAGGTTGCGATTAGGAATAGTCAAACTAAGACAACTAATAAGCAACGCTTATTGGAAAAGAAGTCATGGAAAAGAGAAGTATTTCTTATAAAGTCAAAAAAACAAATGGTAACAATCGTGCCAACAAGTTCCATAAAGCATGGTTCACATTTAATGAAATGTTATGAAAGTCATTAAACATTTGATGAAAAACAATGAAAACATTTTTGCTTAAAGAGACTCATAATAAAATATTTTATCCAACAGAAACCATTTATGACCGTAGCCGTTTATTCAATGAAATGTTGAGAAATATCTACTGGAGATACGCTTTTTCAAAAAGGTTTCATGTTTGAGCGACTTGGGACAATTAAGTACTTAAGGCTAACAAAAAATCTCAAGAGATGAAGTCAAAACATGGATCAGAGCGTTTTGTTGACTTTTGAACAAACTTGCGCAAGAACAGAAATTTTGGAAAAAGAAAGGAAGCTTTTGGTTTTCAGGCACGTGCATTTGGCTCAAACTCGGCAAGGGGTAAGTTCAATGCTGACTGGTGCAAGGTGCTCACACTTTGAGGCATGCAGTCACGCGACGGGTGGCATGTTCCCCATTGACTGCAACGAACTGACGTTAACGTGAACAGATATACCGAAGAACTATCGATACATCTTCTATAGTAGAAGTAAAGGTAAGACCCAAAGCAGCTCAATGCGAACAATGGGTTACAGGTGGTTGTATTTTAAAGCTCATCAAGCTCGGATTAAAATTAAGTTAAAAATTTCTATAACATCTTGAAAATCCTTGCTAATATTAGAAGCTGTAGGCTTGTCAGAAGAAAAAAAAAATCATGATGCCCGTTAAAAACAAACCTGTTCGTAGCAGACGAGTTCATAGACCATTCGAAACAGACTACGTTCATAACATACCAGTCCTAACAGACCACGTTCATTACCGTTGTTCACATAGTTGTTGAAACTTCTTCTTCGTTGAATAATGGTAATGGTTTATTGTTTCATATGACTCAGCCAACAAGTAGAAGCACCATAAAAGCCATCGCATGCAGTAAACCAACTATTAGCGAACATTACCGCGAATGAAAACACAATGGCACAATAGCTGATCAGTGTAAACAAAGAGGAGCGCTGTGTCATATAGGATTGGCGAAAGACCGTGGCGGTCATCTAGTCAACCAACCCAGTTTATCACTTTTTGACAAGTGTTGAGAAACAACTGTTGGACATCAAATAAGCATATTGAAAAGAAAAACAAAAACAAAAAACGAATGAACGTAGAACATGGTGAAGAAAATGTACAGGTGAAACCGCATGCCTATGTACACAGATGAGTGGAGCGAATTTAAGTGAAGGATTCTGGTGTGGTTAGAATATTTTTAGCAATTTAAAAAAATTAAAAAGTAGTAATAAAAAAGTAGAAAAGTTACAAAAACTAATTAATGAAATACAAAAGAAAAAAAGCAAAACAGATAAAAACAAAAGGTGTACTTATGCCGAAAAGCATAGAATGTGCACACAGAAAATACGAAAAAGTAAATATACACAAAAAAATAAGCAGAGTTACAGAATACTAGAATACACAGTATTTGGTTCTGGACAAGTGAAATGTTGCTAAAGCTCATAATTGGGAATGTTTTCATGTAGGAGGTGTTTCTTAAGTTTCCATTTGAACTTAAAAGTGGTTGAAAATTTAATATCGTCTGGTATTGAAGACCATACCTTTGGGCCAATGAATTTAAGATAACATTTTCCTGAGGATGAGTTAACTCTAGGTATAAACAGGTTTTTATAGGTTGCTAGTCTTGTGGAATGATAATGAATTGAGCTGAGTGGAATAAAATATTCATCAAAATGATTTGGAAGCAGTTTGTTATGACAAAAGTGCATGAATTTGCCCACTGAAAAGCAATATAGTTTGGGAAGGCATAACATGTTTAAGTGCTGGAAATGTTCTTCTAGTGATCCCGTATTAGTTGGATTTATTATTTTCATAGCTTTATTTTGGAGCTTAAAGAGAAGTTGAATGGTTGCATTTGAAGCACGTCCCCAACTGAGGATTGAGTAATTAAGATAGGGATGGATTAATGAGTTATAGACAACTTTCAATACAGGTGGTGTTGTATAATGCTTAAGTTTGGATAGAATTCCACAAGCTCTTGATAGTTGAATTTTTACCTTTTGTACATGAGGTTTCCAGCTTAACTTATTGTCAAGAAGGACACCTAGGTATTTTAGGTTATCTTCAGGGGAAATGTTGTGGTTATTTATGACAACTTTAAATGAAGCAGGATTGTGTTTTAGAGAAGTTAATAGCATAAATTAGTCTTATTGTAGTTAAGAGAAAGCTTGTTGGCTCTCAGCCAGTGGTCAATTTTACATAGTTCAAGGTTAACAGTTGTCTGAAGAACATTAAAAGAGGAATTTGACATGTGGAGATTAATAT
>Ga0210059_1005018_pt1 | contig 21296 bp, 16 predicted proteins | sample Ectturendosymbi2_FD_188042 | JGI IMG/M metagenome (GOLD analysis project Ga0210059, IMG submission 188042) | Ecteinascidia turbinata endosymbiont from Florida, USA - Sample 2 (SPAdes) (version 2) | ecosystem: Host-associated > Tunicates > Ascidians > Unclassified | place: Key West, Florida...
TTGTCTACATTTGTAGACATGAGCAACAGCGCTCTGAAGCCAACTTGATTGAAAAAACTGTGGAGTCTTTGACCCCAGTACACACACTCACTCAGTTCCGTCGCCACGGGTTTTTTTGGGGGGCTTAGCCCCCCAAACAAAGTTCCAAGCCCCCCAAATTGAAACATGAAACACTATAAATCAGTTGAGATTTTGTCAATTTTAGAGTGTCAAGACCCCCGCACAAGCCCAAAGCCCCCCTATTAAAAACTTTCTGGCGACGGCTCTGCACTCACTACAAAACTTAAAGAGAGTGCGCTCACCCCGGGTAAGACATTAGGTCATTGGCAACTAACCATGCTATCGTAAGAGCATATTTCTACTCCACTAGAAACAATGCTATGGAAGGTTTTGCCTGCTATGGAAGATTGACATTCCGTTCCATAGTATGCCCTGCTCTTGACATATCTACCGAATTTATAGCATGCTGTGTGGACTCCAATAACATTGAAGTTACGCTCATCCCACTGTAGATTGTGGGTGACTTTACAGATCTTTCTCAATGATGGGGAGAATTTTTCAAGTAATCATCAGTTTCCAAACGTGTAAAGCAATTTTGTGCGCAACTCACACAGTAACGTTTGATTCCAGGATTTTTTTAGAAAAACGTAAAAAAAGACGAATTTACATGTGTCACAAGGGCATAGAGATAACAGCAGTGAACTTCATTTTTGTCACCGATAACGTTGTACTACTTGCGAGCACTAAGACCAACCTCCAGCCTGCTTTTCTTCAGCGGGCTTCGCACCATCTTGCTTCTGGTCTTTTTCCGTGGAAGCTTCAGTGACGTTTTCGGCTGTTTTCTTTGCTGTAAGAGATGTGTATTGTGTCTGAACCTAAATTGCAAAGTCGTATTTTGTGCTACATCTCTGTGAGCGGGCCCAGTTCTCGATGTAAAAATGGTGAAGAATAAAATACGTTTAATGCATCCATACTGTGCGAAGCATACGTTGCCGCAAGTGTACTGTCGCTTACTATGGACAGAAGAGTCAGTTCATTGCAATCCAGAATTAGACCACAAACGATTTAGTAATCCTTATTAATCCAATCAAAGCTATCAAAAATTAAAGCGTACCAATAACTTTTTTTTCTCCAAACTTTTTTGTCAGAGGGCCAAATAAGCTATCACACAACAGTTCGAAGGTCGGACATCTTACGTATTATGGTTGTTTTGTGATATGTTAAATTCTACCAAATCAACACTTTCGTAGATGTATTACTTTTTCATTTTTGACAAAATGGCTTCGAGGGTCGCAGTTTGGAGACCCGGACCCGTACCTATGGCAACTCTTTCTCGGCAAAGAATCGACCACTGTGATGAAAGGCAGATTATGCATATTTCACCTAATAACTAGGCTTCTTCAGCTCTTATTCACAGAGAAACGCATGTATTTCGTAAAACTTAATGCAAATTTCCAGAGATCACATGCATGACTACATTGGTTCGGGATGCATGGCGCAACAAGCACAACAGGCTCCACATTTGTAATTGTGCTTGTTAGGTTTCCATTACAGATTTCTTACTGACTCCCTATAGAACACAGAAAAACGCACCTGAAGTTTCTTCTTGCTGCTTTTCGTTATAACAGCAATCGTCCCAATCGGGCCAAAACTGCGCTTTCAAGCGATCGCAATAGGCAACAAGATTGGGCAATTTCTCTTTGATGAACTTTTCCTGTTCACTGTCCGGTGATGCGTAAACCATCTGTGCAACCGTTCCGAATACACATGCATCAGCCTCGCTCACTTTGCTCCCCATCAAGAACTCTTTCTCTCCTGAGCAGAAAGCACTTGCATTTTTTGGACGCAATTTCCTTCACTGGAGAAAATTTCACAAAACTCAATTTAAATGTTTTTTCAAAGATGTACGGGACATATTTTCACGATTGAAGCCGTTTTCAGGTCACAGCATATAGAAAGTTCAAACGTATTTTGGGAATTCTCCGGTTGCAAGGTTTATAAAGAAGTTCTGGGCGCATTTTCCCGATTTTTGCGTCTCACAACAAAGCTGTTTGCCATGAAGTTCAGATACATTTTTTGAGTTATCCGCCTCCAAAGTTTACAAAAATGTTTTGGGCGCATTTTCACGATTTTTGCGTGCAAAAACGAAGCTGCTTGCCGTGAAGTCCAGGCGCATTTTGGAGGTTTTCACTTTGCAAGTAAAAAAAAGTTCTGGGCGCATTTTCTCGATTTTTGCGTCCAAAAACGAAGGTATTTGCCGTGAAGTTCAGACGCATTTTGGAAGTTCTCGGCCTGCAACTTTTACAGAAAAATTTCTGGGCGCAATTTCACGAGTTGTGCGTCCAAAAACGAAGCGGTTTGCGTTCACACGCATTTTGGAAGTCCTCTGCCTTGCAAGGTTTATAAAAAAAGTTCTGGACGCATTTTCTCGATTTATTCGTCCGAAAGTGAAGCTGTTTGCCGTTGAGTTCAGACGCATTCTGGACGTTCTCCGCTTGCAAGGTTTGCAGTAAAAAGTTGTGGGCGCAATTTCACGATTTATGTGTCCAAAAACGAAGCGGTTTGCTGTGAGTTCAGACGCATTTTTGACGTTTTCGCCTTGCCAGATTGATAAAAAGTTCTGGGCGCATTTTCTTGATTTTTTCGTCCAAAAACGAAGCTGTCTGCTGTGAAGTTCAGACGCATTTTTGACGTTTTCGCCTTGCATGCAATTCCACAATTTGTGCGTCCAAAAACGAAGTTGTTTGCCGTGAAATTGAGACGCATTCTGGAAGTTCTCTGCTTGCAAGTTTCAAAGAAAATTTTGTGGCGCAATTCCACGATTTGCGCGTCCAAACGTGAAGCTGTTTGCCGTGAAATTCAGACGCATTTTGGAAGTTCTCTGCCTGGGAGTTTTACAGAAAAAGTTGTAGGCGCGATTCCACAATTTATGCGTCCAAAATTGAAGCGGTTTGCTGCGACGTTCAGACGCATTTTTGAAGTTCTCTGCCTGCAAATTTTAAAGAAAAAGTTCTGGACGCAATTCCACGATTTGTGCGTCCAAAAACGAAGCTGTTTGCCGTGAAATTCCGACGCATTCGGGAAGTTCTCTGCCTGCAAGTTTTAAAGAAAAAGTTGTGGGCGCAATTCCACGATTTATGCATACAAAAACGCAGCTGTATGCCTTGAAATTCAGACGCATTTTGGAAGTTCTCTGCCTGCGAGTTTTACAGAAAGTTCTGGGCGCAATTCCACGATTTGTGCGTCCAAAAATGAAACTGTTTGCCCTGAATTTCAGACGCATTTTGGAAGTTCTCTGCCTGCGAGTTTCACAGAAATTTCTGGACAAATTTTCACGATTTATGTGTCCACAAACAAAGCTGTTTGCTGTGAAGTTCAGACCCATTTTGCAAGCTTTCCGCTTGCAAGATTGATAAAAAGGTTGTGGGCGCATTTGCACGATTTACGTGTCGCGCAAACAAACATTCTTGACTTTGTAAAAATGGTTTGGCCACTTTTTATAATTTTACACGTCCATGAATCTTTGCTGGGTTGTTCGGGCACATTGTGAAGTTTTTGACTTTCACATTTTATAAGAATGCTTTGCATCTGCACACATTTGGACTGCGAGTGCACCCGCAAATTGTGACGTGCGACCTGCTGCATTACTTAAGATCATACAGGAACAACGACGTGACTGAATTGCAGTGTAGCGTTTTGGTCAAAAGAAAAACAATTCCTGCACATGGTGGATTGCGTTTGCGCAGTGTTCAAAAACACGTTGAACTTCACAACATTTATCACGAGAAATTGCATGTAGAGGCTAGTTGTTTTCATGGAATCTTATAACAATTTTGATACAACCTAGAATTAAATTATTTCCTGTATTTGTAAAAGAAGCTTTTTTTCTAACTTTTCAGATTCTATGTCCTGCATGAGCACTAAAAATCTAAGCAACTTAAAGATTTTTACGTTAAGCAACGAAACAACGAAGGTTTGTTGGTGGTTGGGTCACTGTCGAAATCAGACAAACACTTTCAATTAATTTTTCGAATTTTTTACACCTCTGCATGCAGATGTAAAAAAATATTTTAAGTACACGTGTAGGCCACTGGGCGTTAGCCGTTAATTACGTAGTAGTTGTTTTTACTCTCGTGGCATAGCTAGTGGGCTAGGAATGTTTGTTGCTTAGGCTGTTTCAGATATAGTGCTAACCAACACACTGTTAACTCAGTCATACTTCAAACAGTATGCTACAAACCATTTTCAGATTTCGGACGCAGGATTTAGCTGCTAGCCTGAAATCAATCTGGGAAAAAAAGACAAAGTAAAATTCCTTTGTTGTTTGAAAATCGCTTTTGTGCTGTTTTCTGGAAATCTGTAAAATGATATTTTTGGAGGGGTCATTGGTACATATTTTGTGTACGCAGGTGTTTACATTTGCTTTGAGTTTTAGGTGGGGGTTATTGAGCTAAAATGGGTTGCTGTAATGGTCACGGTACAAAAAAGGTTGAAAACCACTGGTTTAGTGCGACAGTAAGCAATGCACAAAGACAAGAACAGTCAGGAAGCTTGCATGCAGCTAATTTCATTTATTGCATCTGTGATGATTCTTTGTTCGTTTATCAGAAAATCTTGTGTGTGTGCGCGTTGGAAAAAGTGAAGACCATTTTACATTTTTTTCAGTCATTCACCAACAATCGTTGATGAAAACTGCTTTCGTTGAAAATGGATGCATTTTAAGAAAATCTACCAAGGGCGCTTAAGTTTCTTTTGATCTTGACGGCACTTTTTGGACACCAGCCAACTTACAAAAATCTTAGAGGGAGCACTGCCCAGGGGGTACATTTCCCTTTATCTGAAGGGGTACATTTATTGTACAGCTGCAACAAATTAACTTTGAGACATAAAAATGGAGTCTACCTCTATAGTTCTAAAAATCTAAAAGTTGTGAAAATTCAGTGGATTTTTTTCATTTCACTCAGCTTTTTTGACAGAAGAAACATTAGGGGTACATGTTCATCTGTTGAACTGCTGAATGGGCACATGGTCAAAAAAAGGTTGCAAACCCCTGTTCTAGAGATTTATTTTCAGCATTAAATGGCTGTACAGTTTGAGCTGAAACTTAGTCACAAAAGTTACGCTTCGCACCTTTTCAGTGAATTGAACACCATGTGAGCAGTAGATGCAAAACTGCACAGTTTATATAAAAAAAATATAAATTTTTCATTCTAAAACAAAAATATCAGTAAATTTAAAAATAGAAATTTGTAGGTCTACTTTATTCATAGAGCAGTAATATCACCTTGGTGAAAACTATTTTTGACTGTAAAATAGAAAAAATATTTATATTTTCTTTTCCTAGATAGGGTGAGATTACATGCAGCATATTTGCACTGATCAAAATTCCACACACATTGTGCATAAATTTGAAACCTTCAGAGACATCAACAGTCTCACAAAAAAAATTCATGAGGTACAGGTGCTGAAATTTCCAAGTGAACATCTTGTATACATGCTACAATGAGAATTCTACAACAAACGTCTACTTCATTGTTAACAACAACAGACTTTGAACATATATCTGCCATAAAAACAGCCACACTTCATCAAAAAGTTTCACGTCAACATTTAAAATCAACTCAAGATGTGTAAAAGGAATCAAGGCTTTCTACTTCCACAGCTTTTAATGCAATCACTTTCCAGCAGCCTTCAAGGTGTTATTGCTTTTTTGATGTAATAAAGAATGGTTTTACATGCATAAAAATAATAATGAAAAAATGCTTTTAATTAGCAGACACAAACTTGCTAAGCCATAGTTTCCACATATTATTATAATATTTAACTAGGGTCTAATTAACTGGGGAAAAATAACTGTAACTAAAGCAAACTGGAACACACGGTGTTTGTCTTATTTTTACCTACAAAAAAGCTTGATTCGATGTAGCCAATTCTGTTTTTTTTTAATTTGATCATTACACAGATGCTGTTTTTATTCACTGAGACGTTTTCGGTCATTTGTCTAAAATAGCTTAGACTTCCTGTCATCTTTCATTTCTGATATTTTTTGACCAATTTCACTTAATTTTTTTTGGTATTTCAAAAAAATTCAGTCAACGACCAAAAAAATGAGCACAGCTGCCTTTGTACTGCATGATACATTAGCCTTTTCCCCACATTGTCAAACAAAAACTATACAAAGACAGCTTCACATATAAAAAAAGCAAGAAAAGCTCCAGCCCATGACACAAACCAGCAATTTATTTTTATTATTCATTTGCAACAAATTTTGTGTGCTGGTCAAAAGCTATAAGCTCATCTTTTTGATTTTTTATTTGTATATTTGCAAATGCCAAGGTTTTTCCTGACTTCATAACTTTTGAAGTTATTGTCAGGGTGTCTCCTTCTTGTGCAGCCTTGGTGTAAGACACATTGAGATTAACAGAAACACCAAACTGAGCTGGAGGAATAGTTGCAATAGCGTATGTTGATACTATGTCCAGCAGTGCTCTAGTAAATCCACCATGCAGTCCATCCAGAGCAGTATCAGCCAAGCCACACTCCAAAACCCCCAATTGGGGGGACCATGCTGTCGCAGGGGGCCCAATATTCTAGTCCCTGCACCACTTAGCACTCCAGATAAAGCTTCGATCCCCCACATTGAAATATGAAGCACTAGAAATTAGTGAAGTTCGGGGGCCCTTTGAAACGAAATTGCATTACAGTTACTTTGGGCCCCTTGAAAGCAAGGTATTTACATATTACAACTGCTGTTGGGGGCCCCTTTGAAATCAAAGTACCCACATACATATTGCAGTTGGACCCCTTTGAAAGCAAGGTAGACTACTTTACACATTACAGTTGCAAAGGGTGCCCGAGGCAAGTGCCTTGCTTGCCTTCCCTTAAACACACCACTGTATATAACCCTGACAATGATCTTACATGAGAATATGAAACCGATTGAACACGTTCTGCTTCATCCAAATGCGTGTTTTCTCACCTGATGTGCACATGTAAACACTGTAATGTAAAGTTATCTTTATATTATTGAACACATTGAAATTGCTGATGAGTTTATCACTTCAAAAAACACAGATACCATGCGATCTTTCATAATAACCTAGACACCCAGGTCGACTAAAAAAACAGATATGGGTGGAAAAAAAACTCAGTATTAGCCCTGGTCACATGCAAAAAATCGCCTACTCCCATAACTTCAAGTTAACATTTGCAGATTTATTGCCCTGTTATTGTTAAGCAATAAAGACCAAGAGTACAACAATCCGCTAGCAAGTTTTGCAACCTGCCTCTGCTGGCAATGGAGCAAACTGCGCACTTTCGCCAAGCGTGTTGGGGGCCTCGCAGTCACGACTTTGCCCTGATGAACCTCGCGATCATTTATCCGGCTCTGCCTATATGCTTAGTTGTAAACGTCCAGAAATCAGATTTCCACTTGATCAACGTATTTTGTGCAGAGATTATTGTAAAAAAATGTTAGCTACTATATGACATAGTAGACATCATCTGTCTAGCCCAGGGAGTCTTCTCTTATTTTGTACTGCACAGCAGCAAGATACCTTTGGTTTTTACGACCAAAGTTACACATTTGCGCAGCCTGCTGTTTAGACAGTCAGATGGAGTTAATTGTGTAGTAAGAAGAATCTATCATGGGGGTGTTCCAAAACAGAGTAGTGCAGTTAGTGGGTTATTAATGTTAACCGTCGCGTCCACATAGGCCTTTGTCTATATTTGTTAACATTTACAGGCGATTTGAGATATAAAATATTATTAATCTAAACATGTGCCATGCACCACGAGATTAACAGTCCAGACATCAGCAAGGTTTATGCATCCGTATTTCGGCCAGTAAAAAGCCCAGTGCGCGCGTTTTATAAGCATATTTCAGTTAAGCTCATGGTAAAGTTTATCAATTTCCGTTAATGAAAGAAAACGTTCATCACGGCGCATATGCTTTGACCGTCCTCATGTTTGCTCCTTCGGTAATAATGTTTTTATAACTGAACGATAGGATTGATTCTGATTTCCTGCAAATATTTTTTACATTTGCATAAAATTACAACATCTATAAATAATCACCGTCAATTAAATGACAATGATTTATGACCAAATTCCTTTTGTTAAGCTCATTCAAAAAATTTTAGTTGGAAACTACAAGCCTATTATGCGTATTTGCAAGAAAATATTTATAAATTAATTTGCACAATCTGCAAATGCTGTTCATGTTGTGAATTAAAAATAAATTTTCAGAATGTCTAGTGTCCATGCAAAAACATGAAGGCCCCCAATGGAAGACTTTCTGGCGATGGTTCCGCCCAGGCCCGCAGACATGGTTGGGAATTCAGAGGTAGTTGCTCCCAAATCTTTTTTGTGCCCTTCAAATTTTGTTGTGCTTAGAAAAATTTGTTTCAAACATATGATAACAATTAAAATCTGTTTTGCCCCCCAAACCTTAAAACCTGGCTGCGAGCCTGGTTCTGCCACAATTGTGTCTGCATTTTGAATATTTTGTTTTGAAGTCCATTCGGCCTAGAGATGCAGCATAACAATTTTTTTTGTAAATCACCATTAGGGGGACCTTGTAAACATTTTGGGAGGTCCAGAGTTGGTCTGATATGGCACTGAGTCCATCCTTCATGTTCAGATGCTCTTCTAAAACAGGCATTTCACATTTAACATATCCTTTGTCACAACTGAGCACTTTTAGGTGTTGTGCATGTCTGTCAAATATTGGACTAAACTTCATGGACTTTATCATCTGCCTTAAAGTTTGTAATCTAGCTATATTTACAGAAATATGAAATTGTTCAAATTGCTCAAAATAAGTGGCATCAAGCTACTTCTTACCACTGGGGAAATATCTGTTAACACTTTGAGTGCCGGCGTACGATATATTCATACTTCAATTTCAGCCTAAAACCAGCAGTTTTCAATTGCCTTACCAACGCCCCAGCTCTTCCGCCAATTGCACTAGAGAGCTGTTCAAGGGCTCAAACGAATCAGACAGTCTTCTAGATTGCATTTGAAAAAAATTTTCAGTTGGGGGTTGTGGATTTTTTGCGAATGACATCATAAGTGAAGTAGTTTTTGGGCCATTTTGGCTCATGTTGCTTGGCCTAGGGCCCAACCACTAGGCCAAAGTATTTCGCTGAAATTTTCATTGGAAACTAGACTCGAGTCCGAGTCTTTTGAGCCTTTGATCGACTTTCTAGCGTTTCTGGTTCAAAAGTTATGATCTTAAATAAACAAATTATTTAATTATCTAATTAACTAATTAGTCAAACATTTTCACTAACTTATATCATAACTTTTGAATCCGAAACCCCAGCAGATCACCCAAAGTATCAAAAGACTCGGATTGTAGCCTAGTTTCCAATAAAAACTTCAGCGAAATGCTACCATCTAATGATTGGTGCCAAGGGCCAGGTGAACTTGGCCAAAAAGTCCTCCACTTATGACGTCACTCACAACGAACCCACACATCCTAACAAAAAATGTTTTTTTCAAGTGCAGACTAGAAGACTTGCTGCGTCTTTTGACACTTCAACCAGGTCCGTAATCCATACAGGAGCGGAGATATTCCCGTGCAAAGCCACGTGTGATCCAGCTGTTTTTTTGCGAACCGCTTAAATTAACCTGGACGTCAAAGTGTTAAGATCAACAAAACAAAAAATGCAAGTTATAATTAAGCCTAAAAGTACAGGAAATACCCAAACCAGAATTCTCTTATGTCAGTTGTTCAAATTTGCAATTTTATCCAGGTAATAATCAAGTGGGGCAAAAAAAAAATTATCAATGTTGTGGTAAAAAAAAACTACCCCCTTAAAGATTGAAAAGAAAAAAGTTTCAAATGAATTGGTGTTACAGAAGCATTCATTGAGACATTGTTTGTAACATATTTGTTCTCACCTAAGTAAGCATACCATATTTTTGTAATTGAAAACTGGGAAGCTTCAGAACAATGAACCTTATCAGACAAATGTGTTTCATATCTTACTTGGAGTATGTGCAGGCCCATAGCCATGGGGGGCATTCATGGGCAATGCCTGCAATTTTTTGTGCCCCCCAAATTTTGTTGTATCCAGAGAAATTTGTTTCAAATATATAATAAAACAAAAATATTGTCCCCTAAACCTTAAAACCTGGCCACAGGCCTGAATATGTAGCTATTTTGGATTCCTATAGTTAAGAAAAACTTTATTTGCCATTATCTTGTTTATCAACAGTATGGCGCTACTACACCTAAGCCCCTCTTGCAAACCTTTCATGACCTTCATTTGAGAACCTAGGGTCTAGTCCAGAAAGTAATAAAACAGTGGCCATGAAGCTGCATCATAGGTAATTGTATTTTTAAACTGCATCACAATAGTATTGTGTGGAAAAAAATAATCGCAGGTTAAAAAGACTACTACAATCACTCTACAGCAGGTTTACTTTTGAGAAGGGCCAGATCAGAAAAAAGTAGTTTCAGTTGCATGCAACAATTCATAAAGCCAGATACTGTTTTTTTCAATCATTTTTAGGACCTAGACAGAAACGTTTTTTAACTGGCTGAAAAAATTAAGTCATTTCGGTCAGAATGTTTGAAAATATAGGCTAAAAAGCACTTTGAGGGCGAGTTTTAATACAACTGTGAGACAAATGACCAAAATGTTTCAGTGATCAAAATGTCTCAGCTAAAAATGACAAATGTTTTAGCAAACAACAACCCAGGCCAGATACATTTAGTCAGATAAAACTAATGCAAAGATTTTCTTTACCAGATAGAAAATATTTTTGACATGTGTACCTCAAGACAGTGAAACATCTCTTGAGGCTATTTTCAAGTCTAGAGAGGCAGGCCACCTTAAAACTTCACCCTCCAATAAAGGACAATATTTATGCATGGAGAAGTGATTAAAGACAAAACAGTATTTTTTAAGCACAAAGTGAGAAAAAGAAGAAAGGCATGTTAAAAGAGAAAGTCAAATCAGATGAGGAACTTGTTTGCTGAACCGGTTACCATTGCACCACTAAATCATCAGTTTAAGTTTCCTAAGTACTATGCATAAAAGCAAAGCTGAAGACATAAATATCAGTGAGATTAAATATGGGGAAATTTATGTTGTTTTTTGACCAAGCCTTAATCCTACTACTAGGAACAACTTCAAAACGTCTTCTTTGAGGATGTCAATGATGAAACACCAACAAGTATGGAAATAAACTTCTTGCACAAAATTGAGAGTACAACTAATACAAATCACTTGTGGGATTAGCCCAAGTGTGAAAGACATGGACATTGTCTTCTCTGCATTATAAAGTAATGCTTTTATGGTTCCATACTTACAGATGCAGGCAGAGCAAAGGCTTGTTTAATTTAAGTGGACACTGTGGACAGAAATGGGGCAGTGACACAATATCACAGCTCAACAACATGAATATAAAACTTCAAGCAGAAAAACATATATTTTTGATGTGATCACTGTGATTCACACCTTTCAGAAAAAGTTAAAAATTTTCAAACATGACATTTAAGAAAGCTTAATCATTTTCCAAGAAAAAAATTAAGGCGCAAGATAAAGGCAAGAAAAATACCATACTGAGAAGTTGATTACAAACTGACTCAGCAATTCTGATGCAGTGGCAGTAAGTTACTGCCACCATGTTGTGCCTGTGCACAGTGCCAGTGCTGCCTTTTAGCAAACTAGGCAGGTGTCTAAGGCACTAGGCCAAAGGGGGCAATAAAAAAGAACCAAGAAATATACAACTATGTGAACTATGTGGTTCTGAAAGTGACGAACATCTACCAAGTAAAAGTGAATGAACGTGACGAAAGTAAATGGAACATACATTCACACAGATTTTCAAGTTTGCTGCAAAATTGTCAATATTTTTCCTAATTTCAATTTCATATATTCTAAGATAAGCTACGTCACAATTTTATTTATCTAATCAACTTTTGCCATGTACAAATGACGTCCGTGTTATTTCTTTCATGTACAACAATGATATATAGCGTAAGGTTCTTTGTAAGGGGTGGGCGCTTGAATGGATCTTGCCTAGGGTGCTTCACAAGTCTAAGTCAATAACGCACATGTCCAATTTACTGCAATAACTTTAAAGTTACCGTCTCATTCTCTGTTCTTTTCATTTCTTGATTTTTCTTGGCTGTGCCGCTTTTCAACCAGAGTACCTTTGCAATACGTCGAAGCTTTCACTCAGTCATGTTACAGCCATTCAGTGTAGTTACGTTTAAAAATGCTGTCGCAATGCCAGCGTTATTGATCATTCGCATTGATAGTTTAGTTAACCACCAAACAAAATCTCAATGATAAGACGCAACACCTTTTTAACCAAAGAGATTCCAGCTGGTACACACCGTAACCAATGTCGTGGTGGCATTCATCAACGTCAGACGAGGTTTGTTGCATAGATTAGAAGTAGCCAGAGGGGGGAAAAAGGGCCTTGGCTTGTCCCCTAAATTTCTAGCATGTTCATGTTGTTTTGTGCTTGGTCAGGCAGCGATCCACACCAAATACTATTGCTCACTTAAGTCAAAAATATTTATCCCTTTAGAAAATTTTGGGCTGGCTACGTTACTAGTTTCTTGTGCATATAATGGATAGTAACAATTCGCCAATTGGCCTTTAAAGTGTAACAATAAAGCTTTGTTTCAGGTGCACGACAGATTTTTGTTTTTCATGAATGCTGTAATGTGACGAACTCAGCCTTACATCTGGAGAAAAGTGGATGCGGTTCCGAACGAGTTCGAAAAGGCAAAATATATCCAGCAGAGGTTTTGCTGTTCTCGGCAAAATAAACAATTAACAACACTTGGGTTTTGCCGTACTCATCATGATCATGTCTCATCATACTGAAAAATAGGTCAGTGTAAAAATTGACTGACTTATTCACCGTACACAAAGAAGAGTACACACTCAATTTACAGCATAGCTAAGCTTGTTTGACCTTTTATCTTGTGTCAGGTCCCTTCAAATCAAGGAAATTTTTGACTGTCAAACACAGTGAACATACAATATACCTGGCGGGCTTCGTTTGACCATGAGAATGAGACTACCGTGGTGGCGCTGTTGAGCAGTCGCGCAGAGATGCACCTGAAATACGAAATTTCTCACTTCACGCCATGTGCGCATTCACAGAGTAATATTCATCATATAACATGCGCTGAGACAACGGCAGATGATGAAATGGATGTCGATTTTGCGCATTTGACCTAAGGAGACATCGCGCGATGAAAACACTGAAAACACTGCTCGTTTCTGCATAAAGGTAGTAACTACCGATGAGAGATAGTTTTTGAGCAGGCCGCTAATTTTATTTTACTTCGCCTCAACCATTAGGCCAAAGGAAGCTTCCGATAGTGTTATCACTATCGAGGATGTTATGCTTTGGCCGGGTATGCGCTTCTCCTTGCGCTCTCATGGTAAGCGCTGCTATGCAGGGCGCTTACATAACTCCCTTCCCTGCGGAGGTCAGTCGAGCCATTTGTGCTCAACGAGACGAAGCCTACGTATCGAAGATCGTATGCTACCTGCACGTCATGGCTTCGAACCCACATCCTCCACCATGTGGTATGCAGGGCACTTACACTGAGATTGAACAAGCGGGCGGCTGACAATATTTTTAGCGGTTGGATTTCACCGAGCCACCCAATTTTGAAAAAAACTTTAAAATTTGTTTGAGTTAGAAGAACCACTTAGTGGCAATAGAAGTGAGTCAAACCACTTGAAATCTGCTTGGCATTGCTTTGCAGATGCTGCATTTTCAGGCAAATTGCTTTTCCCATGTGTGAGCACACCGCCAGGACGACTGGCAGGCACACTTTAAGAAACTTTTTGTGTATGGTGACAACTTCTTGCATGAGCGTGGCAGTCAGCAATATTGGTGATGAGTGGATTGTTGGAGGGAAGGTAATATGCAAGTTTTTGATGGCGTGCTATAGGTGTTTTTTTATAAATGTACCAAATCACAATCGGTTTATAAGTAAGGTTGAGGGCTTTACGTTTAGAGTTTCAGGTTTAGGTTTTAGGTTTAGGGATTTAGGTTCATGGTTTCAGGTTAAGGGTTTTAGGTTTAGGCTTATAGATTGAGAGCAGAACCGTCTCCAGAAAGTCTTCACTAGGGGGGTTTACGTTTGTGCAGGGTCTTGACATTCTAAAATTGACAAAAACTCCACTGATTTATACAGCGGTGTTTCACATTACAGTTTGGAGCTTTGTTTGGAGGGGCTAAGCCCAACAAAGCTACCTTGGGGCAACGGGAGTGGTTGAGGGTTTAAGGTTGGCGTTTTACTTTTAGGCTGAGGGTTTTATTTTTACATTTAGGGTCTTACGTTTAGGGTTTTAGGCTTACACACTAATCCAAATGTGTAGCCTAACTTTGCATATTGTGCATCCAACATGACACGACCACTTCAAACAATCATGTTCCACAAAAGGCAAAATAGTCCCAGCAGATATTTTCCCCTAGAAATCAAGATAGACAAGTCTGCTAATTGTTCAGCGAACCATAGGCGGGCCGGTTTGAAAAAAATAAATGTCCTCGGTCCACGGGCGGTTAATGGGCTGGATGATGCGGGCTATGGGCGGTCCGGGCCTGAAAAATCTTGGACCGTGACATCTCTACTACCGATCCGCCTGGCATGACGCAGCTCGGATAAAACGCTGAGTTTAACAGTCAATCGGCAGCGACCTTGTAGCCTAACAGACATGTATCAGAGCTCGTATGCCAATGTTCTTTGGTTCGGCTCACAGCTTTGGGAGTTTCGTTTTGGTAGTAGGTGTTGCACAAGCATCCACAGTTTTCTCTTCATATTTTCCGTTTTGCTTTACGTTTGGGCTTTAAGTTTAGCAGTTAGGTCTAGGGTATAGGTTTAGGGTTTAGGTTTAAGTTTCGGGTTTACGTTTAAAGTTTAGGTGTTAGGTTTAAGGTTTAAAACTTTAGGCTTTTAGCGGAATCAGTCTAGTACAGCAAAAACATCCGTCTGGTCCGCTACCTTGTCGCAAAAACGAGCAGTGTTTCCAGCGTTTTTATTGCGCGAGGTTACCTTAGGTCAAATGCGCAAAACCGGCATCCATTTCATCATCTACCTGAGAAAACTGATGATCAGGGCCTAGGGCAGTGATGCCAGGTTATTTTGCAAAAACAAGAAAGCAAATTTGAAAAACAAGCACAAAATTCGTAATTTGACGGAAAAACAAGCCCAATGTGCGTTTGGTAGGAAAATTCAAAAAAACATAAAACCAGCAGGTTAGTTATATACAAAAACAGGGGGCAACTCTGAAAAAACAAGCCAAAAATGAGAAAATCTACGCAAAAACATGCCCAAATTTTGTTTTACAGAAAATTGAAATGGTAAAATGGCCATAAAATTTGTTAAAAAAGCAATCCGCAATGCAGAAATCTGCAAAAAACAAGCTCAAAAAACAAGCAAATTTTAATCAAAACAAGCAACCCTGCAAGTCTTCAAAAATACACAAATCCACAAAAATCAAGCCCAAATTTGCGTGAAAACCGCAAGGTTGGCAACATTACTCTAGGGTTTGGTGTTTAGGTAACACAGGTGAGCGGATATAGATCTTTTAACTCTTGATCCATATCCGATAAATTTTTTGAATATCCATATCCAATCCTTATCTGAAAATTTCTGAAATTTAGTATCCGATATTCATCCGTATCCGAATGCGACACTGGTTAAATATGAAACAAACAGGCAGTGGTTACAGGCCCACCAGTGACCTTCATTTTTGAAAACTTATTCATCCATCACCTGTAGCATGACACTGTTGCAACCTCTCCACTGGCGTTGTGTTGAATGTACAATGTACCATGAATGGGATATGCCCGAAGAATAACACCCAGATATAAGTGGCACGAACATGCAATAAAAGAGTGATCATGGCATGTGATCTCTATTGTTGCTTGCCGCCACAGTGTGAAGCTTTGCGCACATGGGCTTTTCGATCGCAACAACACTAATCCATGACAAACGTGCAGTAGGCTTGACTACGCTTGGTAGTGTTCCAACCTCGCCGGTGGTGTTGCGTTGATTGTGTGATTCACCACGAACGGGATGTGCGTGAAGAATAACACCATTATATATGTAGCGCAAGCAAGCAATAGTAAGAGAGATTGCGAGCATGAGCTCTATTGTTCCTTGCTGCCACGGTGCGAAGCTTTGCGCACATGCCGCTCTGGATTTCCTATCGCAATGGTAGAGACTTAATAAACATAAACCTTAGTAAACATAAACCTCACACTTATTAAACCTAAACCACATATCTGACCACAAAGGTTTAGAAACTTTTGAAAAAAGCAAATAAAAACCGGTACCATGGAAAGTGCAACCAAAACAAATGGGGCTCGATTATGGCAAGAGTCTGCATGAAAACCATTCACACGGTAAGACACGTCTACCTGACTACCATGACAGTGCTGCTAATGTGACAAACTCAGCGTTTTATTCTAACCGTGTCACTGCCAGCGGACCTATAGCCACTTCCAAACAAAAACATTCTAAGTTTGCTCTTAGAATAAAGAAATACAGTTTGGCAATTACTTTTTTGATATGTGTTGTGTAAATTAAAACATTTTGGTTAGCTGTCGGATACACATAACAAGCTATAGTAGGCTACAGGAATAACTCTAACCACTGAAAAATTTTTGACTTAGTCTTAGACCTCCATTATTCTTCTTTTTCTCAGCCTAACCCGACACACTTAACTTAAACACGAATCCCTAATCATCAGTTTTCTTAACGTATTTGATATGTATAACATTACTCTGTGCATGCGTATACGGCGTCAAGTCAGAAACTTTGCTTGGCACCAGCACCGGAGTCAAGAATTTGTGCAAAAACCGGACCCGGAGTCACTTTTCATTTTCTGCAGCAGCAGGAGTCTGTGGGGTTTTAATACTTGGCATTTAAGTAAAAACATTGCTGAATTTCGGTTGCATCGTTGGTAGCCAGAGTCTGAACAGGAGTCGGATTCGCAAATTTGAAAATTTTTCCGACCGGGACCCGGATTCAAAAATTTTGGAACAGGAGCGGATTCGGAGTCTGAATATGTGACCATGGCCACCTCTACCTTCCAGAAAGGCCCCCAATTTAAAATAGCCAAGGACCCCGAAAATGAAAATTCGCGTCTGCTGTTGTCACACCAAGCTTTTCATTAGCCATTTCTTTGGTAACAATGGTTAGATCTTAACACCATCCATGAGTTCACATTCATGATTTCATTTATTAATCCTACCCTTGTTGCACTTTAACCAAACCTAACTACATAGCAATGCTAGTCTATAAGCCAAAACAGCATTCAAAACAATACAGTGGCTTAAAATATGTCATTTACATTGAAATGACTGGCTAAAAATTCAGTCTAACAAGTCAATACAACAATTTTGCATATCATGTTTAAGAAAGAAAAATGCTATCTGGCCGGTATCATCTAACAACCAATCAATGGAGGCTCACGTAGAATAGGTGTGAAGACTGCAAGTCCTGGTGTAGACCACAGACGACATCAAAAGAGCTAGAGTTCTTTAGCTAGTCTAGACTAAAGATCACAGCAGGCCTACACTAGCTAGCCTCCATGTACGCAGCAAACAACGTCCATGTACGCAGCAAACAACGTCCCTAGTGTATACTGAAAGAGCCCTATCTTGCCACATCAAAAACAGATTCATGCTGACCGTCTTGGCGTATCCATTTAGCAGATTAAAAGAGAGGGAATAGGATTACACTCCATTACAGAGACTACACCATAGACAAACTGGGAGCCATTGCACAGAAGGCTAAAAAGATGCTTCTGAAGATAATAATTGAATGATTGTGCAATCTGCAACTTTTTCCAAAGGAATTCTCGAAATATCGATAAAAGGGCTTCGGATATCCGGATCCGTATCCGGTTCCCTGTTGAAAGCAGTTTTGGATACCCGTATCCGGTTGCAAACTCATTATCCTGCCGGTTATCCAGCCGGCAAACCGGATACTGATCATCTCTGCTACTTAGGCAAGCACAAGCAAAAGATGGCAATTCGGGGCATTGAACTAACAGGAAAGCAACCAGCAGCAATAGACATCCATCGCTGATTTTACTCTTTGCTTCCACCAGTCACCACATTCAACTATATCAATCGCAACCATAGTAACAGTAGATCACCCAGCGACTTCACTCTGCTGATACTAGGTTGCACTACATAGAGAGTATGAATTACGATATTTCGTTTGTGGCGACTATCACAGTGACTTGTTACTCATGGGCAGCATCTAGCGGTGACCATTTATTTTAAATGTGGCACCATCTCCAGGTCGCCATATTTGCCGTCTTAGTGACGTCACTGCGCAAAAGAGGTACCCTAATAGTTTTTTGGGCAAGATTTTAAAAACTGGCACATTGTACACTGTCAGTGTAGACTGTTCTGTTTTCGGAAATAAAACATGAAAGTCTGTGTAAATCAGGTTAGCTGTTGTGCTGTGCAGTATTTAAGTTTCTTTTGAGAAAGGATCGACTGTATAGTGTTTGTTATTGTTTGCAGATTATTCTGGTGTTCTTCATGCTTGTATGCAGGCCAGTGGTGTACTGATATGGAAATTTTGCAATCGGAGTGGATCAAAAATTTTTTCATAAACTCCATATCCAATCCGTATCAAAAATTTAAAATTGTGGACTCCAATATCCAAACTAAATCCGAAACCGCCCATTCAGTTGCACATGAGCCAAAATATTTGGCAATGTCCATTTTGCCAGATGGGCAAAAGTTCTGGCTATTTTGCTTTTATTCAAATAGAACTGGTTGAAGTGGTCATGTGACAAGTATGATATGCACAAGAGGACATGGGCTAGGGTTCAGGATTAGACCTAGGTTAGTCTTCAGTTAATGCAAACAAACAAGAAGCCAGTAACGTAGCTTGCCAGAAGCAGCACTGCAACCATGAACACTCGTCCATTGGTCTGAGCTGTTACAGATGTCGTTATCAAGTGAGAAGGTCATGCGTGTTGAACTTGTCAAGACCATTTCAAACAACTGTGTTTTTATAAAGGTAAAAGAGCTCCAGCATAGTTTATAGTTTCTTAAGCAAGTTGAATAAAATTTTTCCTTTCACACCTTCGTGTCACTTAAAACTTCTGATCATGACTTTTGTAGTTGTTTTTGGATACGTTAATTCGACAGATAAAACAATTCTAGCAGTGGTGTAGTCGAGACCGTAACCTCCGAGACCGAGACCGAGACCGAGACCTGGCTCAAATTTCGGGACGAGACCGAGACCGAGACTTCGTCATAAAAGCTGAGACCGAGACCGAGACCTGGAAGTTCGAGACCGAGACTCGAGACCTCACATTTCTATGATGGTAATTAAAGCTAACTTCTTGAATAATGCAGCAACAAAATAAATGTCACATTGCCAAATATCAAGAAAATAAAAATCATCCGAAATTTGTGCAAACGGCAAACACTGCAAACGTTCATTTTCACTTTCCTCTTAGGAATTTGCAACTTCAAACCTGTGGCGTTATTTACAAATTCCACGAAGAAATGCATGGACATTGAAAATGTTGGCAGCGTTTAGAACATTGGTTTTCAACCTGGGAGTCGTTTGCATTTTTTCTAGGGGTCGTGAGAACTTCTAACAAAAATATTAATATTTACTTCTCTATTTTATATTTCTTATGGAAATACTTTTTGTCGTAGCCAAAATAATAGGATCATCTGGCAAAAATAATAGCCTACTTTTTCATTCAAAATTGTTTTAAGTGTAATTATGACCACCACAATACAGAATACTGTTGCGTTTGGCAACGCACGAATAACTTTGTGACGTAAGAATGTGATGTGTTTGTAAATTAGATATCTAATTGCGGCAGTTAAAAGAGTTTTTATTCCAGTATTAAATGAGTTGTGCTGTGGAGTGATTTGTGCACGGCAAGGGTCTCTCTCACTGATGCTGTCATGTGCATGAATTTAACAAATGAGTCTTGGTTCAACACAGTGATATCTTACGTTATTTTATAGTCATTGTGATTTTCTATTGTGCAAACACAACTGCATTTCATATGTCTGACTGGAAATTTTCGGAAGGGGTCGTTAGGTTAAATTGGGTTGCAAAATGGGTTGCGGCATGAAAAAGGTTGAAAAGCACTGGTTTAGAGGTTCTACGCATTTTCATTCGAAAAATGTTGGTGAGCCTATTGAATATTCGAGGTGTTTGCCGTTGCCATGATTTAATAAATTTGTTTTGACTCAGAAAAGTTTTAATTGTTTTGTTCGTTACAAAACAATACCAACCCTTCTGTGTAAGGACCAGGGACGGATCCAGAGGGGGCGATTGGGGAGATCGTCCCCCCTAAAACCAACGAAAGTAACTTTATACACCATGATTTCGCACAATTCGGAAAACAGCATTCGCAATATAAGGCCATTTTGCCGTCCATTGTCTTGTCACAGCAGTGTTGTGAAGTATACTTCATCTCTCTTGCAGTAGTAAACCCGTGATGATACTTGACCAAAAAATTTTACTGAAATCGCCCTCCTAAATTTACTGCCTGGATCCGCCCCTGGTAAGGACAGGAGGTGATGCCCTGGTGAAGGTCCCATGTTCTGGTCTCCTACCTAGTATTGAAGTAGGCCTATGTTATTTGAGAAAGTGGAGAAGAGGCAAATCATTACTTTTTATTTTAAAACAAGCACAGTCGATGTAGGCAAGTGTATACAGCCCCAGCAGCACTGGCCAAAACAGCACAGTAAAGTGGTAACTCCACAGGGAAGGTTGCTTTCATCATTTAATTTTTTTGCCAAGGTGTTTCGTCGTTTACATCATTTGCCAATGAAATAACAAACTTTTAAAGTTTTTTGCTATCTACCACTTACCTGTTTCACTACATTCTTTTTATTTTAACGCTGGGCATCTGCACTGACACTCAAATTTATTCGCCACATATTTCGGGCATTTTGGCTGACAAAGCTTTGCCATTTTTTGTAATGTTACCTACACCTACCATTCGTAATTACTTTTCTCCTCACACGACAAGTAACTGAGTAAGAATTCTCCAAAGATTTCGAATTAAGAGTTGATAAATTTAGAGATTTAAAAAAACGAAAGCACTACTTCGAATTTAAAAACGCAAAATTGTAAATAATTTTTCATCCATCCAAACTTGCTCACTCTGTCGAAAACAAGTTTTAAAAATGTTGCTCGTGATTCTGCTGTTGACGCAAAGAAAAAAATATTTAGGCCTATTAGAGCAATAGACTTTTTTGGCACAAATTAGGTTTACACTTTGAACCAGCGAGGTAATATC
>Ga0210059_1005019_pt1 | contig 21294 bp, 11 predicted proteins | sample Ectturendosymbi2_FD_188042 | JGI IMG/M metagenome (GOLD analysis project Ga0210059, IMG submission 188042) | Ecteinascidia turbinata endosymbiont from Florida, USA - Sample 2 (SPAdes) (version 2) | ecosystem: Host-associated > Tunicates > Ascidians > Unclassified | place: Key West, Florida...
TAGCTAGCTTGAGTACTTGTCAAACTGTTGTTGGTTGGGCGTTCCCTTGCGTTCCTGTTGGATTGTGCCGAGAGTTGGAAAGGCTATTTTTCTGTCACAATGCTGAAATATTGGTGAGTACATCGATCTATTATATGTGAATTTTTGTGAAATAAAAGATTATATAAAATCATTAGTGGTATTTCGAATATATCTTAGAATAGGTCAGAAGCAATAGGAGAATCAAACAGGCATAGACCTGCGAATATTTCCCTTGACTTAACTGCTAGATCAAACCCATGTATTAGCAATAGTTAAGTCTAAAGCATGTGGTTTGCAAGGTCTCACCAGAGACCCAATAACCAACGTGTACACTGTCATTTTTGCCTGTTTTTAAGCAGTGTTCGTGATGTTTGCAACAGCGCAGTGGCGACTCCGGCACACGGGCTTAGCCTGAGTCTCCGATTACGATTTTTATATTGGAGAAGGCAAACTTGCTTTATATACTTATGCCATCACCGACGGTCCCACTTCACTAAGTTGTTAACTCGGGCTCCTTTATTTGTGCCTTGTCACTGTTCATATATTTCGTTCCACGTCTGGCCTTTCGCGGAAATGTTGCAGGTAACCTGGATAAAACAATATCATGCGTAGTAGATGTTCTCTCGACTTCGTTCGCTCGCGCTTTACTCAGGCTCATCTATTAGAGTCCGAGTTGCTCTATGCAATTAAGTATTTTTTAAAACATAATTAATATCGAATCGAATGTTTTTTGAAGCAATGGATTTGTATAGAACAAGGGTGGGCAATTAATTTGCTTTGGGGCCACTTTGAGAAGGCCGTGCTTAGCGGAGGCCATACTTTCTATTGTAGTGTCTCTCAACCTTTTTTAGTTTGTGACACCTTTTGTATTTTCACATACGTTGTGACCCCTACCTACTGTTTTTTCAATACCGGCACATATGACATTATAACCATTATGATTACAGAAAAATGCTATTCTAGAAAAATACAACAAACCCCCACAACATTTTTTACCACAAAAATTGACCGTATGGCCAACTTCGAAATTCGTGGTTAAGTGCTTGACAGTGCTAATGTTTATCATGCTCGACTATACTTTGATTTCGTGCCTCCGTTTTGATGTGAGCTAGAGCTGAGAAACCACTCTCGCAGAGATATGCTGTGGCAACGAAACCAATATTCGGAAAGCCAGTTCAGACCGTTGTGGATATAATTCACGCACTGCTCACCAGAACCGAGAAAATGGTATTACACGAAAAATATCATGTGCTGATGAATTAATCCGAAGATCACAAAATTGGTCCTGTACTTCATCAAAATATTGGCTATAACCAGAGAGGTAGAGAACTGATTTCATGAAAATGCATCTTCCTCCTTGAGCTCAGAGAAATATCATTGGTACTCTATTTCAAGAGATTGAAGGTGGTCTATCACAGATGTCTTCAAATTCTTAGCAAGTTCGTCAGTTTTTTTAACATTTGACAATTTCTCAAGCATAGCAACGTTCCTTGCATTACTTTACGAAGTCAGTTTTGCAACTTCGTATAAAATTCTTGCAGATTCGTCGCGAAGCTGGATGATGTTTGTAACCTTTCCTTTTAGCCTTAAACCTTTCAAAAATTTCAGCCAAATAAGCAAGACTTTTCAACCAAATCTTGTCACTAATGTAAGACAGCAACTGGTTTGCTTTCAGTTCTGAGAATAACTTTATTTCATCTTTCATCACAAAAACGCGGTTTAGAATGTTTCCTTTCGATAGCCAGTGTACAGGCTTGTGGAATAGAAAAACTCGTGTGTCGAAATCGTGTTTTTGTGGAATTCTTTAAACTGGCAAGTGTTAAGGCTTCCAGATTTGATGTAATTGGTAATTTTTATCGTGGATTCCAGCACATTTTACAGAGAAGTAACAATCATATTTCCATTGCAACCCTGCAGAATCGAAAAAGATTTTTACTTCTCCCGAACATCTGCGCTTGTTGAAGTTCCTCACAAAATAGAGCTCCTCTTTAATGTCTCCTGAATGAATATATCTCACGAAAACAAGCAACTGAGCACATGAAGTAACATCTGTTGGCTCATCCACGTGAAAAAAACATTGGAGTTGGAGATGCTTTAATTTCATTTATCACCTGGTCTTTCACATCTTCAGGCGTATCTGAAATGTGCCTCTGAATAGTATCGCTGGAAGAGATATTCGTCTCGTGTTTGCCTCACTACCTTCTCCAAGAGGTTGTTTGACTGTTTTCAACAAACAGGGTTTCACAAGCGTTTTTTCCAATCGTGTGAGTTTTTTTGCTTGGCAATTTCAATTGCGACTTCATATGGTGCCTGTCTTATTGGGGGAAACTTCCAGCAAGATAGTCTGACGTTTTAAACTCGCTTCATGGCGTCGGAAGAATTCTCTAACTCTTTGTGGCGCGGTTGGGATGATTTGTTTCTAAATACCGTATCAATTTCGAAGGTTTCACATACTTTTTCGCACTGAGAGCCTTTATGTCACTGCAACACGCTTTTTCCGAAATGTTGACTGCAACTTCACAACAGTAAACTGTTGGTAGGCATCTTAGTCAACAACTGGTTTGAATCTAGAGTAAATTCTTTGTGACATGTTGGAAGGCTTTGGCTCTAAATGCCGTAAGAACTCCGAAGGTTACGCCCCTGACCGGGGCGTTATCGAGTCGACACCCCTGTCGTTTACGAAATCTGAGCAGAGCGGTTTTACAAGATGTGGAATTTTACAAGATATGAACTTGTTTCCCGCGGATCAACTTACCTGTGGTCTTCGTTGGCGCCACATACCTACGCTCGTGTTTTACCGACTAAAGTGCTCAGTACCTAGCCAGGTGCTTTCACGTGTGTCACCACGCTGAAGAGTTACCTAACAACCGTCAATGCTCATCTCTCCATACGGGAATAAAAGTCGTGCACCATTTCGCTTTTATGTGTTGCGAACGCTTGCTGAAAACAGATCAGATTAATTTGTACAACCAGCCAGGAGTCTACCGCTTTAACAGCTCTAGGTTTGCTGCAAGCTTCCGATGAATCAGCCGGTTGGGCTTTGCTTTCTTTTCGTTGAGATGATTCAAACTCGCACATATCCGCATTTAAGTAACTAATTTCCTCCGAGGCGACCAAGTTGAATCCATTCAATAGGAAATCGATCTCAAGCAACACTACCCATCCTCAGCCCAATTTTATTAAAATCTATTTGAATAAGAACTTAGGACTGACTGGCGCCAAACAGCAAGCTCCGTAATTCGTCTTGCTTGCTCGTTACTGAGGCAAGTAGTTTTCACTTACAGATAAAATGCAACTGTTTCAGCACGCAAGAGATCAGCAGTTCACATCATTAGCAACGCGCATAAATGGAAAATTACCTATTTATGAAGTCAATAACTTTTACGTAGTGTTGTATAAATACCTAGGTCAGCAGTGTCATTGAAGGTATCAGCAAAACCTTGAGAAACACATGTAAAATAGCACGATTTTGCATGAAGCCGAAGAAAGTGCTAGAAACGATCGAACATTCCACTTCACATAACGCCATTCCGCTTTGTCTACATGGACATGTTTTGTTTTCTTCGCCGACCTGACTCGCTGAACTAAAACTTATGTGCTAAGAGCTTAAGTGCTTATATCCTAGGCTGCGTGACGCTTTAAGAAATGTCGCTGAACAAAATTAACAGCGCTTCGCTCTCTGAACCATACAACGATGCAACAGAACGTAAACAAAAGTCCTCCCACAATTAAATGAATTAAATTCGAAAAAAAGCTTCGGTTGCAACATAACCGGGCGTCTGACAGCAAGCATACCATGCTTGATAGAAACACAACGATGAGTACAATTCCGTCAGGTAGTAAGCCTTGCAAAGGAGAAGCCGCCGCTCGAGCGTAGAATCTGAGTAGTAGCAAACAAATATTTTTTGAAACAAAATCAACAATCTGCAAAACGTCGTGGCAAAAGTAAGGAGTCAAACCTAATCAGGTGGAAGCTCCTTTAGGGTTAACTTCATAGATGTGCATTAACAAATATTGTCAAAAGATGAAATTACTATAATTTCTGTTGCTACTACGACAAGATGCCAAGATAATGTTCAATATTACTCTCATCATATTTATCACTACCAGTCCATTGCCGAGGTTCATTGTGTTGAATTGAGTGTGAATCTAAGTTTCTCGAATAAACTGAAATGAAACACAATACATTTTTTCTTGTGATTAATGCGTGAAGATGAGGAACTGCGGGTCAGTCCGTGTGCATTAGGCAGCGCATTATCACTTGTCTCTGATGTCAAACTTCAGTCTAATTCACAGAAAATCAGAAGTTGAAAAGTAGCAAAGACCTGTATTACACTGTTGAGGTCAGTAAGGTCGAAATGTTGCCGTCTGGAGACTGAGTACTAAAAAATTGGGCAAAAATAGAAGAACTTATGGGTCAACTATTCTTTTTGACCAACAACTAGGGTTGCCAGATGCGTTTTGTAGAAATACCGGCCATTTTGTCAACAGTTCCATGCCAGATCTAGGCTGTGTCGTAATTCGTAAGCGGATATTTAATTGCACGGGATTCTTGAATTACATTTTTAAAAGAACGCATTGCATTGTATCTTTTGACATTGCATTTATTTTGTGTTATTTTCTTTTCAATTTCATGAAGCTCCCACATTGTTTGGTTAAAAATATTTTCAAACAATGTATAAGCATATGCTTTGTGAGCAGTCTATAGCCCTATGCTAAGCATAAGCAAACTACTGTAACCTACATTAAAAATGATAGCTGTAGTGTTCAATGTGAATAGAGGTGTTTTGAAGAATGTCGTTTTTTCAAATGCTGTTTCGTCACGTAAACACAGTTTGCCTATATGAGGAATCAGCAGTGGATGAATCAAGCGGTGGCTGAATGTGTTGAGCTTTTACAATGGGAAATGATTTAAGAAGACTTCGTTCCAAGCGAATTGGATGTAATAGGCGGATGGTTGTGTAACCGAGGTTACATTAATCGGCGGCTACTGTATGACTAAACAAAAAAGCAGGGAAAACAGGAGACAGTGGGCATTGTTAATTAGACCCCAATGATAATTCGCCCTTATTTTAGCTGACTCATTACGTTTTGCGTATGTGTGACGTGACAATCCGACCAAGGATTGCGCCATCAACAGTAAATGAACTTCGTTGAAGGAACTGACTTGACAAGATCATCATTTATGGTTGTTATAATGAGAAGTTCTGCGTTAGTTCGTTTTGCAGCTGCGGCAAATTATTTTCGAAATACCGGCTTCAGGCATTGTTTTTTAAAACAGTGCTCTTCAACCTTTTTTGTTATGGTGCACCCTTATAGATGTTTTGACAAAACTCATGCGGTTCCCTTTCAAAACAGACATGTTCAGAACAGACTCGTTCATAACAGACAACCTTCATAATTGGTCTGTTATGAATGGAGTGTCTTATGAACGTGGTCTGTTATGAACAGGTCTCTTTTGAACGGACGCCAACTAATGCACCCTGTGTGCTGACACATCCCCTGTGTCCCCTACCTAATTGCGCCCATGTCTGTAAGTAAATAAGTCTAAATAAGCAAGTACTCTAACTTTGTTGCTTATGAATCACAAATAATCAACTAATTACAACTATCTTGACAGGTCTGATGCTTACGCACCACACTTCAGAATTTGCCAAGTCTAGGTTAAACCCTGAAACTCATTGGTTGGTTAAGAGTTCATTTTGCTAACAGAAAGTTTTTGTAAAAAGCATCTGTTTATTTAATGTGACAAGTTTGTGATGCACCCTTGTCACCCTATCGTAGTGGTGTACCCCACGCATATTTTGGTGCGTGCACACTTGTTGAAGAGCGCTGTTTTAAAATGCCGGCTTCTTACCGGCCCCTGCTAAATTTGCGGTCAAATACCGGCCAGGCCGGTGAAATACCAACCAACAACGTGAACCACACGTGTAGGACGCATGGAAATATTTAAGACAAGCAGCCGTTTAACTAATATTTTCAATTCGAAACTGTGCTGCTATAAATGATTGAAACATTTAATAAGAACAAAATCTCAAGACACCTTTACAAAACAACAGCAAATAACTACAGGTTTTCCAACCCACCTTCGCATGTATATGAGACTATGGGCGATCCGGAGCGACATATTAAAGCAGTTTGCCAATATGAAACCAACAGAACCAACTGCTCGAGTCAAATAATATGAAGCAGTGAGGAAAAAAAGTGAAAATAGAAACATTTTCTTATTATATCTGCAAAGACAAAATCCAAGTCGTACTCTTCGGTAAGAGATGGGTTGAGCAGCTCAAAACCAGAAAGCATCAAGACTGACGATTTTGTTGTGTATTACAAAGTGCTTTAAGCAAATCAACATACATATTAACTAAGCTGCAGTGAATTCTGACCTCTACAGCATCGAAGATTGTAGGGTTGTAACTTTATCAGTATCATGTTACCAGAGCATCGTTCCAGAATCGCTTACTCCTTACGACAGTTTTTGCCGTCCCAACTTACTTGCACAATGTAATGTCTACTCTACACGCAACAACTTAAAAGTTAATTGTAATCGACGGGCATCAATGTCAGAAATTTGTTTCTTCCCTGTATTGCTATTTATTAACTCAAAATCGTCGCGGTCTGAAACGCACAACAAATCGCTGTTGGTTCTACTTCATAGTGTCAAACTTGCGAGCTCAACGACAAGGGGACTTTCATTTTACATTCCAGCTCACCTGTCAACTTCGCTTTCACTCATCGCTGCAAAAACAAAGCACTCCGTGATTCCGTTGATGGCAATCGCTAATACATACAGGCAGTAGAACTTCAAAAGGGAAGGGCCACTCCCTGCACAAAGGGTCAAATCACTCATTACTCACAATGTACCTGCCGTATACTTCGGTCTAACACGTGTTTCTGCACTCGATAGCATCAAAAACAGTAGAGCATCACGTTACCAGAGTATCATGACAATGTCACTTGCTGTTTATGACAAGGCTGTATTCGGCATTTCAGCTATATCCCAAAGTGTCTCTTAATTTTGCACATAATCATCTTGCTTAAAACTCTTTAAGTTGCAGTTTATGCAATTGCCAACTATATAATTTTTTCTAAACAAACACTTAGGCAGGGTTTTTTAAGGTGTTTTAGGGACCCGATTCGGATCCCTAGAGTCAGAGAAAATTATCATCGGGTCTCTAGAATAAGAGAAAATCGGGACCTTGAATCAGAGAAATCGGATCCCTACAGGTCCATACCGGGTACCTAACATTTTCCTTAAAAAACCTGCACTTGGGTCAAGAAGAATTTTAGCTAAAATTGAAACATCCTACCAAAATGAACGCATTGACAATTTGTCCTTATTAGTTAAATTCACATAACACGCACCATGTCGCTTGCAACAGTAACCCACGCAGACCATTGGCTCCAGCAAAACCTGAGCGCAAACCACAGTGGCATCGATGCTTATCTTATCATCACTAAACCGTCAAATTTGCATTAATCCGATTCTGAACCTTAGACCCGTTATGACCCGTCGAGAGCGAAATATCTTACCAGCGAGCAACTGTCCTGACGCCCAGAGCTGTATCAACCACCCTCCATACCTCCCAACTGGGAGGACCACGCTGTTACAGGGGGAAGAAATTCAGTCCCGTCGCCATGGGGAGGCTTTTCCAAGCTTAGCCTCCCAAACAAAGTTTCAATCCCCAAATTGAAATATGAAACACTAGAAATCATTAAAGTGTTTATCAATCCATATTCTTTTCTGTCCTGTAATTTATAGACAGAGCAGTACCTGCCACTGTTACCTAGAATAACATCGCCTGATCATTTCTGATACGTTTGTGAGGTGATAAACGTGTTGAGTGTGAAGTGTCACCATTCATTGCTCGTAGTGTTGTTGAACGTGAAGTTAGCCTGCTACGTCTAGAAGTGACACTTCCACTTGATCAACGTACTCTGTGTAGTGATTAATGTGAAAAATGTATTATGGTTAGCTCGGTAGTCTTCTCGATTTTGTACTGCATAGAAGCAAGATACCTTTGGTGCTTACGAACAAACTTACACATTTGCGCAGCTTGTTGTTCAGACAGTAAGATCGAGTTAATAATGTAGTTAGAAGAGTTTATTTAGCAATCACTGCTAAGCTTGTCCCAACCGAGTAGCAGGTTAGTGGATTATGGATGTTAACCATGTTGTGTCCACGTAGGCCTTAGTCTATATTTGTTAACATTTATACCCTGTGATACAAAATGTTATTAGTCTAAACATGTGCCATGCACCAGGAGATCAACAAGTCTAGAAATCAAAGGTTTATGCATATGTATTTCGGCCAGTTAAAAGCACGATGCGCATGATTTTTAAGCAAAATTCACTTAAGCTCATGGCAAGTTCATCAATTTGCGCTAATGAAAGAAAACGTTCATCACGGCGCATTGCTTTGACCGGCCTCAGGTGTGTTCCTTCGATAACTGAAAAACAGGCTTGATTCTGATTTCCTGCAAATTTTTGTTAACATTTGCATTTCATTACAACATCTATAAAACCGTCATTAATTAAATGGCAATAAGAAAGGGCCCAAATCTTTTTGTTAAGTTCGTTCAAAAATTTTTTAGTTGCAAACTATCCTATTATGAGGATTTGCTGGAAAATTTTTGATTAATTTTATAATTAATTCGCACGATTTGCAAATGATGTGTTGTGAATTAAATGCACACTTTCAGGATGTCTAGCCCCCTGCACAAACATGAAGCCCCCAATTGAAGACTTTCTGGCGACGGTTCTGCCGAAGTTGTGTCTGCAAGTGGAACTAAAAAATATTGACGTAAGAAAAAAAAATTACGATATTATGTTGTGAAGGCCATTCGGCATAGGGATGTGCCATAACGTCGAAAGCTTTTTTTAGAAATTACCATTAATGGGGGGGCTGTAAGCATTTTGGGAGTTGGGCTGCTACGGCACTGCTAACGCCAAATTTTACCTGAGCTCAAAGTGCTTCCGCCATAAATTTCCAGAGCAAGTTGTGAATACGGGACTCCAAACGCAAGAATAACCAATCCGATTAAAACCACCAATCGCAACAGGCAAAACAACACGTTAGACACGGAAGCAATCTCACTCTGAAGACAAGAAAAAAATGGTTATGATATAAAAGGCACCGGGTTAAGAATGTGTGTCAACACAGACGGTAACAACCTCTGCTTGTCCGCTGTACATGCCACCGCGTTTCAGTGTCTTGGTGAAGAACAGGTAAAAACTCTCCTCGATTGGTAAGAAAATGAACCTGCAGGCAGCAACGCACGGTATGTGATTATGTACGGTCGGAGTTGCAACCTCAGGAGTCGTGCAAGCAGCACAATAGATGAATGCATCATCCTTGCAACAACCGAAACGACACAGCCAATAAGCTAAATTTTGCTTCCGCTGCCAACATATTCGTTGACACAATCGTACCACCAAGCTAATCAATCGCAAAATCACATCAGTAAAGCCACACGAGATGTAGATTTCGGAATATATTCGGAGATAGCTTGCTGCAAGTGGTTACGCAATGAAAATGATGACCAAGCGGTGTTTGTAGCAATTCCTTGAAAGCGTATAATTCTGTGGCAGCAACGAATGCGTACATGACGGTTGGTCAACAATAAACTCTGGAAGAGAAATACGTTTCCTTCCTTTAATAGCAAAACCTGTTGTTTGAACCCCTGTTAAACGTCAATTGTGCGCATCAATTTACCTTGCCACCAAAGATCCCAAGTTGTTTATGATGTCGTATACTCCCTGGTCAGCAAAACTTAACACATTTAACATTGTCATGATGTATTTCTCACCTGTACAATATAAACTATTATTTAGACAATAAAAAAGGTTATGCGGTTCAGTTGCGCAACATGAAAAATGTGCGAAGTTATTCTTTTTCAACAAACAGGATAAAAGAAAAATACCTTTGGCGCTAAAGCTAAGTTCAAAGACTGAACAAGCATTTGCCCGCCCAAAATGCATTTGAAAGAACTCAGCGTTTTTCTGCATTTGCTGTATCCAGCAGTAGGGTAGACTGACACGCAAAAAAACGACACATATAACTCTTTCAGAATCGATTTGCAGATCCTTAACACCAACAATAGCACACACACACACAGAGGCGAATTTTCATTTTCGGGGCCCTAGGCTATTTTAACTTGGGGGCCCTTCTGGAAGGTTCGCGACGACTGATGTCATACAAATTACCACTGCACGTGCTCGTTACATTCACTGAACAAGTTGTTCCACTTCATAACCATATTACTTTATTCTGAATTCCTCGATATCAGGAACAAAAACAGTCACAATGAAACTAACGAAAAAGTCAGCGGTGAAGTTGTTTGACCTTACTCCCATTACATATTTACTGAGTAGCCTACCTCACTTGCCTAGTGTATCTGAAAAATGGATTCAAGCGTTTTGTTCCACACATTTACGTAACGATCACCAATTCTCAACGCCATAAAACGATAATGCTCATCGTCATTCACTTCAATCTTTCGCGCTCATTCTTCTACACACATAGGGGCAGTGAGTTAAATGAGGGGGGCAGTGACTTAAATGACAGCTACGGTCGTCGCTTCCTGTCCCTGTATTCCTGATGAAGCATTCTGTGCTTGGTCGGGATGCAGAAATAAACTGAACTGAACTACATAGAGATCATCTTTTGTTAAAACATGGATTGAACCAAAACAAAAATATAATTGCTTACAGGAATACTGGAAATTGTCCTTACTCCCAAAATTATGGGCCCCGCGAAATAGGCTTAAGCCGTTTTAGCCTAATGGTAAATTCGCGCCTGCACACACACAAGGTAGCTTGTTACTTGTGGCTGAACTACGGCCCACAGGTCACATCCGGCCCGCCAAATACTTTGCACATTTTTGTCAGGTGCAAATTTATAAGCAATTATGAACGTTTAAACTACAAGTTTTACTCCAGACTTCAAAAGGCTTGTTCAAAACTGTGGACAGTTGCATTTATCTCATTGATCTATGCAACTTTAAGTGTAAACAAAATGGTATGATTTTATTGTTATTATTGTACTGCAATTCATTGTAATAACCTATTTTTGCTTAGATTATGATTACATAAATAGCACTGTATCTGGCCCTCCAGTGGCCAGGCAGTCAGAAATTTGGCCCTCTGGTCAAAACGTTTGGCCATCCTTGAGCTACACTCGAATGGTTTCATAGAAATGGAACTGTGACACGAAAACAGCTTAAGGCATAACAAACCTTCCGTTAGTAGCTGCTTCAGCGCCGATTGCTTGAAAAAGCTAATGGTCAGCTTTCCCGTATCAACATCAATAAACGAGTGCTTCTTTTCGATTTTTGGGAAAAAATCTCTAATGCTGTGGAAAGGGAAATCATCCATCTGCTTCGCTTTACCAGTAGTCACATACCAGCCGAAGTAGACGGAGTAAATGGAAATATATGTGAGAGTAAACGATGCCTACAAAAATATTGCTGGTAACAATACTTTGTGTTTCTCTTGTGAAACACAGAATGCTTTTACATCCAATCCAGTTCTCACCTGTGCTACACAAAAAGAAATCAAACCCCAGTTGGGAAAATTAACAACCAAAAGCACAGTGACCATGGTTTTCACTACAATAGCAAGTCCTTCACTGATAACCCTCAGTTTGATAAACAGGAAAGCTTGAGCAATGACCCACAATGGCTCAACGATGAGTTCAGCCCATGCGCACATTCCAAATACAACAACTGCCATGTCATAGTGCGCTGTGATTTGCGCACCAGGTACTTCCAAAAGAAAAATCCAGCAGTAAATTGACAAAAATGTGCATGCGAAGCCAACAGGCAATCTAAAAACATGGTATGAAGTCATAACAACGTTGCACGTTTTAATAAACAAAACCAGCACAAGTCATCAACCAAGCTAACAAAAATTAACATGGGAAGTGGAATACCGTTTATATTTTAGAAGAACTTTTGAAAATAATTTAGATCCAGCATTTTGAATGATTTGTGATTCCAAGCACTACTTCCTAACACACAACTGCTTGCATCGTTAGTACTTGATTGCAACACCAAAATCAAACAAACAATAAAGGCTAGGATTGATTGATACCATGCAAAAGACACTTACATGCACCACAGCAAGTTGATGGATTGAGCCCACTTCACCTTATCATGTTTTCTGTGTTTGCAGCTGTCAGTGCTCAGACATGATCTGCAGAAAACAATATTTATTTTGTAGTGTTAGTCTCAACCCCTTAGTCCTTTTAGTTATTTGATAGCATGTGAAAAATATAAGAACAGGCAATCTACTGCATTAACACCTGTAACCACAATTTTTTGTGGAAGCATGCCACATGTGGAGGGGTCACATTTTCTAATTGCAGCAATGCACGTGAGCATTCCAAACATAAGATAGGCAACACCATAGGAGAGACCAATGCTGGTGATACACTTGAGGCATGTAAAACATTAACACAGATGGTTTCATATTAAACACACTAGGAAACAATGTGTGCAGAGGAAATTATACAGCACGGGGTAATCAAACCAAAGATTGGGGTAATCAACGTCATTTGCATCAGTCTTGAGTGTAACTGAATTAGGTAAGACCTGAAACAAAACAAATATTTTTCCCAGGTCAACACCACGAGGTCAGTTCTTAAAAACTCTGAAGCAATGCCCCAAAGTTTGTTTTAAGAAATGAGCTTTGAAACTATAGTTTGCTTCAGAAAAAAACTCTTAACAAATAAAATGTTTGCCTAACCTAATCTCTAAAGTCACTGGGACGTAAAAATAGCTTCCTAACAAGATCCATAAGAATGCCATTTACATCTTACTAACAGTAACATTGTATATGCCAAGAATATAAAACAATCATATTCTGAAGCTATACTGCAATTTGAAGTCCTGTTAGAATTACCTGAAAATTTAACAATGTAGAACCAGTGAAACAAATGGCTGACAGGAATATTTGTCAGTTTACAACCATTTTAGGCAACTGCTAAGCACAAATGCAAAATGTAGCCAGGCTTTATGCAATGTAACCTTGAGAAAAATAATGGTGAAAACTGCACTGAATGAATGTCACTAAAGCCACTGCAAGCAAGCCAAAGTTTGCTGATTTGAAGTTTAAAAGATTCTAAGATCAAAATTACTAAAAATGTTAAGATGCTGATACACACCATCTGGCTGTTAGTGTATTGTATTTGAAACACTACAAATTGGTATATACAGTAAATATGTAGCTCTCATGGTTAAGAAACATGTAGATTGCTCACTTTTCCTTTATACAACACAAAACACATTGATAAATCTTATTGATTCACATACCTTCTAAATGCTTCCCTGGACACAAATAAGATGGTACTGTATAGCAGCAAAAGACGAACATTCACTACACCAAGTGTATCTTTGCTGATGTATCTCAATATCAATGCATTTAGCAGAAAGGTGAGTATGCGAAAGGATAGCTGAAAAAGACATCACAATTATAAACTCAGCAAAAGCACAACAGCAAAAAAAACAGTATCAACTAACTTCACCAAAACTTGACAGCATATAAGATTTTAACTCCACTTCACCTTTTTGAATTAATGCCTACGAAAATCAATTTAGGACTACATATTACTTTCACATTGCCAAGTACATTCTAAGTTTGAAAAAATGTGTTGAATAACTGAGCTCACGTCGCCAAAGAAATAACATCAAAACAATCCTAATAGCTCAAACTTCAAAATCTAAGCAGATTACCTTTTGAAATTATGTGTTACTGTATAGTTTAACCAGTTTTTTTTTGAGGAAAATGTTAGGTACCTGGTATGGACCTGAAAAATTTCCAAATATCTGTTCATATATTTCCTTTGATAATTTTCTCTGATTCTTGGGAGCCGGATCAGGTCCCCAAAACACCGTTAAAAAATCCTGGTTTAACATATGTTTAAAAATGATGTGTTAGGTAAATTTACATTTTTGGAGAAGTTTGATTTATTATGTGCTGCAACTGATAATGTGGTGTCACATTCTTCATGGGCATCATTCAACAACATTGTTAAGTGAAGTTAATAGGACTACCTGTATGTGGCTTGTTACTGAATATACACACTGCAAAAATTAGCTACAGCAGTGTAGCTGCTTTTTTTCGGTGAGACATTTCGGTCATTTTTGCTGAGAAATTTTGGTCAGTGAAACATTTGGGCCATTTGTCTCACAGTTGTATTAGAAGTAACCATATCAGTGTTCATTAGCCTATATTTTTAAACTTCAGATAAGAGCAAGGTACTCTGAATGTCAGTTGTAGTATGCAAGCGCTACTCCAGCATTTCACAAATACTTTGAAGTGGTGATTTGTTGTTTGGTCCTATAGCAGCGTGGTAGTCAGTGTTCATTGTTGCAACACAATTGCTGTTGTCTGTTTGCTAAACACGACTAACAAAAGCAGTGCTTGCAACAGCGCAACTTAAAAGCGCAGTGTTTATGATTGTATCAGAACTACCAGGGCATTTGCACAACCATGATGCATAATGTGCACATGTGCACCTTAGCTATTATGATGGCGACTTGTTCTTATGGAATTTACTTCTGTCAAACAGGTGGTAATCGGTTATAGCCTATCGCTGCTTTTGTTTAGGCTAGGCTGTAGATGACTGGCTAACCTACTGCAGGGTACTTGGTGAAAATGCAGAAAAACTGTGCTTTCTGCATGACAATCTTAAACTGTTGATACTGATAATTGACAAATCAGTTGAGGTATTTCATTTCATGCCAATACTTCAGTAGCAGTAACTAATGGAACTAGTTTTTCTTTTTTAAGGACATGCAGTTATTTAATGTTACATTACATCAAAATCCCAAATTTGGTTCTTTATGACTTGGATTGACTTTTCAAATTGAAAACCCACTGAGATCCAGAAGAGTCTGAAAGGTTGATTTGCGAAATATATACAAAAACAAAATTTCATAAGATTTATGTAGTACAGTAACTGTTGATAAACATGCTATCAAAGATCAAAAAAGTTACTGCTGTTTTGGAAATATTTTCATTTTTGGCAATGGTTAATTGAATACAGTGTTGTACTAATTTTAACCTCTTAACTTGATGCTCCATTTTGTACTTTCTTTTCACTGTTCAGCATCTTTCAACTTTCAAGCACTGTTTTTGCTTTTACAGGTTTAAACACCGTAGCCTACAGTGTAGGCAATTCTCTAACATTCAGTGTTCTGTTCTTGTTGCTGTGTTATTTTAACATTCTATTTTTATTCATGGCACTGTGTTTATTCATTTCAAACAGTGTATACTATGCTAACAAGTTAGGCTAATCAAATATTGAAATTGCTAGAATTTAAAAAATTTTAGCTATTGCTATGCACAGAAGATGATAACAGTTGTTATCGAAACGTTTGCAAGATGTCAGTTGTATCGTTTTAGCTTACAAATCCTGATTTTTAAGTTTTTGAAAAAAAGGTAAGGCATAAAATACATCATATTATTGATAATGAAGCAGAAAGATTTAAAAATTTTGGAAATATCAGTATTGGCCGATATATCGGCCCATGAATGGCCAATACATTGGTATCGGCCTAAAAAAAGCCATATCGGTCAATTTCTACTCAAAAATAACAACGCCTTTTTATTAACTATTGACTTGCAGTAATGATCAACAACTAAAGTTACAAATACATTTCAAACAAAAAAAAATACAAGCATGGCATGCTATTAAACATGAAAAGACAGTTTTCACTTTACCCAAAACTATTATGCAACACCTTGAAAATGATTTTTTTCTAGCAGGCTGTGATTTAACTAGAAAACTGCTTTATAGTTATCAGGCAGCACAGTAGCACGCTTTGAAGTGTGGAGCTGACTCCATGCCTGTATCTTAAAGATATGTCACACCATTATCAATGTAAAATTTAAAACGATAAATGCAAATACTCCATATTATTACATGCTTTATCTAATCACCCCAAACAACACATACTGGAAAATCTTAATCCAGATAAAAGTCTACAATAGCACTATATAATTCTGAAAAATAGGTGACTTCTGCACAACCACCAAAAATCTTATCAATTACAATAAAAAGAATTGAGATCAACAAGATTTGTCTGAGCAACAGGTGCCCGATCATTATTTTTTTATTGCAATTAAAATATCTCCAGCAAACCCTAACTAAAGTTACAAAGTTACTTATATCGCATGGTTTGGATTCAGTTTAGCCACAATCACATTCTTTGCCAAGCTGTACATACCTTGCTTAATTCAACATAATCTAACAGGTAACAACGAAGATCAGAGAACAGCTTAATAGGTTGTGTACTAGAATTATTCTTACCTATCCACAAAAGTTACTTTAATATAAGGTTTCTAAAGGTTTAAAAAATTTTAGCGTCACATATACATAGGTTCAAAATCTTGACATATATCAAACATATTTTTACAAATACAACAGAAGTCTGCTTCTGCAACAATTTAGCATTGACCAAAATTGACTGATTTCTATTGGCAGAATGTTTCCATATATGATACTGTATCAATCTTCACAAAACAGTTTGCAAGACTTTTGTGCATGAAGGAGTATTAATAAAGAGTTTAAATAAACCTTGTGGAAAAAATGGATCAATGTACATTTTTAAACCTTATGGGACAAAACTGGATCAAGTACGTGCCAACTTAGTGCATACAGTTCAAGTGCTAAATGAGTTAAAGATGTAAAACAAGATAGTATAAGTTATGTCATAAACACAATGTAAATGGGATAAACCATAGCCCTAATCACTGAGGTGCCCCAGGCTTGAAGTATCCATGCTAGTTACATATGTTCAAACAAAACAGGTAAAAGTTGGTAATTCCACTCTTCAGAGTGTGTTTATGGAGAAAAGATGGTAAAGTTTTCATACTCTCAAAAAGTGCCATCACCAAACCTCTTTCACACAATGTAAAGTTGTTACATTCCAACATACTGTGCTAAACACCATTTTCTATGGCATCTTGGTGGCCAATAAATCATTCAGGTACTTTTTGCTAATTTTGTTCTGGGTGCTGGTTGGTCAATTTTTACTGCATTGCTGAATGATATCAGACACAAGCCACCGTAAGTCGAATTTATGTGAACTCCACCTGGACAGAAAGTAAAGCCTTGCAAATGTAAATTATTTCTCATAACTATTGCACTGTACGCATGTACAAAAGGTAATCATTTTATTATCTTAAATTTGAAAATCCTTGTTGACACTGCTTTTGGACAAATATTATCATAAATATTAAGCAGTGTTCTCAGTGCGTTTGCTCAAACAGCTTTGACTCATACTTTTAAAACAAGCATTTACTGTCACACTTCTTTTCAAATATGTTGGTCTCACACATTTGCTTAGCCTTGACCCCTTACATAAATTTACTGAAAATGCATTAGGTGCTCACATTCAACGTTCAGAACACCACTGAAGACTTGAAACCTGTGGTTAAGTTTTTTCATAGTATGAATTTTACATGCACTTCCAAAACCACCTTCTGAAGATGAAATGCCAAAATAAACCCTTTCAATTCTTGAGTGAAGTAATGCCATGCAGCACATTACACATGGTTCTCGGGTGATGTAAGCATGAAGACCAGTGCACAGGTATGGTTCATTTGCTGCTTCGCTGGAAACAGCCAAATGTGACTTTGAATCAGATATTCCAGGTTTGTAATATAAACCATCTTGCACTTCAGGGGCATCCTTTAAAAAAGGTTTATATGAGTAAGCACCAGCACCTTGTCCTCTTGCTACAAGATCCACAGCAACCATTACAGCATGCCACAGCGGGTGAGCATCTTGGTACTTGGAACATTTGATCAACTTTGCATTTTGCAAATCAAAAGAAGCTGCCAACAAAGTGTTTGTAGAAGGATCTACAATTGCTACACCAATACATGTTGAATCAAATCTTTGACCAACTTTGGCACAATTAATTGCTATCTTCATGTTTTCTTCAATCAACAACAAGTCACTGGACTTAAATAGTGAACAGTCTACTAATTGGCTTATGATTTTGTCTTCATGAAACGACACAGGCCAAAATTTTCTACTGTATTCATATTGCTTCTTAGTCAGAGGAGGCTTTGAAGGAATATAAACAAAGATAGGATTTTGTAGCATTTGCGATATATGTTCAAACATATCAGATTTCTGAAAGAAATCAAAGTCAACTTCAGCATTTCTCCACTCCACTATGTCCTTGTGGATTGTCTTCACAAGCAACAAAACTTGCAAATAACTACTGTCACCTATTTGCTTGATAGTGTGCCTTACTCGCTTCAAATGGCGCAGGCTACCAAGTGGGAAATGTTCTGCAAGGCACTTTGTCACAGCAGAAGTAAAACGTTTGTGCTTGATATATGCAGCCAAACCTTGAACTATGCCAACTGCCTTTTTGCTTACATCATACTCATCTCCCATGATACATGTCATATTCCATGATGTATGCCTGGACATGATGCCAAAACTGGCTTCATTGCACAATTTTCTCCGCTTCTGTACAGGAGTACAATCACTTGACAAAGCATTATGTTGCATATCAAACATCACAAATAAATGGATAAAATTTTTTATATTGAGAGACACTTGTTTCAAATTTATCAATCATGTAAGTATGTTTTACCCAATAGGAACCAAACATGACTGAAAAACAAAAAAAAAACGATGGCAAAAAGTGCTAACCTGCAAGACCATGTTGTAGGATGCCAACTTGGACACACTATTGAGTGTACTCTCAAGACTATCACTATTGGAAGATTTCTTCATTATTACTTAAAGCAGGATTTTGTATTTAGCACATAAACAACCTAAATACATGAAAACAAAGTCGCTGAAAAAGTACAGTCATCACAAAACATACCATGGAAGGCCAACATGAAAAAACTTACATGAGAAAACTTAAGTTTGAAATCACAAACCAAAGTTGCTGGAAAGTGCAGAGCACTATCATCAATTAAATATCCTAACAAAAAGCAAATCACATCAATGGGCTGAAATGACACTGAGGACAAACTACAAACACTGCATGCAATCTCTTTGCATGAAGCACAACCTGTACGTCAGGGATAAGAAACAGTTCATTCTGGATCACATGTAGTGTGACAAAATTATTACTAATGAGTACAGGCTAACACCAAAGAGTGCAATAAAACAGAACAGTTCAATACAGTACAACTTTTTACGATATGCAATTTAGCCAACAGAAAGCAGACATCAGTTTGACAATGCCTGCATTGGTTTTCACCATGTCTGCAACGTCACAAAAGATATTTTTTCTAGAAAAACTAAGAATGAAAAACGTTACCATTTCTGGTTCAAAAGTTATGGAAAAATAACCAAAATTTGGATATGAAATCTGTTTGGGTAATTTCACCCAAATTTTTTTGGCTGTAACTTCTAAACCAGAAATGCTAGAAAGTCAATCAATAGCTCAAAAGACTCAGATTTTGCCCTAGTTTCCAGTAAAAACTTACATGAAATACTTCCCTCTTGCAGTTGGGGCCCAGGTGCTGATAACCTCAGCCAAAAACAGCCTGAACCTACCCTACTTGTGACGTCACCCATAAAATAACAAAATCCAAAACCTGAAAAAGAAGTTTTTTTCACTACGAACCAGAAGACTTGCCAAGTCTTTTGAGGATTTGAACTGCTCTTTAGCACAAGCAACTGGCAAGAATGGAGTTGCAAAGTGGTGTGAAAATAGTAGCTCAATGCGTGATTTCAAAGTACAATATACTCATACATTAGCTCCCAACATGTTAAGTTTTACATTTCACATAAAATATGGTTGCACTTGAAAGTTATAACATTAATTTTATATCACTTAACAGGTACCTTATATGCTTTATGATGAAAATGATGCTTGGTTCAAATATAAAAAAGTTTTTGTTATGCAACTTGCTAATAATGAAATCAACATAAACACAGCAATTTTTACTTATAGTAGACAATTACTATTCAGAGACTAAAAAGATAGAGTCAAAGAATACATTCAGCAGTTTTGCAACATTAGACATGATGCAAACACAAAATTGGAAGCAATTAGCACAAAGCAATTTACACGAAGTCAAAAATGCCACAGCATTACCAATTGCTAAGCATAGGCAAAGACGGCACTGCATGGCTGACTGGTTTCACACAGCCCATGGCTAACTTAGCTTTACTGATTTCAAATCACATCAGTAGATAAAACATTGAATACTGATGCAAATTTTTAAAAGTGCTGAAGTTGAAAACTGGATGATCAGCTGTCAGACACAGATGACAGAATTTACTCTCTGGTTAACTCTCACAAAACATAGCTGATAAATATTAGCAATCACCACATTAGCTACATTTAAACCAGTGGTTCTTAACCTTTTCTCCAACATGCCTCACCTAATGCGTTCACTGCCAGTATATGAATATATCGTACTTTGAAATCATGCATTCAGCTGCTATGTTTGCCACATTTTGTAACTCAGTAACTTGCCAATTTGATTGTGCTAGAAAGCTGTTCAAAGCGTTAAAAATCTTGACAAGTCTTCTAGTTTGCAATGAAAAAAAATAGCTTTGGATTTTTTGTGGGTGACGTCATAAGCAGGATAGGTTTGTGGCCATTTCGGCTCAGGTTACCTGGCTCAAGGCCCTAACAGCAAGAGGAAAGTATTTCAATCAAGCTTTCAGTGGAAACTAGCCTAAAATCCAAGTCTTCTGAGAGTTTCTGGTTCAAAAATTTGGGCAAAAAAACAAAATTTGGGCATATGAAACTTATTTGGTAATTTTTAGCCAAATTTAGTTTTTTGGCCATAGCTTTTGAACCAGAAACCCTAGAAAGCCAAACAAAGAATCAAAAGACTCAACCTAGATTCCACTGAAAACTTGAAAAATACTTCATTCTTACAGTTGGGACCTGGGACCTGATAGCCTCAGCCAAAAAGGCCTAAACCTACCCAACTTATGACATCCCCCACAATAAACCCTAAACCAAAAACATAAATTATTTTTCATTGCAAACTAGATGACTCGCCAAGTCTTTTGAGGATATGAACAGCTCTCTAGCACAAATCAAATTGCAGTTGCAAATTACCATGAAAATATGAGATTTACAGGTATATCCACCTGGCAGAGAAGTTGTTAAATTGTCTTTTGTTTCAAGACCTCCCGATATTAACACGTTGAGAGCCGGCCTACGTGATATTCGTACTTGGATTTCGGCCTAAAAAACAGCAGTTTTTGGTTGCCTTACCAACGCCCTAGCTCCTCCACCGATTGCACTAGAGAGCTGTTCAAGAGCT
>Ga0210059_1005020_pt1 | contig 21294 bp, 12 predicted proteins | sample Ectturendosymbi2_FD_188042 | JGI IMG/M metagenome (GOLD analysis project Ga0210059, IMG submission 188042) | Ecteinascidia turbinata endosymbiont from Florida, USA - Sample 2 (SPAdes) (version 2) | ecosystem: Host-associated > Tunicates > Ascidians > Unclassified | place: Key West, Florida...
CTTCTTTTCCGTTGAACCACGTGTTGTTTTTACGACCCGACAGCTCTTACCAGCAACAAAGAAAGACGGGCTACCTTCCCATCATCAAAACAACGTAATCTACCAATTTGTGTGCCACTGTGACAGTCGGTAGGTTGGTCGCACGTCTCAGCGCTTAAAAAAGCGAATCAAACAACACATCCCAAAATTGATTACCAATCCTCCCACTCCACACATCCGTCAAAGCCTTCCCCGCCCTGGTAAGGACACCAGTCCCCGACAATTTCACGAATCGGCCATCGGTCAACATCTACTTGACAACGCCCAATGTGCCTTACATTACAATCAGGACAAATTCTCTGTCCTCGCTCGAGTTCGCACTCAATTTCATCTCTCCGCCCTGGAAGCGACTTTCATCAAATCTCTGAATCCTCTTCTCTGCAAAGAAAAAGAATTCGTTTACTCCTTGAACATCTCCTAAGCCTCTTGAACTTTCCATTGGTTGACTGTTCCAACGTTTCGACGAAGTCCAAATTACATCTTCAACCAATGACAACTCGCCTTTTCTTATCTCCTAAACCCTTTCTTATTGGCCACTGCTTTAACCAATGAGATCTCTTCTTTTCTGTATATAAACCAGCTCGGTAGTATCTCCACTTCATTCTGACGATATCCCTTGAAGAGTGTCAGACGAAAAACTTTGGGATGAATCTCTTACTTCACGCCATCTTGTTACATCAATATGCAATGCCGTGAGCGTGTTGAGTGTTTCTTTCTTTCTCTCACTCAGGAGCGCAAAGAATGCCACTGCAAAATTTGTTGAAAGCATTTGTTTTGTCAACTTTGCAATTTTTCACGTTTATTTAACCAAATTTATTTCGAATCTAAATATTCGAAAAAACTCTGATTTTTGGATTCGAATACTGAAGGATTGGAGTTCACAGGATTCGATATTCCAATATATGCATCCCTATATTCCAATATTTCCAATATATGCATCCCTATATTCCGATATTCCAATATATGCAGCGTTTTGCTTCTGCTTATTTCGTTACATAATGTCTTATTTAGTGGTAATTCTACTGTGGAGTGTCCTCATTTCGAAAACCATAATGTCCTAAGTCACGGAAACAAGAAGCAAGTTTTTCGTAAACTTTCCGAATTTATTTTTGCTTTGACGAGATTTGTGCTCAGAAAAACAGTCGATGACATTTTCCGCACTTTCATTTCTTCAATGAGAAATTACGAAATTTTGTGGTATTACTGCAGGTCGAAGATGCACGCAGGATTAAATAACGTGAGGCTTTTTGATTTGCGTTTCGCTGAGCTCAGGTTTTGAGCACCAACCTTTGTTCTCCAATAAAAAATCCTAGCTATGCCGCTGCACATGACGTATTCTTGTGATTTGCAGGTGTAAAGTATTTTCATTTTCTTTCCAGAATTTTGATTTTATAGCTGCATCAGCTTCATTTCCAAGAAATAGGACAACTTTCTTTTGTCAGACGGTTACATTTCTGTAAATCTTCGTATCTTGCCTTGGAATAAAGCAGAAAATTATTTGTCAAAGTAAGGTGTAAATTTGCGTAACATAAAGTAAAAATATCTAGCTTTTAAGTTTTATCTTTGTCATTAATCTACGGTACCACACACATGGGCGTCGGAAGGATTTTTTCCAGGGAGGAGGGCACTAGGTGATTTTTCCAAATTTTTCTAAGGGGGGCCAAAAGTGGTGAAATTCGTTTTTTTACCACTCGAAAATAAGAAAAGGACCTTTTTTTGCTAAAATTTTCAAACTCCAGGGGGTCTTGGCCCCGCTGCCCCCCCTTACGACGCCCATGACCACAGAGTAACATATTTGGCAAATGTTTCAGTGACAGGTCCACCCGCTGATGTCCAACGTCACGTTCCGTTTCGCAGCAAGTCTGAATACGCCATCCCACGTCACTTGCAGTGGGATTCACAACTGATTTTGCCGAAACTACCATTTCCGAACAAAAGTGCTGCATTCACAGTAAGAATAATCAAAATGTGGTGTTTTGCAACCTCAGTAGCAAGTGAACTTGTAAACGAAACTGCTGAAACCAAACTGAGTGTCACACTTTGGATTTGGAACAACAGCTCAACATAATGCATTTCAATGCGAGCTATATACTGTGGTGTGTTTCCACCGTGAAGTGTTGCAAACTGAATCTTGGGGAAAGTGATGTACGCATTAATCAAAGAAAGCAGTTAGAGGTTCGCAGCTAAGATAATATAGTTACTGATCCTTTGTACCAGCTTTACACATATTCTGTTCACTGTTTTAGCTTTGCTTGGGCTATATAGGAGGTAGATTGGCTTGATCGTTGATGTGCAGAATTCCTTCAAAAAGGTTTAGATACACCGTTCCATGGTGCATGAAACCTAGAGCTTTATTGATGCTTCTGCTGAGACCAGAAATCTTAAATCCAATGTTATATTTTCAAACACGAGACACCGCATGACCTGATTTTTCTGTTTCAGAATATGTTTGTGTTGAAAACGACCAGATTTTTCCCAAAACACTTCCTTCACACAAAAAAAACACCAGCAATCATTCAAAGAAAGTTGTTGCATATGAAGTGCTGCTGCTAATCCGTACCATTACTTTCTGCTTGTATTTTTGCAGAGGCACCGCCGAACTGACCGATCGGCGCGCAGTGCGTACCTTGAAAGAGCAGAAGCGATGCTGGAAAAACGAGCTGAACAAATGAAAGTATTTCAATGAATGGGTCAAGAGAAGTCAAAAACCTGATTCATTTTTGATACGGCAAATCAGGCAATTAACTGAGTTTGCACTGTTTAAGCGGTGTTGTTGCACTAAACTTTACATTTTGAAACATGCGAAAAGTGTACGTTCTAAGAGTGGTGCAAGCTTTTTGGATGAAAAACCGCCTTTCAATGATGTTGCTGATATATTTCTTCATTGAGACTTCATTTGTGTTGCATCACCTTCCTGGGTGTAATACTTGCGTTCGTTGGGGCTTCTTATTTGTTCAAACGTAATCACATTAATAACAGATGTGATCAAAACATGTTCAAATTTGCGTTTACGGAAGCAGTGTCTTTCTCGAAGCTACCTGCTCCTACTGTTTAGAATTTTACATATAACCTTGTTATTTAGCAGATACGAATAAATGGCCGTGCTGCTTAAAGTTTGTCTTTCACACGTTTGTAGTGGGAACAAGAACGCCGAATCTTCCAAAGTCTTTCCGCCGATGACTTCTACTTTCTTCGGACCAGCTAGCTTCGGCAACACGACCTACTGGTTAAACCACAATCACTAAAAAACAGACACTGTAGTCATAGCATCGGTGCTTTGTATGATAGTTTTTTCATTTTTTCATGAGCGTGATGCTTGCTTCTGCACGTTCTGAAGCCCGCTGTTATTTGCAGGCCTGTAACCAGTTAGGGACACCAGGTGGGGCGAAGAGTTTTCCGAGAGGGGCCCAAATATTTAAAACTATGTCTAATAGTTTTAAACTATGTCCAACACATTTTTCCGGGGGGGAAGCGAAAAAAAATTTAGGAGTGGTCTAGCCCACCTTGGATACGAGCCTGGTTATTTCATAAACGGTAGAGCAAAGTTTTTGAGAAGGTTATTATACAATGAAGAAAACCTCAAAATATTGGCTTACCGAGAATTGTATGGTTGCCGAATTATTTTACTTGGGTGAGAATCGCAGTTCACTCCCATGTAAGCACACAAGTCCACATCCCGAGTAAGCTCGCAAATATCTGTCACAATTACTGGATTCAAACCTATCATATGTTTACTAGCTTTGAACAGCACAACATATTTTAATAGGTCATCCGGAAACATTAAATGCGTGTTTCACTATAGTTCAAAGTTTGAACATGTAATACAAGCTACCAGAAATGACATTGTTCTTGATTGGAGCAGCGTTAAGCACTGGCATATTTAAATACCAAAAATCGGGATTTCCATATATTTGCAGCCTTTTGGTAATTTTTTTGCCAAAATTACCGGTCTCCTGTGTTGCGCTAAAAATACTGGCTATCTACGGAAATTTTGTAAATGTTCACTGAACATTTTAGTTTACGTTCGGAATGAGGATTACAGCTGAAGTTGCGTAAATCAAATCTACTAAGCCGGAACCACACACAAGCACCCTATTATTTGGTTTTCAGGTGTTTTATGGTAGGAAAATGGGTTTGGCATTTTACTGTTCAGTTTAGTATAATCTGAAACATTTTTGGTAGAATTGCTCTTTGTAGAGCTGGCAGCACTGATTGGTGCGCAATCGTCGCCGTAGTAAGTCTCATACATACTCAAACGCATGGCATTACCTCGTCGTAAGACCCACAAATTGGGTGCTTTTCACAGATACAACCATGCATACATTCTTTAAATGGCTGTCCAACTGTTAAGTAAGCTGAGCACCTCACAGTTTAGTTCGCACAAACTATCCAGATTGAAGTGGCGTACATAAGTGGGAGCTTACCGTAATTCCACATTAATCTCCGCTTAAAAAAATACCTTTACCCAAGTTATCCTTTCGTTATTTTAAAATTGCATATGTTACTTGAATTGTCTCTTTGCATCCCTCCAGACTCGTCGCCAGCTTTAGCGTTTTAGGTTTTCGATCTGGCAGGGGCTCAGGAACACCAACTTTATAATAGTTACAACTTCTGTATATTGTGTAAAATAAGGCTTGATTTTCTGTTTGTGGGGTTTCACCCTCTGAAGTGACGGGCCTGAATTCCTGACTATTCAGAAATGAATATGCTTTTGGTAGAACGCTGGTATCGGACCGAACGTTGCAAAACAAGATCGTTTTCAAGACTGGTGCAAGGAAGTTCATGTTAACTTTTGTATTTAAATCATAACTGCAATTAGCTCTGGCACAGTGGACCTGTAAAATGTTCCAAACAACTGTCACATTAATTGAGTAAATTATCTGAGATTTGACAGAGCTGCAATTACTAGTAAATACATTGTGAGTATGCTTGCTGTCATAACCCGTTGGGGAGTTCTCAAGCCGTCACATACACTGCAGACGTCCTCAACCGGTCTCAGACCGTGAACAACATTTTCCCATGGTCAAATCCTTTTGTGGTTTGGACTTTGTCCAGTCGTAACTTTCCGACGAATAGAGCTTGAGAGCTGTTCAAACCATCCAAAGAAGCGGAATGTCTCCTAGGTTCGATTTAAAAATTCTGGGGACTTAAGGGTTTAAGCTTTTTTGGTGTGACGTCACGACTGGGGAAGGTTAATAAATTTTTGGATGATGTAATTATGGCCTGAGGAAAACGTTCAAGTGGCAATTTAACCGTTTGTTCTGTTAAAATAAACTAGGAGGAAATCCACATTTTTAGAGCCCTTGATTGGCCATCTGGCATTAGTGGTTGGCAAGTTACAACCTACAAATAATAGTTAATCCCTGAGGGACTTACCTTCGGATTAATTAATGGAAATACTTAATATAAATTAATTTTAATGGAACAAAAAAACAAACAAATTTATTTCTGAAGAACAGCATTCAAGAACACATTTTAAACATACCTATGCAGCATGCAAAGCGAAATGAAGAAAATTTTTTAAAAGTATCTAATATGTAATTTCTACAATTCTTGAATCTGGCAATTGTCTGATGAACATCCGCTTTCCTGCAAGACACTACGTTGCAAATAAGCCTCAACGAAAATACTTTCTTGCGCTAAATTCCAATTTCGACCCTTTTAGCTTCAAACAAATTGTTTTTTTCCAATTTTTTGACACTCAACAGCTAGAAAAACTTGAATAAACAGCACTAACATTCGAAATCCAAGCAACTGATTATTATATTACTAAAGAAAGCTAATTAAAACGATTCGATAAGATGATGTAACCGTGAATAAACCTGATACTATCACAAAGTTGTATATCAAAAAAGGTATTTTTTCATCGGTGTAGTATTAAACCTTAGCACACGAATGTGAACGGTGAAGGCAAACGAACAGTGTAGTGTTGTGCTTTCTTGATATGCACGTCTTCACGAACGCAGTCTTTCTAAGAGACGTACCAGCACGCAGAATGGTTGGTAAATTCTATCTAGATATTTTTCCACCTGAAACATTTCGCAATTGCTGTTTTTCCTTTCCCGTTCTCTGAAACGCCACTATAGCCACTTTTCAAAATTTGTGATTCTGACCTCTCGCAGCTTGCCAACAATCTTAATTATTTATGCGTGGACTATGACCACCAGTGAATTTAAAATTCATATGAAATTTTCCCTATAGCTGTTCCACGTAAGTTTTCTCAAAGCAGTGAATATTTTAACTACAAAAATCATGCGTCACGAATGAAAAAGACGAGTTTAGCGCATGTATGCAATACGTGAAGCGTGACATTGTACAAACTAAATACGAAATCACACGTTTTTTCAAAACTCAATTTTGCCTTAGACTCACTGTATAGGTCAAAAGCTTTTCTGAAACATGCAAAAATTATCACAAAGTTTACGTTTATTAAACGAAGTAGATGCGGTCACAATATACAGCAGCGGTAAGAACCTTTTGTACCGAAGCGAATAAGAGGTACGTGGCGATTGTGTAAATACGTAAGTATCTAGGTCGTTTGAACTCATTGCTTTTAATTAGGTCAAGGTAGTTGGCAATCCTTTTACCAAAGTTTTGTCTTTAGCATTCTTTTCGCTGTTTCAAATATTCTTCTATGAAATTCGTACTGCTGTTTGTTGACCAATTTCGATTAGCGTATTTACTGGTTGTGGACTGCTTGCATTGCCATCAACTTTGTAACTGTAGCGTAGCCAGGCCAAAAATTTGGGAGGGGAACAAAAAAATTGGGGAGACAAAGTGCTTGACTTCAGGCGAGTAACACTATATTGTTCGGGATACTGCTTCCCAAAGCACAAAATGACTATATGTTCTAAATATTTGAGGGGGTCATACCCCCTCCTGGCTAGGCCTATGCTTTGTAACCCATACTAAGTTTTGCTCAATGCACCAAGTCCACTGCAAACTAAACGCAATTTTCACCACCGAACAAGCATGTGACTTTCTGACTGCCACTGACATACCATAAGACTGAAGCAGCCTATGGAAACAGCAGCGTGTTTTAATCAATTTCTGTGAAATTGTAAGCAGATGTTCTGAGCTACAGTACTATTCCCGTGGCAAGTAATGTCATTTAGCAACAGAGGGTCTCCCCACCTCTTTTTTCGGCACTACACTGTCCATGCGGCTCTATTCAATTAGCAAGACTTATCTTGCTAATCTTTGATTGTGACACTAACCAGGGTTGCCAACCTGTCTTCGCCAAAAAAGCCAGATCTTGTCCCAAAAAGAGCAGATAGCAGTCTTACGACATATACACATAAAACATGCACAACCAAACACAAAATAGATATTAAAACTCGTCAGAAACATCGATATAATACAATTCCAATCTTTAGATGCATTTTCTTTCCCCGTAATTACTCTGTCGTACATTTGTGTCTTATGAAATACATTGAACATTTTTAGGGCAAAGTAAAATCTTTGCAATATTCTTTGCACCCTACACAGTCATAGACTCTTTGTAATGGAGATGCAGGTCACACAATGCTCTGTCAGAGTCAAGCCTTTCCTACTGAAAAAAACCCAGATTTTGTCAAGTGCGTTAGAAAAAGCCAGAATTTCAAAATCTGGCTTCAAAAAAGCCAAATTGGCAACTCTGAGTCACAAACTGTTTCACGATGGAATCAGCTTACGCCGTAGAAAAACATACAGATGTTCACACGCCTTCGCGAATGACAACTCTTGGTTCGCGCTTTGGTAGGGGGCCAAGATGTCTTCCAAATTTTGGAAATCACGATTTTTCTGAAAACCTTTTCAGCTCACACTAAATTAAGCGATATAGTTTCATGTTTCAAACTTTACGAATATCATTGACCTAATTGTTGTCCATCAACCTACTACCACCAGCAAATGAAGAGTAAAATTAATGTTCAGATTATAGTTTCGGCTATAGAGATCCACTCATGTCTACCATTTACACACTTAACTTTATCAATCGAGGAGCAACGCGCAATTGCTACTACGCTGTTTTAGTGTTAATGAGTTTTCTTGATTTCGTAACAGTCTCCCGAATTTTACTTGGATTGGGAGGCCGTAACGATTAGCTTTAGTGCACTAAGCTATTAACAGAAAACTATATCAAAGATCCCACATACCTTGAAAGACGTTCGGAAATTGGTTAAGATCAATATTTTGGCTGCAGAAAACCAAGAATCTTACATGAAAATCACGTTAAAAATCTGTTTACGATCTTCCGATTTTCTATGCAATAAGGAGTTTCATCATTCCAAGACAAACCATCTGCTACATTTTCTGGGCAATAAATCCAGCAGGAGAGCGTGCTGGGTATAAAGCTTGCTTTACAGTCACTTCTGGTTATTGCTAATGGTTTGCCTGCCTCCGGCTGTAAACGAATTTTAAGGAAGTGAAGTTAGTTGTGTCGGTGATATATAGGACGTCAATGGTGTTCAAAGTATAAAGGACTTTCTCCAATCTGTTAAGAGCTCCAGGAAAGTAGAGAGAAATGCCTACAATATTGAATTTTTCGTCTTGGTAACGACGCACAACATGGTGGTGGGGGAATAACCAGTATCTCTAATGACAGTTTTTTCCATACAAATTTCAGCGGTGGGTATTGACCTGCATGACTGACACAGACCAGGACGCCATTAACATTAACATCCAGTTTTTACAAATCTCGCAACAACGTATTTCTGAAATATGGGGCCTATATTGCCGCCTTGATGTAATTATTTCGCCCGGTTACCCTTGTAAGAACCCTTTTGGGGGAAAGCTCCAGCGAACACCGTATACGGGGCAGACGACGTCAGTCGACAACATGTTCTGCTGCCTCCACTAATGTCAAGATAGATCATCCATTAAAAAGCAATTCTGGTTTGTTTTCGCAGTGCGATTGAGCCTTCATAATTGCTTATCTAAAACTGATTGCCACAAAGAGTTGGGTTTTCTATAGGCTGAAATGTTGTCGCAACAATTGACTTGAAAACAGTAATGAAGCTTTTTTTAGTAAGCTTTCTTATCTTACACAGCTTCTACATGTGTTTCCTATCCCTCGGTGCAAACCTTCACATTATAAAAGCAGTTGAAGGGGAAAAACGCAAGTTCAAAAGCAAAGACGTTGCTGTTCATTAAATAGCGCAATATCAACAGGCAAAATACTGCAAATGTAAGAGCTGCTTTGACACAGACTTGCTGGAGAGCTGATAGCAGTGTACAGCGTGTATCACAGTTTCTATAGTGATTGTAGATACCCTCTCAATTTGTTCATGAACACTACGCCATTTTAGGCTGTCAAAACGCCTTATCGTTGAGCCGCCTTTATTGCAGTGATGGAATTATACGGAAGAGAATCCTTGATGATATACCAGTGAGTTATCACGTTTTTTTGGAACACAGCGTCTTCGTCAAAATATCGTCCTTATAGACAGATCCTCTTGCGGAGAGAACAGTGGCACTGCAAAATATATCACAAGTTCATTTTAGGTTTCCTTCACCAGAAAATGCTTATGCTGGTTTAGAAAGGCAAAGTCCACTGTTGTGGAATAGGATGTTATTGTTAATAGTGGTTGATGGGATGAAATCTTACTTCAAATGAATGCTTTTTTTGTGAAAAACGCAATAAAAATTGAACAATGCATCCATACCAAAAAAACAGACTATTCAGGTATTTACAGCAATACTAAAAATGCGTCAGCGCAACTTTTCATAGTAACCACAGCCAAGCAATCCTTGGAAAAAAGGTGAGTCATATGATATTGTCACTGCTACGCGGGGTCGCAACTTAGTATCTTAACGCTTTTGCACATTTTCCCCCATAGATAACCATGGAAGTTCACCAACGCGTTGGATGTTTAACAAAAAAAGTTTGGTCAAACATGCTGAGCATTTTCTGGTCGCAACATTTGCAATCCCTTGGATAAGCGTGACCTGACTTAAAAATACCTTTATAGGATTGAGACAAAATTCATCTGATAAAGCCACCTTACGAGCTCTATAACATTCAGGAAATACATAAAAGCACGACAAATTGAAAAGCTTCTTTCCATTTGTAATGGAAAGGTAAGGAAGTGTTTGAAAAGTGTTAACTAGTGGAGCCAGACGGCTGCATTAGATTGTTGGTAATTTTTTAGTCATTTGCAGGCGTCATTTTTATTTGCCAAAATCCTCAAGGATGCTCCACATTCGAGAAACTGATTTAGCTCAGGTTCTGTATCTTCATTTAGACGTGGTTGACTGTCCTGAATTTTAACAATAGCCTTCAGCAAAAGTTGTAAATACGCACCAGCTCAATGTAAAATATCCATGCTGATATTTTATAAGCTTAGTTATGCGTGAGTAAAGCAAGTGGCTGATCTGACAGGTTCGTAAGTTTTAGAGAGTGCGAAGCTGCACGCAAACACGCTTTTGTCTTCTGCTGCAAGAAGCTGCAAGCAAAATAGATGAAACGTTCACTTTTACGTTGACACAACGCAAAAATACGATTACAAAAATTACCAAATGATTAAACAAAGACCCGACTGAGCGTGTCTCTAATCTGTTGTATAGTTGATCTGCTTTGCGTTTTGACGATGGGAGTTCATAGGAAAGATGTTCGCAGAAAACTTCGTTCTGCTCTATTTTTTATACAACCATGTTCACAGGCGCCGAGCTTAAAATTTCCACGGTCGTGTGAAATCCACGACGTCACAAAATATGACGTCTAAACCCGCTTAATTGGCAAAATAATAGCGGTTGAAATATCCTCCAAAACGACTCTCACAATAATGTCAATTTTACAGGTGACTCATGAGATTCCTCATAATAATCTTTTCAAAACTTTTAGAACACGTTCACAACAGATTAATCTGAAATCGTCAAAAGTTGAAAACACACAAGTACCTACATGTAGTTATGGGAGCTGCAGCCTATCAATCAAAACATCCATCAATCTTTTAACATTAAGTTCCTCGGCCACAGTGGAATGAATATTTAGTAAACAACAAGAATTCAACCTACGTTCAGCATGGTCCGTCGGAGATAATTTGTAATGCGACGAAATGGACTAAAGGCATGCTCTGCCTCACAGATAGTACAGGACAATGCGACATGCATAAGCAGCAAACACGTTACACTCGGAATTAATTAGTTAAAGTTCGGTTTTCCGCAAACAGTTTCAAAATAGCGTTTGGAATGGGACTTGTTTCAATCAGTTTTTTTTCAAGGAAAATGTTAGGTACCCGGTATGGACCTGTAGGGACTCGATTTCTCTGATTCTAGGGACCCGGTGACAACTTTTTCTGATTCTAAAGACCGGATTTTCAATTCTAGGGACCCAAATCTGGTCCCTAAAACACCTTCATTGCCTGCCATCCCGTTCCTTGTTTACACCGTCTCTGTAAAAGACACATACAGCGGGGTTGGTGCTTCTCTGCAGTACAAGTTAGAACCGAACAAGTTAGACCGTTGCCATTTTAAGTCTTCCATTCCGTATCTATCCCAAAACGTTTCACTACATTTCAGAATAATGTCTTTGTACTTGTTAACAAAGAACAGCTCAATCAAAACACAAATTAGCGTGAGTGTCGCACTCCCGCTTATGACCATGCTCGCATGCTTTGTGTCACACGTGTACCAACCAAACGGTATGATGCTAATCAACACGCCATTTACCTGATCGTCACGCAACCATAGGATGGCGCTTTAAAGCGAAATCTTGTTTTCATCAACTTGTTTTTTCTTTTCTTAGTCATCACGATCCATCCATTGCATCGCTCCACATGGCGTTTCCTATTCTACAGCATCATTAACTTGGTTAAATTACATCATAAAGTAGGCTAACAGCTTCCAAAAAGTAACAGCTGATTAGTGCTGGAGGACTTGTTTGTGAGATACGAAGCAAATTTTCTGACAACATTCGCGCACACGTTACATGAATTTGGTCTTGTATAAGGTGATACTATTTGAATAAGGGCTGATGATGCCTGCCTTGTAGACGAAATATATACTCTGTAAGATCTCAGTGTCATATTCTTTGCTGGGAAAGGATTCCTTTCGATAGACAGGAGACTTTGTGGCGACACGTTTTTGTCTAAACGACACGTTACTGCGTCTTTTGTCTCGAGTAAATTCTCCGCTTTAAACTAAATTTAAACTGCTTAGTTACACTAACAAATTATTTTGGTAGAAATGGGATTTGATGGGTATGTTACGGACTCCGAAGTATCAGCCGCACGAACATCTTACTGCAACTTTATTTTGTGATCGAAAACTTGAGCTGCACAGGAAGAACAAGTTTGGTAGATTTTAAGTGGGATATGTTTTTCATGGGGCTATTCGGACCTGCAGCAGTTTGCAGACTTCATAGCAACATATTTTATTGGCGCCTTGAAATAATTTTCTTAATTCCCTAGAAAGGCCTTTGACGGAAAAGAAAATATCTTTGACTGGGAGGAGGGTAAGTGAAACAAAAGGTTTGCAGCCCAAACAATGTGTTAAAAACGCCCTGTTTGACAAAATTTTATGTAATAAGCGCTTTAGCCGTTGATTTTCTTTGGTTTGGAGTGCACCCTCACATTGAGGTAATTTCATGTTGAAGGGGAAATGTGAGAATTAGCTTTAATGGCGGATTTTTAATGACCTTCAAAAATGTCTGCAGAAAATATGTCACATTTATGCATATGAAAAAGATCCGAGGAAAAATTCTCAGAGGAAGACATTACGACTTTGGCGACAGCAATGTAGGGTATGGCCAAAAACGGATGAGAAACACTGCTGTGACGTATACCGGATATGCAAATGCTGGAACGCCTATATTAATGTAATACCGTATTCATTTTTGTGCAGATTTACATCGACGTTTCAGTAGATAACACAGAAAGTAATTGAGTGTGAAACAAAACGAGAGGTTTGGTAGTACACTGGGTACGTTGGCAACATCTTCATTCTTGTTTTCGGAAACCGAACGAGTTTTCCCGCGATAAACACTGCAACAACGGTGTCTGCAGGAAATGCTAAATGATGTTATACAACGGCATACAATTATTTTTGCATTTGAATTTTACAGGTATTAGCACATCGCTTAACATAACATAGCAACGACTTCTGAAAAAATTTATTTCTGGAAATAAATAGAAAAAGTCGTCTAGCTGTCAACTGAGTTGCGGGGTTAGAAAAGATTTCTGATACTTTTTGTGTTTACAAATGTGTAAACCCATTCCTTCCCATATCATTGTGCATACACTGAAATATAGTCATGGTAAACTCCAGCAACATAAATGCTTTGAATTATTCGCAAATTAAGTCTGCAATATTCATTTCCTAACGAATACGAATGATTCAAAATACAACTCAGAGGACAAAACAAATGCAGTAATGCAAGAAACCAAGCAATAGTTTTACCTGTCAACAAAAGCCAAATAATGCAAACGTTTACATAAAGTTTATATGACTCACCTTTTTTCCAAGTAGTTTAGGGACGCCACAAGCTGGTCGGTCGGTACTGATTCTTAAAATATAACCTCTGAAACGTTTGGTTTTTCGCTTCGCTCGCAGTTCTACTGCAAAAAGTATGTTTTGGCTAAGTATCTTTTCTTGATACTGCAATGAAAAAATCTCCTTTTTGAAACGTATTGGTAGGAAATCATGCAAATCAGTTAATAAATTTTTTTGATGAATTTCACGGCTCCTAATTCGATTTAACCTCATATTATTAGCAGTAGAAAACTTACAAAAGTATCAATGGTTGTAACACCTATAATTCTACCCTTTTCCACCCTAAACTTGCTTCAATTGCTAGGCTCAATTGTTACATGTAATAATTGTAAGTAGTATAACATAATAATCATTATCACCAACATTGAATTTTGTTTCTATGTCAAGGTCGCTAATTACTCAAACACATCGCTGTCTACTTTAATTTGGTCCGAACTCTATTCAGCATTCAATTTAAATCATGTTTCTCAAAATAAAAACATCAATGTTTTGCAGGCATGCTTTACATTAATGCTTAAAGGGATGCTTTTGAAAGCATTGATGCTTCAAAGCATGGGTATGGGACCTATGTACTATCACAGGCCACGATTGTGGAATATCGCTGGCAGGCCGCAATGGTATCCGGACAACCGCCACCCAGACAACTGCAACCTAGGACAATCACCGCCCAGGACAACTGCCACCCGGACAACTGCTACCCCAGAGGTGTTGTGGGGCGGGAACACATTCCCATAGTTATTTCACATTTTCGTTTGTAATGCAGTAAAAGTGAATAATTCATTGAAAACTGATTTAAAAATGAGATTGAAGTGCTGCTCATAATGGCTACTTTTTAGGTGCGTTGCTACACTTCGTTTTTAGCACTACACCTCAGTGCCACCCAGACAACTGCCACCTAAGATAATGCGTTTTACACATAACATGCAAATGTGACAGCCACAAATTCAACGTTATATGTGGTGAATCACCACGCCACACCTATCAAATTCAGTTTGGCATATTGCGCTGCAGTCCGTATAGTTCTTGCGGCACAACGGTGAAGAACTTCTGTGCAACGATATTATTGCTTCAACGTAGTTCAGCAAATGTGAGTCGCAATGTTGCTGCTGGTACCATGTAACTCACAAATCAAAACCTACAGTAAAGTAAAAGAATGCACAGAACGTAAAATGAACGGAAGCAAACGCGTTTTGTGAGTGCGTCGAATCAACACGATGCGGCAGTGTGCTAAAAATAGTTTGCTGTAAAAATTTTGAAAAGGCCCATAAAAAACTACGTTTTCCACTGACTTACGAATGTTTGTGAAGATGTAATGACGTCGACACGAGATTCTCCACCCAAAAATATGAAAGTTCAAGATAACGTTCTTTTAAAGCGGTCAGAAGATGAAGGAATGTCTGTTATACACCAGAGACCAGAACCTTGTAAATTCAAATGGCTTCAATGGCAATAAACGCAAAGAACTCAATATGCTTTAGGTGTTGGTTTCCCAGGTGGCGATTGTCTTACGTGTGGCAGTTGCATGTCTTAGGTGGCACTTTTCCGGGCGGCAGTTGTCCTAGATGGCATTGTCCTGGTGGCAGTTGTTCTAGAACCTTCATACGCATGCTTTTATTAAAGGATAATAAAAACCAGGAATCTGCACAATAATCATGTTTTTGCGACAACTGTGGCATTAGCTTATAGTCATAGGATTATTACACATTGCTGCTTGCATCAATCATGCATTGGTGTTCACTGTCATTCTGTTCACAAAAATACACTTTAAGGTATGAACTCAAGTGCTAACGCTCAAACTTCAATTAATTCAGGGCACTCTTCAGCGTCTACCCAAAACGGAACATGATGGATTGTAATTTGCATAGTCATGAAAACCTCAGGAGACAAGCTTTTAAAATCTATCAACATGTCTTCAAAAACAATTAGATCCTGTTTTTGATCTGTATTAAAACAAGTTAAAAGAGAAATACAACAAGTTAAAAATCTTTACATCAAGACCGTAACCATGAAAGACAAAGCAACACAAAGCATTTGCTTTTCTGTGTTATTTTCAGATTTGAATGAAGGCGCACGAATTATTACTTACACACAATTTTTCCTTCGTTTCTGAACTTTCCTCTCCGGGGTTTTATTACATTCAGTACGTAGAGAGGCGTCGGAGGAACGGTAAGCAGCCAGTTCGATTCCTCGTCTCCATCAAACGCAATAGAATCAAGACATTCTGAAACATGACGGCGGCATAATAATTGCTAGGACGCTAGGCCTGTGGGTTGCTTTCGCTTTGATTGTCTGGAGAAATTCGTACCGAAGTTTTCTTCTTCTTGGCACTGTAGTGACAACGATGGTGCGTCTACCCATCGTTCTGCATTTCTGCGCATTTCAGTAACTCTCCACATATTCTGAATGTTTTCGGGAAGGGCGGCAGCATCTGACACTCCAAGCCAGCCTTTTCCACTGCCAATCTGGAAACAAAGCGATCCGGTAGAGTATGTCCGTACAGAGAGCTACAGCGCGTGGTGAACAGATAATGTTCTGTTGGTGCAGCTGATGTGGAGTTTTGAGTGCGTTATATATCCAGCTCTCGATAAGATCGTGAACAAAGGCAAAATCCAAGCTTCTGAAGTTAAGTGAAACTCCGAAAGTTCTTTGCGGGGATTAGGGTGCAATACAACATTAAATGATTTCGAATGGCAACAGCTTTGTAGATCGTTTCTTTTTTGGTTTGTAAGCCGATATGATATGCATCTCAATAAGCGGGTTTGCTTCAGGTTTTACTCATGGACAACAGGTGCGTAACTGATAAAGGGCAAAAAGTATTTCCGCCACATCAAATTTTCAGAAAAAAAATTTCACGAATGAAAACCTTTCAACAACTAGAAGATTTTGTTACCCAGTTAGAGGTATTTCCTGACAATATTGCTGTAACTGAAACTTAAATTAGCAGTAACGCCAATTTATGTATGACACTGGCTTGCATGGTTATCAGATTGTTCATGCTGATACTGAAGAGTGCAAGAGGTTATTGGATTGTGTTTCAAACAGCACATTGAATTCCTTGTTTTAACTGCTGTAAATACTGAAAGTGATGATTGTGATAACTTGTAGTTGGAGCTAAACCTGAACCACAAAACCTACGCTGTTGGTGTGGTTTATAGACATCTACTCAATGCAAGGAACTAGATCAAACACAATTCAGTTTGTTTTTGACATGTGTACAAAAATAGAAACATTTTATTCTAGATGCCAGTATAGCTTATTTCAAATTATCTTATTTCATTTAAAAATTTTTTGTATGTGTAAAATTATTTCGGATAGCTCAATTTAAACCGTTTCCGGTATTTATGAGTTTAATTTCTCAACCACAATATTTGATTAGCCATCACCAATTTCCCATGCAAACAGACGTTCATACCCGTATGCGTTGGGATTAGGAATCCTTATGACAACAGTGAAGCATACAAAAGCATGCCAACCCAACGTCATCAATCACTCGAGTTCTCCACCCACTCTCAAGCTGGGGATATGGCATTCGGTTAAAAAGTTTGTTCTTAAAAGTGCACGAACGGATTTTTTGTGGCAGTTGGTGCGCCGGTTAAAGTAAATGCGCGCCTTCTAAGCTCAAGAATCTAATCTTAGGGATGAGCAATTGCGGCCTCCCGTCACCCTCACTGCGGTACTAAGGTTCTGATTCTGACCTCAGAGCCAACAATCCAGATTCCTTTGGGGTGACGCTTGGTCGTGTGGCGCGACAGATAAACCTCATCGACTTCCCCCGCCGACGTGAAGCTCCCCACATATCTACACACAAACAAACGTTGCTTCGTATTGAGGGCAAAAAACACCAGCTACACATTGTGACAACTAAGTCTTAGTAAAATCTTACAACACTTGTATTAACTTCGTGAGTACTTAGCCAATATGTCAGTCGCCTTCAGTGACATACTTAGAATACAACGTACAAATTCCAGCTATCAACTCTGTGAGAAACTTCAAGCGCCTCTGAATAGGCTATAAAACGATACCTGCTGGTTTATGAATGACTCCTACTGTTAGGGCTACATATTGAGAAGCTTTCTCTTTATGTGCACAAGAAATGACTTGGGTATCCATCAACAGCATTTGCTCGGGACACCCTAATGCACCGCACGGACATGTTTTGCGAGCTTTGAAAGGTGGCTGTTTTGAATTGGAAATTTCTGGTTAGAAATTTCCCATTAGGACTCGGAATTGTTTTTAAGTCACTCCAAAGCACATTTGCTGTTCAAACCTGGTAATTCCTAAAACAAAAATACTGTTTTTGTAACGCTATTCATGTTCACGCAAGTATTGCGAAGCTCTTAGCACATGAAGCAGACCCTATGCTACGTTAGTATCAACATACCCGTATTTTGTAAGTCTGTAGACCGAGCTGTTCAAATGCAGAGTGCTATTTTGCCGAACGAAAGTTCCCATGTACTTTAAACGTTCATATCTCTTAGAGACGCATTGCTTGAAAGTAACTGTAGTACAGTTTATTGGTCGAGGCGCTTCAACGATTTGTCGTTCAATAACTTTGAAGCTTGGAGTTTGATCGACCGAACGAAGAACAAACTCATATTCTGTTAAAAAAAAAAACAGCTGATCAATTGGTTTGTCGCATAGAGTGCCTGTCTTGATAGTTGTGAGCGAACACTTGAACTCGACTGATTTTTAAATGATTTTTTCATCACTTCAACCAACCCTCAATTGCAGCGAAAGGGTCAAACCGAAAATGCGTAGCAAAGCAGTTACAAACAACAGGGATACGTTGATCAACAGAAATTACAGACCATGCAAATATTCTGGCTCTAATCTCTTAGTGAGCAGTGATACCACCAAGGTTGTCATTTGCAGCTGTTTATTTGATAAAGTGCAATTTCTTTCAACAGAGGGCAAAAACTCTTTTTGCCATTTCCGTTCCTGGTTTTGAAAACGCTGAAAGATTGCAGTCCGACACTCGCTCGACTTCTGGACCGCATCTTGTAGGGTGATAAGGAATGACAGTTCGATTTTGCGCTGACATCTGAGCTGGAAAAACACCTGTCAGCACCCATATTTTAGCTGAAAAATACGCGATACGCGTGAGTTTCCTGCACGTAACTGGCTCTTGTTGTTAGAAATTCTATATTTGTCGGTAATCCATACATTTGCGTCAAGATTTCTTGCATAAGTATGCAGAAGCGCTTTTCTAGGTGACCACTTTTTTGCTTTGGCCGCAGGCAAAAATGATGGACGTCTCTCTGGAAAATAGTTTTTCTGGTGGTATGCAACGATTGGGATTACACGCTCAGGTTGGATTTTAAGTGTGAGCTTGTGCCGAAAAAATTCATAAAAAACATGTACCCTAGGACTAATTCCCAATATATTTGTTAATGTTTGCGGTATTGCCATCATTCTCGAAAATTTACTAACCCATAGGTTTTCGACTGATTGCAAACCGGCAGAGAGAGGTAGTTACAGGGGAAGATTTGGTCAAAAAACTTGGGGGAATTGATTTGTAGAAAGGTAATCATTGACGCACATGTCGTCAGACAAGTTGTTTGGTTACACGTGCTCAAACCTCCTGCCACTGCCAGACCACAAAGCTACGAATTCAACTTACGGCATTTGCACACGATAATTGCTTGTTTGCAAGCAGCCATATGTCATGGAATGAAAGTTATCTTTTGTAAACCAAAACATTTTGTATGATGCTTTATAAACCAAAACATTTTGTATGATGCGAAAAATCTCAAGGCATTTTTTCGTAATTACTTTCATTGTTTATTGAGCTTGTCACTGCTAACAATATAGCGATGCCAAAAGCAAACCTGCACCAGAAGATTTTAAGGTAAAAAGAAGCCCAAACTTTACATTTCTTGCAGATTAACCCATGATTCCCTGACAATACAAGATATTAACACCTTCTCCACTTGACGTTAAATGCCGTGTGGATAACTTTCTAAAGTTAGTTCGAGTTTTTACACAGCTTGAATTCAACGTCATTGGTATTACTGCAACTCTGTCAGTCAAACAAGGTTATGACAGTAAGCGGCAATGACACCGTATTGAAAATACAGCTCGAATTCTGCAGCTAAGCGTCGAGCACTACTGCAACAGAAATGTCCACCGAGCTAGCGTAGACTCAGGCAAGTGTCGGTGTTTTTTTCGGAACTTGAGTAAAAAAATACTTGAAAAACCTGAGCCGGAGTCATTTTGATTTTTTTCTGTAAGAGTCTGCATGACTCTTACAAACGCTAGTGCGTAATTACGAAAATGTGATTTAGTGATCATTTTGACCTTACAAATCTAAAAATATATTTATAGCGCAACACGTGTCAGCATCAATCAGCAGGTTGAGATTTCGATTGTGAATTTCGCCATTCCAATTTCAAGTTTCAAAATTATGGTGACAAGATGACTAAGTATCTGTAAGGCTGTCAGTAGACTAAAATATTGATCCGTGTAGATCAGTGGTCTTCAACGTGGGCGAATTCGCCCCCCAGGGGACGATTTCATGCGTTGTGAGAGCGATTTTGTGATTTACGAGATTTGGGGGGCGATTTCGGTTTCCAGGGGGGAGATTTCTGCAGGTTAAAACATACTCAAATGTTGAATTGATTTCAAAAAATCAATATTTGTTACTTTGGAATCAAAGCCTTTGATGCACTTTCGACTCCATGGTTCGTAACAAAGGTTATAAAACACATATCGGACTGGTCACGCATAAATCAAACTACTGTAACATAGTTCTGTGAAACGCTTCACTGCACCAGCTACCCAAGACCACTGAGATTGTGACTGGTTGGGAGTCAAGCATTGCGGTTCTCACGAAGATCATAGGGCAACCGATCTTTTGACCAAAAAACTTGAAATTTTGGTTTTAAAATTTACAAATTTTAACTTTATTTTGGCTTATCAACTTCCTGCGTTTGAAACTGCAAAATAATTCTTTGGCGTTGACGTTAACTCAGAAGCAAATTCATTCCGTATACTTCAAATTTTAAAGAAGTTGGTTATTTAACCTTAGCCATGATATATTTGGTAAGTACATGAAACGCTACAGTAGCCTAGAGTCAAACCAGGGAACATTATAAAGGTAAAGCACTATATGCATAATGGACAGAGCATTTATTAAACTAAGAATGTACTGTACTGCAAGACCACGTTTCTTGCCTTCCCACGCCTATCCTATTAATCTGCAATCTTCTAAACAGTATTACTACGTAGAAAACAACAATTACAAACTCTAGCTTTGCAGCCGGCTGTATGAGGAATCTCCTGCCTGGTTTTGCTCCCATCTCCTTGCAATGATTCAGCTTGTACGTATGATTCAGAAATATTTGTAAAGCCACAACAGTGACCCACACCAAGCGAATCGATTGCAATTTATTGCGTAAGGAAACTAGTTTCGTGTGTTGCACATCTTCAGTCCTGCGCAAAAGTCGACATATGAAACAAAAAGAAAAAATTACGTACTGTTGCTAAGATCAAAACTCAAGATTACAAAATTTGAGCATAGTTGTAACTCCTCCACTAAACACAGCCACAACACTGTTCAACGAACACAGATCGCAACGGCCATTATAGGCACTTCTGACTGACAAAACATATTCTCCGCGTTTCGCGTGGTCTTTGTCTCAGAAAACAGTATTACTTCGTCGGAAGTCGCAACAAGCCAATTATTATTTCAGATTTGCAACTAAACCTGCAAAAGCATATCAATATCAGTTGTTGTAGCTTCAATAAATATAGTATGCATTAATTAGTTTTATTATACCGATAGTG
>Ga0210059_1005021_pt1 | contig 21294 bp, 14 predicted proteins | sample Ectturendosymbi2_FD_188042 | JGI IMG/M metagenome (GOLD analysis project Ga0210059, IMG submission 188042) | Ecteinascidia turbinata endosymbiont from Florida, USA - Sample 2 (SPAdes) (version 2) | ecosystem: Host-associated > Tunicates > Ascidians > Unclassified | place: Key West, Florida...
CATGTCGGGTTTGTATATGCATATGTAAAGAAAGCAAAAAATAGAAAATGTAATGAACAGGAAGGTGGCGACAAGCAGAAAAAGCAAGACGTATAATCAGTGGCGTAGCTAAAAGGGAGCGGGGGGGCGGTCCGCCCCTGGCGGCACTTTTATGGGGTCAGCACTATGGGCTATAAACCTGCCACTGTGCCATGACCCCCCTCAGACACTCCAAATAAAAAAATGCATAAACAGTATTCGACACTGGCTTAACTAAGGGGGGCAAGAGCCTCAATTTAAGATAAACTGACTTTGTGTTCTGTTCATTGATATACACACTAGGCAAATTTTTTACTACTGTACGTTTCCTCTGCTTGATTTTCATTTTACGATTTCATTCTTTCACTGACAAAATTGCTTCACACGTGGTTGTTAAGTAACTTAACACAGCAGTTAACAATGAACACCAGAAAAAAGCTTCGGCTAGCGTAAGATTTTAGCCCACAAACTTCAATAAGCATCTTCGATAAGCGATACATGTCTAAAACTTATAACATCCAAGCGCGCATATAGGTTTATTTCATGAGCCTCAGACAACAAAAGTTCAGTTTTCTGTCTCACCGGCTAATAAGTCTCGTAAAAGCATTATACTAAAACTTGCTTCCAGAATGCATAAAAATGCGTATTTTTAGGTGTAATTTTGGAAAATTTTCCCAGGGTCATGCCCCCGGACCACTTCCCCCAAAGTTGATTTGTGCCGTCACACGATTGTGACGAAACTTCGACCCCTCTCAGAAATTTTTTGCATACGCAACTGGTTGTGAGTTAGAATATCAACTTAAAATCATTTTGCTGCCCCCGAAAATATCATCAGCTGGTTGCGGCCCTGTTAGAAAGTATAGATATTCGAGGCTCAATACATGGTGATGAACAGATCATGTCATATTCTACATTACGCTTGCTTCCTGGCAACATAAGCCGCCTGCCTGCCTGAAATTGTCTTCAGTAACTGCATATTGTGCACAACATCACAGGCTACGTTGTAACTTCCGTGTTGCAATAATTTTTAACGCATGATGAAAAAGGAGAGCGTATTATGTCATTTGCAGCTCATGAGCTGCCAACGTTTACGTTAAAGGGTTCAACTTGCAAAACATACTCAATTTCCATAATACCCGGCCGAGAACAGTCAAAAATTATTCCGTGGCCCACAGGTTGAGAAATCCTGGAGTAAATGATTAAAACCAAGTGGTGTGGCTTACCGGAGACTGAAAGCCAACGGAAAATTTTTGACGATATATGCCAGGTCCATATATGCATAGGCTATGAGAAAGCAGAAAACTGGGAAAAGTAATGATGATAAAGGTGGCTAAAATCAGAAAAAGCAGGAATCGCAAATCGAAAATGAAAAACAAGACCCGCTGCAGTTTGTGTTTGCTTCCCGCTCATACCTTATATAAGCATGAAACATGATCTCCTTTCATTTTAAATTCTTGTAAGCAAATTTGAGAGGTGGAAAGGGCGGCACTCGCCCCGGGCGGCATTTAGCCTCGCTACCCCACTGCTTATAATCGATAATGAAAAACAAGACCAATTTCAGTTTGTGAGTGTTTGCTTGTGATCTTCAAGATGCTTTGTTCATCCTTGTATGTAAATGAAAACAAAGATATTCAAAAGAAGACAACGACGTTTAAAAGAGATATCAAAGAAGACAAATGTTTTGGCCCACGGCTGGTTTTCTTTGTGACCGAGCAATATCACAGCATAGTGAGATTAACATCGGAATTTAACAGCGTCTTCCAACAGAGAATATCCTCGAATATTTAGATGGCATATACAATGCTGTGTGTACGGTGTTGCTTGAAATAAAAACCAGATGCTGCACTGAAACAACTTGTGCTGTGACTTTTTATGGCGAGGGAGGGTCAACGAATGCATACGCAATTACGAGGGAGATTGCTTTGTGCTTACAGACGGGGGAGGAAGGTGGTTAAAAAGGGTTAAGAAGTTGCCTACGTAATATGTGAACGATCCCTAGCGCCGGCGAAGGATATTTTCCGATTGCGTCAGAAAGAAACCATCTCGAGTGCAACAACAACATCAATAGCGCATCGCAACAGACCGATGCTATTCCACCCCACTCACCCAGCAACCTCATGTCTTTCAGGCCGGTCAGTGGTTCACAGATGACGAGGACATATTTGAAGAAACTGAACGGCGGTTTCCAGAACTGCCCATGCACGCAGTCGAACGTGATCGTTGAAAAGACGCCGGGGGTGAACCTCCCTTTGCTTGAGGGGTGGAAAGGGTGGCACTTTTCTGGTCAGCCCCGGGCGGCACTTGGCCTTGCTACGCCATTGCCCCTAGATTTGTTCACCTGAGGCTATATCAAAAAGAAGCCTCTATATTTTGCACATGCTATACAGATGTTTCATTCGCTGAAGGCAAGTTAAACTTTTTATTTTGTATGGAAATTTGCTTTTGCGTGAAAGTCCATTCCACACTGCAAATTGTAACTTCGAAGTCATTCGATTCTAAATTGTTCTTTGTTTATACATTAAAGTTATTGAAAGGCACATTTGCACATAATTTTTGCTTCATTTTGAAGAACATATATGCCTTACTTCAAAGCTTATTAAATGAGTGCGAAACTCTCAAATGGACCCCACGACACCTCTGAAAGAGCGAGGGCCGAGGCGACCACTTCGTTCACCTCCCCAAATATCTACCCCTGTCCGCAAGCGCAAGTTTATTCTAACATGCAATTTCTTGCAGGAACCGGCACACTGTATACCAAGATGGTAACCCAAATGCTTCTGGCAGAAAATCGATAATTAATTCTGCAACAGTATGAAGAAAGTGGACGTAAGGAACCAAAAACTCTGGAGGACAGCAGCGCTTAGCCTGAACAAGTATGTTCATGCGGTGCCCCAAAAGTGGTCCCTACATACTTTAGAAGTTTCACAATTCTACTTCTCTGATTAATAATAAGACATGGCTGATGAAACTTAAATTGACAAAAATAATGTTTTTTGAAAAAGATGACAATTTCAGTACAAAATTACTTGTTGAAAATTATTTTTGCTCGATGGTTGAGGCTACAGCACCCCGCCTCCTACGCCAATGGGAGAATATGTCTGACTTCTACAAAGCTTCAAGATAGCGCAGAAGCCTACACCACTACAGTTGTAAATTTTCGGAAATGCGCAGGATTTCGGTTGTCCTAGTTCTTTAGTTCAGGGGTGGGAAACCAATTTACAATCACGGGCTGCATTAGTTGTGGAATAGCGTTGGTGGGAAAACAAAAACAATTGGTTTTATCTCACAGGCTTACCCTTGTCTTCCCAAGACAAATTACAGGATAAAGTTGTGATGACCGAGAATCTTATGTCGACTTACCCTCTGCTTTATCATGTAGTTTCGTTTCGACACGAGGGCTGTGTTCTAACTTGAGTAACGAAAATTCTGATACGGGCCATGTTAAGAATCTTCAAGGGCAATGCATTGGTCTGCGTGCGATTCAAAAATTGGCGCCCCTACTCCACATGCGTCTAGTGTACGCAGGGGAGTGCAGAGGTGTGGTGATGCCCGCGCCAACTGCTTGACTGTATGCCCCCTACCAAATTCCAGAAATAGAGGAATGTGAGAAATACAGGCACAGTAGAACTACAGTACCTGCCCAGAACCTTGTCACGTGCAAAGGATTACGCCACGTGAGCTTCGCCTCAAGTGAGAATACAGAAGAGAAAAAAGCGGTTCGAAAGAAATTTAAGAGTTCGCCAGCTGCTCCCCAAAATTGTCACGCCTTATTAACGAGACTTCATATTTACAGCATATCCAGCCCTTAATATTCACCAACTTACTGTCTCACTTTTTCTGTTCAAACGAAATTAATTTTTCAAAGCAATATTTCAAGACCGATGAGGTTTCAAACTAAATTACATTTGCTCACAAATCTTTGGTTAGCTGCTTCAAACTGTGCAGCAGGCGATACAGTGCTCAGTATGCTACGTGCCAGCTGATACTTGAAGTAGAAAAGAATTTGCCAGAAATAGATCATAAGCACACAACCGGACCCCAAGCCCAAAACTTTAAGAAGGTCACAGGATTTTTGGCCAACAGAGAATTTCCACTCAAAACCCAGCAATTTAAAACACAGCAGCCATTTTGTTGCAGAATTGTTTGTTTCTTTGAAAATCCGAATGGCTAAAAACAGCGCCATCCACACCAAATTCGCAAACACTTAGAACTTCTGTCAAATATTGCCTCCACATTGGATCTGATAATCCTACTTTCATTCCACTTATTTTCCAACAACGGTTTCCAATTGGTTTGGAAGGGAAGCTGTCTCGCAAACAATTTATGCTACGACTATGCGCACCATTGATTGAAAAGCGCTTCAAAACAATTTTTACGTAATAGGTGTTATTTGCAACGATAAAATGCGCTAGGTCTTTGCGCAAAACCTTGCGTTGAAAAAAGAGGGGAATCTGGTCCAAAAACCTGCAAAAACAAAAGCGTCCGCATGTTACTGTACTTTAAGACGCTAAGGTGTATGGCAATTTAATGGCAATAGTTTACCCTGCCATCAGAAATTTTAGCCGGATTTGCTGACATTTGCACCTGTACTATAGAATTGTGGTCGTTTTCCAGTTGCGTAAAAATTAATCAACAGCACTAAATTCCTTCCGATTTATTCAGAGATGGATTAAAACTTAGGATGACAAATGCACTTCGAAATCAATCGCCTCAACTCAGTGATGGAAAACGTAACTTTGGGAAAAAAATATAAAAGTTTCGCGCACTTGACACTTGAACACACGCCACTAGGGTGCGATGTGCGTAAAGAAAGTTGTTGCGTCGTCGAAAACAACCCAGAGGTGAAACGTCACGGGCAACACATTTGCTTCGCGAGGTTGAAAAGCAAGACATTAATCCGGTACTAATCGTAAGGGCACCACATAATTTGTGAATGACCTATGCTGTATTCACCATAAGATGGATTTCAAAGTGCTGACTTCCCATGACCCTTTACCTGCTGTGAAGTGTAGACTTTAGCAACGTTTCCATTCAAACGCGGGTGCAAAGATGCGCAAGAAGAACAATCCGGCATATTGTCAACATTTGCGATTTTGCTACGAAAATCGTAGAAATTGAGAGTAAACTAATGAAATTAAACTAAAGTTGCAAAAGTCGGCGAAATTAAAACTGCGTAGAAATTAAACAAAAACTTTTGCCTGAACCAGAGTGAGCATATGCTGACAGCAGTTTCAGCGCCAGAGACACGAGTAACTTTTCCTCCGTCGCCAACGAAACCCGTTTTTCGTTCAGCGTTTACTGTCTCGTCGCAGAAGGCAGCAGATTAACTGCAACGTTCCTAACGAATGTTAAGAGTGCACAGAAAGTGAGCTGTCACGAAAGCGACAGACGTTCAAAATATGTCTGCTGTTGTTTGGCTTTGTTTGTCAAAGCGTCTTGCTGATCAGACTGTGTCCAGTCGTTCGCGGTCTTGAAAACGTCCAAGGCTTTGGCAAAATACTCCTTCGCTTCGTCAAACCTTTGAAGATTACCGTACGCAGTTCCCAAGTTCAGGTATGAACAACCCACAACATAATACTTGTTCAGATGGGACTGGAGCGTAGCTTTCATCAGGCTGACAGACTCTTCGTTGGCCTCTATCGCTCGAGCGTAGTCGTTGACTTTGTTGCTACAGTAACCAACATCAGCCAAGCAGCTGGCTTCATAAAGCGCCCGCATGCTCATTTCGTCTCTGAAATCGTTCTTTACAATGCGCAGGATGCGTTCTAGAACAGGAAGGACTCGCTGCCTGGCGTCCTCACTTCTCTGCGCATTGACCAACTTGTTCACAAGACTCACCAGCAACCTCGAGCATGCTCTCAGCCTTTCTGCCTTGCACTCGGGATAACGCAAGTTCTCATGAAGGTTAACAATCTTCTTAGCAATCGCAAGAGAACTATCGTAGCACGACGCGTTGCTGAGAATCGATACCAGGTTCGACAACTTGTGGAAGACTTCGTTGCTTTCGGCAACAGTCAACGAACGGTCGAGTTCGATGAGAAGGATTGTTTCGCAAAACTTGACAGCATTTGCGTGGTCACCAGAGATCAGCAGGTTGTGAGCGCAAATCGCATTTCCAGCAATCAAATCTGAACAAACGAAAAAATAGCTTCGATGTCAATGTTTGCTTTCGGTTTTTCTGTTATGTCCAAAATTGAAACACCATACACGTGAATAGCGCACACCACCCTGACTTAGGCAACATGCTTTCATTCAACTTGTTTATAATATCATTGCATTGCCAACTGTATGTCAACGCTTGCATATTTTACGAAACAGAAAACTACGATAACATATGAAACGGCCCTGGAGACAGCAGTTAACAATTCGAACGAAAATCCTGGTCAGCGGCCTAAGCTTAAATTTACTTGCCTATCTTCTGCGCAGCTTCAAGGTGCATCGTCGCTTGACCTGCGAGCGGTTCATCTATTTGACAAAATACACAATATTAACAGAACGTTCCATGCCCGTGTACACACGTCCCTTGCACATATTTGCACACATTTTCTTGTGAGTCGGTTCAATAAGCATTGTGAACTCTTTCAGTTGTGTGGTTTGCGTAATGATAAAATATCGGTTATCGCCAATCAAAAATAGAAAGATCTTGGTACCGGCCTGTGGATGTCTTATCGGTCGATCTCTAATACAAATGCATACGTCGTACTCTTATGAAATACCAGGAGTATAGAATTCTTCCATTTTGTCGTGTTTTGTTTCCATCCCGCGGCGTCTGCTAATCATCAGAGTCGTCGAGACACTAGTTTTTCGCAATGTCAGAAGCCTAGCATCGGAGCGGAGCCAACGGCGGAACAGTTTTTTTGAAAGTCGGACTTAGGAACGATGGTAATTTTGCAGTTCATTTCGTTTTCTTAGCAACCAAAACTTCCGCAACTTTGAGAAACCTGAATGGACTTGACCTGTGCTAGGTGGGCATGTTCTCCTATTGTTACTTTTAACATTAATGCCAAAATTATAGTACATCCAAGGTAAGTTAATTTGAAGTTGCTCTGCTACTCAAAATATTTCTACTTGAACACAGCAACTTATCAGTGAATTGACATATCAAAACCATGGTGGCTCAAGTTTATACGGCATTAAATGTTGATAGATACTGGAAGTGGTGTTAGATTTTGCACTCAGCTTTAGTTCCGCAGAATGTTTCATTGCGTTCATTGGACAAAAACTAGCATTTCGGAATTGTTAAATATAATAACTCTATATAATAATGCAAGGCTAAAATTAACTGGATAAAAATAATGCATATGTCGTAGGGAATCGAAGAACAATTTAGCTGCAGCGATAGAGCAACAAAAAATAAATATTATTAAGAACATTATATTTAGGAATTTCGTTGGTTGGTTGAGCGGCTTCGGATCCCTGATGACCACCACATTTAACCAAAAAACACATAAGCTCTGTTAGAAAAGCACAAATCAGCGTTTTTCTTACCGTGATCTGATTCTTGGTGATCAACAACTGGTGGACAAAATCGCACCAGTGAGTCGCACTGGTCAAACTTTTCCCAACTGGCATCAGTTCGCAACCTCTTTGGTGCATGACTGGTTTCATCGCTGATAGTCTTGTCAAAAAGTAACTCGCACGCAACATCAGTATCAGTTGAAACTGTTTAAAAAACTGCTCTGTTTACATCAAAAACTAACACAAGTCATCCTCAGACACGAAACAAACAAGCAAAACAAAAACGCGGCTGGTATCAGCAGCAAGGCTCTCGAGACTAGTTTCAGCCACAAGACCAGGTTCTGTTGGTCCCGTCCGTAAGGATCTGCAGCAAACCTGCTCTCGGTTTGGCCTCGCAAGATCAAACTACTTCGAAGATTTTGTAGCTGCAATTTTTTCATTAATGCGTTCGATAGAGCAGACGTCCAGCAAACAACGTTAAATTTTTCTTTGCTTTGAGTGGGATATCGTGTCATTAACCAGTTTATCTTAACTTTTGCGACTTCAACTGCGTAATTGCAGAAAGGGTCTTGTTCCCAGACATTACACCCAATACATTTGATCTTGACGTTGGGCTAGACCTGTAAACTAAAGTGGAATTGGCACCAAACAGAGGCGGAGTCAAAGAAATTTAATTTGAAATGGAAGCGGATCTCGTTATTGGGATATATTTAAACCTTTCAATAAGATATTTTAAAGTTTTTGATGAGTTCTGTTTCGAAGGAAGAATTGACTTCATGTTTGAAAAATATAGTACAGAAGTTGTTCGAAACATTTTGTGAGTTCACCACCGGTTACATTACAGGTCACACCGTTAGATCTCCATCTGAAAAAAATGTTTGGATAATTGTAGAGTATAGAGAAGTCGGAAATTTTTGTAATTGGTGGAGCTGAACGGGTGTGGAGCAGGCTTTGAGTTGGAATAATGCGTAGTTGAAAATGTAAGAATCCACAACTCTACTTTAGATATTTACGCCTGGTTTGAATTTTGCCTCGCCTAGAAACTTTCAGCTAACCCTGCTCTCGCAATATTTGCTAGGTCTCAGGCCTTGGTCAACCTGGTCTCAACTAAACCATTGGTTAACATGCAGCGATTTGCTACGATAAGTTTGGCTACAGTACGCACTTTCGTTGCCAGCAGCTTTGCGCTTCGATCTTTTGTGATTTCGAACACTCTGCGACAGCTCTTTCTTTAGACGAGTCTGCAAGTCAGAGTTTATTTTTGCGTTAACTCAAAAAAATATAACAACTTCTCCACAGCACTGATAGCTATAGAATAGATTGATGAAGCGTCGCTATACGTTAAAAGCAAAGCAAGTTCAGTACTGAACTAAAAACCTGCTGATAAAAACAGGCTCCAGGTCGTTTCAGATTACTGTAAATTAATTGGTAAAATGCGTGACTTGTTGCCCAACAACAGATTAGGTAAATCAAGGACAAAAACGCATTAAAATGCCAATCAAGGACCAAAGTTGATACGCGACTGACCCAACAGTGCCAAGCTGAACGGAGTTTTATTATAAAAATAAACATGTAGTCATGAATTACGATGCCCGACAAAGTATTTTGCGCTGCTAGCACACTTAACGTTTTCTTTGCAATTGTCTTGCAGCTTATTCAAACTATTCGCTGCTAAAATTTCAGTTTTCATGAACACTTTCCGTCAATTTTATCCCATTTTCCGACATAGCAAGATTTACTCAACAAGGTTTCTTCAAAACTGCTTTTAACAAAAGCTGAAGTTCAACAAAAAAACTTAAGAAAAACCAACGTAGCATAAATATAATCCCTGGTTTATTCAACCTTACGCCATCATTGCATCTTCATCATCATAGACTCACATAAAAAAATTAAGCCAGCTCAACTAAGTGCAGTCACCGCATACACGCATATGCCAAATCATACTTTCTAATTACTTTTACACAAGCTTGTCCATGGGAATGGGATTTGTCCCGTGGGATGGGATAGTGGAATCGAAATTGTCCAATATCTCATCGTTAGTAATTTTACGTTACACAGCAGGAATTTTTTAAAGTTGAATACCACCATTATATGCTAACAGCACAGTACATAGTACACGTAACGTTTCACTGCCATGGCGGAGTGATGCGACACCCCCCAAAAATAGGGTTGTTGGGCCCTTTTTTGGGAAACAACTAAGGGTAAGCCAGTTTCCATTGAATCCCGTCATTGTAAATTTTCTAGCATTTTAGCCTTTTGTAGCTTTTCGTTCTGTAACATGTGGACATTAGGCATGCAGATGATGTAATCTACTTAGTATTAGTTTTATAGGTATTCCATGGGATGGAATGGGAAAGAAAAGTGTCCCATGACAAGCCTGATTATACACCGACTAAATGCACAACCAGCACTACAAACTTGTCAAAGTTAGATACCAGCTAGATACTAAGTATTTAACGCTTCGCTAAAAAAACACTTGCTGTCGTTCATGCATGACAATGTAACATTACGTGGCAAAATAGATGAAAACTGGAGGTTTATCTTTCCTATCATCGAAAAGAACAAAAAATGCTGAAAACGTATCTTAAGTTTGTGGAATTTTTTGTGTGAGAAGACCGCTATACATTTTGAAAGTGCTCAGGTGGTGCAGTGACAGACTGTGCACCTCTCTAACTGGGATTGATGCCTAAAGCAGCATTCCAAGCAGAGTGCGGAGTCGGATGTACAATGTCCGACTCCTTAACATAACGTCAATGAAGTTTGCCTGTCAACAATGGCAAAGAGACGAGATAAAATTATTTCATAAATAAGCATTTTGTTGCCGCTTGATACATGAGCTGAGGCTTTGTTTAATCAATTTATTTAAAGAATATTTACTATTCCTTAAAATTAAATATAGTGAAGTCATCACATACAATTAATTGGTTGCTGTGACTAGCCCCAGATCGTTCTTGAATTTCTGCTGCACTTTATTCTGTAGTACTTGACCCTTCTCTTGGTCGTTCATTGAGTTGTTTGAACATACCACATTGGAAGCATTAGCTGTGACACTGCATAATACATGGTCTTTCTGAATGTCATTGTCTTGCAACACATCTGGTTAATGTAAAATATGTCAAATCACTGGTTAATGCAAAATATACGTTTAGATGCCATGTTATGGGTACACCACGTTTTACAAAAAAATTTGCTTCAAGGTATTTACTTCTGTAAACCTGTAAAAACTTAAATAAATACAATGGTGTTTACTTCAAGATGTTCAAAAAATAATAAAAAAATCTTTGCTCGCAGTAAATAATGTAGTTTGTAAACCTAATGGCGTGAACCCAATAAAGCTACTCGAGTTTCAAATCCCCGTGTTAAAGCTAGTAATGTTTAAAACTTTCAATAATCGGTTCTATTTGACAGTCTGCCACTATTTGTAATTGCAACCCTAACTTAATAAATGTAATTAACTTTTACGTTTTACTACGTTGCCTACAGTGTCACATTGCTTCACGACATATAAAGCTGTGTACTGTACAAAGTTTAAAAACTGTATCAATCCGCCACACTCGGCGATAAACTTCCTAACGTCACACTTAAACTTCAAAGTTAGCAACTGCCCGGAACCATCTACCGCACTGGCCGTATTCTGCTCACTAAAACATAACCAGTGGCGGATCCAGGGGGGGACAGTTTGGGGCAACTGCCCCCCCCAAACCTCTGTGGCGCCCCCTTGAATGGCGCCCCTTTGCCATAAATGCGCCCCTTTTTGGTGCCAATGGAAGTAAAACAGATTCAAAATATTCTAAAATAAACAATGTTTTTCGCTTAGTTAAACGTCAAGATTTACGTGCCGGACTTTACTCAACCTCTTATCGAAAAGCGTGAACAATGCTACCATTTCGTAATAGTTCCACTGTTTCGTTATTTCTTCTTCGCCGCGTGAGAACTGCCCAGCCTTCACGGCTTCACAAACGCAGTCGCGTTCGCTCAATACAGTTCTCGAGATGCTGCTGTGCTGTATGAAAATGGTCTGTTTTCTTACAAGTTTATTTTTTAATGCCTGTTGACCGCCTTGAAAGGAAAGGAAAAGGAAAGGCAGCAGTAAAAATAGGAATGCAATATGGAAAACTTGTTACTGACTCAAGATTTTACAAGTCTCTAAAATGAAAACGAAAAACCGGTTTCAGGGCTATTGCCAGTGCAGTTCGCGAGTCCGTAGTTTGTCTGCATCGTAGTTTTGCAACAGGAAGGTGAGTGGATGAGTTTCTTGACGCAACTAATCTCCAGATTGACAGGGGTGTAACGAGGTTAGATGGCGCCCGGGGCAAGAAGTAAGTTTGGCGCCCCCATTTTCGAACCTGAGGTCTTCCGGAAACAAATGTCCTGTATTGAAGAAGGTACGTGTGACATTGTTGGGACTTTTTGGCGCCCCCAGAGTGATTTGGCGCCCGGGTAATGGCGCCCCCTTGCCCCCTCGTTACGCCCCTACTGATTGAACCGTAATGCAGCGTGTAAAAAGCTACAGACGTATACGTTAGCAAACACCTTGCCGCTATGTGACAACAATGCATTGAACGTGCTCGATTAGCTCAATGAATTATGACCTACGTAACTATGCAATTGTGCAACTTCTCACTTCATATACATGGACAACGCAGAGTAGTATTGAATTACTGTTAGGGGTGTAACGAGGTTAGATGGCGTCCGGGGCAAGAAGCAAGTTTGGCGCCCCATGTTCGAACCTGAGGTGTTTCGGAAGCAAATGTACTGCACTGAAGTACTTGTGACATTGTTAGGACTTTTTGGCGCCTGGGGAATTGTGCCCCTTGACCCCCGTCGTTACGCCCCTGATTACTGTGCACAGCGACGCGCCTCAACAAATCATGGTACACAGCTCTAACCAGAGGCATACGGGAATCTTGGGCTTTAGGGGGAGAAAACTTTTCAATTCTCCCGAACTTTTGCGCCACTTTGAGGAAAACGAATAGGAGAGTTTTGCAGGGCGATGGTTCTGCTTAAGAAACTTGCCCAAACATATCGGGAAGTTTTTCCTGAATTTTTTAAATCTTGTCCAAATCTCCCCCCATTTCGTACCCCTATAGCTCTAACGCAGAAACTTTGGCAAAATACTAGCATCTTCAGCTTAGTGCATTGAATAATTGGTTTTACGCGGTCATAACAATTTTTGCTCAACACTTGAATATTTGCAGTCCAAGATTGGTGGAATGACGGGGCCTTCTCCCCCACCTGGCTACGCGTCAGGCAACAGTTACTGATGGCTGTGTGGTTTTGAACCTTTTGTTGCAATTGCAAACCCGTGGACAACTCACGCTGACCATGAAAAGACAAATTTGTTATGGTTGGCGACATCTGCAACCGACAGAAAAATGCTTAGCTTATTGGTTGTTAGATCATTAAGCTTGCATCATATAAATTTGAGCTAAAAGCAATCTTCTGGTGAAATCTTTAACTTTTTTACTGGTGGCTTGGGTGTTGGCGAAGGTTCGTGGTTTTAAATTAGTGATAGGCTGATTCTCCTGTGTTTTCTGGCCTGGCTGGATAGAAGCAATTCATCGCCAGATCAACAGCTTTGGGGATGGCTTTGAGCTTCTTCGGGCCTTCCTAATAATATACCATGAATTGAAAAATGACTTCATTGGGAGACTAAAGCTTAACTTTGGAGGTATTGGTTGTGAATTTGATGGGCTCAGCCCGCTTGCTTCCACTTCTGTTGAAAACTGAAAAGTGTCACAACTTTTTTTAATAACCTGGTCTAGTGGTATTGATGTTTTTTTCTTCACATCAGCAACCCAATGTCGAAAAATGTGAAACGGCATTTAAAGACTTGATTGAAAATCTACCTTTATAAGTGGCGTGAAATGTATTTTAGGGAAATATGCTTTAAGGCCCAGTGTAGATCTATTATGCGATTATGAGATAGTTTTTTACGATAGCCAGCAAAGCTACCTAAAATGGGAGTAGTGTCCTGGCAAATGCCTTTCAGTCACGTGTTGTTTTTGAATTGTCGCTTCAGCAATAAATAAGTCTTTCGTGTACATGTAAATGCACAAGCTTCGCTTGAAAAAGTGATTGTCATTTACCTTTTAATTTGAGTCCTATCGTGGGAAATGAGTTGTCACGTCCAAGTCTAAGCAGAACCGTTCTGCTTCTAACCAGGTCGGGAATGCATTTCAGACACTGGTCTTCAATGATTTCGCTAGGGATAGCCAAAACAGTGGCAAACGTTTGCGCGCAGCATGCTTTTATACCTTATAAATACATTTTGTAGATATACGAGATCTGTGTAGTTTGTGAAAAATGAGTCCCACTGATTGGGACCCGTTTCAAACGTTTTCTGAATTAATGACATAAAGCACTTTCAAATTGTGGTTATTCCCTGAAAAGTCGCATAGTTCGACCAACAAAAATAGTCACTTTTTGGCCTACAAAAAGTAACCTCTTATGTGTGACACACAACGATTGTCGCTGACAACCTTTGGTATTTAAGCAAGTGAAGACCTTTCGGCGCCCCCCTATTTGACTGCCCCCAAATGCTTGGTCTGGATTCGCCACTGAACATAACTATCACATTTGCTCGTATATTTGCCGCGCCCGGCCCAACATCATCCTTTTAAAGATACCGCATGAAAAGTTCGTGTCACTGCAACCGTTTCTGTACGTTCTACTCCCCGGAAGCACGCTTGGTGGTTTGCGATAGCACATACACAAGTTTACAACTACGCAGTGTGCATGCTCTTTCACGGTAATCCATTATCACTCAGAGAACCATTTGGGCAATGTCGATTGAGCAATGACGCGTAAAGCGATTGTGATTACAGGTAACTGTGCAAAACATTAGGCAACACGAACTGTTCCTTAAAAGAAAGCGTTCTTTCTATGGTGCTGGGTCTTCAAGCTGAGGCTAGCTAATTTTGTAGCACCTGGCAATCAATAGAAATTGTGGTTCATAGCAAGAATTCTGTTTCAGTGAAAGTTCCCAAAGAATATGTACCATTCCAACAGGCACGAGTTAGGACTCCTAAGTTAGGAGTGCGATTTAAAAAATGATTCAATTAGACACCCAGTGTTCTTAGGGATCCGACTCCACCCAAAAACCTCTAATTTTTGGGGGCCAAGTGCTACTTCGTGTATTGACTCATGACAGTTTCATAAAATTGTTCACAGAGATTTTCTAAGTTTCTTGGATGTTGATGTGACGCATTTACCCACTGCCACAACACTCATTAGAATGCAAGCTGCTGTTGTCAAGTTTTATTGGAAACTTTAACTATCCGTGGAGCAGAGCTACCAACTACTTTATGAGATCAACACAGCACTAACCCGAACAGCCCGCCAGATACAAAATCTCATAATGACCTTGATATCTGGCAGTAATCTAAAAAGATTAGCATAGCAAAAAATCTCGTAACGAGCTTGATATCTGGTAGTAACCTAAAGAGATTAGCATAATACAGAGAGTTCACTAACGCAAAACCTCTGCTCAATTAAAAATAGGATGACATGCTGGGTTCAATTCCAGTTTGAGTATGCCATAAACATTACTTGCCTGGTAGTTTAGGAGCAGGTTTGAAACATAGTCCATCTCTAGCATCAGCACACTAGTAGGATTTTTAAGGCTCCATTCATAAGCCTCAACGATTGATACAACACCATCTGTTGGTTGAGCTGCATATTTACTATAAGTTTTTATTGAAAGGTGACGGTGAGCATATCAGCATACTATCCTATAGATTGACCACATATCCTTATTTCTGATACCTCTGCAGATTGAGGTGCTTAAAGAAAACTTGCGTACAATTCCACTGGCAAGGGTCACTTTGGAGATTCTGTGTGAATTTAAGTAGATGTTGTCTTGCAGGCAGGGGTGTAGTTCTATAAAAAGAAGTGCGGAAATGCACACAAAAAACTAGCTATTTTCAACAGCATTTCAAACTCATTTTTAAATCAGTATTTAATGAAGCATTCAGTTTCATTCCACTACAAACGAACACATGAATGTGTAGGAACACGTTCCCAGTGTGCTGATGCTAGAGATGTTCCCACACCCAAAAAAGTGTGGATCTGCTGCTCCCACATGACTACTCCCCTGCTTGTAGGTAACATAAAGTATAGCAATGTTTACACTAACAATGAATGAAAGCAAATACTAGTCATATAAGTAACACCTTATTGTTTTTAGCTGCAAATGACATAGTGAACATAATCTCTTGTAACTACTTTTTCAAAGAGAAGCTTTTTAACAGCATGAAGGAAGTCTGACGAAAAGGTTTCACTAAGCAGGAATTGCTATACGTCACATGCATTCCTACAATGATCCAAGATCAAAAGCTAACTGCAATAATTGCTGTGCTTACTTACCACTTGTTCAATTTTAGGAACTACAAACGGTTTCTGTACTAACAGAAGCCTTGCAGTAAAATGGGCATGGACAATGCAAAGGATGCAACTCCAGTCAGAAACACAACAATAAAAATATGACTGAAATTCGGGAGAGCCATTTGGTGTTAAGTTTTTCTTTCGCAGCATGAAGAAAAAATTGTCTTCAATTGTACTTGTCATATACGCAAAAAATCAAAGTTTTACACTAATGTGATAATTGTTAGACTATTGTTGGAATTGATTTCCAAGATTTGTCTTCATGTAAAATTGTAATAAGATGTTTCATATTTGTGGTAGGTATGTGCATTATGGAACATTTAAAGGTTCTGGAATCCTGAATCTTTATTTCGAATCCAGAATATTGAATCCTATTCCAGAATAACTGCGCACTTGTGAAGCGCAGTGGTGTACGCAGAAAATTTTTATGGGGGGGTTTCATTCAGTGGAATATGGTGGTCATTTGTATTTGGTGTGCACTGTTTGTGATGTCACAATTTGACATCATAGTCATGTTTCTAAACCAACGTCTCGTCGAAGTTGGTTGACATAATATGCATTTTCTTCTGCTCACACTCCCTTTATTTTATGTGTCATTATACTGAATATAAACTATCTGCCCTCCGAGTTAGGATATCGGAGGAAAATGCACTCAGCGCTATGACACCGCGGTTCATAACTGCAAAAATATCAGGTTGTGCATTAAAACTCTGGGAGTAAAACACACTCATGATTGCGTCAGAACAATTCAAAATGAGGCTGTGAAAATGTCTTGTCAAATGCAAGCAGTCGAGCATAGAAAGTGTGCGGCTGGACTGGCTGGAGCACATCCCAGTTTGAAAGATCAAATCTTGCTAAACTACACAAGAATTGAGAATGCGTATACTTTTATAAGTTTTCCTTTTTGCTGAGATGTTACCAAATGCCTGAATGCCTCTATGTTAACAACAGCTATTTTTGAGCTTATGCCAAATTTATCATGCTACAGAAAGTGGTAATGTAGCCAATGCGGTCGCACATGCACTGATCAGCCATAGCATACAAAATACAGACAATTGTTTTGTAGAAAGTGAGCTATCGCGGAACACAATCTTAAACATGTGTAGTGGACGAAAGGTCTGCAAAAAGTGGTGAGACGGTTCCTGGATGCAGACAATAACGCAGATTCCCCCCAAAACCTAATTATTTCTTTTTGGCCCATTTACAATGTTCCTTGAAATTTGCATGCCAATTCATTCCGTGGTATTTTCATTAAGTCGACAAATTAAATAGGAAATCTATACAAAAATAATGAATTTCCTTACACAGATAATAAAGTTTTTGTAACATATCAAACTCAAGGGGGGTTAAACCCAAACCCCCACCCCCCTTGTGTATGCCCTTGGTGAAGCATATATGCATCAGTGTAGACCTTCTGGCATACACCTGAACCACTGCAGCTGACAGCATTTACCGTTTCTGGTTGTCTAATGTCTACTTTAATTGCAACCACAATTTGGAACTACCAATTAATCGCATTGCACAATCACTGGCAGTGGCAATTGTCATGAAGTTTCTTGCCCTGAAAGAAACATGGAAATTTTTGTTGGAAATAAAGAACAAGTGCAAATAAAGTTATTGTGTGTTGTGCAACAACTGAATGCACTTTACAAAGATGACTCCAGTTAATTGCATACCAGTTAAATGCATAAACTACTTTATCGCATAAGATTCTGGAATCCCAAACCAAAGCCATTCACACGTGAAGAAAACAGTCCAATGCGGTGCCATTAATAATCAAGTCAAACAGCTGACCCAACTCTGATGCCCACATATCAAAATCTGCTGGCCTAAGTCATTCCTTTAGTAGTCTTGATCAAATACATGAAAGAATCAATATAAACATGGCAAAAACTTGCTTTCTAGCAAAAATACTGTTCATACCCCTACAGTAGCATAGCCAGCCCCAAAATTTGGGAGGGTCCAAATGCTTGATATTAGGCAAATAACACTATTTGGTTTTGGAAACTGCCTTTTAAAGCACAAAATGACTATATGTTCTGAAAATTTGGGTGGGGCATGGCCCCCTAGGCCCCCCTGGCTCTGCGTATGTTCCCATACATTGGAATTTGCCCTTGTGCACATTTTCAGGATTCAAAAATATCTTTATTTGTCTCGTTGCATTCTGGCACACTACAACAGGAATTTCAGACATTCAAGTTTAAGGACACATTGTGAATTAACACAAGCAGTAAAGATTAAGCCAGACAACTAGGTTACAACAGAGAAGATATTTATATCTAGATATGATATATATAACACAAATTGAATATCTTTATGAAGGGATCTCTCAGTACTACCCAACAATGATAAAAAAGTTGTCCACAGATTATAAGAAAATGTACATTGATGACCAAATTCTATGAATTCTTGTAGCAGTATCAGGCATAACAATGTTTTAAACATATCTGCACCCAAAACATGGCAACAAAAAGTATTTTTCATACACAAATATTATGCTACACTGACTTGCAGGCGAAAGTTTGTGGCAGAGCATGCAGTCTCAAACAGCAGAGCTTACATTGGCTTGCACCAAGTGAATATGCTACTGCGCAAATATCGCGTTATTTTAGCAGTATCACAATCATTACACACTTATTACCATCTATTCTGAGGTCCCAATGCACACAAGCATTTAACAACAGCTGATTTAAAATTGCAAATGCTTTACAGAAAAAAAACGAAGAAGTTCAATGCTACAGAAAATACTAGTAAGAAATGAAATAAAAATGATGAACATAAAATAGACCAATAACACCTGGAAACAAAACACGTAACTCACATGCTGGTGCCGTGCTCCAGGGATGACAAAAGGATCTTTTAGTTCTGGAAACCTCTTCAACAAATGTGCACAGATTTCATCATAGTGTGGGGACAGGTTATATTTCAGGGTAATGTAAAACCTTGCACTTTCTCTGACTAATTTGGCTCGAACAGCAGGAATTGTGTTTGTTTTCTCTGCCCATATAACTGCTGATGAATATGGTGGGTAAGGAAGAGGATGAGGCAATCCTCCATCAACATTATTATGATTTGGAGGTATAGGTGACACTGTCCATAAATCATGATTTGTTTCTGTGCAAACTGACGTCTCAGGATTTTCATCTACAGAAAGTTTAGATTCATCTTCAAGATTTCTGCTTTGCAGCTGCAGGCAAGAATATTTGAGTTAATGGCATTATAAGATCCTAGTAAAAAATGAAAAAAAAAACTATACTCACTTGCTGTGCCTCTGACAAAGAATCACTTAGAATTTTCATAACTTTCAAACGCTTTCCCAAAGGTCTGCAAAAAATGATATCACAGGAAGATGAAACAAAGAAAAAATTGGGCAAAAGTTAAGTTTCTCACTTACCTAATTCCCAGTTTTTCTAGCATATCCAAATTCACCATAAAAACAGTTTCCTCTTGAATCTCTTCATCTAAAAATATTGAAATAAATTTAATTAAGAATGATCCAGACAAACCTTAACACATTGGGAGCCATGTATGAGTATATCATGCTTTGAAATCACACACTAAGCTGCTAATTTCATGTCAATTGATAACTTCATAACTTGCCAAGTGATTGTGCTACACAGCTATCCATACCCTACCCTCAAAAGACTCAAGAGAGTCTTCTAGTTGCATTAAAAAAATTTTTTTGGATTTTGCGTTTGAGTTTCTTTGTGGGTGACATCAAAGTGGGATAAGTTTTTTGGCCATTTTGGCTCAGGTAGGTTACCTGGCCCTGTGCCCAACTGCTCGATGGAAGCATTTTGCTGGAAGTTTTTATTGGAAACTGGGCCAAGATCTGAGTATTTTGAGCCTTTGATCAGCTTTCTAATGCTTCTGGTTCAAGAGTTAGAGTAAAATTATGAATTTTTGGTAAAATCACCAATCTAATGTTTTTTTGGCCATTACTTTTGAACCAGAAACTCAAGAAAGCTAATCAAAGGCTCAAAAGACTCAGATTTTAGCCTAGTTTCCAATAAAAACTTGAGCAAAACACCTCGACCTAGGGTCCAAGACCAGGTAAGCTCAGACAAAATGGCCAAAAACCTACCTCACTTATGACGTTACTCTCAAAAAAGCAAAACCCAAACATATTTTTCATTGCAGACTTGAAGACTTGTCGCATCTTTTGAGGGTTTGAACAGCTTTCTAGCCCAAGCGGCGGAGGAGATATGAGGTTCTAAAGTGATCTCACACGGGTCTTAAAGGTAAAACCAGTCCATTTCCAAAAGTGTTAATGTAGTTACAGTGTGGAAAATAATTTATGTTGCAGTGTGAAATCACACAATATTCTGAAGAAATCATCATAATAACAGCAACAGATTTATCAATACTGTATTTCCAAACGCCTTAGGAACTTTTCTTCAAAATGAACTATAAGTTTAATCTGTACTAATACCAATGAATTTAGCAGGCCACTGCAATAGCTTTACATCAGAGGTCTCAAACTCAAATTGCTCTGTGGGCCACATGAGGACTTACAAGGTAACCCACGGGCCACATAATGACGCTGACACAACAACAGCGGTACCTGAACTTAATTTTACATCTTATTTCCTGCGGAAGGTATCGTGAATTATAGGCAAATCATTCCTTGCCGTCTCTACGTTCATATTGATCGATTCTAGCCGTCTAAGAAACTTGTTCACTTGCTAACTGAGCACTTTTAAACACCGGTGAATAAACTAACGTAAATGTTATTCATTTCATTCATTTTCATGCTCGCTTTTCCTCTAGGGAGGGTTGCGGGGACAACATCTATAGGAGAACTTGGAATATCTCACGGTCAATAGCAATTTCAGATAGTTCTGCTGGCTCCACACCAAGACGGGACAAAGCAGTGTCAGAGAGGCAGTTACTCCACCTAGGCCTTGGACGACGTCTGGGTCGCTTTCCCGTGGGTTTAGCCAGAAGAGCTTGTCTCACCAGTCTTCCGTTGGGCGTTCTGGATACATGACCCAACTAACTTCAGTTGTGTTCTCTCAGTTAGGGGAAGTGGTTCGACATTCAGGCTCTGCGAATTTCACAGCTGCGCGCTTTGTCGGGAAGTGTCACACCAGGGGCGTAATGAGGGGGCTCAATGCTCCGGCGCCGAATCACTGGGGGGCGCCGAAAAGTCGCAACAATGTTGCAAGTTTTTTCTTCAATGCAATACATTTACTTCCGAAATACCTTAGGTTCAAATATGGAGGCGCCAAATTTGTTTCTTGCCCCGGGCGCAATCTAGCCTCAGTACGCCCATTTGTCACACTGTGGACTCTTGCCAAAAATCCCATCTTTGGTGCTTGCACCTGAGTAAATATTCTTTCGGTCATAAGCCAAGATTCATGACCATAGCCATAGGTAAGGATCGGAACAAAGACCGATATAAAAACTGACAGCTTTTGCCGTGTTTGAAAG
>Ga0210059_1005023_pt1 | contig 21288 bp, 11 predicted proteins | sample Ectturendosymbi2_FD_188042 | JGI IMG/M metagenome (GOLD analysis project Ga0210059, IMG submission 188042) | Ecteinascidia turbinata endosymbiont from Florida, USA - Sample 2 (SPAdes) (version 2) | ecosystem: Host-associated > Tunicates > Ascidians > Unclassified | place: Key West, Florida...
TAAAATCTAGCCACATAATTTCAACACCAGGTTGTTCTAGATCACATCTACGAGTACAAAATAAATCCCTTTTCACGTAGGCCATTACGCCACCACCATGGGAGTTTCGGTCAAGACGGAAAGGTTCTGAATAGCCAGACAATGGAATGCACGAATTATCGACATTAGAACTCAGCCAACTTTCTGTGACACGCAATATATCAAAATCATGAACTGATGCTACGACAGCTAATTCATCAAGTTTGTTATGACACCTTGACGCATAAATACTACGAGCGTTTATATGACAGATTTTTGAATTACGCATGATCATCACAACAAAAGGTTAATAATCGAAATTGATCAACACTCCTAAGTTCCATTTCATCTTCTTGGTTACTACTATTATTTAATTCAAAGGTAAATGCTGATTTATAGAGGGTGTTAAATCATGTAACCTATCATTATTTGTGTGCTGGCAGTTGGAGCAAACATAAACTGTACAATTTTCCAACAAAGAATGAATTTCATCATCAGACATATTACAGCATTTTAAATGGAACCAATACTTACATAAAACACATACAGCACTGTCAGATATAAATGGATTTTCTCATACTTTGCATTTTATAACATTATTCATAGAAACATGTTTCATGTGAGTTTCTTACAATAATATCACCTGGTATTTATGACTTCTTTTCAGCCTCTGCTGGGAGGTCTTCAACTCTTCTTATAATTTTTGCTTGGCTGTCATCTGTTTTCCTCCGATAAGTTAATCCATGTCTTGTCCAAATGTATTTATAGTTATATTTCATTTTGAAAGATAGAGCTGCACTGAAAATTTGTTTATTTGTTTTGGTTAGGCTTTCTTTTATGTACAACTTTTATCCACCAGACATAGTTCTGTCAACATTCTTCAGTTTCATCCTCTTGCTGTAAATGCTGTCTTTTAACTTTTGACTGTTGAATTTCGAAATAATGATAGGATTGGGGAACTTTTTTGTTGGAGGTGCCAATCTATACGAAATGCTGGTATCGCCACTTGTAATGTTTACTCCAAGTTTCTTGACCAAATTTACTACAATCTCATCTGTGCATTCACTGGGTTGGTGTGTAATTCCTTGAAATTCGAGGCAACACCTTCTGCTATATTGTTCAAGGTTATTTAGTTTCATATCTGTTTCCTCATTTTATTTTTTCAAGGTTGATACAATTTCTTTTAAAGTAGTATTCTGATACTGCAAATCTCTATTGACACTTTTAACAGTTTGAAGCTCATTCTTTAATTCTTCATATGCACTACTCAGGAATTCTTGGCTTCTTCTTACTTCTTGTATTTCGTTCATAATCATCGATAAGGTATTATCAGTCTTTTCTTGAGAATTTTGGACAACCTCTGTAAGCTTGCCCAATTTTTCAGTCAGCGATGCAACAGTCATTTTCTTCATTGATTGAATTGCAGTCTACTTCGTTGCTTGAGGCTTGTACCAGGCACGTGATTGCACCACAACGTTTCGACAGTGAGCAGCACGTCCGATCAGCTCGGCGGTCACTGCAAGAATGTTACAGTAACTCCTCCCTATTATTTGTCACTGCAAGAATGTTACAGTAGCTCCTCCCAGTGTTGGTTTTATATACTATAATTAACATGACGAGATATTACGGTACAAAAAAATAACCGCAAACATTTAGTAGGTTTGCTTACAAGCAGTGCAACCCTTGGAATACAAAGAGGCTTTGCTTTCTATGCGCGTTAATGCTAAGCCGTAAAAATTTGCATTTTCAAGTTGGTCGGTTTTGAAGAGTGTTTTCCAAGGTTCTTGATTATATAACAGCTTCGTTGCAAGTAAGCGGGTAGCCCAGCGAGACAGCTGAATTGTAACACTGTATCAAAAACATTTCGATTTGGGCAAAACACGTAGCGCAACAACTGATTATATTACTTGAAAAGCAACAGTGGATGACTGTAATCGCAAAGATTATGTTGCTCACGATTGACATCGCTTAGCAGACAAACTGGCGATTTTTATTCAACGTTGCTTTGCAATTTTTTGTTCAGTGAAAAGTTTGCTTTTCACAGGTGCAAATTTTTTGTTGCTGGGTTTGTGAACGTTGTAAGCATCTAAGAAAAGGCAAATGGTAATGAAAACAGACAATGCTATTATTAAGGAGGAGTTATGCCAATGTCATTCACGGTTCTCAAAGGCGATATTTTTTCATAAGACTAAAGTCGTCAGATTAGAAAAAAAGGAATGATGTAGTTGTTGAGTTTAGTTAGCACAATCCAAGGCACGAAGCTCAAAATGAAGACCCCTGCGACCACGCTTACAAATACAAAAATAGCCTTTACCTAAATTAACTGCAATGTGAAAGAAACACTGTGACGCCTGTAAGAAAGAGAACGTGCGATGTAGCAGAAAAGCAGCATTTCATTGCAAAGGTAAGTTTCAAGAAGTTCTTCGTGCTGGTTTTAACGAAATTAAATGCGACTACGTAGATTTCAAACGGCATTTTTATCTACAGTATGATGCTGCAGCAACAGACGTGAAAGCACTTTGCAAAAAACAAACGACACTTCAAGCAGGGACGTACCTCGGGTTTCCCGCGCCTGGGGACAAACTCAATTTAGGCGCTTCCACCCAGCCCGTTCGAGGCAGCATAAAATAAAAGAAACACTGCAATCTGATGCTTTACTTGCAAATATCTAATTCCAAAGACAAAGTTTTCTTGCTCCTGCTGTTGAAAATTCATCGATTATTTTTTCAAAAGGCTGATATGATTTAAATGGGTCGCATATTTTAACCTAGAAAATATGTAACGCCAGTGACTCTCTGTAAGAAATTTTTCTAGCAATTTTGTGATCTGAATTTCGATAATCATGTCTGTGGAGATGCTCCGTTTATAGGTGGAATTACATAAAACACAGGCAGCAGCCGAAGCAGCGGTAGGGCAGGGGTCAGTAAAAGCATTGTGGGAAATGCAAACTTATAAAAAAAAAAATTATTCACCAATAAGTTTGTTTCTGTTCAGCAGCAATGTTGACCTCAAAAATAATAACAGAGAGTGTAGAAAACCATTCTGAATGTTGTGGGTACGTGAATAGCTGCAATAAATTTGTTTCAACTAGATCTTGTTGACCATAAAATTCCCTATGATACAGTGATGAAAAGTTAGCTCCGCCCCCGTTGTTTCCCTTTTGAAAGAACAGGGGAAGCAATGCCCCTGCTCTCCGCGCGTCCCTGAGAGTGATTGAAAAGTACACAGTTATAACTAATATACTCAACGCTGTGGCCCATTTGCAATTAGAAGTTTGCAAAAGTAGTCAGGATCTATTTAAACATCCCAGAAATAAAAATCATCATCATTACCTTCAGAACCACATTAAATCCATTTCAACATGAAGTTTGTCAAACCATCAAAGATCCTAAGCATCAGATCTGTTGACGTAACAACATACTATTAAGGTTTATCTCTGCTCTAAAAACATGCGCAGTTGCATGCACTGTGAATGCTGGATTCCCGTCCATTGTGACGCAACTAAAGAATGAGAACGAAATAGGAAATTTCGCTACCGGCCTGGCTATCTGAAAGCATTGTGACGCAACCGTGAGTCAAACCAAATGCGGGCGCTGGTTGCTGGAGACATAAACGACGATTTAAAACGTCGCTATGGTTCGTATAATTGCTCCCTTTGCGAACCTTGGTGATCTTGATGAGATTTCGCAACTGGTTATCAGCGAATTGCATTCGACATTTTGCAAAACGTAATTATCAGTATCCGTTGACATTTGACATTTCGTAATTGTTACGTGACATTCCAGCCTCAATTTACGCTCTCAAAGTGCTGCGCCCGCGAGCAGATATCTCCTCTTTCCCCTGGCTGCGCCACTGTCCCCAAGGCAGATTCATACGTTTGCTTCAATTTATGCATTCAGCCAAATGTATTGAAGTCGAACCAAGCTACTAAAGCTGTCATATTGAAATATACTTAATAACAAAAACCGTAGTTACACATGCAGCGAAATGTTGAACTCAATGCCATATTTTTCCAAGCATTCAATGCAGTCATAAGCAGCTTTGCCGGAAGCAGTAGCCAATGCTTCGAAGCCCCAACTGCTTTAAGTTTTTCGCTGATGCTGAGTTTTTACCGAACTAACGTGGACCTATCGATCAGGTCAAAAGCAACCTGAGCTAAAGCTTTCCTAATACTGCTAGATTACCACAAACAAATCATCCAAAACCACCGCAATACAGTGAGAAGAGCAGTTATTATCAACGTGTGCTGACGGAAGAGCTCTTGCGAACTTTTTCCTTTGGCCACCACTCACGCTGAAGTAGCGAATAGCGGTAGCGGTAAAATGGTGATGGCTCGCTACCGCATCCATTATTTTTTCAAAAAAGAGCGGCGCTCCCGCTGACGCTACTGGAAAATTAGCTCGCTACAGTAGCTCGTTATTTTGGTAGCTCAATACTGCCCAGCTCTGGGTATGTCAGACTAGTAAACGCCATATTCAGGCAGTTATGAACAATCTTAAGTTCATAATTTTAAATTACTTGGCTGCGAAAATCTGGGATTCTGGACTGGCGCAGAGATTTTTGTGACTGGTCCTTTAAGCAGTCACTCCATTTTGAAGTTAAGAATGCCCTCCAAACATCTTTCCAAGTACAAAACATCTTACACTACACTCAGGGATAATGTGAAACGAATGCACTTCAAGGGGAAGGCCCAAGGTCTCATTCCGTCAATGTGATAATGTGACAAGCAGTAATAGAGTTCACCTGCCAGGATCACTCTACTACTGCTTGTTTCGCCCAGGATCATACACTTATTTTGTACTATGTACTTTTATTGTGGTTCATCTTTCCTTATCAGGTGATCTCCCTCATGAACGGCATTTTTCTGGAGGATTTCCACATGCAACGGTCTGCGTACCGTTACAAATGCTCTACACTTCAGAGGTGTACAGGAGCCGGAGTTTCGGAGTGGAGTCTTAACGATTTTCGAAAATAGGGGTGGAGCCGGAGATGATTTTTGTAAAGGAAGGGCCGGAGTGGAGCCGGGGTCAGTTTTTTATAAGAGGTCACTTTGTTTATTTTTGATTATTGTTATTGCAGATTGTTTTTTACAAAGCATGTTATAACATAACATTTAAATGTGCAATACTACTTCGCAGGAAGTCTTAAAAATTTAATACAACTTGGATGTCAGGTTAGGTTGGTGAGTTTCATGTGTGTAAAGATTTGAACAATTTCTTGTTCATGGTGATACGTTAAAAATATGTTTGCCAATAAAATTTAGCTCACATCAAAAGTTTACGTAGTGTCTCAAAAACTAGCATTTCCAGTTTTCTGTTTCGAAGGACAAAAAGTACCGTATCCCGCATCCAGTTTTCTGCCAGATATAAAACTGAGTTGGAGAACATCTCACTACTATCAACGTGGTCAAGTGGGAAATGACTAGACAATCCTCAGTTCAAGTGAGTCCTTTGTTGTATTTGGGTTTTCTTTTGATGTACTTACACAAGATTGTAAGTGAAAATGTTTGGACCCCTTGGATGTACATTTCGAAAAGCAGACAAGTGTTGATAATTAAATTGAGCTTTTGGACTAAGGTTAGGTTTAGCATTTTGGATTAGGTTTTTGTGTTACTGTTAGTGTTTCAAATTAGGGTTTATAGTAAGCATTTAGGGTTCAGTGTTAGTGTCTAAGGTTAGGGTTTAGGATTAGAGTTTAATGTTGAAGGTTAGGGTTTGCAGTTAAGTTAAATGGTTAGGATATAGGGTAAAAAAATAGGGCCACCTTAATCCTTGATCTGAGAAACAACTGACATGTATTGCAGTGATCAGCAAATTCATTTGATACGGTTTTTTAGTCTTTTTAATGCGAAAACTGGAGACGGTCGTTTAGACACTGCCAAAAGTTTAGATAATTCACTTTGGAGTTTGAGCAGGAGTCGGAGTTCAAAACTTTAAATGTGTCGGAGCGGAGTCGGAGTATATCCAGCCGAAGCAGGAGCGGAGTCGGAGTCAAAAATTGCAGACTCCGTATACCTCTGCTACACCTCACGCCAGGGGCGCAACCAGCTCTTCATTTCGGGGGGAGGCAAATTTCTCGAACTTTCATTCGATGTCGTCATTGTGCTTATTCAACCGTGGTACAACTTTTTCGCAAACGGTCACAGATATGTTCTTTTCGCAGCATTTCCGAAAATGAGAATTTATTAGTTTTAACCAGGCCCATAACTAGGGGGCGAAGCCCACACTAAAAATTTTTTCGCCCCGTTGGAACAATGTGTTGGACATAGTTTGAAACTGTTGGACATAGTTTAAAATTTGTGCCCCTTCCAGAAAACTCTTCGCCCCCTCTGGTGTCCCAAGCTGGTTACAGGCCTGCTTTTAATCAAGATGCAGACCGAACGATCATAACAGAGTAAAAATCAGTAGCCTAATACAAACACCTGGTTCCGTATTCAGCTAGTGCAGTCATGGCTTTATTGTGTCAGGTGTATAGGCTACTAGTAAACCTGCCTGACTTTTAGTCTTGTTTTAGCAATTTCATCAAATCGTTTATCAAGATTTTTGAAATTTTAGTTGAATGTATTTGCTGTGAGATAATTTCTACAGACGATACTGCGAGTGGTGAAGCTGTCAGATACAAGAGACTAATGTCAGGATATATTTAATCAATGATGCTTTTGTTTTAATTGTAGATACGAGACTTCGCCTGTCAACTGAAATACTCTTGAAAGGAATGCAGCAGGATCATGGCCCTTGAGAGGAATAAAATGTGCTGGTGCGAGAGCTGTTTTCGGCCCCCTTATAAATTATTACTAATTAAGAGCTTCACTAGCTTTTCAATCCTATGACTAGAAAATGATTTGCTTCGTTTGGTATTTTACATCATAAACATTTGCCAATGTTATTACTAAATTTCAAAAGGGCTCAAACTGATCTCAAATAATGCACATAACACACAGTTTCTTTGCTAATTTCACAATTATGTATCAAATTTAACAATAGTAGGCTATAGTAATTCTCACTAGCAAAGCAAATTTAATACTTCTTTAAACCTAAAGCAGTAATAGAAGGACACGCATATTTCGGTACTCGCTTTGTCATGGATTCTAACAATTTTTGAAAGTTTCACTTGATTTACTGTCGCGATGCCAACCAGAGTTGCGGAGTGCCAAGTAGTCGGAGGCTTTTTGGTGGAGTCGGATTCCTAACAACACTAGGGGGCGGAGTCAGATATTTTGTGCGACTCCGGAAGTCTAATTGGATCACTTTTACATCACACTCCTAAGTTGGGAATTCCTGTTGAATCTGTAGAATTTCTTATGAAACTTTTGTTGAAACAGAGAATTCTTGCCGTGTACCACAATTTCCACTGAGTTTAGCAGCTACAAAATTCTTGGTCGTCAAACCTCATTCACTTTATGTCAAGGAGTCGGAGTCGGAAATTTTGGAAAGGTCGGTGTTGGAGTCAGAAATTTTACCTCCGACTCCGCAACCCTGGTTGTCATACTTGAATGATGGCCTCTATTAGCTTGGTTATGGTGGTGCGATCGAATCTTAGTAACCGGGATTTTCTTATTGATCACAAATTCTCAATGGGGTTAAGATCTGGAGAGTTTCCAAGCCAATCTATCACATTTAATTTTGTTTCCTGAAAATCGTCTTCACTTTTTCAGATGAAAGATACGGGGCAATATCCTATTGGAATTTCTTCCACCATCAGGAAATGCCTTTCTCATATCTGGAATTGATTTTCTTTCAATTGCATCAATGTATTTGTATAAATTCATCATACCCTCAATTGGCATAAGTGAAGCTACTACTGAAAAACTAAAACTTCCCCAGAACATCTTTTTGGGTTCCTTTACTAGCTCATTGCAATGGGCAGAACTTAAATGCTCACGATTCCTGATCCTAATAAATATGCTGTGTTTCCCTGGAACAAAAAATGACTTTCATCTGAAAACAGCACTTTTTCCGGTTTTTTTTTCAGTCCAATATTTAGGCTGTTTTTGCACATTCTTAGCTTTTCTACCAGCCTCCAGTGGGCGGCGTCACACTGTACTTCAACTTCTGTAAACTCAGCACGCACCAAATCCTTTTGTAAATCAAAACTCGTCTTCTTAGCATAGCTTTTGCAATGGCTGTTTGGGTGTAATTTCAGTGTTACGAAAGCGTAAAGTGCAACTCTGCTTCCTAGGTGTGACATCTGCCTTTAAAAATCACAGGAATTCCAACATGCACAACTTTCAACCAAGGGTGGGCATTAGACTTTAGGGCCCGAGTCAAAATTGCAGAAAGCTGCCCCAAAACATAGTACAATTGGTGATATGTCATTGCACAAAATATGGTCTTGAAAAAGAGCACCTTGCCCCTGTTTGTTCACGTTACATCAAAAAAGGGCCCCTACCTTTTACACATGCTGTAGAAAAATTTTACTCGCTGAAAGCAATTCAAATTTTTCTTTTTGTCTGGAAATTCCACATTGTAAATTGTTTGAAGTTATTTGATTTTACATCGTTCTTTGTCTACACATTAAAGTGGTTAAAGGGCCACCTTTGGCACATATTTTTGCTTTATTTTGAAAAACATATGACTTGCTTCAGAGCTTGAGGCTCCAGAGTGGTTTATCAGCTTTTAAACAAAATAATGCAAAAACTAAGTGCGAAAGTCTCAAAGAGGGGCCCCTCGACATCTCTGAAAAAATGGGGCCCCGAGACGACAGCCTTGTTCGCCTTCCCTAATATCCACCCCTACTCTCAACTACATACAAAAGAAAGAACTGGCTTCATTCTATAACACTATTGAGCTGATTAAAGTCCGATGTAAAATCATAAAAATATTTTTCGATCTTTTCGTCATGTTACGCATTACATAGTGCGTTGGGCTAACAATCAAACAGGAGCAATTGAGATATAGTAATCCCAACTATTCATCAAAAGAAATGGCGATACATTGTATATCGACTAAAACCACAACTTTAGCCAATTGATTTGCACAAGATTGTAGGAATAAAGTTATAACAATAAAAACTTTGTGCATACTTGCATTTTCATTTTGAACATTGAGGTTCATGGGCCCCTTTAACTCTTGTGGGCCCCGAAGCAGCGCATTGGCTGCACCCCCCTCTCGCGGGGCCTGAGCAGGAATGCAACTTTAACTTTATTACGAATGGCTGGGCCAGGCTCGCCACCAGATGTGGGTGGGCCTAGCTGGGACTACCTAAACAACACCTAATAACGTTGAGGTTCTTGTGAATTTCGAATTTCCCTTGCAACGTTAGGGCTTGGCTGTGAAACCCCAGGAATGGTTAAGTACTGAACATAAAAGCAGAAATGCTTAAATAGTAGCCTACAGTAACCCCAAGCAAACGTAATGCTAACACAATATGGACATATGAGCAGGCTAAGCTGTTGCTGTCACCAGGCATAGTCTACTGGGTGCAAGCTTTGCTCCATTGGTGTGATAGCAATGCAATATTTGTCGTTAACGTTTCAAGAGTCTATGCAAACTCTTCCTCAGATGGCAAGAAAAAAACCAAAGCGTACACACACACTGCATTTCTGAAAATTTTCAGAGTGGTACACGAAAAAAAGGATAAAAAATGCCTTAGAAATAGGCTACTAACATTTTAAACGATCTCCAATTTCAGCATATTTGTGGTTAAATGCCAATCATTTACGAAATTTTCGATCAGATGGCCTGTCTCAAGACATATGTTGTAAGGAGATAATTACACAGTAAGACAAAGAAAAATTTAAGTAAAACTTTTCTTTAAAATAATTAAAATACAAAATTTCAACTTTATTGTTTGAAAGTTTTTGCAAATGTCAAAATTGCTATGTAATGTTTTGAATATTTCGGGGGGATAAATGCCCCAAATGCCCCACTGGTTGCGCGCCTGCTTCACACGCACACTGAACACTAATCTATAGATTGAAACTCGGTGCGGTGGCGTGCCTTCGGCGTTATATGTTCAGCGTGATATGTTACGCCCGTGTATGACGCAATAATCGTCTCTACGATTAGTCAAATGTTGTGTGCAGGTGCGGCCACTGTTATCATAATCCTAAACCAGCGGTGACCAAAACATGGGTCGCGAAAAGTCAAAAAATGGGTTGCGCGAAGGTGATTCAAATCCGTCAAAACTAAATTTTTCCTTTTAATTTTACAAGTTCTTTCAATTCCGTCATAGACTGAATTATTGCATCATACGTATTTCATTTGGTTTCGTCTTATTAAAACAGGATTATTGCATCATAATGGTTTTCTGAGTGTTTTAATGGCAACGCAGCTACTAGCCAACTAGCTGCTAAGTTAAGATTCGTTGAGTACGGAAGTATTCAGTTAATAGTTCAGTGGAATATCAGGGTTGATAGTATACGAAAGTTCGGTTATTTAGTAGTAGAGTAATTTGAAACATTTTCGCTTCCTTGGCGCACGTAAAATACACTTTTACGATGTTTTAGGCTTGGGTCATGAAGTGTTCATTAAACTCAGATTTGGGTCGCACTAAAAAAAGTTTGGGAACCACTATCCTAAACGTTCGTCGTTGATCGTGAGCACGTATGTGTTGCGCCTGAAAGATGCCGAATCTTACCTGGAGACCAGTCAGTGCACGTACTTCACTGAAAAAAACGGATTACGAGATGTGAAAAGAGCATATTTTATCCGGTATTGGCAAAGATCCGGATTAAAAAATCCGGATAAAGCGAAGATTTTCATAAAGGAAAACGTTAGAAATCATTCGTACCACCAGTTTTATCCGGATCAACCGAATCCGGATTAAACGAGGTTTACTGTAATGTAATATCATTGCGTGGTAGAAATTTGGAACGGATTCTACTGCTGTTGTCTTTTTTGCTCAATAATAACGTGGTTCACTTCAAGTTACGATAGTAGGCGTTTTGCCGCATGTCATGTTGCTGCTTGCTGTTGAACGCAGTTATCTTGGCAGATAATGCAGCGAGACACTCACCGCTGATAGCGGTAAGGCCTGTAGTTTTATACTGTGTGAAAAGAAGCCAGAGTCAATCTAGAGTAGCTATGTCCAACCCAAATGGCTTACTGAGCCAAAACTTTTTTCACTTCACCACTGTGAAGCTGCCGGCACAATCCAAATCAAAAACACAAAAAGTGTTTCAAACTGAAAAACAGGATCAACATAAAGCGCATGAGGCTTTGCACGGGAATTCGGAGGATATAAAAGACTTTTCACAAAATGAAGGCCTTGAGCATAGAGTACAAGACTTACATTTTCAGAGAAATGAAATAAAATTTCGTCTTCACTGCACAATTTCCATCCAGATGTGATCAAACATCGAGGTCAAACCAAAACATCGGCAAAAAATGCTCAAGACTGCCATGAAAGCCGACAAGGTGTACCCGTAAATATGTCGCATTCAACTCGTTCGGGGAAAGATTTTAAACAAATGAAAAGTTACAGGTTAGAGTGCAAGACCTACATTTTCAGAGAAAACAAAAAATTTCGCCTTCGCTGCACAATTTCCATCTGGATGCGATCAAACATCGAGGCCAAACCGAAACATCGGCAAAAATCCTCAAGACTGACATGAAACTCGACAAGGTGCACTCGTAAACATTGTTGTAGGGACTTCCTTACAACAAAATGATTTCAATAAGGAAATCTACAAAGACAAAGCATATGAAACCACAGACAACACATATGAGGACTTAAACATTGAAATGCCTAAGGCACAAACCTTGTGAAAAGACAAGAATGACCTTTGGACCTGAATGAAATGAAGACGCAACCACAACAACGTAACGAAACAGTGGGAAATTTATAAACGAAGAACATAACCAATTACGGACATAAAAAGAAGACACCAGAACATAACCAACTATGGAGACAAACTAGAACATAACCAATCATGGACACACAAAGCTGACACTAGCTGGAATAAAGAGTGAAGCAAGATTACCACTCTGAAAACCGCTACCACTCTGACGCACGGAAAGCACTGATTTACGTCAAGCAACAAGCAACGGACAACCTACAGTAAAACACCTGCTAACATAAACGAAGTAAAAAGCGGACTTCCGAAGCGGGTGTTACCACAGCTAAACAACTTTCGAGAAAACAACTTGTGGAAGAAACAAAACAATAAATAAAGTAAGAAAATAGTCAGTTTCATGAGCAGAAATAAGAACGATACAAGTAATAAAACTATAAAAGGCCAGCAAAAACAGCCTTCAGACAGACCATCACCCACATGGCCTCAAGAACACAAGACGAAGAACCAGGAAGAAGAAACCTCAAGAAGGAACAAACTCTGCAATGACAGCACGGTCACCCACACCTGCTGCTCATTCGTATGTTTGTCTGAGAAGAAAGCAAAAGAAAGAACGAATACTGCAATGACAGCACGGTCACCCACACCTGCTGCTCATTTGTAGATTGGTCTGAGAAGAAGCACGTTTGCTGCATGTCAGTCTTCATGAAAGCCTGTGCTATGTCATTTAGATAGAATGTGTTCTGCAATTGACAGAGGTTCGAATGTTAGATGTCAGTTACAACGGCGATTGTGTAGTGGCCACGCGAGTGCCACTACATGAAATCGATAAAGTCCAAAGGGACAGTACGAGTGGAAAGTACCTAAGAAAAGTCGAAAGTGAAAATGCCTCGATCTGAAATGACGAGGGAAGCGCATCTTTGGTCAAATCGGTTGAGGCATAGACAAAAATTGTGACGTCACTAACGACTTCCTCGATATAAAAATTCGCTGTTCGAATCTCGACGTCACTAAATAACTTCCGAAATTCACGCTTAATAAATCGCACCTTGGAGCGGAGCACTCAACCGGGAAATTCCGCTTCAATTGATATGTTCTACGTCTGCGCAAGTGCACGTTATGTAAACTTCGATTTAAAGACAATATTAAAGAAGAACTATGAAACTTGAAATTTTATAGATTACTCATTAATTACACATGAAACATAATGTTTAATTGAAGTGAAGACTTAAATGCTTGAAACGATTGTGTGTTCCGGGTAATATTCGGGCATGTTAAACAAACTTAGCGTTTGCGACAATGTACCTTGGTACTATTATGGACCCACTCGAATTAAATACTGTACCTGAAGTGTCTTTTTTCTTGTCGTATGCATCCAGACCAAACAGTATATGGCAACACAAACAGATATTATAACATGTCGCTTTTTAATTCGTTCAGGGAAAGATTTTTTAAAAGTAAAAGCTTTGAGTTTAGAGAAAGAAGACTTACATTTTCAGAGAAAACAAACAAAATTTCAAGAGAAAACAAATCTTTTTAAAAATCCTTGTCTGAACGAGTTGCATGCAACATATTTACGGGTATACCTCGTCGTTTTTCAAGGAAGTCATGAGGATTTTTGCCGATGTTTCGGTTTGACTTCGATGTTTGATCGCATCTAGATGGAAATTGTGCAGCGAAAGCGAAATTTTATTTCATTTCTCTGAAAATGTAGGTCTTGCAGTCTAACCTGAAACTTTTCATTTGTTTAAAATCTTTCCCTGAACGAGTAAAAAGTGACATGCTTACGGGTACACCTTGACGGCTTTCATGGTAGTCTTGAGGATTTTTGGCGATGTTTCGGTTTGACCTCGATGTTTGATCGTATCTAGATGGAAATTGTGCAGTGAAGGCGAAATTTTATTTCATTTCTCTGAAAATGCAAGTCTTGTACTCTAAGCTCAAGCCCTTTATTTTGCGAAAAGTCTTTTATGTCCTCCGAATTCCCGTGCAAAGCCTCATGCGCTTTATGTGTATCCTTTGGTTTTGAATGCTGTTTTTCAGTTTGAAACACTTTTTGTCTTTTTGATTTGGATTGTGCCGGCAGCTTCACAGTGATGTCTTAACCAGGGCCGCACATTGAATGACATGTTAATGAGGGCCCACACTGAATGCCTTACTTTGATCTTAGCAGACTAAATTTAGTTCAAGCTAATATATTGAAAGGGTTCGAATCCTAACTATAATGGTAACAGACGTGATAAAGTGGTACCGAGGACACTCTGCATCAAAAACGTCAAATTCAGGATTAAAAGATAAGGACAGATTGCGAATATGTAGAATACTTTTGCAACACTGAAAAGCTAAACCGGGCCCAGAAAACCTTCAACTTGGCCATGGGTTGGACATAGCTGATCTACAGCAATGCATCCACAAGTGTGAAATATCTCATTGTTATTGTGAAACTGAATGTGACCAATGTAAAGAGTGAATAGCGTGGTCCAACTAGTTTTGACTTGCGGGCCATTTTACAAAAACTTGCGGTCACTTCTAACAAAATCATGTGTAAAACAGCAGATTCACATTGAAATTATTGCACATCAGCAAAACGCAATTTGTTACAAATCTCTATCAGTGGGATGCTTGTGGTGGAGATATTTCTGACAGTATCGTTCCTAATATCAAACCCAATGTGTTAGTTGTAGCAAGTCTGAAACTGTTGTCCAGTGTTTCGTGTGCAACTCGATTTCTATTTTTAGATTCGGCTTGCTTCATGGCAGACAGTATGCTCCAAATATCTAGTGCATTTTTTGTGAGAAATCTTTCAGTTTGGGAAGCCTATCTTTGCTGACTAATTTCCAGAATATCTCTACAGTAGTAGTCTAAGACCATTAATGTTGTACATTTTTATTAAAATGATGTTATGCTTGTTCTAACTAAAATCACCTACTGTAACATATACACAACAAACAATACTGAAAAAGCTCGCGGGCCTTAAAAATTCTATCCGCGGGCCACATTGTGGCCTGCAGGCCTGTAGTTGGACCACACTGGCTTAATCAAACTACGCTTATGCAGACGCCTTTTTGCACACTGCGTGGCTTTTCAGCGCCGGATTTAGGGAGGGCAAGGGGCCCGGGTCCAGACCCCCCACTAAAGAGTGCCCCCCACCATGTTCATTTGTTTAGCCATACGTGCGACATGTGTGTGCCACTTACTCATTTTTAGTGAGAGAAGTTTATTTGTAGACGCTGATGCGATCGGAAAGCCCGAGTGGCATGTGCGCAAAGCTTCGCACTGTGGCAGCAAGCAACAATAGAGTTCACATGCCATGATCACTCTCCGCGGATGCTGGTCGTTACGTTCAATCGTTCACAAGTTAATATCGGCAGAGCTTCCACGCCACGATCACTCTGTTATTGCTTGTTCGCTCCACATATATGTATGGTGTTGTTCTTCACGCACATCCGTTCGTTGTGAATCACACATTTAACGCAACACCACCGGAGAGGTTGCAACAACGATATTAATTATAGGTCGGCCAAACAGCAGTACAGTAAACCTCGGTTAAGCCGGATTCGATTTGACCAACGATTTTATCCGGTTTAGGCAAAGATCCGGATTAAACGAAGATGATTTTTCTAGCCTGATGTCATCCAATACTGAGATTACGGCGAAAATTACTTAAATTGAACACATTTGCCACCCAACAGCAGACTTTCGCAAAGGCAAAACGAATTTATTGATGTATTTATAATGGTATATCAGACTAGTAACCACCATATCCAGGTAGTAATCAACAATCTTAAGTTTGGAATTTTATATTACTTCGCTGCAAAGAAATTTAGTATTTTGGACTGACGCAGAGATTCTACGACTGGTCCATAGGCAGTCACTCTATTTGGAAATTAATGCCCTCCAGACATCTGAGTACAATACACTCGGGGATAATGTTCTACAGAAGCACACTTAACACTGATCAATAGGCTGAAACCGTGATGTGGGTGCGGCGGCGTGCCGTGAGCGTTACGTTCAACATGGTAAGCCATGCCCGCGTATGACGCAATAATCATCTCTTCGATTAGTCGAATGTTGCGCGCAATTACAGCCATTCTTATCATAATTCTCTACGCTCGTTGGTGATCGTGAGCACGCTTGTGTTGCGCCTTAAAGCTGCCGATTCTTTCCTAGAGATAAAAATCCGGATTACGAGATGTGAAAAGAGTAGATTTTATCCGGTATTGGCGAAGATCCGGATTAAAAAATCCGGATAAACCGAATATTTTTATAAAGAAAAACGTTAGAAATCACTCGTACCACCAGTTCTATCCGGTTTTGGCAAAGATCCGGTTTAACCGAGGTTTACTGTATTTCACTTGAAGAATATTTGGTTTTGTGACGAAACAACTATTAACAGGACCGGCCTTAGGAAGTGCGGGGCCCGATTGGAAGTACTTATGCAGGGCCCCATTTGGTGGCGTTTGCAGAACTTTTTGAGGGGGGCATCACGTCATAACGATAGAAATTCGTTGGTGTGAAAGGGAGGTCGCGGGCATGACCCCACTTTCACCTCTCCAGCATAAACTTCACAGAGAACGCCGTAACACCCGATAAATACGAGTTGCTACGTTCAATACCTCCAGAGTTGAGATATGTGGTGTAGTGCGACTGCACATACAGAGCGAAAAATTTGCAGTAATAGTAACAGATTCTATTTTCGATGTCGAGTCTATCAACCATGGGCAATCTACCGCTTCACCATATGGCAGTACTCTTTTTTGCAGGGGAAATTAAAAAACGTGTCCCATCACTTTCGTTTCTGGGGAACATTTCTGTTGACTGTAGGTGGTTCGTCTCTTTGGGCTAAATAGTCCCTAACATTCCGACTCACGCCAACTGGTCATGTAGCAGAATCGTTTGTTAATCTAATAGTTCCGACATATTTTGAATTTTCAATTTTCACAAGCCTCATCAAATGCACCATGCAACTTATTTCTTATTCAGACTCAACAATTTCGAAATGACTTATCTCACTTCCCGTACATAAACGTCCACTTTGACTATTTGCAGGGCCGCAACCAGTTGATTTTTGGGGAGAAAAATGATTGTAATTTGTTGTTGTACCAAAAATTTAAATATGTTTGTTAAAATATAAAGGGTAATCGTCCAGTTGTCCCCCTCTGGTTGCGGGCTTGACTACCCATCTGTCATAACTTCATCAGGCTAGCTGTCTACACTGTTGCCATCTACACTGTGGTGTGGCTCTTGAGTTTTTTGTGCATTTTCTGAGATATTTCAGTTAAAATGCTTCTCCAATGCACCTTTCTCTTTTACTGCTTTTGACTTTGTTTGCCTTAACTTTAGCCTTCTCGTGACTGCCATTTAAAATTTTAGCGTATGTTTCTTGGTATTTGAACTGATGGCATTTATCTTAGTTACAGAAAAAATATATTCTCAAATAAATTGCTCAAATCAAACTATTAAAACCAAAAAACAAGACACCAGTATAAAACCTGCTTTTCGGCAGTATTTCATGATGCAACACTCACCACAAGAACATATTAGGCTTACTTCGCTTAAATCTTACTGCCACTTCTCTTTCGCCGAAGGAGGTGGTCCCAACACTTCTGTTACTTTGCAAATGGCTTAATTGTCAACAATCGTCAAAGAAAGTTTCTATTACTTTTTGAGGAACCGTTACTTTTTACACATCTGTAATAATCTTCAGTTCGCATAATTAAAACTAGGTTTGTTTCAACCGTTTCCGCCAATCTCAGATTGCCCCATCAGATTTATACGAGAGTGAAATTGAGTAAGACTGACTAACGAGCACACAATTGCAATTACGAATTAAAGTTAACCTTCAGAAGACAAGTAACTGTTTAAACAGCAATAACTATCGAACCGTATCTTGCAGTTACTATTAAAACTTGACCTGCCAAATACGAAACGCTTGTAACTGAAACAGAAAACAATTTCAACACTTAACCCTCCCTATTGTAAGTAGCTCCCATTGAAAAAAGCTAGGCTACAGATTGTCGAAAAACAATGACCATTGCTGCAATTAAAGAAGGAATTATGATGATTGAGGGCGGTAAAAAACGCGCAGTTCACTTTGATTTTCATTGGAAACGGGCCTCGCGCTTTAAAAATACTTTGGGCCCCGCGCCGGCACTACACACGCAGCTTCGATTGAAATTAAGTTAGAAGACCTAGCGCAGGGCACCCTTTGGGGCGGGGCCCGATTGGAAGCAATCGGTTCAATCGGCTAAAGGCCAGCCCTGACTATTAAACTTATTGGTTTCCTGAAAGTCGATCAGGTATTTGAATATACTGTTATGAATGCAAGGTCAAGCCACATAGAACATGTTAACTTACGTCTCTACTCGTTTCTGGTAGATTTTGCGTCTGCTTTACTCAGATTTGCACATGTCGCATATGAGTAGAACTGCTAGGTATGGCTAACATACGCCCTATTTTTGAAGTAAATGTCCACTTTTTTCATGAGAAATGAAATATTCTCTGAGGACATTCGAAAAGGTCCTTTTTAGATTTTTATTTCACATAGCTATGATCAGTGGCGTAACTAGAGCTTTGAGTCAGGGTGGAAAACTTAGCTAAAAGGGGCCCACTGGCCACTGTACAGGGCCCATTAGCCAACACTAGGAAAAAAACTTGAGAAATGATGTTGAATCCGGATGTGGATAGCGATGCTAAAACCCAAAATCATCGGTAAATAATCTGAAAAACGCAAAAAATAACAAAATAATGACAACCAAAAGAATACTAAAACCGAAAAATTACTTAAGGTGGCGGTCCGGTTTGCACATTTCGATTGCCTCGGGGGCATTTCGCCCCTCTGCCTCCCGTCAGTTACGTTACTGGCTATGAGATATTGTTTTTGCATAGGTAACCTGTCCCTACGTAGCTGCAGAAAGATACGAGATGGTGACGTAGCTTAGTTTATGGAAGGGCCTGCGAGATGTCTAATAAATCTATGTTTTGGTTGAGTTAATTCTCGGCTGGAATGCTTTCACATTAATGGTTACATAACAGTGGTCAGTGGCGTAGCGAGGCTAAGTGCCGCCCGGGGCCGACCATAAAAGTGCCGCCCTTTCCAGCCTTAAAATTTGCTTACAGAAATTTTAACTGAAAGTTCATGTTTCATGATTATTTAAAGATATAAAAATTAATAAAGTACTTTTAACATCGCAATCAAACACAAATGTGTCTTGTTTTTGATTGTCGATTATGATTCTTGCTTTTTCTGCTTGTCACCACCTTTCTCAACATTACTTTTCTATGTTTTGCTTTCTTTGCATAGGCATATACGAACCCCACATGTTTCGTCAAACTTCCCTCCCTATTGGTTTTTAAATCTCCGGTAAGCTCACCGCATGACATTTTAATAGTTTACTTTTTTCAGGAGATCAAACAGAAAAATTTAGGGATGTGATGGCGGCATACCTACTTTACAAATGTAAACATTCATGTATGTTTAAATTTCGTGTAGTATCCCCGACTTTAACTGAAATTAGTGTATATACTGCGTATAGCAGGCTATATAATCAATCTGATAATATGATCTCAGTGATGTAAAGAACGTTTTATGGTCAATGGTCAATGGTTTATTGTTTCATATGGCTCAGCCAACAAGGAACACTACAAGAAGCCATTGCACTGAGCAAACCAACCACAATAGTGAACATTAGACCAAATGAAAAAGCAATGACGCAATGGTTGATCAGTGTGAACAAAGACAGGTGCTGTGTCATAGGATTGATGAGAGACCCCAGCGGTCATTTAGTCCATAGGTTCTCAAAGTGCTCCGTACAGAGCCCCAGGGCTCCGCGAGAGAAACCTCGGGGCTCCGCGAGCTATTCGTTTACTTATTAAAATATTAAACGAAATTTATTGTGGGGCTCCGTAAATTATGGTCAATCTCTTCATAAGCTCCATAACTCCAAAAGTTTGAGAACCCCTGCTAGTCAACCAACCCTGTTTTGCAGTTATTGAGAAGTGTTGTAAAACAACATTTGAGTGAAATAAGCACAATTAGGAAAACGAACAAACACAGAACATGGTGAAGAAAATGTACAGATGAAAGAGCATGCCTGTGTACACAGATGAATGGATCACATTTAATGGAAGGAATTTGGTGTGGTTAATAATATGTTGAAACAAAAGATTGCAAAAAGGAAGAAAAACAAATTAATGAGGTAGTACAGAAGAAAAAAACAAAAAAAAGTATGGAGTGTGCTTTCATGCTGAAAAGAATAGGATGTGCACAGGGAAGAAAAAATGCGAAAAGTAAATATACACACAAAATACACAGAATTAGACAGAATTTGCAGAATTTGGTTCTGGATAAGTGAAATGTTGCAAAAGTTCATTGTTGGGAATTTTTTTCATGTAGGAGATGCTTCTTTAGTTTCCATTTAAAGGTAAACGTGGTTGAAGACTTAATATCATTTGGTATTGAAGACCAAACGTTTGGGCCAACAAAGGTGAGGGAACATTTTCCTGAGGTAGAGTTAACTCTAGGTAAAAATAAGTTGTTAGAGGTTGCTAGTCTTGTGGAGTGACAATGAATTGAGCTGATTGGAATGAAATATTCATCAAAGTGGTTTACAAGCAGTTTGCTGTGATAAGAGTGCATGACTTTGCCTACTGACAAAGTATAAATTTTGGGAAGGCTTAAGATTTTTAAGTGCTGGAAGGGTTCTTCTAGAGATTTCGTGTTGGTTGGTTTTATTGTTTTTATTGCTTTGTTTTGAGCTTGATGAGAGGCTGAATAGTTGCCTTTGAAGCACGTCCCCAATTGAGGATTGAGTAATTAAGGTAGGGTTGGATTAATGAGTTATAGACAACTTTCAGTACAGACTGTGTTGCATTATGTTTAAGTTTGGTTAGAACTCCACAAGCTCTTGATAGTTGAGTTTTCACCTTTTGTACGTGAGGTTTCCAGCTTAACTTATTGTCAATAAGGACACCTATGTATTATAACGGAAAAGTTTAGTGGTTAGGCTAAACAGTGCCGCATTTAGCTACGTCCGAAGTTCCTACGTGAGTTCGATCATAGACATAGCAAGGACGGTATTCACAAAAGCTAAGTTTGCTTGACCTCCCTATCAAAAGACTTCTACACTCGGCTATTTACACACATAAAAGACACGCATATTTAATTGGTATTTCTTTTATTATAAAGTTCAAATAATACAATAAACATAACTCACCAAAGAAAGTGGATTTCCGATATAGTTGACTCTCAGACGGAAGTTGACCACAGCAATACATTCTGTACACTTTCATATACTGACTAAATGTTATTACATTACGAGATATCAATACACATGAACGTTACGCTGACACTGCATGTTAAACTGTCTCTGAGTCGTGACTGTTATTGCAAAGCGCATGTTAACCAACGCCTTTTTCGTATTCAGCACGGAAAGATTCATGCTATCTTTAACACGTGATCACATTTCCAAGAATCAGTATGTTAAGATTATTTCGGGGTATTGATTTGGTAGGGAAAGTTGAGTCATAAGGACTTT
>Ga0210059_1005024_pt1 | contig 21288 bp, 16 predicted proteins | sample Ectturendosymbi2_FD_188042 | JGI IMG/M metagenome (GOLD analysis project Ga0210059, IMG submission 188042) | Ecteinascidia turbinata endosymbiont from Florida, USA - Sample 2 (SPAdes) (version 2) | ecosystem: Host-associated > Tunicates > Ascidians > Unclassified | place: Key West, Florida...
TCTTTCACTGGTCATGGAATTTCTGGGAAATGTTTTCACTAATTTATTTTTGAAAAACTTCTCTCGCATGAAGCGCTGGTGACGGGAAGAGTTACAGCTGCCAGTCAGTCCCGTCGGGGGGGACTTAACCCCCCAAACAAAGATCCAAGTCCCCCCATATTGAAACACTATAAATCAGTTGAGATTTTGTCAATTTTTGGAGTGTTAAGCCCCCCGCATAAACCCGACGCCCCTCCGCAGAAACGCAAAGCTCCCCTATTGAAAACTTTCTGGCGACGGTTCTGCTACCAGTAACAATCAAACGAAGCTTTGTAACTACCTATAAATGAAAAAAAAACATTGCTCGGGCGATATAGGCAGTTTCGACTCCTTCCGAAGCAAATTCTTTGCCAAAATTATTTCATGTTTTAAATCATTTGCACTAAATAAATATGATTTGCGGTCTCTTTCAAGTGCTTTTCTGATAAGAAACATTTGACCTTCGAGGAAAAGAGCTGAAATACGCGAAATAATTGCTTCTGAATTATTACAGAAAATCTATAACAAAATTCTATGTGGTTGCAGGACATGTGGATAGAGTTAAAACTGCAGTCACGAACCACTTACGCAAGATGTTTCCAAGTCGTATAGGCTACACAAGGCAGCATAACGCAGTACAGCAGCCAGAATAAATTCAGATAAATTAACTGAAAACGATTCTAAATGCTTTCACAAACCTTTTGCTACTGGAACAAGCAACAATCTGCTGACAGTAATAAAATCCAGTTCCATTTCATATTGAAATGCATGAAAGATCAATCTTCCCACTTCTGCGACTGTTTCTTAGTTTCGAAATGAATTTTTGAACATCACGACCGCGATCTGACTAAATTTCAAGCAGTATCCGAGCAACCACTGGTGTGTGTCGTCATAATTGACTTTATTTACCCGACCGTCAAAAAAAATAACACAGCTTATCATGCATTTGGGAAATATTGAATGCAAGCTAGAGATTTTCTAAAGTATCGTTTTAAATATTGCTGGCCGAAGGTTATCTACTGTAGCCTACATGTTTACCAAACGAACTTAAACGGGATATTAAGAAAAAAACTGGGGGGGCCATGGCCCACCCAGGCTCCCCCTTAGAATCGCCACTGCAGATGTGGTCCAAGGACCATGTGACTTATTCTCCGAACTTGCTTGATCTCGTCTGGTTGTGGAGCGCGCAGATATATCAGGAATTGCTCTTGAATGTGAGGTATTTTGAGTTCTAGAACCGATGTTACGGAGAACACCGCCTGGGACCAACACGTGACGTCACACTCCCTACAAAAAGTTCAAACCCAAAACTGCCCGAACTTTTGAAGCTTCTGCTAGTGGGCTACAACCGCACCTTAACACTCATTGATATTGCAATTAAATAGTTTTTGCTGAAGTTAATGTTGAGTTTGTCGATGCTTTGTATGTGTACTTCTAAACTGTTGAATCTGATAAGCAGAATAACGTACCCAAAGAAATAAATGCCATAGATCGTGTTTCGGAAAAAAAAGGTTTTTCGATTGTTCCTTATTCTGTGATGGAGATAGAGAAAAACTTCTTCTTAGCACTTATAGAAACATGGCAATTCTGCAAATTTTGAGCCAAAAATCAAGTCTCTACGAGTGGTTTGCGAGTTATGAGATTGAGGCAATTTTACCCCCGCGGAAGAGGTTTGGGGGGATTGCTAGGCCCCCAAAGGGTGCAACCCGCCAAATCCAAGTTTTTGGGAAATTTTAGGGTATTTGGAACTACACTTTTTTCGATTTCGAAAAAATAATTTTTTCACTCCACCCTATGGTCAGCAAGTTATGACTGGACAAAGCCAGAGTCACGAATATGGCTTCGTGTTTCTTTCAAAGTTTATGCCAACTTCACATTGCGAGCTGAGTTTGAAAACGCAAACCTAACATTACAACAAAAAATTCAACTGCTAAAACATTACAACAAATTAAACCCACAGAAAGTCTAAAATAGCTAATGCAGTAGCCTATTTTTTCAGCTGCCGCATGGTTGCGCAACCCAAGTGACGTATCCGTAAGAGCAGTGGTTTTAAACCTGGGCTCACAACACCCAGAGTAGTCGTGAGCCATTTTTGGAGAGGCCGCGAACTGTTTTTTCTTCGCTGAGACATTTTGGGCATTTGTCTCCAAGTTGTATTTAAACTCTCCGCAACGTAAGTGTTCGTTACCCTAAATTTTCGGACATTCTGACCGAAGTGATTTACTTTTTATGTCATTTCAAAAGCATTTCGTTCTATGACCGAAAAAAGACAGGTCGCCGCGTAGATATTTAATGTATCCTACACAGATGTCACATTTGCTTTATTCGAGTTTTAGATAGGGGTTGCTATCAGGTCTGCAGAGCCGTCGTAAAAATGTCACAGCTCCGACTGCGGAGCTCTTCTTTTCATGAACATGGCTCCAGCTCCGGAGCTCTTGATTTTCATGAGTGTGACTAATTACCATCAATACCAAGACAAACAAATTACTATTTTTAAAAAAATGCAGGGTAAATGTCATTATATATTTCAGTTTTAGAAGTCGCTGACAACACATGGCGTCCGGATCTAGAAACAATGTCATTTCCAGCAATATTCTTTCCCGAATGTCACATGTTTTTCCGAATGTATCAACAAAGTGTAGCACCCAGGTACTGCTTTCTACTAAGGTAAATTCTGAGATAAAGCCTGGTACTCAAAAAGTCCTGCTTCCAAAAAGTTGCAACTAGTCCAACAAAAACTGTTGTATTCCCCGCGCGACGATAAGTTCATAGATAAATGCCGATAGAACACGACCAGTCGATGCACATCCGGTCACAAAATTTAAGGAAAACAAGCTTTAAGAAAAATGCCCGGACCAGGACGAAACAATCACGAATAAATTCCTGGCAAAGAAAGCAGAAAAATCAATCCGAAACGATAACACTTCACAGGCAAAATAAAATTCGACTGCACAACAGGGGCGGATCCAGGGGGGGGGGGTGATCACCTCCCTAAAACCTACGAAAGTATCTTTTTTCACCATGATTTTGTACAACTCGGAAAACTGTATTCGCGATTAATGGCCTTTTTGACGTCCATTGTTTTGTCACAGCAGTGTTGTGAAGTATACTTCATGTCTCTTGCAGTAGTGAACTGGCAATGAGACTTGACTGCCAAATATTGCTGAAATCGCCCCCCCCCTAAACTTATGGGCTGGATCCGACCTTGCCACACGACCTAACATCGCATTCCAAAAGTGAAGTGAACCCGGCGACCTGAGACCAACGGCTTTCGCAGTTCACAGGCACTGCAATAATCAACGCGTGAGGAATACGCAGCTGAACCGGACGGATTACTTCAATGTAACACAAAGTCTTACCGTGTTTTATAATCGTTTCTTAAAAAACGTTGCAAGGCATCTTGTTTGAATTTACATCACATTTCAAACATTGTTAAAGAAGATATTTGAAAACGCGCAGAATGATCTCGTTGAGGGGCGCGTCTTTACTGCAATGAACGCCTATGCAGCTTTTGTACATTAAAGGTTCAAGACGATTAGAACGTAACTTGAGTTCAGTATAATATTCGGGCGTTTGTCATGCAACTTTGTAGGAACCATTAGTTTAGGCTACACATACTTTATTCTTTCTACCAATAAACATAATTGCTATCAGACCTGCAATCTGTGGGGAGGCAACCGGGTACTTGTCTCACTGCAATTTTGAAAAACATTTTGAAAGGGTCAATAGGTTTCTTAGTTGCTAGGTACACACAGACAGACAGTTCATGTTGATTTACAAGGCCAACGAAAGGACCCGGAAGTCATCAGGTGAGCTGGCCATGGTCAGTCATAACGCTTGCTCAACTGTTGCAGCAGAGATACAGAAAACACAGACGTAACTTCAGAAAATCAGAAACATCACAAGATAAAAATACTACTAATGATATACCAATGTTACAATAAAAAAGAAGCTACAACAGAAGGGCCAAATAAGCACAGAATATCCAAACACACGGAACGTTTACAAAATACCGAGCAAATATCGCGATAATAAGGATCAAACTTGTTCATCAAGATCAATAAGGGAGCCAGAAGCTTGAAGTGCAGTTTGGAAGACAGCCATACTTCTACTGATCTACACTGAATTGACTTTCATTCCAATATCTGTATTTACTGATGGTTTAAAGAAATTTTGATTGGTGCGGATTTTAGTGTTAGTGTGCTGACGATGTAGTTTTTAATATTTTACGTTGTGGAAAAATTTCGGCAATTATTCTGATGAAAAGAGTGAGCAATTGTAATTAAGCTTGATTTAATCATATTACCCAATGTTAAAATTTGAAGGGATTTGTATTGAAGCAGTTTTTTTAAGGAAATGCTAGGTACGTGGAATGGACCTGATTTTCTCTGATTCTAGCAACCCAATTATAATTTTTGCTGATCATAGGGACCCGATTTTCCATTCTTCGGGTCCCTAAAACACCTTTAAACAAACTTATTAAAGTGACGCTGGAGTTCGCTGATCACTGTGGGTCATCAGTCGAGGGATTTTATTCTGCAGGGTTGCAAACTACTTTGGTGATGTTTAAGAGTACAAGTTAGTCACTTTGCTTCTCAAAAATTTCGATTTGTTGCAGTCCTGATTGCCAGGAAAGATTAACTAAACAGATGGAACCATTCAAAAATGCGAAGTTTTGTTTCACCCAACAATCTAGCGATATAAATTTGTCAGAGGAAGTATCGCTTAAGATGCAAGTAGGCTTTTGACAGAAGATGAAGAGCAAATTCAAATTTATTTCAGACACACAAATCGGTGAAGGGCGTATTGAGTTCAGAGACAAGCAGGATTGATGTTGAAAATCCTTATTGAAGTTTCCTCGTCTGAACTAAGTTTAATCATTCATAGAAACTTTTGACAAGTGTTGTTGCGATGATCATCACTGCATACATTTTGTAAGGAAAGATCTTCTATTTTTTCAAATGTGTACAGTTGGCAATGAACAATCTGTCTAAAAACATGCAAAGATCTACGGAGTTTAAAACGTGAAATGTAAAATGAGCGGTGTACATAGAATAACTTCATGAAAGGCTTCTTGTGAAATAAGCACATAAAATGGGGTTTACCAAGTTTCAGCCATCTTGATTTTATTAGAAACCTGATAACTTCCAGGTTTGCGAGTCGGCAAAATCCCCGTCCAATGCCCAGTCGAGCACCGTTGTCATTGAACCAGCTAATGATGTGGTTCCCGAAGAATCGGAAGATATCAGAGGTCCAAGTTGATTACGCTCTAGACATGGCCGACCATATTGAAAACCCGGTGAAACGTTTTACCATTTAACTGATGAAATGCAGCACGCAAAATCCAGAACAAAGTTTGTACATTGGTTTCCAGTGTTTCGTGAAAGACATCGGCATTTGTTAAAAATACTTTGCTTTTTAAAACTTTGCCACTTCGATTTCGTAAATCGGTCGTGATAAACTTTTTGTTCATCAGCAGTGCGATCTCAAAAAAGATGACACAAATGCATGTTCAAGTGCAAAACAAACTGGAGAGATCATTTAAGATGCTGAGCCCATGGTAGGCTAAGTGTTAATACCTAATAGGTATAACTTTTCCTGTCACTAACTTGATAATAATTCAGTGTTGTTGCAGGAATATTGATAGTTCTTTGTTTCTTGCTTATTCTTGCGAGTACAGAATCAAAAGCATATCTACTGATTTCAGTTTGTTTACAAATGATTAATATCGTCTTAGTCAGCTTAAGGGATAGCTTACTTAGTTGAAAACCTTATCATTTCCCGGTTTGTGAATCTTCAAAGATAGCAGTGGATGCTCAGTCGAGGAATCTTGACCTTGATCGAGCAGCAAGTGACGTGGTTACCGAAGTTTTGGAACTTGTCACAGATACTGACGCTGATCAGATTCCAGAATTGGCGGACAGTGGTATGGTAAATGTCTTCTTCTTGCGTGTGAGCAGCGGTTCAAAATCCACCAGGTCCTCAAGCTATTTAGTGTTGTTGCTGTTAAGGGACCGCGGGCCTTCCAGGCGGTTCGGAGGGCGGAGGATGTTATCATCGAAGATTACATGATTGGCCAACTGTTCCTCAGCGCCACGGATGCATTTGGCTGCATCTTGCATGCCGCAGCGGTACAGGCATGTACCAAAGTGGCCGACGCCAGTTTTAGCCTATTTAGCGCCACCCAGAGACTGCGTGGAAGTTTTGAGCCAGGCTGGAAGCAAACAGCCGGGGTGACTGAACACTGGGACTTGACTAAGTTCACTCTGCTATTGCTGCTACGAATTCAACGTTATATGTGGCCGTAACAAACCCCCATTTCACAAGCTCAGGACGACCTTCATCGGGGCATTCTTGCCACTGACACGTTGAGAGCCCATTGTTGCAGCTATGATGCTGCGTCGCTCTGAGCTACTTAGAGAGTTGAACCGACGACCCTCCGCGTATTAGCAATTATAGAGTTCCCGCTCGACCAGGTTCACTCTTTTACTGATATTGCGAATTCAACGTTATGTGCGGCGAATCACCACGACACAGCAATCAACATTTATTTGCATAACCAAAGAAAGGAATTCTTCCACCTCATTACAACAGTTGTGGGAAAACAGGAGGGCCAAGTCATCAGCATAGCCATATCGAGTGGACACGGTGTCGGGAATGTCGCTTATATAGATGTTAAACAGCATAGGCGCAAGCGTTGATCGTTGGGATACTCCGTTCTTCAGACGTCGGAGGCGGGTGCATTTACCCATCGCTGGTTTTAAGGATAGAACTGCAGTTTGAGATAATTTTGACGCTGAAGCGGACCAGGTGTCAATCAGAAATAGTATGAAGTTGCTTAAGTGCCAAGCCCTGATGCCAGACAGTGACATGGGCCTCAGTAAGATCCACGAGAGTCAGACCCGCCTTCCCTCATAGCTCTCCTCAATATCGCTAGTCAGTTTGACAACCTGTTGGAGAGTCGAGCAACCGCTTCGAAAGCCACCTTGTTGAGTTGTCAGCATCGGTCGACGATGCTCGAGCCAAAACAGACGTTCAAGTAACTTGTGCCGGAAACAGAGAAGCGAAATTTTTCGGTAGCTCCTGGGATCGTCCATTGGTTTGTTTGGCTTTGGGACGGCTATGACAGTCGCTTTTCGCCAGATCTTCGGGATGGCGGCACGATTAAGACAACTTCTTAAAGAACCCCCGTAGCTACGACAGGCAATGACGGCCAATGTGTTTAAGGAACTCTGGTAGAATGTTATCGGCCCTTTAGCTTTCCTGCACTTGAGCAATCTGACGGCACAGATGGCCTGTTCTTCCGATGTGAAAGGTGATGCGAGGTGCCCATCAAAACCCAGGGTAATTCCATAGAGTACTGCACTACCGCTTCACAGTGAGAGAGTGAGCCTTGCTCGCTCCAGCACAGGGCCGTTGGCCAGGAGCTGATGAGCGATGAAATCGGCAGTGACAGGGCACTGCCTTGGACGTGCGCTGCGCCCCGTAAAGCGGTTAAAAGCTTTCCATGCTTTTCTACTTGATTGGGTCAAAACCCCTTATACCGACTCGATCGATCGCTCTCGACGTTAAATGTGATCGTTGTTTCTATTTTCGAAATGTGCACAAAGATGTTTTTGATATAAATTTTGCAAGCTCAGCTAAAAAGCTTCTGTTCATGTACACAAGTGCTTTGCATGAAAAAACGTTAAATTTAACGACTCCGTAAGAGATGCAGCTTGCGTCGTTAACTTCATATTCATCAACGGGGCGAGAATGTGAATGTTGTAATAAATGGGGGTCCGACCAGAATGGACGATGGAGGATTAGTTGAAGCTGATGGGCCAACAGTCAGTTTTACAAACAAACAAGCAAAACAATATCGTTTCCTTGGCATAAGCTTACAGTTTGTTTGGTGTAGTTGTTGGCATGCTATTACTATTTTGATTTTGGCTGAATACCTGCTTTTATGTTACAAATCTGTGTATTGATTAAGTTCAGTTGTTTTTGCAATTTCACAGCTAATCATTTGGCATAAAAAGCTGTGTTTCAGGCCGATGTGATGAACGTCTGTTTAAATCGAAACACAAAAACTAAAGACGTAAAATATAGAAAGCATACACCACGTAAAAATCATCATATTCATGAATTCTTAGTAGTATCTTTAAGAACGCTTTTGTGCTCACGAGAATCTGCATGTTCGACAGAGTTCCTTGGTGATGTAAGAAACACAAGCATAATACTTGGATTTTTGCATTCAACTAGAAATTCTCTATTCCTAAACGGGAAACACGCCATTGTTTGTTTCAAATAACTGTTTGTGACATCATGTTCCACTTGCATGGCAGAAAAAAATTTTAAAGTTTAAAATATTGCTCGGATGCTAACCACTCTGAAGTAAGTTTAACAAAGAAAATATTTTTACAAATATTGTAACGACTGTCATCTACGCATACATTTTGCAATGAACAATTTTCTAGAAACATGTATTAAATGAATGAATTCATTTGCCAGCATACACGAAGTCCATAGTACAAACACACACTGTCTGCACAACGCAGGTTGATAAAAATAGACAAAACAGAACGTTTTACAACGGCATTGGAGGCTGAAGCACAGGGTTACACACACTTTCTTAACAGAAAGTTTTGCAACGGCGCTGGAGGCACAACCACAGGGTTACAGAGACATTCTTACCACTATCGTTCGCTAACTCGTAACACTTAGTACAACACCACTGCAAAGTCGGACGCTAATATCGAAACTGGTCGAGGCCAGGTAAAGTACGAATGCGTTGTGGCATACCCGCCCTCAAACGAACAAGCACTGCAATGTCCGAGCACTCAGTCACAACGCAAAATGTGGTTATAGTGTTCAAAGAATAAGAACGAACATAAATAATCTGACTACATCAAATCACGCAACCATACGTTCTTAGACTTTTTGCATCTTTCGATGAATAGGTATACGTTTTTTTGATAAGGTCTCAAAGGTAGGAGTGTTACAGTGAACCTGATGACCAGGCCCGTAACCAGGGGGGCGCAAGGGGGGCTCAAACCACCTTGCAAAAATTGTCGGCCCCCTTGGAGAAATGTGTTGGACGTAGTTTGAAACTATTCGACACAGTCTAAAAATTTTGGGCCCTCTCAGAAAACTCTTCACCACCCCTGGTGTCCCAAGCTGGTTACGGGCCTGCTGATGACAAGTAACACTCGCTCTCCAGGTCTGGTTTTGGGCTTTGAATTCAAAAGTACATTTTTAACTGCATTTGATCATCCGGAAAAAGAGAGGCTCGCAGCTTGTTTGCTGCACGATATTGATATCGCAGTTGTCTGTTTTATTTGATGAAATTTGTTACATTTAACCGAAAATACAGTATTAGAGATAGCTCCACGAAAATATACAACAATCTGTGTACTGGTTTTCATGATTTTGTGAGATACATCGGTGTTTGTGACAAAAGTTTGCTATTTAAAGTTTACAATTTCGATTTTGTGAAATCGCTCGCAATTAGCTGCTTGTTTTGCAGCAGTGCGATTTAAAAAATGACGAGTCAATTGCCTCGTCAAGCGGACTGGACACTGCAGAGGTGACTGAAGACGACGAACCAATAGTAAGCTAAGTTTTGCTAAATAAGAAATAAAACTTTGTTGGTCACTTTCATGATATTAGTTTAGTGTTGTTGCAGGAAAATTCATAGTTTTGTGCTTGTTGCTTAATATTTGCGAGTACAGAATCAAAACCATATCTGTTGATTTCAGATTATTTTAATGGTTGATTTGGTCTTTTGGTATGATCAACTTCATGGCTACCGAATTAATTTGAAAACCTAATAATTTCCAGGTTTCTGAATCTTCAAAGACCAAAGTGACCACCCAGTCAATCGCCCTGGCCATTGATCAATTAGCAAGAAGTGTATTTGAGGAAATTTTGGATCTTGTGAGCGATATTGACGCTGGTCACATTACAGAATTGGCGGACAGTCATCTGGTAAATGTAATTGTTGTTTCTATTTTCTAAACGTGCACAAATATTATTTTAAATGGAAAAAAGAAATATGCTATATTTTTTGCAAGTACAGCTAAAAATGTTCTGTTCGTGTACACAAGAGTTTTGTAGGAAAAAACGTTACGTTCAGAGAAGTTTGTTCTACAAAATTTTCCTACTCCGTAGGAGTTGCAGTTTGTGTCGTTAACTTCTTATTGATCAGCAGGACGATAATGAGAATAATGCAATAAATAGCTGTCCGAGCAGAATGGACGATGGGGGATTCGTTGAAGCTATTGGGCCAATAGTAAGCTTTAGGAACGAACAAGCAAAATAGTAGCGTTTTTATGGCAAACGCTTACAATTTGTTTGATGTAATTGTTGACATATACTTGGAAGCTCTATTTGTTTCTTGAGCATCAGTATCAACCTGTCCCTTCCTTTCTATTAACTGCGGCCATTCTTGTCTACCCATATCTTGGGCGAGTGAAAACATGCCTTTTATATAATCTACCCATATCTTGGGTAGACAAGAATCGCCGCAGTTAATAGAAAGGAAGGGACAGGTTGATACTGATGCCCAAGAAACAAATAGAGCTTCCAAGTATTGTAGACAAGTGATCAGTATCCCTGTCAGTCTTTGCTTTCAAAAAATGTGTGGATTGCGCAAAAGCAAAAGATAATATTCTTGAAACGTTGTTTAAAAGAAGATATTCATCACAAGTGCATTGGCCTCGACTTTTTGTTGGAACATTAACGGAGGAAAGTAAGTACAAACTTACAGGAAGAGATGCAGACTGCGCCGAAAGCAAAAGAGGATCCAAGCCATGTCCGAGGAAATAGACTTACCCTTGTTTAGACGTTGCTTTTATCATAACTTTTGTTTTGGCGCACCATTTTTTTTCTCCTCTAATTTATTGCTTTTTCCTCTCGCTTTGTGTTCTAACTGATTGTCGCTAGTAAGCGTTGTCTTATCATATTTGGTGTTTTTACTACTTGTTTGTGCATAATCTAACTGCTTTTTTACGGTACTGTCAACGTTAGCTCAAAATGTTTTTCACGCAACCTTTGTCTTTGTTTCGTAATAATCACTGCTTTGCGTATTTCCACTCGTTTTTACCTTTAATTTACTTGGACTGAAGATGCCGTATGGCGAAATCGATTTCCATTAAATAATATCTATGCGTGCTGATTTCTGTCGCTTGTGCACAGGCTGTACTTAAATTGTTGACATATTATCACTATTATGGTTTTTGTCTCAATTCCTGCTGTTGTTTTATAAAATGCATATCTATTAAGTTAAGTTATTTTACGATTTCGCAATTAACCATTTGGTATAGATATTGGAGTTTTGGGGCACATGTTGTGATTATTTGTTTGTTTAAATAGAAACACGAAAAATAAAGATGTAATGAAGTTAGAAAATATACACCACGTCATTTTCTTCATATTCCAGTACCATTTGTGAGAACGTTTTTGTGCTCATGAGAATCTGTTTGAAGGGCTCCTAGTTTATGTGAAAAGCGTTTCAATTTCTGCACTCGACTAGAAAATCTCTATTCCTAATGCGAAAACATGCCTTTTATACAATCTACTACGCATACGTTTTGCAATGAACAATTTTTCTGAAAACATATAAAAAAACAAAGAGTTAACATGTCAAATGTGAAATGAGAGGTGTACATTGAATGGGATTGAAAGATTTTTTTGCCAAATAAGCTCATCAACTTGGGCTTAACAAATTCCAGGACCACAGCGTTTTTTGACAAACCTGATAACTTCTAGGTTTTCGAGTCTGCAAATGCCCAGTCGAATGACAAGTCGATCACCCATGTCATTGACCCAGCTAATAATGTGGTTCCAGAAGATGCCTTTGAAGTTGAAGTTGTTTCCGCTGTTGAATTGGTCAACAATATTGAAAATCTGGAAAATATGACTTCTGTTTTTGTTTTGATGAAATTTTGTTTCATTCAACTAACTGTAAAAATTGCTTAAAGAAAATATAGAACTAAGTCTGTGCACTGGTTTCCAAGGTTTTGTGAAAAACCTCGGTGTTTGTGACAAAAGTTCGAGTTTATTACTAACAAACAGCCAATGATGGCAGGCCAAATCCTGGAGAGATCATTGGCAAGACAAAAGTTTTCTATTTAATAATTTACAATTTCGATTTAGTGAAATCACTCAGGATCAGCCGCTTGTTTCACAGCAGTGCGATTTCAAAAAATGATGAAGCCAATGTCTCGTCAAACGGGCCAGACACTGCACAGGTGACTGAAGACGATGAACCAATAGTAAGCTCAGTTTTAATAATCAACGAGTAAAACTTTACCGGTCTCCACCTTTATATTAATTCAGTGTTGTTGCGGAAAAATGGAGTTTTGTGCTTCTTTCTGAACTATTTGCGATTGCAGAATCAAAGCGTCTCGGTTGATTTCAGATTGTTTACAATAATTAATTTGGTCTTTAGGCACAATCAACTTCAGTACTGCTGAAGTTAGGCGAAAACCTTGTAACTCCAGGTTTACGAATCTTCAAAGACCGCAGTGACCGCCCAGTCGATCACCCTGGCCGTTGATCAAGTTGCTAGTAGCGTGGTTGCCGAAGCTTTGGAACTCGTTACAGATACTGAAGCTGATCACATGCCAGAATTAGCCGACAGTGATAAATAAATATAAGCGTTATTTTTGTTTTGGTAAATATAAGCGTTATTTTTGTTTTCCAATTGTGCACAAAGATTATTTTGAATAAAAAAAGAGAAATAAGCTATAATTTTTGCAAGTACAGCTAATAATCTCTTGTTCATGCACGCACGTGTTTTGTATGAAAATACGTTACGTTGAGGATTTTTTTTTCCACAAAATCGGTAATTGCTTCCTAGAAGACGTAAGATACCAACATGCATACTTCGACATTGATACAAAGTTTGAGAATTGGGAATTTTGCATGATTGTTACGAAGATCGAAATCTACGATTGTACAAAGAGCTTTAAGAATGCAAAAAAATGCACTTTCTTAAGAGGGGTATGGTCTGTTTTGGAAATGCCCGGTGCACTTGCCAATTTGCGCTCTTTTCAAGGTTTTGGATTCAAGCACCAATTTTCTCATGACATCATTCTTTTCAAAGCTACTCAGTTCTTTAATTTTTAGCTCAGCAAGTCTTCAAATATGGTGTGCTACGTAGTGGAACGTAACATTACATCCTCAGTCGTGCTGGATTTTGCTGAATCTGTGGTCACTTTGACTATTCCTAGCACACTTATTTTTTACAAATGAACATTCTTGCAGTAAATGAAAAGCAACGAGAACACGAAGATCACTGCAAAAATGGAGAAAGAAAAATAATGAATATTGTAATCAGCAACGTTCAGGGCAGTTGTCGAATAACTGATCTTCGAAATTGTGCATGGCTCTTTTAATGAAGGCACATCAGTAAAACAAGACATTGTTTTTGTCTGAATATAATCCGAAGCGGACCTTACATAGTTTAGTCTTTTTGTGCAGAAGAGCATCTCTGCTGTAAATGTGATGAGAATGGAGAATATTATGCCTGGATTGGAGCCTCGGGCACATATTGTGGAAGCAGTTCTCAGTTTCCGGATGAAACCTGACGGAGTAAGGAAGTTTTGCTTTTTTGTGTTCGCTTGCAGCAACGACGCTGCTCCAAATATGAAACTATTTTCTGGAATAAAGCAGTATCCATAATAACGTTTTGTTGGACTTGGATATTCACTTTAATTGAACGTTTGATTTATCCAAGGTCTTACGTGCTTATACAACGATATTGCATATTTCACCAGAATGTTACAAGTTCATTATTTTTCTGTGTTTTGTCAGTTTCTTGGAAGTAAATTTTTAAATCCAACCTAAAAACATCTTGCTCTCGAGGTTATCTTCACCAATACAGCTCTTATTGCAAGAAGTTAGTTTAGGTTGTTTCGGTGAGTAAGCTTTAAAGATGAAATATTTGTTCAAAACTGCTCTACCGAATTTCCTGCTATGTCAGCAATGTTGTTTCAACTCATTGGAGAGGTTTATTAACGTTAACGGCATCCATTCCTTTGCTGCCAATTCGCAAGCTCCCATCGCCTTCTACAGTGGACCTGCGATTCAGAAACTGCCCCCTATCCTAGCCATGGCATAACTGTAATTTAAAAACTGCTATCTTATATTCTGGTACAGGGGTGGCCAACCAGTCAGAGACCAAGAGCCACATTTCTTACTTTGTTACCGCAAAGAGTCACATCATACACATGGCCACACATCAACATCACACCATCTCTTTTTCACTCACGCTCATATCTATGCTCAGCTAGATTTATTGTAAATATCACACACCAACATGACAATGACAGAACTTTATCACTTATCAGCCACTTATTGTTAAGCATGTTATTTAGTGGAACTTCTGGTAATTATGTAAGAGCCACATGAAACTGGGCAAAGAATCACATGCGGCTCGCAAGCTGCGGGTTGGCCACCCCTGGTCGTAGTAATACAAATGTCACGGATGCATCAAACTTCAGAAAATACCAAAAACGATACAGCCGCAATCATTTAAATTTACATTTGATTCACTTAAAGTTTTGTACACTGAAATATACAGCCGCAATCATTCAAATTTACATTTGATTCACTTAAAGTTTTGTACACTAAAATATATACAACTCACAAGTCAACCTTTTGAGACACTAGATCAGCAAAATGATGTCTCTAAACCAAGGATGTGGAAGCGGCTATTTTGTCAACCTTCCGCTTCCACTTCCAACAGAGCCTGGACTCTATCTCATCTATGAACTTGCTGACAAGCATGACTATCACAACCAGCAGTTTACGATTTACAAGGGCACATTACTAGTTAAAATGATCACATAAGTTAGTGTCTGTCAGCACGGTACTGCTACTCTGCTCTTACAAAAAACAACCTAGAAAACTGTCTTCAACACATATCAATACAAACAGCACTTACAACAGCAGCCTGACCTTAGCCTAACAAATAAAACTAAATTGCATAGCGTACCGTTTAGGGTTTCTTCAAAGCGCTTTGATTGTCATACATTATTATGTCATAATAATGCTTTGAGCAAAATTCTAGAACGCAAGGTTTTGGACAAACTTTTACATCTTTAATAAAATGCTACAAGCTTTTCAGATTGAGTTGGCAAACGCATATGTACAGTACTTTCAAACTGTCACCATTTCAGTAGACAGCAGCCACGTTTGAAAAGTCAGCCTCTGATAAAATCTGTATGATGCACGATGACTTGGCCTTCTATGAAGAACGCCATGGATGCTAGTTGTGCTTTATCTCGTTCTCTCGCGCTACTGACATCGCACGTTCATTCAGACTTACAGTGCAACTTCACCGTTTAATCTACATTGGGAAATGGACAAAACTCTGTCGCCAAGCTACTCTTCAAGTCAAATAACCTATCTATGTGGAAGCGGAAGAATTTTCGCGCTTCCGCTTCCACAGAAAAAGGACCGCTTTCGCATCCCTGCTCCAAATGCTTGCTCTGTCTATACAAATGTTGCACAACCTTCTGTTATCGCCAGCCACATTACACTTATTTTTATGAATTACGGCCACCAGTGAGTTGAAGTTTTTTTATGAATTATGCTTAGGAATATAGTGTTACGCTTCGTGTGTTTCTTGCTTAATATTTGGGATTTGTCTGATTTTTTTTTGCATTTTTTTCTGCTTCCACAAACTGAGCCCTGCTTGCTTCCAAAAAACTGCTTGATTGGAATTCTGACACCAATCGCAGAAACGTGCAACTTATGTCATTGCGATCAGAGGATTAACTTCCTCAAAAGGTAATTAAGCATTATGATAGAAAATTGTCTTTATTAAAAACTTGACAATAATTTAGCAGCAAATCATTTTGAAAAAGTGCCATGATGTCACTAGAAAAACTCTGATGAAAGGCCATTTGAAGATCAGGCAAGGTTTGGAGGGAGGTTGCACCCCCTAGCTCCACCCATGACCAAGAACAAGGCTGAACACCCACCCATTCTTTGTTGTAAAAAGCAATTTCTTGCTTCATATGCTGTCAAGACAGCAAGTTAAAGCACAAATGTCAGAGTATTTAAAGCAGAAAACAAAAGAGAGATATCATGTGAGCAAGACGTATATCAACTGAACTGCTCTATATTCACCTGAAGCATTTGTAGAGAAAACAGGAAGTCCACCTCAGCTCCTTATATTATAGTGCAAATACTTTGATCTGCAAAACAGACAGATTGAGATTTATATAACTAAAGTTGATCCACTTAGAATAAGTTTGATTAACAAATAATTAGGCTAATGCATTTTTATAACCTGAAACCTGTTTGGCGAATGAACGCATTTTTCCACAGAGGTCATAATTTTAGTATCAATAGAGCAACCAACACTCCAATCTGTGCATTTTAAGGCAGGTTTATGATTGTGTCGTGGCTCTTGTTTTCCCTCCCATTTTTAAAATATTGGCAATTCAAGAAAACGCGCTTCATTTTCAGCAGTGTAATTCAGCAAGCAACATAGGCTACCATGCTCAACATCAAGCCGCACTAGTTTCAAAGGCCTTATTAATGCTGGAAAGCCAGAGGTAGAGGTCTCTCACTATTGAGGAGAAAGCCTGTGTTGAGCAGTGTTTGTTGACACTTTGCAGAGCACTTGCAGAGCTGAAAAGGTGAACAAGGGTAGAAACTAAAAGCAAATTTATGAAACATGCTTAACTGAGTGGAAAATTAGCCTTTAAATTTCTTTATAACTCTGGTTGCTTCAGGCATGCAAGACTACGAAAGTAAATCTCATGTTACCCTTCAAATAAGTTTGTTGGAGAATCAACAAACAGCTCTGTTGCCGAAGAATCGACAGATGTTGCAGGAAAAGCTGATGACATGCAAGAACCAACTGGTGATACCGGCTCCAAGGTAGACATGGCTCCAGTTTGAGTTAATAAAAAATCTGTCTTTTCATTGTCAGCCTTTCAAAATACACATAAACAACTGTTAATGGGGAAGAAAGTTTTAACAAACCAACATAAAGCTACACATACGTTAGTTTGGGAAGATTTTAAGGATGTGCTGTTTTCTGTTTGTCAATTTGCACAAGGAAGCAAAACTTGAAAACAAGAAAGAGTCGGTTAAGTGTAAATGTCAAAAACAGAAACACTAGTCATGCAGCAGATTTTTCTTTAAACAACAGTGTCAAGATTAGATTGAAAAATAGGCTTCTCAAATAAACATATATATATGTTTATCATATCTTCACTGAAGTTAACACGTGCCGAATTCTGACGAAAATGCCAAGGAGCTTGACAACCTGATAGATTCATCTGAGCCTATGGTAAGGATTTCTTTTGTCGAAATCCTGCACTGCAGAAGGGCTGTATTGTTACTGAGAATCTGAAAAAAAAACAGATATTTTAGAAATGTAGAAAATTGTGTGTCACAAAAGTTTGAGAGAGCAGTAATCTAACATCTTTAGGCTTTGAGACGTTTTACATTTTTGGTGAGGATGGAAACCAACTCAAAACAATGAAGATTGCGAAAAGGTATAGGCCTAAGTGGAAAAAAGCTGAAGTCAACCTTCCTTACATGACGTTTATTTACGCAGGGAAACATATCTGCTTCAAATGTGGTGACAAACAAAAATCCCATGCCAGGATTTCCAAAATGTTGACAAGTTCAGAGCTATCTCTGTTAAACGGCATCTGATTGCCTCGTTCAGTCATGTGACTCAGTTGCAAAAGCCGTCGACCTGTCATCAGTGTCAGGGTTCTGTCTCAGTATTAAAAGGTACTGTTGCTGCTCTGGTGGAAGGTGTAGCGTTGGTTTACCGCATCTATGTAAAGGAATGTAGCATGCAGTTGTGACTTGGGTTAGCCTATGAGTCCAACAGCACTTGCGGCTAAGTGGTGTGTCTATCTGTCTGAATAAATGTGTGGTACTGGTTCAGTATTTCCTGGTTGAGCCAAAAATTGCCAAGACTGATGCGATAGCTTAAAACATGTAAACCTAAGAAATATTTGATGTGAAATGTTGAATACCTCTTCTACGAAAAAGAAGTTGTTTGTAGCAACAAAATCAAATTTGGACATTTATAGTCATGAGGAAAATGGTATTTTTCGATACAAGTATTGAAGTAGTATGATTGCACTTCGCCATTGTTTTTACTTTTCTATAACACTGGCGTTTTGTGTCTACATAGATCTGTGAGACATAGGTGTGATGGACTGCATAGTCAATTACCTGCATGCAAATGTGCCCAAGTGGTATCTGCTGCTGGTAGCAACATAACATTTAGATTAAAAATAATAAAAATCCACTTCAAATCTGGATCAGACAAACACTGTTTTTGCAATCTTATTGTGTGCTTCTGAAATTAGTGCTATGCCTTTAGGTGCATTACTTACCAATGCACAAGATGAAAGACCTTATTTTGAAGGTAACTTTTTTGCTGCATTTTGATGATTCTGCATGAGTGGTGAATTTGTAATGTCATACATTTGCTTAAAACGTCAAATTAAACTGCCTATATGTAAAAAAGCTGTTATTGTTTCGTAGTTTTGCATTGTTTTTTGTGGTCATTAATTTTAAACCTTAATGTTTAGCATTTCTGCATTTTGTTTGGAAACTCAAACTATTATTTTTTCGTTTCCATTTTGACTGTTTTTGGGTGAAATAGATAAAAAATTTCTGTATTTTGAAACAACTTTTAACTTTGTGCAGCTTTTTCTCTTCTCCAAGAGGCATTTGGAAGCTCTGCATTTTATTCATCTTCTTACCCATTGGTTGTAATGCCATATGACAGAGCACTTCGTAATGCATTGCAAGCAGTGTGGCCTGGTTCTGTCCAGCTTTTGTGTGCTTTCCATGTTTTGCAGGTATCCTCTTTTGTGTTTTTAAGGTTTCGCTACCAATCTATCCCGTAAATATGTCTATGAAGTACAATTGTTATTTATATCAGTGGTTCACAGATTTTTGGATGGTAGGCCAAAAACTTGGGGCCCATTGATAGCACTTTTGCAAGCTAATGTAGTCTACAGCAGTCTATGCACCAAGCACATGTAAGGTTAATTGCCAGGGAGTATTATGCGATTCGATATGAAAGACAGTGGGCCTAAGCTCAAGTTAGGCAACTGTTTCCAGTATATGTTGTCTGCCAATATCACTAACAGCAAATTCTGACATACATTGCCAAACAGCATTGTCTTGTGCCACACCACTTCAAAGTTCAAACAAGGCCAACTTGACAGAGTTTGGCATTAAGAATGTCACCCTGGCAACCAGTGATGGGATTTGACCGCAATCTCTTTAATCCCGAGCACTGGTTGTTGGCTTACGTGAAGGGTTGTCAGTTTTAACAGCATGGTTTGCCTCTGCATACTGTGATAATGAGAGAACCTGCTGTTAGTGAGTTCTGGACTAAGAGAACCTGTTCTTAAAATTTTTAGATCTCACCACTACTGGCAACCCTGATGAGGGAGCTGCTGTTCGGTAACTTCCAAAGGAAAAAGCAGCTAATGACATAATAGTTAACTGTGTGTTTACATTTACTTGTCTGTGCTGTTTAGTAAAGTGTAACATTACAAACGAATAGCCCTTGGGCCAGAGTAAATCATTGTTATTTCACAAAATGCAAGCAAACTCGTAAACCACGGCTTTAGTTTAATCAAGAGTTCGTCACAAGCACGTTCTCACTTGTTGCTTTGCTTGGTACAGGCTACGTGGAGGCGGCTTTGTGCTGGCAACAATGGTGTTCACCAAGATCATTGTCAGATGCTAATGAAAGGATTTAAACAAGTATTGCACAGCGTAACTGAAGAAGAAGTGGATGCAAGTTTTGAAACCTTAGCAACATATTGCAGGGAATTCAAATCTCATAAATTTATAGGGTGATGTTTCTTGCTATGTCGTTCAAAGCTGAAGCTATATAGGCTACTGTTAACAATTTTGTATTTGATAGCTATGTTGATAAAATGATGGAAAGATGTAAAGAGTGATGCCTGATGGATCGTTAAGTCTTTGCTGACGAGAGGCCATAATACCAATAATTGCTGTGAGGCTACAATGAAAATAATTAAAAAAATTGTCTTCAACAGGTTTGTTACATGTGGTATTGTCATAACATATCATTTTTTGACATTTAATGCTTGTGATTATACTGTGTGAAAAGTTAATTGTCTGATTTTGTTGATATTTTTTACAGAATGTTCTACAGAACTTTTATGTTTCATTAACAATTTCTGGTTGTGACCAGGAGAAAAAACATAAGATAGTTATTGTCAACCTGAAAAAAATCTAGTAACTTCTTCAGGTGCAAAGCATGTAATCCATGCATGGTACTGCAGTTCATCACGGAAGTGCTGTCACCGTACTTTGAAAACAGAATTGAATACTGTTCTGGGGAAGAGAAAAAGCAGTGCTTCAAAAATTCCAAAAATCCCAGCCAATAGCATTGTGGAAGTTGAACCTACAACTTTTAAGGTTCCAAGCAAGAACTTACGATGTTGGTATTTCTACTGGAATGTTTTCGTGTAGAAACAGGTCCTGTGGTAAATTGTGCCAGCACCAAGAGAGTGTCATCTTGCACTGCCATCTCCCTGCTTGTCATGTGTTTCAAGGGAGTACTGATGAAAAATACCATTTGACTTGTATTGCAATTGGTTAAAAAATGCATCAAACTACAGTCATTTTGAGAAAATGGCATTGAAAACAATTGATGAACCTGCAACACATGAATTTTATGTAAACAACACATCTGCTGATGTTGCTAACACAAGCATAAGTAATGAATTTTATGAGTTGGAACTCCAAGAGCATGAAAAAGAAGTAGAGGATGATGCAAACAAAGAAATGATGGAAGTTTGCGAATTACTTAAAGAAAAAGGTACAGAAATGAAAAATAGTGAGGAGGTACTGAAAGCTTTTAGAACATTTAAACATATATTGTAAAATTTAAAAACAAACATTGCAAAATTAAAAAACAACTAGACAATTGTGCTCACTTCTCATAAACTGCCAGCCCACATTTGTTAAAAAACATGGTGGTAGAAAAATAAAAGTTCAGCCATCTTCTATTTTGCGTCATCAAGTAGGGGCATCAAGAGGTGCTTCTTCCTCTGGAAAAGAAAAACAGCATGTGTCACTCACCCTCCTGCAAAATGACCCAGAAACCTTGCTGCAAATACTGCAGCAAACCAGGCAAATGACAAATCCTATTAGTTGCATTTTCAGCAACTTCGGTCTATCGGCTCCCGTATCAATTTCGTGCTGCAACCTGATGCCGTGTACCAATTTTTTTGTGAAGAATTGCGG
>Ga0210059_1005025_pt1 | contig 21288 bp, 13 predicted proteins | sample Ectturendosymbi2_FD_188042 | JGI IMG/M metagenome (GOLD analysis project Ga0210059, IMG submission 188042) | Ecteinascidia turbinata endosymbiont from Florida, USA - Sample 2 (SPAdes) (version 2) | ecosystem: Host-associated > Tunicates > Ascidians > Unclassified | place: Key West, Florida...
ATTAAACAAAGCGCATAATATCTACAGTATAACAAAACAGTAGAATCTGTTCAAATGGCTCTGTGGCCCATTGAAAATGTCTTGGTGGCCTAGTACTGGGCCATGGCCCACAGTTTGGGAACCACTGTAATAAACCAAGCGTTGCTGGAAAGAGGAAAATGCTTTAGTAGATAATTAATTTCTTACATTATAATTGAGGCAGTTGTAGGATTATTGAACTCTCCCGTTGAAACGCAGACTACCTGAAAATATTTTTTTTTCAAAACTTGTTTCTTCATGACCATTTTTTGATTTACGTAAAATGCTGCTCTGTGTTTTACAAGTTTTTCAAAACGTGGTACGTAACTGCTAATGGCGTACAGATTTGCTCTTAACTACCGAAAATATGCCTTGAAGAGTGAAATAAGAAGCTGTACTGCTTAAGCAACACGGAGGAAATAGTACGAAATATGAAAAGCAGCGGTGAAACAGCTTTTGTTGCCTTCCTTTTAAGCTTTGTGACAGCGAACAGTGGAAACTGTTAGCCTGTGTTGCTTTGGGCAATCGATCCCTTTGCAATGTTGGAGTATTCACAAGAATAGCAAGGGGGAAATGTTCTGGCAGAGGCCAAAATGCTCGATTGTAAAAGTAAACACTACCGCACCAAGACCATTAAAATGAATGTTTTTCATTATCCACATAAAGTTAAAATTTTTATACGAATTTTCAGCGATGTTTCGCCCCCTTCATCTCTGGTTGTTGACGTTTCGAATGACTTCATTCAAATATCGTGGAAGAAAAACACTCAACTGGAACAACACTTTCTTGTGGCTGTGGAACGTGTTTCTGACGAGACTTTAGTTTACTCTAGAAACACGTCAGCAACAACTATCCAGGTACTTAGGCGATTTTTGCTCAATATTCTCGTAGTAAAAATATTTCGAACGGGAGTTATCTTTTTTCAGATAAATTCCACCGACATATCTGCAGGATGGCGCTACAGAGCATTAGTTCGTGTTGTTCAAGACGCTGTTCACGGATTGGCTGCAGAAGCGGACTTTGCCATACGTAAGAATGGATTGCTGTAATAAAATAGCAAAAACAATCAGCCATTATTATCCGTCACTTAGCAATGTTTAAGTGTAAAAACTCGGTGAGGATCAGACCCAAAGCCATGTCCGCGTTATGGCAGTTAACTACCCTGCGCAGAAGGTGGTCAGGTGAATTCAGAGCCAAGGAAATATTTTTGGCTTAAGTTGTTTTTATAGTTGTGCGGTTGCATAACGTTTCTAAACATTATTGGCCTTCGGATAATCTAGCTTGGTTTAGTACGGTGAAAATCGAGTTATGAAAGATACTTTTTGGTTCAGGAGAGATGTCTTTTGACCTCTTTTGTATCTGTACAAGCATTTCGCAGTAATGCCATTGCTACTATTTACCTTAAATTTGGTAATGTCAACGAAATATATTGCATTCGAATATGCCGCCTATATTTCACTGATGATGATTGATACAAACCAAAGCTTGAGATATATCAGGTTTTTTAAGGTGTTTTAGGTACCCGATTCGGGTTCCTAGAATTGAAAATCGGGTCCCTAGAATTAAAGAAAATCGGGTTCCTAGAATCAGAGAAGTCGGGTCCCCACAGGTTCATATCGGGTACCTAACATTTTCCTTAAAAAAAACATGGATATATTATATTCCTGGTTTGAAAATACGGCCTTGTAATATAAGACCTTTTAGAGCGGCCGTTTTCCAACCTACTCATCTCAAACTTCATATACGAGCGCCTCGAACTCTTGGCCTTTAGAAATTCAAAGCTGCAGGTGAACCGCATACTAACAAGTCTTGTATAATTGCATTGGAAAGCAGAAACCTCAGTGCCAACATTATTTCATTCAAATTGGAAGCAGCTTTGTTTCTAAACTTTTGCGAATAAACATTTGCAACACTGTCGGAGCAGAGCAAGAACCTTCGGGAAGAAGCACCACAGCTACTGAAGCTATCCGATGTTTTGCATCTATTTTGGAAACTAACTGACACCATTTCTTTTCCACGTGCTGTTGGTTTAGATTAAAAATGCTGTTGAACATCTGTATAAGATTAAGGACTAATTTGTAGCCTCGAGATCGAGAAGATTATTTGGAGAGCAAAAAAATATTAGAGTACTGCTGGTGATTGTCTACAGAGAAAAGAAAATATGAAATCTCCTTAAGATTTTTTTTCTAAATCTCGTAATTGTTTTTCTCGATTTTTCCCAATTATTGCCAAATTCCAGGATGCTGGCAGACAGTCTTTTGTTGTTGCACTTACTATCACATAAAGTGACCAAATGTTTGACAGGGACGTTGTGTCCCGGTTTGTTGCTTCGTTGTTCCAATAAAGCAGAATAGTTGCCAAGCTGCAGAAAGAAACCGCAATAGAGAGCGATGGAAACGGGGTTGTTGAAATATCTGCTTCTGTTTCGAGACGAAAATGGGGAAATTATTTATACATTAGTTGCTATAGTTGTGGACAAACCTTTTCACTTTTTCGCACTCTGTTCTTTCACTTTTATTAGGTTCTTTGTGTTGTTATTAGACAGTTTGCAAATGCCCTATGTACATGAAATTAAGAGCAGATGAAACAGCTTGTTACTGAGTTGTCAGCGAGCACCTTTATTTTCCAAGACCATCAACGGCATAGGTTTCACGTATTTGGAAAATTTCCGTGTGAATGCTGGACGCATACTACTTTGCGGAATCGTAATTGGCACGGTTAATAAAGTTTGTTCGTTTTAAATACTCGAACAATTTCGCATAATGCTCAATACAATTATTGCAGTATTAAGGTTGGGTCCTGTGAAATGCCCTCTGTTGCTTGGTTTTGGGATTAAACTCTGCCTCAAAACATTTTCTTTTAACCTATCATTCCAAGCAATGCATCGACACACGATGACAGTTGAAATACTGTTCGATTCGGATTTACCGAAAGCCCTGTTTGTGTTAATGGGTCTGTAGCAAATCATGAGTTATGGAAAAACCGCTTTTCATCACGCGCAACAAACTGGCCTAAAACAGATAGGCGGTGAAAAGTACTTGGGTTTTAAGTGAAGCTAATCGTTAGCTCCTGCATGTCTTTGCAAGGTCGTTTCGTTGGCCATCTTCACAGTTTAAAGATATTCCAAAATTACATTTTTCGTGTGACCACATCAACAGCTAATTATGGCAACGATGGTGTTCTCCATGAATATAATACAAAAACAAAGTAGAGTAAGAATCATTTTCCTGTATTTATTTCGCACGATGCTATGTTTAAGCCGCCCTCGAAATGCTTTTCTGCATTCATGTAAAAACTTGAAGATCAACGATGATCGACACAACAGTAATTCTTTCTTTAAAGCTTTGCAGAAGCCGATTCTGGATGTGAATGTTATTCGCCCAAACGTTGTGTTGATTACTTGGAACAGTGTGAACCTTGCTCAATCGCATCACGTGACACTGTATCTGGAAACCTTCAACAACAGAACTGAGATTGTAAGCTGCAACATGCGATATATTGATTGTCAACCATCGATCTCTTTCCGCAACCTCAACCAAGACCAGATGTATTCCGTGTATGTTAAAGCAATATCTGCTGATGAAGTCCACTCTCTTTCAGGAAAAGTTACGTTTAAACCAGGTGAACGCTTGAATGGCTGCAAGTTTGTAGAAACGCTTTGTTTGAAATAAGTCGATTTCTTTCAAGGCTTTTTTTATAAATGCAAATTGACAATATGGTCGTAACTCTTCGGCGTCCGGCAGCTTTCGGGGATTTTCGGAAAAAAAACGCCTAAACGCACTTGGCTTTGCGCGGGACTTTCTCCGGTCCGGTATGCTCTACAGACCCGGTAAAAGTCTCAAAACACGCCGCAAGTCTTGTAGTCTGCGCTCGAAAAAATTATTTTGCTTGGGGGGTGCGTTTTTTTTGTGAGCCGAGGCCGATCCGTTTGAGCCCTTGAACAGCTCTCTAGCGCAATCGGCGGAGGAGCTATGGCGTTGGTAAGGCAACCGAAAACTGCTGTTTTTTAGGCCGAAATCGAAGTACGAATATATCGTACGCCGGTTCTCAAAGGAAAAAAATCTGCCAATGGAACTTCGTAAAGCTGTACGATTTTCCACTGTCTAAAGCAGTTTCCAAGAGGATGATGATTTTATTTAAACTGGTAACTTTTGCACAATTACTTTGTTCTGAGGTTACCAGTGTTTTTCAAAATTATGACCTAAATTTCAACTTCTTGCATTGCAATGATCTGTCATTTTCAAAGATTCTTTGATGTTTCATTTGCCTGTCTCTTGAATGTCTCTCTCAGCACATCTCCACCTTTTTTCGTTGTAGTTGAAAATGGGTTTAAAACTTTGTGTGGGTTGCATTTGTGTACATTTGGATGAAAAAGCAAAATTTTCATCGCTGTTTCATGCACTGTTGCCAATAACATCAAATTTACAATTTCGTTTTTTTGAGGGGTTCCTTGGTAAACTGTTAAGTTCCTGTCGATGTCATCAAGAGGTGCTAGTGCTGGGAACCAAAAACTTCACCAGTTTCTATAAAATATTTCTAAATGACTTTATGAAATGCGTGTTGAGCATTCCGACGCAAAAGATTTGTATGAACCTGCTTCAGTGATCCAAAACATCTCACTAAATATAACTGATTGCTTTCTGGTTAGTAACGTACCAATGAAAATAAAGCTAACAGAGCACTTCATAGTGTTTAAAATTTTCACTAGCTGATGAGGATTTTTTGACTTATTTCGAAATTTTGTGGCATCTTCTTATTCAAATTTACACACTTTGAGAACGGAGACTAAGCTGAGAACAAATCAGGCCTTACGTTTTTAGCTTCAGTACACTGACCCTCCGAAGGACTCTTTGCCACCTTGCTTTATGTTGACAGGAAGCCAACTGTACTATTTATTTTTGTTATATGGGATTTGATGACGCATATCAGGTTGCCATGGCATTAGGTTATTTACATGTTTCGTCACCTTCCAACAATCACGATTTCTGTGAGGCTGGCTGACTTTTCTTTCACCGTGTAGGACTACTAAAGCAATATGACGATTCGTCCTTGAAACGAAACGGTATGCTGAACACTTGCTGCATGTATTTAGGTATAATTGTAAAAATAGATATTTCTGGCTTGTGCATTCGTCGTAGCCTTACTCGCATATATCCAACAACAAAAACAGAAGTTTCTCTATCATGTCATTGCTATTTGTCAGCAATTGATGCAATGTGAAGCGATCTTTCATTACACTTTGGCGCAATAATCTTTGTCTTGATGAAATTAGCTTAGAAAAACAGCTGTTTCAGAGTAGCGTGATGAACCATCAAAGCCAAATAACTAAATTGCGAGTTTCCAGTGCTTTGATTGCTGTTTCATTTAATTAAAATATTCTCACTGTCGGTGGTTCCAGTGAACGACATACAGCAAAAACACTTTGTTTTCTCGCACTCTTTCAAACTTTCATTCATTTTGGGCAGTCCATGTGGGAATCCAAACTTTCTACCCCGACCTGGGATCATCAGCCGCACAATCACAAAATGCTTTTCAGCGTTTTTCATCCTTTTTTCTTTCATTTCACTTTGCCAATGTACGATAACGGTTTCCTCGCTCCATGCTGTTCCCTCTCGTCCATGTTTAACACTTTTACCCTGACGTGTACCAGCCCTGTGTCCGAATTGCTGTGTCTGTGATCAGAATGTCCATCAACACTGGCCCCAACCGAACTCCTTGCGCTCATGAGGTGCAACCGACATTAAAGCATATGCATCGGTATTGAGTTGAAACGATGTAGCCATACGCCGTAGCGTGATTGTAGAAATAACCAGCGCTATTTTCTGCGTTTCACACATCCATCCACTTTTTTGTTCCGGAACAAATCTAGAAAACCAAATAAAGTGAATTAAATTGTTGCCGGAGCATGTGTCAGCTTCCACTTGTTTTCCCCATGAGCTTCATTTCACATCTTAATTATTGTTGTTTGGATATAGACAACTTCTTATCAAACCCATGTCAAAACGGTGCTGCCTGCTCTGAAGCTGTCGCGTCATTCACGTCTACGTTTTCTGCTGACTTTGAGAGAAAAACGTCTCGTCCCGACAAGGACAAACAGGTCCTTGATTGTAAGTGTATGAGAATGAATTTGAAATCATGTTTACAACATTACAAGATAGATGGATGCCATTCTACATTCCTTAGATTTCCTTATCCCTTGTGTAGCCATTGGCGTTGCGAATGTTTTGCCACTAACGCAGTGTTTTTACTTTTCCTAGAGAAAATTTCATCTATTTAGAGTACGTTTACTACATATTTTCGTTTCATAATCAGTAAGCCTTTAGAATCGTTTAGTTTTCACTCGCATTTCATTTCATTCCTCATAAACAACCGCAACTTCAAAGGTTGTTGGAACGGAGAACTTGTTTAAAAACATTGCTAAAGCTTTTTTGATTGCATTTAGGCTTAGGCAATTGTCAATGCCTCAATTTTGTTAATACTATTCCGATCATCGATAAACTTTGGAGCATAAAATTGGGATAGACTTAACAGTTTTTTGATTTTTTTTTTTTTCAAGCAACGCTTAATTCGAAGCATTATCTGCGCTTTCCTCAATTTTAACGGTTCAATTACCCGAAAACTGTTGAAGTCGATAACCAATTACAAAAAGTTTGAAACATGTTAATACATTGAGTTGAAAGCATACGTTGCCTCGAATTTCTAGTTAATTTTAAATATCAAATAAGTCAAAGTATTTCATATCATTTCATATTAGAAGTTTTGAATGAAGTTAATGTGGCAGTTCAACACGTTTTATGAGAAAACGTTTTTCTGCCAAAGGTAGTTTTGCTTCAATTTTGACACTTTTTTTATTTCAGTCTATCCAGTTGATTCATTGGTAGTAATATTGTCAACTGCTTTGGGTTTCGCCTTGTTGGTTATTGTGCTTTCAATTTTTGTTTTGGCTTACAATTGTCGCCCGTTTGGAAAAGGTGCTTCATCGTTACGAGAAGGTTAGTGTCTGATAAGTATGTATTTACGCACTAACTTGGTTGTGCTGTTTGTTCACGACCTAGTCCCAATATTTTAATGTTGTGCATTTTCCATAGTGGTTGAAACTATATATACTGTATGTCTTTTAGTCTATCTTTAGACTATATTTTAAAAAGTAACTACATGTTTTTATCTTGAAAGTATATTTTAAAAAGTAACTACATGTTTTTATCTTGAAAGTATATTTTAAAAAGTAACTACATGTTTTTATCTTGAAAGTATATTTTAAAAAGTAACTACATGTTTTTTTGAAAGCTAATTTGTGAGGATCGGACGAAAAAAACCATTTGAACCCTTTTAAGCTTTGCGGTGTTGAACGTTCTTGTTTTGAGACGAGAACGGTGAAGCTCACACATTACTGCAATACTGTATGTTTGCTTTACGAATTCGTGTATCAATCTCTTTTTTCCATCTAAAAAAAACACCCGAAGATACTTGAAGGTCTCCACCTGCTTCAGCACATTGCCGCTTACTTGCAACATGCTCTGAGTTGCGCTTCTGAAGAGAAATCACATCTCAGTCGTTTTAGTGCTACGTAACCCTCTAAATACCGCGCGGGTCCCTATATTGATCCGCGAAGTTATGATCGGTCATAACTCCTGAACAGATTGGGCTAGAGAGCCAGTGAAAACATCCCTGGATGAGGAAGACAACAAGGCATCCAATGTGCTAGACAAAAAAATATACCTTTACCTTTGACATTTTTGAGAAATATCCATATTTATGCATGTGCCATACTTAATTTTTGGCAATTTTCAGCGAAAATAAAAAAATTTGTTTTGCGCTTTTTTGTACTTGCCTGGCATGGGCTCTACATGAAGTAGGTACCCTGCAGTATACTCGATTCCTTAGCCAACAATTGATAAAGCACGTGAATGAAATGCCTTCCTGTGCCAAAACTTTCAAGTCAGTGGGTTGTTCATCACTCTCACGAAATAAAACACAAAATTACTAGAAACTGTTTGTTGATTTTCTGTATATTTGACGTGTTTTCTATGACACAATAAACTTTTATTGATACATTCAATAACAAGAAAGTATTATTTCAATAATATTGTTATAAAATGTCGAAGCTTCTTTGCCCAAATAAGATTTTGCTCAAATTTTTGACAAATCAAAACGTTTGGTGTGCGCTTGCACTCCCGGCACCCCCAGCCTCTACACCACTGGCCCATTCCGTCGTTGACGATGAGCTCGGGCGTTTCTTTATATTTTCTCCTTGATTTGTAACTGAGCATGAATATCCGTCATTCAGGGAGGCACGCCATCTGTCGCGGTAAGCGGCAAGTGTTTCCCGGGACTGGAGAGATGTGGAAAGTCAGCCATGTCTCGCCTGATGATGTCCTTGTTGCGCAGCTTGCTGGTTCCGCGAGGCGCGTTATAGAATTCGCCGTGAAAGATATACTTGGTGCATGCGACCACTCCCATACGACCAGTGTGGCCCAACTAGCACAGACGTCGCTGTCGCATGATGGTGATGAGGTCATATGGGCCGGTGGTATTAAGCATGGTGGAGATAGGGACATGGTCCCTCCGCGAGACAGCAAAGATGGAGCGGAGGCATCTGCAATGAAAAACGTTGACACGGTTGTCTTTGGGTGGCGGCATGTGCACCGCGTCGCACGCGGAATAGATCCTCACCTTTAGTTTGGTAGTGAGATGGTGATTGTGCCAAACCTGAGAACTAAGTCGCCTGAATAAAGATCGAAGCCTTTCCGATTCGTTTCTTGGTTTCGTCATACAGGCTGTTGGAAGTGTTGACAACAGATCCCAGATGAGAGAACTTGTCGACAACTTTAAGCAGAGAGTCGTTGATGAGAATACGCGGTGGATCGGGTGCTCCGAGTGACAAAAAAATAATTATACTGCAGATGAAAGTACATTGCTCGCTTTATTGATTAGGGTCTTACAGCCAGAAGGATTCAGCAATAATTGTAAAGTCACAGCAGTGACCAACACCAAGCAAATCAATCACAATTTATTGCGTAAGGAAAGTAGTTTCGTGTGTTACACATCTTCAGTCCTGCGCACAAGTCGACATATGAAAAAAAGAAAAACTCCGTACTGCTGCTAAGATCAAAACTCAAGATTACAAAAATTGAGCCCAATTAGAACCCCTTCACTAAACACAGCTACAAAACTATTTAACCAACCAGATCGTAACGGCCATTCGGCACACTGATTATAGGCTTCTATTTCCATATAATTGTACAGCAACAAATAGCATCACACGATCTTATTCATGTACGGCACGCCCAGATGTCTTTTGATTGACCATTTAGTGGTTAGTCTTGAAATAAGCAAACATTCATTTTCTTGTTTGCAGGTGAATCCAACCGGTAAGTTTCCATGACATTGTTTTGGTATACGAACAAAGCTACTGAACAAGTGTAGTGAATAACATTTTCCAACACCCTGTACTTCAAATTTATGGACATTCTCTTGTAGCAAGCAAGAAGATGCACTATTTGCTGCTTCGCTTACCGCATTCTTACCTATTGCTGGTGGTCAGTGTGATGTTTGATGTTTGGGCTTATTTTTTTCTTGCATTACTGTATAACGCAAAGTTTCACAGTAGGATAGTTTGTTTCCGCTACTTGGACTTGTATCTACAAACCCACATCGTGGCTGTGTCAATGTGCTTATGCATTTCTTTACTGTTTCGTTGGCTTGAGTTTTCTGAACTGCTTTTGCGATTGTTGTATTCCACATGAAGTGCAACTTTCTTTGTATCATGAAAAATAACAACTGATGTATCTCCACACACACTATCTAGCGAGATCAGTAATAACACGTTTTTGCTCCCACACCGTCTAATCAGGCATATTTTCATAAGAACTCGTGGCCATCAGCGACTGTCCGTTGAGGAGTCGTATACAACAAGTAGAAAGTAATTTACAACAGGGTGCTTACTATAGCACTTGTTCCAGCTACGGTAGGGTAGTTCCATATGCAACTCGGAATAAGACGAATTTGTTTCAGATGCAACTTTGAAGAATTGACGACTTGTCATCATTTTCCTCTTGTATCTGCCCACCATTTAAACACAATTCAAACTAAACGTTTCACAGAATGGTTAATTTCATATCCTTCCGTCAAATTCAAATGTTATATATAAGAATTCTTAACGAGTTTAAACCGCGAATGTGGTACATTTAATTTTAAAACATTTTCGAAGCCTATTGCTTTCATCTTAATTTTGTGTTTGTTATGTGTCATTTTAACAGATAATGTTTTGTGCGTTTCTACATTTCACCTGCCCCACCACTGTCCATTATTGTGAACGACCAATATCGGAATTTGTTTTCTTTTAAAAAAGCAGTCATTTGTTTTTAACTGTGCACGAGCAAGGCAAGTTCTTGTAAGTGTAAGTTACGAGTGTTTTATTGATTGCTGAATAAATACCAGCAAATCACTTTGCACATAAACTGTGATACAAAAAAAGCATTCTTGATACGTTTTTTTTACTGCAAATATCTCAACTGTTTACATTTGACAGTTTGACATCAACGGTTTTGCGTAGTTAGTCAACGTGTGACTCATTTTCATCTGTATTGAAACATTTTTGGCCAATCGGCATAAAACTATAGCCGTTTTGTAAAATACCTCTCGCAGACGTCAACTTGAATACTAGAAAAACTAGACAAAGTTTTGAGTGTATTCACCTATTTTTATCCGTACTTTCAAAAAATTTCGTTTCAAAGTTGCTTTCACGTGAGTTCAGCGATAGGCAGTGCCGTAGAAGCCCGACTCTGGCCTCCCCCCAAAATGCTTACAGGTGGCCCCCTAATGGTGATTTATAAAAAAAATTTTGACGTTATGCTACATCTCGTGGCCGAATGGCCTTCAACATAAAATATCCTAATTGCAGACACAATTTTGGCAGAACCAGGCCTGTAGCCAGGTTTTAAGATTTGTGTGGGTAAGATAAATTTTTATGGGGGACAGATTTTTGCTTTTGTTATATGTTAAAAACAAATTTTTGAGCACAACAAAGTTTAGGGGACAAACAGATTGGGAGGGTAACTGCCCCCGAACGTCCCGCCGTATCTGCGGGCCTGGGCCGAACCATCGCCAGAAAGTCTTCCATTTCATGTTTGTTCCGGGCACTAATATGGGGTGCTGTTTGTAAAAAAAACATATCTGACAGATTTAGCACAAAAACTGCTATCTCTGCGCATACTTAGCTATCTCTGCGCGTATTTAGCTATCTCTGGGCGCATTTAGCTATCTCTTTTAAGCTATCTCTATCTCTGTGCGCATTCAGCTATCTCCGCGCGCATTTAGCTATCTCTATCTCTGCGTGCATTCAGCTATCTCTGCACATAGATAGCTATCTCTGTGCGCATTTAGCTATCTCTGCGCAGAGATAGCTATCTTGGCATGCATTTAGCTATCTCTGCGCAGAAATATCTATCTCTGCGCGCATTTTGCTATCTCTATCTCTGCGCGCATTCAGCTATCTCTGCACATAGATAGCTATCTCTGCACGCATTTAGCTATGTCTGTGCAGAGATAGCTATCTCTGCGCGCATTTAGCTATCTCTGCGCAGAGATAGCTATCCCTGCACGCATTTAGCTATATCTGTGCAGAGATAACCACCTCTGCGCGCATTTAGCTATATCTGCGCATAGATAGCTATCTCTGCGCGCATTTAGCTATCTCTGCGCAGAGATAGCTAAATATGCGCAGAGATAACAGTTTTTGTGCTAAATCTCTCAGATATAATATTTTTACGAACGGTGCCCCATACACTAGATATTGTGAAAATTTATATTTAATTCACAACATGAATAGCATTTGCAGATTGTGCATATTAATTATAAATATTTTCCCGCAAACACCCACAGGCTCGTAGTTTCCAACTAAAATTTTTTGAACGAGCTTGATAAAAGGAATTGGTGTCGGCAATAGCTCAGTGGTAAAGAGTCCGCCTCTCAATTGGAAGGTTGGGTGTTCGATCCACGACCACTAAGAGAATTGCCGTAGCGCTCCTTGGGCAAGAGCATTCACCTCACCTGTCCCAGCAAGAAGCACAATTCAGGCTTCGGCCTGCCGCCAATTGCTGACATCAAAAATTGTAAAATCAAAACAAAACAAAAGGAATTGGACCGTCAATCATTGTCATTTAGTGACGGCGTTTATTCAGAGATGCCGTAATGAAATGCCATTGTCAAAAAAAGGAGGAAATCAGAATGAAGCCTATCGTTCGGTTATGTAAACATTGTTACCAAAGCAGAGAACATGAGGCCGGTCAAAGCATGTGCGCCGTGATGAAAGTTTTCTTTCATTCGGGGAAATTGATAAACTGCCATGAACTTAAGTGAAATATGCTTATAAAGCGTGCGCATTGGGCTTTTCACTGGCCGAAAATCGCATGCATAAACCTTGCTGATGTCTGGACTTGTTAATCTCCTGGTGCATGGCACATGTTTAGATTAATAACATTTTGTATCTCAAATCGCCTATAAATGTTAATAAATATAGACTAAGGCCTACGTGGACGTTACAGTTAATATCCATAATCCACTAACTGCACTACTCTGTTTTGGGACAATATAGCAACGATTGCTAAATAGGTTCTTCTAACTACACAATAACTCCATCTGGCTGGCTGAGCAGCAGGCTGCGCAAATGTGTAGCTTTGGTTGGTCGTAAGCACGGAAGGTGTCTTGCTGCTATGACGTACAAAATAAGAGAAGACCACCTGGGCTAGACATAGTACATTTTTTACAACAATCACTACACAAAACATGTTGATCAAGACAAAGTCGTGACCGCGAGACCCCCGAAACGCTTAGCGCAAATGCACAGTTCGCTCATGTCCGATCCTCCGCCTGCAGAGGCAGGTTGCGAAACTTGCTAGCGGATTGTTGTACTCTTGGTCTGTATTGCGTAACAATAACACGCCAATAAATCTTCAAATGTTCACTTCAAGTTGCGGTCGTAGGCGTTTTGCCGCATGAGAGTTTTTTCCACTCAGATCTACTTTTTAGACTACCTGGGTGTCTTGGTTTAATTATGAAAAATCGCGTTAAATCTGTGTTTTCTGAAGTGATAGATTCATCAGCAACTTCAATGTGTTCAATAAGACAACTTTATATTACATTGTTTAAATGCGCACATCAGGTGAGAAAGTACACATACCGGAAGCAGAACGTGTTCAATAGGTTTCACATTCTCATATAAGATGATTGTCAGGGTTATATACGGTGGTGTATTTAAGGGAAGGCAAGCGAAGCACTTGCCTCGTGCCCCCTTTTTTCAGGGGCCCCACTCAAGGTATTTCGCGCGTAAATATTCCTGATTTTTGGTGAAAAGTTTATTATCCTCTCATATAATTTTTTCCGATCCACATCATAACTCAGTATTCCGCCTTCAAAGGTGTCCCCGAGAGCAACTGCAATGTGTAAGTGGGCTACTCTGCTTTTAAATGGGCCCCCAATAACAACTGTAATGTGCAGGAACTCTGGTTTACAAAGGCTCACTACGCTTTCAAAAGCCCCCCCCCCCCTTGGCAACTGTATTGTGTAAAGTACCTCGCTTACAGAGGGGCCCAACAGCAACTGTAATGTATCAGTAGGCTACATTGCTTTCAAAGGGGCCCCCAACAGCGGTTGTAACGTTTAAATACATTATATTTTCAAAGGATCCCAAAGCATCTGTAATGTATAAGTACTTTTCTTTCAAAGGGCCCCCTAACTTCACTGATTTCTGGTGCTTCATATTCCATTTGGGGGTCGAAGCTTTCTTTAGGGTCTAAGTGGTGACGGGACTGAATTTTGGGTCTATGAGACAGCTGAATTTTGGGCCCCTATGACAGCGTGCCCCCCAATGGGGGTATGGAGTACGGCTCTGGCGGTAGGTTTGCCCAACCCCTTTAACTGATTTGAAAAGACTATCTCCAAAAACGTGTATTGCGGTGCCATTTTACCATTGCTCCGGGAAAAGTAGAGGAAGTTTCACTCAAAACAACAAAATACCTTACTAAAATTGCTTGTTTAACTGTTCTAACGCTTATTTGAAAAACATTTAATTTTCTTGTTATCCTGTGGTCTGCGGTACACGAAAAGCGGAAGTGCTGAATAGCCGTATAATGAAAATCACGGCCAGAGGAAACGATACAAACGACATATTGCAAACGTTTCGATAACTCCTGTTATCATCATCAGTGCATTGCAAATAGAACTGCAGTGATCATGCTGCAGGTTCTTATTGGTCATTCAAGAGAAAAGCGCTGTAAAAAATGAAAAACGCAAAGGGCTGTTTCGGTAGTGACGTAGTGGCGGGAAGCACACGTAATCACGACTCAGCTGGATACGCGCCGATAATGGTGGCACGTGACGTCATGAGTGAGGCATGAAGCTCTGTTACAAGTTAAAAATGCATAGAGGCATCGACGGGATATTTGCATTCAGCTCTGGTTTGTGTTCTTGAATCAATGAAGATTGAAGAATTTGCAGCCGTCGCCAATTGTTGTCACTGCCAATGACCTCAGGTTTGTGAAAGTCAACTCGATCTGGGTTGGCTTGCAAGTGTCTGCATACTGAAGAGCTTAGTGACGTTCGATGCTCTTTTATACGATTTATCAAATTGCGTTGCGTTTGCCCGATGCAGGAGGCACCGCATGAGCAAGTAAGCTTGTACACAACGTTAAACCGGTTTAGTAAAGCTTGCCGGTCCTTGATCGAGAACCAGCTTTGAAGCTTTCGAGTACTTTGAAAACAACGTAGTTTCACGTTCACTACAGCCTTGTGTCTTATAAAGCTGCTGAGTTCCTGTCATATGTTATTAGATACAGAACCAAGATACAGAATCGTGTGGACTGGTTCTGCAAACAGGTTGATGGTAATCGCTCGAATCGCTCTGAAAAACCTCAACGAATTGTCAAAACAGCTGTCGTTAGCCTAAAGTTGAAGGTTATTAGTTGCGTTCCCCATACAGCGCAAGGGTGCAGAAAGATCCGTTATCGGGATCATATATCTTGCTGTAACCTCGTGACCATCATAACTTCTCTCAGCAAAAGCCATTAACCTCCTCATTTGGTCTACATCAGTCTCTGCCCGTAGAATATGTCCGAGTTGGACATAAAGCAAGTAGAGAGATCCCAGCTACGTTGGTCCGGCCATGTGTCCAAAATGTCCTACGGAAGATCATGATGCGTGAGAATGTCCTGTCGACAGTCACGGGAAAGCGGCCCTGAGGTACCAAGAGCCAAGTGGCGTGGCTATATCCCCGACCTTGCTTGGTCCCGTCTTGTGGAGCAAACAGAACTACTGTGGCCTAGACTGCTGTTGACCGTGAGGTATTTCAACTCCTAGGGATGCTGAACCCGCGACCATCCTGGTAAGAAAAGCGGGAATGGAAATGAATCAATGATTCTATTAGCAATGGTTTACACTTGAACGATGCTCATCTTGTACTTGCTGGGTCAGTGTTTAAAACAGCCCTGTTTGGTGTTTTTTATTTATCTATTTATTTATTTAACGACAATCTTACTACAGGCGGTAGCCTGACTGGTGCAATCTTGTCGTGTCACGTCGAGCTATGATAATGTAACAACGCAAAAAGAATAGAAAAACAAATGGAAACGCAAAAACAAATACACTGCATTGCTAGCAACTCATACGGCACTACAGGAACGCATCAAAATCTATTACAAGACTTACCAAAATCTATTACAAGACTTGAGAAAACCATCCACGGCACAAAACAGCAACCGAGACATGTGATGGTTCGTTATCAGGCAAGCCAAATTAGAAAATACGCAGCAACTCAACGCTACTCAGACAATCAAAGAACTCAGGTGATATGTTGTTAGTTAGAATATTATAGACCCTATTGAAAAGGATCGCACGTGCGGCATCATGAAAATCACAGCAAAAGAAAAGGTGTTTGGTGTTAGGGCTTGGTTCAGCTGAACTTGAAAGCAATCACTTGCGCATTGAAGCAAATTCGCTTTTATTTTAAACATTTATAGACTATGTATTCTGCTAAAGTCAAACTGCGATTTCGATAAACGTAATTGAGTCCGTTGGTGCCAAGAGAATTGAATACCATACGACAAAAAGTAAAATAAGTTCAACATGGGGTTAAGAAGGTGTTGCCAGAAGAATATTTATATGAATTGTGGCCGCTTTATCGCATCTGCACATGAAAGCGACGTTTTTTCATCGCAAAGTTCTTTTTATTCTCCACGGTTGAAGCTATATGGCAAAGTTGTTGCAAAAAAGAATATTTTCGCTGCTATTGAAAGCAGTAACTCAACAGCGGCAAAGTGGGATGGAGCGCGCATCACTGATGCTGGTAGTTTGGGTTCGATGCTGGTAGGTTGTCTTTTCTGGAACTTCTTTTTCTGAACAATTCTGTTCCGATTTAAGACGGCAAATCGAAAGACTTTTTTTGGGAAATTTCCAAGTTTCTGCTTTGATTGAAAGCCAATATTTGCTCGTAAAACTTTCTTGCGAAAGCGTTTTGTGACATTTTGATGCTTTCAGTACAACATCTGCAGTAGGCTTTTTCCAGCCACTGTCGCAGTTGAGCAAGGAGTCGTCGTGGCCTTCATTGTGATTGCACGTTTCATATTTACACGTTTCTGATGTACCCCACCACAGGTTCAATCGAAGCCAAGTAGCGACTTTGCTCTAAACTAAAGACACCAACTCCCGACGTAGGTCCACAAAACTTGCGCGCATGTAGACTAAGACGTGGATCTTGTCCAATTCTTGAGCGACTGGTTGACGCATGCAGCTGATAATGTAAACGCTAGAACCTCTCAACGGGTAAAAATGTTTGGATTTTATGTTGTTAGAAGCTATGAAATGCGATTGCGGTAACAATTTTGTACGCTACTTGCACTAAGCCTGACCTATCTAGATTTTCAGAATTAACAATAAAATTCGCAAATATGATAAAGACAAATTTTTTTAATTGGGTAAAGTTATACATGCCCCCTAAACAAACCTGCGTATGTTTGACCAACTCATTCTATGAAAATGGTTGCGTATTTGCGAAAACGAAGCCACAATCGATAATTGTTACCACGGCTCTCCAAAAAGTTAAAAAAGAGGCGTGCTTGTCGCCGCAGCTTAACACAACGGTTGGTTAGTTGATCTAGCCCAGTGGTTCCCAACGTATGGATAAAACCCAAATGAGGGTGGAGAAGGGGCAAAAAATGGGTCGCGCAGAGGCGATCTAAACCGGAGTTGTAGATTTTCAACGTTACCACTGCTTGTCTGCCTGTAGCGTAGATGTTTGAGAAAAGAGCAGTTTGCTGACATTAAACACGAATTTAGCAACTTGCTGCCAAAATCATCCACACAATCAGTGTTTTTATCATACGTTGTTTGGGGTTTGGGTCACGAGGTGTTCACCAAACTTAGATTTGGGTCGTGCTCAAAAAAGTTTGGGAAGTAAGAGGTTGAAGTCTTTCTTTAAATCCATTGGTGTTTAAATAACAAAATCCAATCGACTAGGAAAAAATTTAATTTGGTTTCATTTTTGGTCACATGCACTTCATCGAGAAAACAGATTGCAAGTTATCTGTAAGTAAATGGCAGTGTCAATGGGCTCATCACTTTCGTTCTACTTTCATTTAATTTTTCGTTCTACTTTCACTTTCGTTCTACTTTCGTTCATCATTCTACTTTCGTTTAATTTTTTTCCTGACTCTTCGCTTGCAGCTGACTGAATGCTTTCAAATTTACTGTGGGATAGGGTGGCAAGTAACATCAGATAAAAGTTGTAACACTTTCAGACTATGTACAGGTCAGACTCTGATTGCCTGACAAAGCTTTTTTAAACTAGATGGCAAAGCAATAGGAGATCATTGATGAAACCGTTAAGGCTCCACTTATTTGTTACAGTAGGTTTACGTGCCATCTCAACTAAATATCTAGAATAAATGCATTTATTGCCAAACAGTGTCTATGGCTTAATTGCGTAATGAGAAAGACTTTGAAACTGAATTTCTTCTTAGCCAAGGCTTGAGCTTCAAGGCATACAAAATGTAGGCTATCACCGCCATATTCACGCATTTATTGGCAAAACTGTACATAAACAAAACTCTACGATGTTCATTTAAAGCTACGGCTGATGCTGCAGTCAAGTGAAAAATATACAGTATTTGTGCCATGCCAGAGTTATCAGAGAGGAATTTTTGCAATTGTATTGAAATGAAGTTTAGGCCTACATCACCATTAGGTACGAGGTAGGATACAGCAAGCTGGTGCGCCAGGAACAGCCGCGGAAAGCGTTATTCCGTGTGTTACTTTCGGTTAGTGATTACAAGCGCGTATACATGGGCGTCGGAAGGGCGTATTTTGAAACTTGATATTTTCCTATCAATTTGTTTGTAAAAAAACGTTGATTTCTTAGTTTCGAGTGGTTAAAATAAAATTTTGCCACATTTGGCTCCCTGCGAAAAGCTTTTTGGCTACCCCTGGAAAATCCACTATTGGAGCCTCCCTAGAAAAAAAACTTTCGACGCCCGTGCGCGTATATACAAGTTTGTATTTCATTATCATTAACTTCCACACGGAACTAAGCCGCAGGTAAAGGTCTGTCATGACTTGAATTCTCCAGCATTTAGACTATACACAAGGTTTGATTAATAATGGGCAATTGGCAAACTATACTGCTTTGATCAGATTTGACTAAAAGTTGAAGCAGAATAGTTTTTTTAAGCAGTTTCGTTGATTTGCACTGACGCATTTCTTTGGCTAACACATCAAAAGCTTGATTGACATGAAAATTGTTAGTGCTACTTTCGGAATTGGGGGGGGGGCAATTGCACCTCCTGGCTACGCGCCTGGTAGCAACAAATCATGCAAATTTTATGTAATGCAATACTTTGTTCGTCTGAAATATGGACACCACTACGTTTTTAATAATTTGTGAGGCATTGTACCAAGTTAAATTTGGCAATTTGCCTTTCTTTTGAATGCATGTAACCAGTCATTTCAAAGTTTTGTGCAGTGTACCGCAACAAATCTTGTGTAACTTTGTTCAACAGTATGGTGTACAAAATTAGCAACACCCTGAAAATATGTCACATGTGATGTCAGAACTTAAGTAAAACACAGTCTTCCACTGCAGCATACCAACGTCATCGCCGAACTTCTGGACTCAATCATTCGTTCAGCCCAGGGCGTGCACAACGAACACACCGCTCCAGGCGCATACGTGTGCATGCAACGGCGCATTGAACTCACCCCACCAGTCGCAGACGCACCGCACAAGCATCCCGTGTGCATATATAGCTTTAATCGTCACTTTTTCTGATCCCCTTGAGGCGATGATTTAGGCAAATTCTACTGTCATATGGTTTGCGTGAGATTAGGTTAACTCAAAATCAAACTTCGTTCAAAATACCGCACACGTATGCTGCTTCAATCTTTTACGCTCTTTTAAAACAGTAAGTAATTCAAAACAACATTAGACTGTCCCTCCTAAATCAATTATCTTACAAAATATTTTGAACATTTTTTTCCTTTTGGTCCATCATCACCACTAAGTAAAGAATCATCTTTAATTAGTGATTAAAGCCACTGTCTGTACACACAGAAGTTAGGAAATTGATTAACCACACACTCTAAGTGAGTCATTGAAGCGCTGTTGAGTGAAGACTGTCAATTTTAGCCGCCCTGCAAGAGACATTGTTCATGCCAAGGTTTGATAACAATTGTATTTGTTTAATTGCTAAAGAAATAGCCTAAAAAGCTTGTCGTGCTTACATATTCACCAGTCATTAGAACAAAAAAGCGAAAATGAAAAAGACTGCTAGAGTTTCGGTAGTGCATTGGGCACGTTGTTATCCTACAGTTAACCAGTGTTGCCTACCTTGCGGTCATAGGTGTAGGAGCAGACAAATGTTTGGGGGTGCGAAGGATTCTTGGCCGAATTTCCCCAAACTTGCCCGAAAAGTTTTTGTTCGACTTTTTCCTACAAATTTTCTTCCACAAGGATCATGAAGATCTTTTTGGTGTGACCTCCAAAAAAGGTCTTCATGTGTTTTTCTGCAAACGTTGGACACCACTTTTTCCCAGAAGTTCAGGGATTGTGACCGGAGTTTCAGGGATTTTGCCCAGATTTTTGAGAAATCAAAACTTTTGGGGGTGCGCTTGCACCTCCTTCACCCTCGTCTCCTACACCACTAGCGGTTTTCCCGAATTTGGGCTTGGTTTTTGTGGAGTTGCGGATTTTTTGAAGACTTGCGGGTTGCTTAATTTTGGGCTTGTTTCATATGAAAGTTGTTTGTTTTTTGGGCTTGTTTTTTGCAGATTTCTGTTTTGCGGAGTACTTTTTTCAAATTTTATGGCACTTTTGCTCTTTCAATCTATCTACTGTATAACGCAATTCGGGCGTGTTTTTGTGTGAAGTTGCTCATTTTGGGCTTGTTTTTTGGATTTGCCTCCCTGCTTTTGTTTTTAATTTACCCTGCTGGTTTTTGGTTTGTTCAATGTTCCTACCAAACGCATTTTGAGCTTGTTTTTAAGATATACTTGCTTGTTTTTGCTAAATAACCTGGCATCCCTGCAGTTACCTCAAACACTTGCAGAAGAGATCAATCGAGGCCGTTGCGGGAGCACAGATCTGTCTCCTTAACAAACTGAACGCTCTGGATGGGCGAATGCATAACAAGGCCACTGAATGGGTTCCACCACTTTTTTGCAGTCTGCAACAACCTCTTCAGATGCAGTCTTATTCCGGAGTGCTTTCTTTGAGTATATTCTAATATACAGAAAACGCGCAGTAAAATCGAATGCGTTAACATGTAGGCGCCAGCTAGACCAGCATGCAGAACAAAATCGCGTGAGAGAAAATGAAAACTAGGCGAAAGCAGCATGCGTCGTAAACGTTCACAGAGTCCCGGCGGAAAGGAACGACCGAACTTGAAAATGACGTCAGCCCTTTTTGCGGCTAACTTACTGCAATAAAATTTGTGGAAATTAAATTCAAACAAGAACGTGCTCTTGCGAATCCCGAAAATCGGTGTTCGCACTGTTACGAATGCTCAAAACTGTTAAAGGTTTGCATCAGCTGTTATAGGCACGAATCACCAACATACAAATATATATATATATATCTGTTAAATCAATAAAAAACAGAGTTTTGATGATAGTTGTGTTGCAACCTCTCCGGTGGTGTTGCGTTGATTGTGTGATTCACCACGAACGGGATGTGGGTGAAGAACAACACCATACATATATGTGGCGCGAACAAGCAACAATAGAGTG
>Ga0210059_1005026_pt1 | contig 21287 bp, 10 predicted proteins | sample Ectturendosymbi2_FD_188042 | JGI IMG/M metagenome (GOLD analysis project Ga0210059, IMG submission 188042) | Ecteinascidia turbinata endosymbiont from Florida, USA - Sample 2 (SPAdes) (version 2) | ecosystem: Host-associated > Tunicates > Ascidians > Unclassified | place: Key West, Florida...
TGGCATTTGATCATGGAAATATAAATTATAATTTTCAAAATTAAAAAAGTAAAACAGTAAAAGCATTGCAACTGAGGCGGGGCCCATAGACATGGCTGGGGCCCCCCCCGGCCGGGGGGTGCGGGGGGCGGTTCCCACGGCCCTGCTTCGTGGTGGATTCTCCGCTTCTAACATAATTTATACTAAGCGCTTTTTATGATTTTTATAAGACTCAAGTGGCGAAATCATGTACCTTGCAAGTCATTCAACTACACAACCGACCACATTTGTGCGTTACGCAATTTATTATTCAAAATTTTACTGGAGTTATAATCACAGTTTAAATTTGCTGTGGCAGCAGTAAAATTAGTACAACATCTGATTCTAACTGAAGTATATCATAAAGATAAGATACTTCTTTTGATATTCAATACCATCCACGAGAGGATGGTAACTTTTCTAGCAAGAGCATTTTCGTCACAGTTACAAAGCCATGTGTGACTGTGATTCAGTAAAAGGAAGATATGGTTCATATTCAAAAGAAGACGTCCAATGGCTCAGGTGGAAAGCTAACTTGATTATAAGCTGCTATCTGGATTCATCAATCCCACCTACTATACGAGTAAGTAACCATAATGTTACGCAGCGTACAAACTTTTTCATTGGACATAACTTTTTCTATACTTTGGTATCACTTACAGTTTGTTAACAGCGTTATTAAATTCATCATGCAACCACATCTTATTAAAAGGCTGTTTTGCTTCGCGAGATTTATATATCCTCTTTTCTAATACCGCTGCTTTGAAAGGTGAACGTCCCAATGGAGGTTGCCGAAATAACATGCGAGTCGCTCACCAATGGATTGATCGACCGCTCACTCTTTCACGAGGCGACCATCTACATTTTCCCAATGCTTCTGTCTTTTTGGAAAAAGTCAGTACAAAGTACTCGTTCCAGAATTACAGTATACTACTCTTGAAGATCGTGAAAATCTCAGTCCCGATCTCACATTTCTATATCATGTAAAGTTTGAAGGCTTTTAAGTAGCTTATCCTTGAATTAATTTTTCGCCATTTATTTGCGCAAAATACTTCAGAGGAATTTCCGGAAAGTTTTCTTATATATTCACGCCTTCGCTACTGGTTTTCTATGACTTATTTCCAGCAAGTGAACGTTGTGGTGCCGTCATGAGCAATTTTGGCAAAAGTCGTGATCACCGAAATCACGATCTTTAGAAACCACTTTTTACCTGCATATAACCTAGCCGATCAAAGGCAATTTGATCATTTTACATGTTTAATGTTCAAATATTTTCCCAAGACCTGAAACAGAGAAATTTTTTCACAAAATTTGCTTTTCAATTCGATTGGTTAACGTATAGAGAGTCATGGTTTTGAAGGAGTGCAATTGATAGCAACGATTATCACGCAATTAGTTAAAAACAATCAACCTCAAGCTTGTTACATATTGTGAGACAAACTGAAACATTTTAATTTATAAAATTAATTTGTTTTTTTATGCAAAAATGCATCTCTAGTTGCTTTAGATAATATTTCAATTCAGGAACATATCGAAAAGTTGGCATGTACTGACCCTGTTAACTTTGCCAATTTTTCGCTCTCTCAGTAAATAGCAATTGATCAGAAACTAGTTAAACCGGACCAATTTCGTCAGGATAGGCAACTTCGCAGCATTCCATAATGAAACCTTTGTGTTCCCTGGGGCAATTTATTTGAAAGATACTTTTCCAGAATTGAAAATGAAAAAACAAATAGCAAACTTGTCTGCACGAAGTCATTTTGAATTTGTTGGCTGGGTCTACTATATTTAGTTACAAGCATAGATTGGTTAACAAGTGGTTTGAATTTACTGACGATTTCATGATGAAATTTGCAAGTGATCACGAATTACCGAGTTTTAATTTGATAAAAATTAAGTTGATACAAAGCCTAAGTGAACAAAAATCAAGGCTAATCAAAGATTTGTTTGTGCTTTGTCTGTGTGCGATGGCTGATGATTACTTGAAGCTAAGCAGTTCTGCGATTCACGTTTGCTGCTGCGAGAAATTTAACAGGTTCTGCGAAGATTACTACCAGTATTCACCATTGCTGGTGAAAAAGTATCGAAGATTTTACAGCACCAGATTAAGGCCTGCAAATTCGAAAGCTACAAATAAAGAGAAACGACATGTGATGAAAAAGACAACTGCAGAAACGCAAGCACCTCCCGATCGCACATATTTATCATCGAAGGCTTCGAAAGCCTCCAGCTTCAAACCGCCCGATTATACGGACATGGATATGAAAACTATTAAAATTAAAAAAGGTTCCACAGTGATAACAGGTAAAGTGATAAATATGACTTTGGTGCAATCATGGGGGCTTATGCATAAATTAGACAATGTACAATCGTTGAAAAAAGTCTTGTCATCCACGCGCTTCTAAAATTTTTTGTTTCAAATATTAGAACAAAAAGTGGAAGGTAAACCCAAATGTTATTTGATCTGGCCAAGTATGTTCCTTACTCTAGTTTGTGAAACATATTTTTATAGATGCGAATTGCCGAAGGCCGTATTTAGTTACGTTTGTAGTCATTACCGGTGAAGAATAGCCCAAAAAAATATGAAAAGTTACACTTGCACATAAAACACTATTTTTTGGATTGTAGTGCATTGCACCTTGTCGCGCAACATAACAGCTCATCACAATAATTTTATTTTTGAGCAGATGACATGTGCTGCCATATGGTGTTCTCTTTGAGTAGAGGAGCGACAATTGTTGAACCGTCTCGGCGATCGAAGTTTGAAACCTCCAGATATGGGAGGTAAATGTACATCACATGATAGTGAAGTATTTACAACAGTGAGAACGGCAAGACTTCAAATATCTCTAAATTTTTGCCCTTTGATTATATATATACATTCATGGCATCCTTACTTTAATGTTCCACATAAAAAGACTCGGTGCCGTTTCAACGTTGTGCAAACCGGTTCTATAACTTTTGAGACCAACGCATTTGAGACTGCATTCATTTGAGACCAGTTTATTTGATACCAGAGTCGGCAGGGGTCATATTTTCAAACTAGGACTCCGCTCATGTTCTAAAATTTTTGAATCCTTATCTGATTCCGAAATTTTTTCAAATTACATATCCAATTCCTATAAAAATGATCTGTGCAATCAAAATTAAGCAATCTTTGTTGTTAAGCAATGACATTTATAAAGACCACGTAGACTCCTGCTACTGCCGAAAATAAAGAGTGGCACCGGATACTGTAAAGTTGTTTCCGGGTCCGATAAAAACGCGGAATCCATCCGGAGTCGAATCCACCACTCTGGTTTCGTGGCCACCTCTGTATGACACTGCATTCATTAGAGGAAGAAGGCATCCAGTTACAGATGGGAAATCGTCATTGATGACAATCTCAATGAGGCGGGTATGAGCACTGCGGCACTAGGCAGAAGCGCAGTACTCTGCTGTTGAGTGGACCAGGGTGAAGGTGGCTGTTTGCAATGTTGTTGCCCCAGCACCCTAGCCCGAGGCAGTAGGCCGTGACGCATCCTCACTAGTACGACGCGTGATTTCAGCGTTTTGCGAAGTGACTCGAGATGTCGGGGATACGTGAGCGACCTGTACAAACGTTACTCCGGGGTATTTGGATTCGGTGTAAAAGTGCAGAGTTTCTTCTTGGAGGTTGACTTTAAGCTCACGTTTCGCTTCCTTGTTGTTGAGATGGAAGACTTCCCAAACCGTTTCTTGGTGCTGAGGTTTAGCTTCCAGGTCTGGAGGTAGTCACTTATGGTTGCCATGTATTTGCTCAGCACCCTTTCCACTGCCTGCTAGTCTTCATCAGCATGCATGATTACTAGATCGTCAACGTATGCACACTTTTTGGAGACGGTGGTTGGCAGGACAGAGGTGTGGATGTTAACAAGCAGGGTTGCCAAGGCGGATGCCTGTGGGACGCCGTTCTTGAGGCGTAGTAACCTGCTCCGTTTGCCAATACCTGTGATAAGGGTGAAGCTGCGATTGCCAACCAGCTCCATTATCATGCACACCATGTGCCTGTCAGATAGCATTCGCAGTTGCTTGCAGGTGAGGCTGCGGTGCCATACAGTATCATAGGATGCTGTAAAATCGACACAGCACCGGCCTTCTTAGCCGGAAAGCTATACTCGATGTCTTATGTCAGCAGGGTGACCTGATCTACGGTCAATCTCCATTGTCGAAAGCCTGCCTGTTCCTGCGGGAGTAATGGATCGAATGATTGGTTCGACGCGAGCGTAGATGAGTAGCCTCGAGATGGCATGGGCCGCTGAAATGGCGGTTAACGACAGGTTTTCGTGGGCTGGTTAACCGCCCATACACTTTTATTCTTTCTTAGGTACCGCTATGGTCCGCTGACTTTTTTGAAGCGCTTACGAGGATGTTGAGAATTTTTTTTTCAAAAACGTAAGTTCAACAGCGTCGCCTACTGGTGTTTCTGTCAGACATTAAGAGTTTTTCTGAGCTTTGTGAGGCGTGGTGTGAGCGAACAACGCATAGGCCTAGTAACGTATGCTGTGTGTGTATTGTGTGCTGGTTGTGCTGTGGCCTGTACGCCCTCCGGTGGTGCGGGAGTGGTAGTATTCATTTGTAGTGCGCGCAGAGGTCTTACGAAGCTAGGTTATCTGAAATTGAATCATTGAAAGTGCAATGTAGATTAGTTCGCATTTACAGTATTGCATAATTGATTGGGAGGAGCATGCCAAACTGATGTCCAACCACTACATGTGCTACAAAACCGAATTTTGAAACAAATGACGTTTACCTATAGATCGCTTGAAACAGTATTTTTTAAATATTGAAAATTTTCAAATAAATTAGATTTATACCAACTCAGTTTGCCAAAATTCATCTTATGTACAAGTATAATGGCAAAATAATGCTTTTGCCTCATGAGACAAAGTAGACAGACACTGCCTTCTTTAGGGGTCTGGCTGGGTATAAGCCAAAATTTAAGAGTTGTTAAGCGTACGGGTTGGGCTACGGGTTGGTTGTGATGGGTATGGGGCTGTCCGGGTCATAAAAATGTGAGCCCTATGGGTCGGTCCGGGTCATAAAAGTGTGAGGTTCTAAAAATGTGAACCTGTGACATCTCTATAGATGAGCCTCTCAAGGACCTTGACACAGTAGGGATATAGGGCGATAATTATTTGGGTCCGAAAATGGTTTTTCGTCTTGAAGATCGCAACTAATAATGATCTGCTCCTGATCCTGGGAATTTTGAGTTGGCACATGCAGGAAGTGAAGAAGCCACACAACCAAGACTTGATCCGGCGTGGAGTATAATTTCTGAGAAAATAGAAATCCCGACAATTTTCCTGGTTCCATGTGGTTGAGAGCGTTAGTAAGCTTCTCTGGCGTAACAGGGCCAGGACCTTTCAGAGGTAGGGCACCTACCTGTTGACGAGCCAGGTGAACTTGCGGTTCTCGTCTTGTGACCCACGCAGTGATGCCCGGGGCAACTGCTTGATTGTATGCCTCCTGCAAATTCTGGTCTTTTATTGAAGAATATTGAGTATGGGCATTTGAGATGCGTTAAAAGTAGTGTTGACAAAAACAAGTTTCGAAAAATTAGATTAAAAATATTTCAGAGTATTTTTTGTTTTTAATGTGTCAGTCTTCAATAATTTGATTATTCTGTTCCCCTGGAGCATATGTTTATAAGCAAAATTCTTCTAGAGGCACGGCCGCATTAAGGTGAAATTGATGCCCTAGTGCATTAATAGTATGCTAAAAGTTTAACGATTACAACCACGCAAGCAACTACTGCATAAAATCAATTAATTTAAAATTGTCTGTTTCTATCTAGGCCTACTTTAGGAGTTAACGCTGTAGCATCAATAGCATCCGCCTCAATCTGACCCTGGTAATAGGTATGCATTGAGGAACTAGATATTGTATTTATGCATGCAAATCAGTATGGGATAGACCCACCAAAAAGATAGGACCTCTGAAACACGATAAGAAATAGATTTGCGCATGTTTTCTATTATAAATAGTATCTGAAATTGTGCAACCATGCAGTTTGATGCATTACTGCTCTTTAAGTTTTTCTAAATTATAAACAAATTGCTAAGGATATTATTTAGTAAAATCATATGCAGAAGTAACTCTCTGTATTCAACTAGAAAATGTGAACAATTCAGCTACACAATTACACTTATTCATTTCTCTTTCCCAAATGAACCCTTCTTTCGGAAAATGATTGCACGAACTCACTTTTTACATCGACTGAAACGAATTCTCTTTCAGTGTTGGTGACAGTCAAGATCATTTTTACAACAATTGAAAGTGAAAAACTGTCGCCGTTACACAATTCTCATTGCTACTAAAAATGAAACCAAGCAGTTAAGACACTATCGTCATGTGAAGCGCTTTTTTCTCATAAATCCAACTTTGAGCATGAAAATTTAAGAAGTCTCGGCTTTTGTTTACTGGCCGCTTTGTTTTGATTATGGCGGTTGTACTAAATTGATAATAAATTTATGAATGATCAAAACAATGCAATTAATATTTTCAAGAATGCGTCACTGCCATAATTGCACCCTTTACGATCCTTTTACGATCACCAAGGAGGCCTCAGTTTAAGAACCCAGGCTTTAGACAAATCGAGAGATAATTTGAAGACTGCAAGTTGCAGATTAGCAATAGGTTAAGAGGAATTGACCCACCTACAAAAGGGTGCGAGAGATAGGGTGTAAGGCCTTAAGACAACGATTGCAGTGCTTCATCTCGTTCTCGGGTCACTTAGCAAATATTTGCATGTCCCCTCAGGCAAGTTACAATCAGACCATGCAGGATGTATCAGCAACCTTAAGCATCTAGTCACAGCATTTTATCAAAATGTAATTTTCGTGTTTTCACTCTTTCAATGCCCCCTTGCCTTGATGCTCCCTTCTCCCCCTCCTCTGCACTCCCCTGGTGTAACGTTCTTAACGGGTTGTGAAGCGATGGAGTTTGTTGAAACGGGGTACAGACGGAAGGAGTCTCCAAACCTGCCAGTAAGTTTGTTGATGGTGCTCCATGACTTACGGGTGGAGTGCAAGAAATCAATGGAATAGACAACTTCTCCCCATTGATCCTGCCTTTTCTGGTCGAGCTGCGAAAATAGAGACACAGTGGCTTTATCACAGTTAGTCCCCATTGGGACTCGGAGGAAAAACAACAGATGGTTTCATCCGACATGGGACATAGTGCTTGCGGTGTATAACAGGCTCTCACATATCTCCTGGTATGTCTTCTCGATGTTTGTTGTATTCGGAGGTGGCAATCTCTCAACGGATTCTCATGTAAGAAGAAAAAAGTGCTTTCCAATCAACTTTGCAAACTTTCCAACGCTTCACCGGATCGCTGTAGGCAGGAATTTTGAGCCTCGATGGCGTTATAAGAGGGCCGGTGTTGTGACCGAGGGAACTTTTCTAGAACATGTCTGTGACGCAGTCGGTCGTCATGGCCGACACTCGCGAAGACCAGATATAGGTTCAAGCAGCAGCTCAAGGTTGTTAGCTTCTGCCCAGGAGTCTAGGCTCTCACCGTCAGGAGATGTTGTAGTATAATCCTAGCTTACGTGTGAAAGGTCTGCTTTGTATGCGTTGATCTCAATAAATTCTATCTGCATAATAACCTCTTTAGATGTTATTTATACTATTTCATTCCAACGGCCTACCTAAGAAACATCCAGGACAGCGTTCGTGCTGTATCATTATAGAAAGTGCTTAACTATTCTAACTCTCTGACTAGAGGGAACTTCACAATCGAGTACAACTGCTATCAAAAATTAATCTTACCTCTGGTTTCAATTGAATATGGTCTCAAACGAACGTATTCTCAAGTAAACAAGTTTCAAATTAATAAGTCTCAAACAACAGACCGTGCAGTCTCAAATGAAATGGTTTCAACTCTTTGTCTACCCTGCAAACCTGTTGGTCATTAGAGCTTCTTCACATAGTTGGATGTTCAAATGAACATTTTTGTTGTAACCTATTTTTTCACTCTGCATCAAAGCACGGGCGTTCTAACATTTGAAGAATTATATTTATATTCACTGCAAGATGATGACGCTTATTTTTATCTAAAAATCTTGCAACACTGACAAAGATCTCATCATTACAGTTTTATAAATATATTATAATGATCTGGTGTCAGTGTAACAAGCATATCTTGTAAATTATGAATCTCCCAATATAATTAAATTTACTGCCTTACCATAGTTTTGACATTGGTTTCCCATATTAACATAGTGAAGCAATCCATGTCAAACTTGATCCCGATCAAACATGGGTTGAAGAAGGTACGAAGTCAGCGAAGCATGACCTTCTGTCAACATCACCTCATCGTCAAGCTATTACGAAGCATTAACAAGAATCTGATAATCAAAGATTTTTTACAATTCCCCAACCAAGCATAAAGGACATAAATGAAGATTGCCATTATGTATCAAGATAATATTTTCAACTTCTTAGCTATGTGCAAGATGTAATCTTCACGTCTTCCTTAGAGTTGTCGTCGCTCTTTTTGTTGTGCGATTTTATGTGTCTCTCGCCAACAGTCTTTTAATCACAGGGATATTTACCTTGTCTTTCCAACGGTCGGCATTTTAAGAGAGGCAAATGATGGCCTCATGCTGTACGCTAACTATAAATAGCGCGAGCACGTAGCTACCCTGATTATGAAATTTTGCAATAAGAGACAGAAGACTTTTCAATGATGTCAATTATATTACAAACGTTCACGAACCAACAGAACAAAACGGTACAACCAGAAATAGTTGCAGTGATTCGAATAACTCAGTGAGAACTTACCAAGCAATGATAGTTCCTCCGAAATGTCTCATAACTGATTAGTTCAACCAGCTGCCTAACTTCCTCAAGACGAGGTGGAAGCTATTAGTCAAGATACCGTTTTACTAGTATTTTTAGCAACGATCTAAATTTTAAGAATTTTTATGAATGATCAAAACATCTTTATGTACGAAACATCTTTATGAATGAAGCTATCCTTGTGAATGATTAGGAATCGTGTCTTAAAAGGTTCTGCATTAACAGAAAGTAGCCTTTACGTTTGAAGAGCCTTGCCATTGCGTTTCACAGAGATTTGCCTTTGCGTTTAATAGAACTTTTTGCACAGTCAGATTTTTCCTAATCGTTTCAATGAGCCAGTCTTTCTTATTTTTTAATTTATTTTATTTAACTGCAAAAGACGACAGGCCAGAGCCTGGAATGCCACCTGCCGGCACCAGTAGCAATACAATGATACGATGGCAAATGTTAATACAATAAAGATGAAAAGGAAAATACATTAATAAAAAAACGCAAAAAATTGATAATAGAACGTTGATAAAAGAATGTTCGGCTCCCACCGCAAGAAGTACGAATCGTTACTTCTACGCCAAACCTGTCGAAAGGAAGTTACAAACGGCATCATATAATTGCAGAGAAGAAGGGCATTTTACTTTGAGGTGGCGAAATAAGAGAATATGATTCCATGTAGCTTGACTGAATCCGGTTAGTCGAGACAGTGTGAATACAGTACCTGTTCCTATCAAAAGAATATTTCGAATAGAATCTAACATATCCTGACGTGAAGCTCTGGTTAGGTCGCATTTAAGCAGAATGTGAGTCTCAGTCTTGGAAAGACCACACGAACACAAACAATAGTGTTCATAGTCGGGTTTCGATGGACTGTGACGTAAAAGAAGCACACATAACCAGGACGTAACTCGTGGATTCACGCCACAGAGATGCAGTACTTGATGCGAATTTCCACAGATCAAAGCAGTTGCTTTGGAACGAAACAAATTTGGTCCCAATGATTTGACAGACGTAGGCAGAGAATTACACGGTCTTGAAGCTTTCAAGAAAACTGAATTATGAAACAATACGGTTGGACACGACGGAAGTTGAACGTTCATACAATGACGCAGAGATTGATTCAATTATTTAGATCACGAAAGAGCTTAGGAGTTAGAGTGGCTAAAAATGTGGGACATAGTCTAAGAAGAAATTTGTGGAGAGCAAATGAAATGTGACAGTTTCGGCGAAGGTGCAGAGGTGACATGGAGAGTTCTTTCAGAATTTTCGCGTGCGAAGTGATTTGCATACAACCTAGGATAAGTTTAGCAGCCGTCGTTTGTACGTTTTCCAAGCGACAACTGTCTGCAGTAGAGATATTATCGTAAATAATATCACCGTAATCAAATGGAGGTAGAATGTAGGAACGGTAAAATATTAGGAGTGCGTACCTTGGCACGGATAATGTAAGTTTTTTTAAGAACGTTCAGTCATGCGATAGCCTTGTGATACAATGATACTACGTGCTTAAGCCAGGATAAGGAACGGTGGAAAATAAGACCAAGATGTTTGTGAAAGTCCACCTCGGATAACAGATGGTTAGATAACTGGAGAGGTGGATGATGAGAAACATTCGAAGATATGGTAAGGACTTTGGTTTTAGGTGCATTGAAACAAGCACATAGGTAAAGGAAGCGAACAGCAATGTGGGTCGTGAGGCAGAGAGCAATGCAAATAGAAACATAACATTTCATTACAAAAACAAGTAGTAAGGGCAGAAAACAATGTTTGCACATATAAATCGTGAAGAAATAACAATTTACTCACGGACCATAACAGGGTGAGTTCAGTGGATGAGTTATGTATAACCAGGCGCATAGTGTCACCAAATGATGTTGAAGAGAAAAGGGGATGGACAGATTACAGTAATATTAACAGCAAACATGAATCCAATAAGAGTTGGGTACATGAAAAACAACACATGTTTAGTAAATGAGAGAAGTATTTAGTTCTCAAAAAAGGTATAGTTTCACAAAATGCCATGCCTTATTCCACAAATACAACTAGTGCCATGTCCTTGACATCGTACGTCGGCTTTTCATGATTGTGGGCCTATAAGAATTAAACTGAAGTCAATGTCCGTGAGGTCCTGGAGGTGGACATCGCTTCGTTTGCTTCGAAATCCTCGTATTGCAGTGAGAGTGCTCCTCAACAGGGGAAAGCTGAGCTTTGTCCTTATAAATGTCATCATAGATGCGTATGGCTCCCTCAGTTTTTAAGTTATTTTTTCTGTCAGTCTTTTGTTGACTCTGGTGCCATCCCTCCACTTGTAAAGACAAGGGTATTGAATGAAGACTTCTCAATGTCAATCACTCGTTGGTTGTACTTATCCTTCTCTTTTTCATGTTGTTGGTAGATCTTTGCTAGGGACTTCCCAGAATAAGACTGTGAGGTCGGATGTTTGATCTTTATTTCAAAGAAAGTTTTCTCACAGCTATTCCTCGTCCTCTCGCAGAGATTTCCAACCTTGCATTGTCAGCAGTGTTGACTTTTAAAGTCGTTTCGTTGATTAGCAGAAGTGTGGATTCGGTCTGAACATCTCTATAGACTTCTGTCTATGGAAAGAGATCCTTTCTCAGCAAAGAATCAAACACTTTAAGATCTTACAGAGTATATATTTCGCCTACGATGTAGGCATCATCAGCTCTTATTCAAATAGAATCTCATATGTAATCACATATGCAAAGTGGTAATCACTTATGTCTCATATGTAATCACATATGCTAACAGTCAATCATATGCATTTAACAATCAGACTTTTCAATCTCCGTAGCAGCAGCTGAGTCACCGTTGAAACACCGCTTGAAACATGTCTTCTGGCAAATCAAAACAACAAAATATGCATTTTGAAGAGCTGCTAGCAGAATAAAGTGAAATGGTAATAAAACAAAAGAAGTTCTCAAGGAATTACAAGAGATAAAAATATTTCAGCAATTTTTTGTCCGACCAATATGGACATGAAAAAGGGGTTGCAGGAATCTGAAGGACACGTTGGTGAGCTTCAAAAGTAGAATGCAGATCTATCAGAGCAGGTTCAACAGCTTCAGCATCAAACTGATCAACTAACTCATCAAATTAACTTGTTGGAGCAATACAGCCGCAGAGATTGTCTTGAATTTCAAGGTATAGCATACAAAGATGGTGAATCCACAGACAACCTTGTCATTCAGTATGCTAAACAGACTGGAATTACAATCTCTGAAAAAGACATAAGCATTTCTCATCGATTGGCACCTGTTGATCCAAGTTCTAACAATAAGGTGCCCAACATCATTGCAAAATTCACAAGCCGCAAAATCAGGGATGCCATCTACAAAAATCGGTCTATTCTTCATCGACAGAAAAAAGTGTACATCAATGAAAGTCTGTCAAAGCAGAACAAGCGCTTGTTCAGCATTTGTCTTGAATACAAAAAAGCTAACAGATACAAGTATATATGGACAAAAAATGGAAAAACCCTCTTGAAACAAGGTGATGAATCTGATGTGATTGTTATAAGTAAAGAAAGAGATTTGCTGCAGTACAATATTACTGACAGTGTTGAATAGTTTTTTGGTAAAGTTTGCTTTTTTTAGTTCTTCTTATGTTGTGTATTTAAAAATGAAAAACAGATCTTTGATATGTTGTCATGCTGATGTGAGTACTAATTACTTTACTAGTGTGTACAATAGTTCTCAAAATCCCTTATTTTTTCTTCATGCTAATGTCAGAAGTTTAAACAAAAACATGGATAAATTGGAAGATCTTTTACACTTATTGCCCACCTCTCCACACATTATAGCAGTCACTGAAACTAAACTAAAATCTAATAATTCTGTGTCATCAAATATACCTGGTTATAGGTTCATTTATAAAAATTCCCATACTAACAGTGGAGGAGTTGGCATGTATGTGAAACAAGGAATCCTCTTTACTGTTAGAAATGATATAAACCTAAATAACTCATTAGTTGAAGACATCTGGATTGATGCTAAACTAAATGGAAGCAATTCATCAACTATAGTCAGTGTAATATATTTTCATCCACACTCGTCTCATCAAACATTTCAGGATGAATTGGAATCACAATTAGAAGGCTTAAATCTGTCAAACAAAAAAGTCTTTATGATGGGAGATTTTAATATCAACTTGCTTCAAAAATCACAACCTGTTGTAAATTACTTGAAATCCTTAACATCTTTGGGTTTCATATCCCTTATTGATTGCCCAACGCGTTTTATGATGAATCAAACACCATCTTTACTTGACCATATTTATACAAACCAGCATGATAAAAACATTCACTCTGGCACAATTGCTTTCCCTATTAGTGATCATCATCCCACTTATGCTTTAATTGAAAATGGTTTCAAAAAGTGTCAAAGACCTCCCATATACAAAAGGTATAGCCACAATTTTCAACTAGATGATTACATTACAGACCTATCAGTTGCTATGCAGGAACTGGTATATAACCAAGATCCAAATACTCATTTCAATGCTTTTTTGAATAAGTTTCTTACTTGCATCAACAAACATTTACCAATGAAAAAAAACTCTAGAAAGCAAAACCACCAATCCAAACCTTGGTTAACAAAACATCTGCTTTTGCAAATACAAAAGAAGCACAGGCTTTATAGGAAATTTCATAAAAACCCTCAAAACTTAGATATCAAACACAAACTCAAGTCACTCTGTAATGCCATTACACATGAAAAAGAGAAGTTAAAAAAGCAATATTTTGCACAACAATTCAATATCCACCAATCTAACCCTGCCCAAACTTGGAATTTGGTGAACAAACTAATGGGCAAGTCACATACAAAATATATACCAAATTTAATTACATGCCCACTTACACAAAAACAAACATCTGACCTACAACAAATCAGCAACATATTCAATCAATACTTCGCATCAGTTGGCTCAAATTTGGCTAAAAATATACAACAGATCGATTACAATAACTATACAAACAAGTACATTAGTGAATCTATGTTTATACAGCCAGTTTGTGCAGAGGAAATCTTGTTTCACATTGATATGCTAGACAATAAAAAATCTAATGACACCTATGATATCCCTGTCCATGTTATCAAACTAAGTAAAAATATCATAGCCCCTGTTTTAACAACCATTTTCAATAATTGTATTGCTGAAGGAATATACCCAGATGCTCTAAAAGTAGCTAAAGTTATCCCTATACATAAAAGTGGTGACACTTCAAATCCATCTAATTATAGACCCATTTCCATACTTCCACATTTCTCAAAAATTTTTGAAAAAATTTTGTTGAAGGACTTGCAATCATTTCTGGATAAAAATAGCATCTTGTGCCCAAATCAATTTGGTTTCAGAAAAGGTTTTTCCACTGTTCATGCTCTGATGTCTCTAAATGACATAATAACCTCAAAAAGAGAAGAAAATCTTTATACATGTGCCATTTTTTTAGATCTGAAGAAAGCATTTGATACATTGGATCACAGTATCCTTATGAAAAAACTACATCATTTTGGAATTAGGGGTAATGCACAAAATCTTTTCGCAAGCTATTTATCAAATCGTAAACAGTTTGTGACAACTTATACATGTAAATCCGATAAAGAATATATAACTTGTGGGATACCTCAGGGGAGTGTTTTAGGGCCTACTCTTTTCCTAATTTATATAAATGACCTTCCAGATTGTCATGCAATGCAAACACTCTTATTTGCTGATGATACAGCCCTACTTATGTCAGGTCCAAATATACTTGATTTACAAAACACTATTAATGATGAACTTAAAAATGTTCAAAAATGGTTTATGCAGAACAAATTAACACTTAACTTAAATAAAACTAACTATTTGTTATTCCATCCAGCCAAAGAAAAACAAAGTCATCATTTTTTGCTAAATTTTGATGGTAACATGTTAATGCAGACAAATGAATCAAAGTATTTGGGAGTTTTTATTGATGCAAAATTGAACTGGAAAGCCCATATTTTACATCTAACATCATCAGTTGCACAAAGTGTTGGAGTCCTATATAAAATGAGACATTTGCTTTCAAAAAATCGTCTGAAAATACTATATAAAGTTCTCATTAAATCAAAACTATCATATGCAATAACTCTCTGGGCCTCAGCCTATAAAAGTGACTTACATAAACTCAATGTCTTAAATTACCGCGCAGTTCGTTGTATAACATATGCAAACAGATATACAAATTTAAACACCTTATATAAAAAACACAAAATATTAAAACTAAATGAACTACAACATTATGAACTTGGAAAGCATATGTTTAAGTTGCACAACAATTAAACTCCTCTTTTACTAATTGGAAATTACCAACTTGTTTGTGATACGCATAATTATAACACAAGGCACTCAGCAAAAGATAATTACGTAATCCCTTTAAGACACCGAAAACAAGATCAAAATAGTTTAATGTACTTAGGGCCTAAAGTTTGGAACTCCATACCAATAACTATTAAAATCAAAACATTTATCCAATATTAAAAGCTTTACTAGGATTACCTATTGGAAAATTATACTTAGTTTTATTCTCACACATGCAATGACAATGGCTTACGAAACTGGTTGAAAACAAAACATTGTGTATATGTGCTGGATAGGTTTTGAAGTAGGCAATTGACTATCAATAATTGTTGTCTGATTGCTTTGATATTTACATTTTTGTTTTTATTTATGTCTGAATGATAACGTCCAGTAAGCTTGTTGGACATGTGTCTCATTTTTCAGTTGTTTATTTGTTTGTTTGATCGTTGACTTTGGGTTACTGAAATGGGTTGGCCAGGCGTAGGTACTGTGTCATCTCATGTTGTCAAGGCCGTGCAAGGCTTGCCTGTGTGGAAGCAGTGTTTCCAAACACAATTTGGAAAGGATTTTTTGGCAGAGGAAGTGTTTCCAAAATGTGTTTATGTGAGGATTGTTGACAGCCGAAGAATTGTCTTTACTATGTATGTTTTTTGTTGTTTTTTTGGCTATGGTGTTTCATTTGTATTTTGTTGTTTTGCGTGAACTTGTGGGGGCAGTGACTTAAATGACAGCTACGGCCGTCGCTTCCTGTCCCTGTATTTCTGATAAAGTATTTTGTGCTTGGTCGGGATGCAGAAATAAACTGAACATATGTATATCATATATTGTTACATAGGTGATTACATATGCCTCATATGTAATCACATATGTAAAGATCACACCCTCATATGTAAAGTGGGTGGCTACATTGTCTGCTGGTGCAGAGATCTCTACAGACTTCTCTCATTATCTGTGCCTCAGAGTCTCTCACTGAAATGTGCCTCATTGAAGTGGAGCCACCCACTTTACATATGAGGGTGTGATCCACAGAGTTTGTCTTTCCACAAGCACATTAGGTGGGTATGCCTTTCACATTCCATCCATATCTCACGCAGACGGCATCTGTGAATTCTTGTTTGTTTAGTGCATATCCAATTTCTTTGATTGGCAAGGCTGACAGCCAAGAAGATGCCCCTTTTTCCATTGCTTCTTTTATGAATTGCTATGACTCAGAAGTCAGTTCCGCTAATAGTTCATCATGGCTATTTCGGCATTTTGCGTTCTTGTCTTGTCGTATTCTGTTTTTCGTGTGTCTGGATGCATTGAAACTGATACTCCATAGGCCGGCCCAGGATTGTAAAGTATTCAAATCACTTGACAAAATATTATGAAGATTGTAAGGGAATTTTGAGCAGTAAGATACAACGGTGTCGTCAGCAAAGAAGGAAATAGATTTTATATTTTTTGGTATTACGTTTACATACACTGGAAATAGCAAGGGACCAAGCACCGAACCACAATTCGTACGCAATGTATCATACTTGGCATTTGAAATTCGTACAAACGGGGATCTGCCTAGTAAGTAAGATTCCATTAAATTAAAAAAGATCCGCTTACCTATAATTGTCGCAGCTTAAAAAGGAGGCCGGAATCAACAACTTTGTCAAATGCTTTGGAAATGTCTAGGACAGTGGTTCTCAAACGGGAGCCACTTGGCTCCCTAAGGGAGGAATTTTTAATTCCTGGGAGGAAATTTGTTCCAGGGAGGAATTGCGGAGGAAAAGCTGTGGATGAAAAAAACGTGTTTTTATTATTACAGTAGTTTATTCAACACATAAAAGATTGCACAACCAGGTTGGTTCAGATGGGATTGCCTACAGCAGGCAAGCAAAAGCTGCTTCATCATAATCGCTTGAGCCAGTTCTTTCAGTCCACTGCCTGAACGCACTAGATTTAGGGGTAGGTGTTGAGCAGACAATAGAGTATCTCATCATCCAGAACCGTCAGGCCGTGCTCCATGGGGAAGTCGATAGAAGACAACGATGGTCAACGGTTTGATATTCTGTGCCACACTCACAAGCCGCAGAGGAGGTAATACCCCATTTGTGCAAAGAGGAGAGCAAATGTCTGACACCGGTGCGGAGGCGATTGAGCTGGACACACGCTGTTCTTCGCTTGGCCATTCCAGGAGGATGGGGCGGGGATGAAAGTACGGAGTCTCGTAGTGCTCTTCAACTTTCCGCATTTCATCGGTGATCCGCCCAGAGCAGAACTTCTGCTATTGTCGTCAAATAAACTGATGAGTTGTTGTGCGGCGGACAAATGTGTGCCTCGATTTGAGGCGCCGTGCATTTGCACTCCATAGACAAGTCAGCGTTGAGTGGAGCAGATGTTCAAACTCTATGGCACGTGAGACAGTGCCTGCTTTGTGCCTGATTTGCAACCTAGCTCAGCAGGTTGGATGCCTGCAAGGATAGGAAGATTGTCTGCTGGTGCAGGACGCAGGCACCCAGTTACAATGCGCAAGGCGTTGTTTATGGCAGGGTCAACGAGGCAGGTGTGAGCAGTGCGGCACCAGACAGGAGAGTAGTGCAGTACTTTGTTGTTGGATGGACCAGGGCTAAGGTGGCTTTGCGCAACGTTCTTGCTCCAGTCCAGCACCCCAGCCAGAGGCAGCAAATCGCCTCAAGAGTTCAAAGCGTGATGTAAACTTTTTGCGAAGCGACTCGAGGGGTTGGTGGTATGCGAGTACCCTGTCTAATGTTACTCCGAGGTGGGCTCAGAGCAAAAGGGAATGGTTTCGTTGTTGTGGTTGACTTTCAGCTCACGTTTAGTTTCCTTGTTGTTGAGGTGAAAGACTACTAATGCTGCTTTTGCAGTGCTGAGCTTTAACTTCCAGGTCTGAAGGTGTTCACCATGGTTGCCATATCCTTGCTTAGAATCCCTTCCGCTGTTTGTCAGTTTCCATCAGCATGCATGATTGGTAGGTCGTTGGCGTATGAATACTTTCCGGAGACGGCGGTTGGCAAGTCAGAGGTTCTTCTTCTCTTCTTTTGAGCGAGTTGTTACAATCCAATGCTTGGCCGCACTAGATCTCGGGGCAGGTGTTGAACACTCATTTTATTGTCTCATCGTCCAGAACTGTCAGGCCGTGCAGTCCGTGTGGAGGTCGATGGATTGGACATTGAAGGACAACATGGTCCACGGTTTGCTCTTCTGCTCAACACTCACAGGCCGCAGTGGAGGGCATACCCTATTTGTGCAAGCAGGAGCGGAAATGTCCGACACCGGTGCGGAGGCGGTTAAGCCGGACCCAGGCTCTTCTTGGGAGGGTCATTCCAGGAGAGTGGTTGCCGGTGTCGGGGATGATAGTGCAGAGTCTTGTAGGGTTGTACTTGTCCAAACACTTCGCATTCCATCGGTGATCCGCCCAGTGCACCACACGTATGTTATTATTGTCAGTTGGAATGATTAGTTGTTGTGCGGCGAAGACAAATTGGTGTCTCAATTTGAGACGCCGTGCATTTGCACTCGGTGAACATGAGCACTGAGTGGAGCTCCATGGCACGGCGTGCTAGAGACAGTGTGGCTCCTTTGCGACGAAGCTCAGCAGGTTGGAATGCCTGTGAGGATGTAAGAGGTGTAGATGATGAAGAGTTTAAAAAACAGTCAACATTGGCTGTAAATGACATGAAGCTTCTCTTCCCCAGGCAATATCCCATACTGTACTCGTGAGTTTATTAAGCTGTGATACAACATACGTAATGCTTGGTTATTCACATAATGTTTAACTTTATGCATTACACCGACATATTTGGATATGGTACAGCACAACTGTTTACAATGCTCTTTCCAAGTCAGTTTCCATCTACAGTTACACCAAGGTGCTTGTAAGTCAAAGTTCTTTCAATACGATTACTGTTTGCATTTATTACAAAGGATTCAGTGCTTACATGTTTGTTTGCGATCAACATATATTTTGTTTTGGATTTATTTACTGAGAGTTTGTTTGTGGTTAGCCAATCCATTACTTTTGTCATTTCACAATTAAGCGAGTTTTGCAATTTTCCCAGATTGTTGTCGCTTTGAACTAAAACTGTATCATCAGCAAAAAGTATACTTTTCATAAAATTTGACTTTGGTTAGTCGTTTATAAATATTAAAAAAACAATGGGCCTAGAATTGAACCCTGGAGGACCCCAGAAATAATTGAATTTACAGATGATTTAATATTTCTATGAATTAGTTAAAACTGCAAACTTTTCAGTTATTCCCAGGGACCCCGGAGAGTGGAGGCATGATGGGAGCGGATGTGGCTTTTCATAACAGCTTCATAGGAAATTCCATGGTTTATCAAGATCGATTTGAAACAAATTCATTGCATCTATTCACGCCCCCAATTATTCAGAATGTTTTTCTACATTTTCTGTTATTGTATACGTATTTGAGGTCAACATCTTTGCTGAACAGAAACAAGCATATTCATTGCTAAAGAACTTTTTGTTTTTATATAAGTTTGCATCTTCCTCAACTATTTTACTGCCCCCTTGCCCTACCGCTCCCCCGCCTGCAACCTATGTTTTATTTAATTCCACCTATGAACTTAGTGTCTCTACAGACATGGTTGTTGAAATTCAGGTCACAAAATTTCTTACAAAACTTCTTGGGGAGAGCAGGGCTGTGGAGTCGGAGTCGGGTCGGAAGGATTTTGAACCTGAGGAGTCGGAATCGGAGTCGTAGAAAATTTTAACGACTCCGACCCCGCACTGACCTTTCACTTGCCGATTGTGACTGTTTGTGCCACAACGTTCGTAAGCAAGTATATACTTTCCACGATGGGTTGTAAGCAAGGAATTGATCAGCAAATTTTTGATAGGAAATCGATTTCACGTAAAATTACGCATCCTCAGTCCTCACACATCAATCGCCGCTTGTCTGGAAACTTGCCCAAGCGCAGAACGCCGGCCCACGATATATTCGTGGCTGGCGTACGATATACTCGTACTTCACTTCAAATGCCAACCGTTGAGCGCCGGGACGTATGTTTTCCTCTAGAAAGTACGAGCATTTCGTACAAGTCTCTAGCAACCAGAAACATGTGTTTATAATGTTCGCTGACGTACGGTGTGGTCAGGAGAGCATTTCAAAGCAACCGTAGTTTATTTTGCCTGCAACCATGGTGGTTTTGCCTGCAGTCAAGCACGCGTTTCGCCGAGTGCGGAATTAAGATCGGCCTGCTGTAACCCGAAGTAAGATCGGAATAGTTCGGCATCAACCTGCTGTAACCCGAAATAAGATCGGAATAGTTCGGCATATGGTCGGCGTAAGATCGGACTGTTGTACACTGAAATATGTCTCGTCAATTGCATTTCATTTCGAGCGGTTTCTAATGTGGATAAACAATCAATCAGAAATTTTCCTACTGACTTACAACCTATCGTGTAGAGATTTGATTATTTTTATTTGAGCATAAATATTTTTTTCGGCAGCAAGAAACTGCTTCAGCCGTGTTTTCGACGCTGCTTCACAAACATTCGCACTTGGCAGATTTCAAATGAGACGTTAGTGTGAAGCATTTGTGAACGCAAGCCAATGCAGAGTGCATAAATAATTACTTTAAAACTTTTTTACTGAGTTAGAACATAACATGTAGCGATTTGACTATTTTTGCTTGAGCATAAATATTTAGTTCGGCAGCAAGTAAATGCATCAGACGTTTTTTCGATGCTGCTTCGCAAACATTCGTTCTTGGCAGATTTCGAACCGCCGTTTAGGTAAAGCATTTCTGAACGTATGCCAGCGTGATGTGGATAAAAAAATAATGTAATCATGTAGAGAGTTGACAGTTGTAGCTGCTGCAAATTACTTTATTTTCATTGGCGATTAGCCCTGCTTCGCAAACATTCGCACATGGCAATGCGCGCTGCTTCACAATCATTCGCACTTCGCAGTCTTCAAATCGCCCATTAGTGCAAAGCCTTTCTAGGGCAGGAAAGGCATCGCGAAGAATAACACCCGTTGATTTCCGAAAAAGCAGTAATTCAGTGATTGCGGCTTGTGAATTTTTTGCTGCTTCCCAACAATACATATCAATAGAGATTTAGAGTTCAACAGACAACAATAAAAGATCCT
>Ga0210059_1005027_pt1 | contig 21281 bp, 14 predicted proteins | sample Ectturendosymbi2_FD_188042 | JGI IMG/M metagenome (GOLD analysis project Ga0210059, IMG submission 188042) | Ecteinascidia turbinata endosymbiont from Florida, USA - Sample 2 (SPAdes) (version 2) | ecosystem: Host-associated > Tunicates > Ascidians > Unclassified | place: Key West, Florida...
AAACCAACCATTAGTGAACATTAGAGCAAATGAGAATACAATGGCACAAAAGCTGATCAGTGTAAACAAAGAGGGGCGCTGTGTATGGCATCTCGGTCTGCACCTGAAGCTCCTAAAAGTGCTAGCATATCAACCCATGGTTAACACGTTGCGTGCAGCACAGCAACATTTCACGTTGTGATGCAGCGTGCGTCGAACCGTGATCTAACGAAATAAAATACTTTAAGTGCGACCAGAAACGTTCATCCACTGTTCGAACTGATCACTCAAGCGTTTCGTAACTGGTCTGACGTATTTGCAATGCATTTTTTCTTGTTGAAAGAGGTTTGGAGAACTCGGAGAATAAAGAGATAAGCAGAGGACCAGTTGGCATCTTTACATCGCGTTGACCACAATTCCATGCACTGATTTCACCTTGAAATCCAATGTGGTTGGTTTGCAGTTAGTTTTGTGCTGTAAAATTTTTAATTATACTTCGATATTTCAGGTAAAATAGAGTTTGTTTAAACATGGATAGCATGAGTGCTGCACGCGTGTTGATGAATGAGTTCTCAGATGGAGAGGACGAGCACATAAATGACAGTGATTTTGACGAAGGTTATGAAACTGTTGACGAACCGCTCAGCACAGATAGCAACAATGGTGATATCGAAAGTGCTGTGGTTTCAGCTGAAGATTGTACGGAGGTCGAAAATAATGGGGGTGATGAAACTGTTGACGAACCGCTCAGAACAGATAGCAACAATGGTGATATCGAAAGTGCTGTAGTTTCAGCTGAAGATTGTATGGAGGTCGAAAATAATGGGGACTCTATACCAGATAATGTTGATCAAACTATGGAAGCAGACAGTGACAGTGACTATGGCGCGGTTTCAGCTGAGGCCACAAATCCACAAATGCCACCGCCAGCAGCACAAATGCCGTTGAGAGAGCTCTTAGAGCAAGTTACGTTTGGGGCCCTGCAACTCGAATACCTCAACTTTGTGCGTTTGCTGGCCAAGAAGGGCCAACTTCTGCAGTACACGTAGGTGATAGCAAGTCACCATATGATTATTTCAAGCTCATTTTTACTGATGAATTTGTTCAACTTTTGGTTACAGAAACAAACCGCTATGCCACACAAAGTATTGGTGGTAAGGTGTTGAAACCGAAGTCCCGAAAAGTTGTTTCTACACTCCATTTTTTGGTGCATGTATGACTGGCAGTGGTGTGCAAGATCCTGATTTTTGAGTCCAATCCGGCCGGATATTGGAAATTTTTTGGATTGGATATTGTTTCCTTTTCAACCGGACCCGGATTATCAAAATGAAATAAATTGTGACCATAGAAAAAAACTTGAAATGGATTGATAGTTTTATGAAGAAAAAATACACTATTTCCAAATGATATTGGTTAAAATATATTTTCTATATTCTCTCGGTTCAATGCTCCCGCTAGGGATCCTACCATTCAGGCTGAGGAAGAGTACATCTCAACTTTCAAGCAACATGCACTGTAGTTTGGAACTGTGTGAAGATGAAAATTATTCTATTGTTTTGTTATGACGCAGCCCGTCGTTGTTCGGACGAATCTTGTTTCATCTTTGAAATGCATTTGCTGGTAGATCATAGTAAAATAATGTTGTATAAGGCATTACTAAAACGTTTTTTCAGCGTTGAAGTTGAACCAACTCCAAGTACCAGTTCCTGTCTGAATAGCATACCTGACTAGTAGTCTAACTAGAAGTTGCCTTACCTAAAAATTAAGTAATGAACATGGTGAAAATGTATTGACTTCTTGAAATTGAAAGTCAGTTTTGAAAGATTTTGAAAAGAAAAGAGATTTAGGCTAACATTGAATAAGTGATTCATTGCATTGCTAAATAATGAACATTGTGGATTTTGGCTAGTTGTAGCAGTAAGCTATTGTTTGATTTGGATATCCATTAGAGCATATGACAGAGAATTGCGCACAACTGTAACATTCAGTACAATTTAGAAAAAGATTTGTGTATTTCTTGTCAACATCTAGCCTATCATGATCCGATTGTGGCGGGTAGTTAACCATGGCATTTAAGACAAAATATGTTCGTTGGCAGTGTCTATTTTGCTTCATCTGGCAAAAACACTTCTGCAGATTTCTGCCTTTAGCTGAACATGATTTGGTGCAAATGGTGATATGAGAAGTTTGGAATGCATGACCTGCTTAGTTAACCATGACTGCTATAACAGCTTAATTTAATGGATGAGTGCTGTCATCGTTTCAGTGCGGACAAGCTCAGTGATTTGTTCTTGTCTGCAATGTGTGAACTGTAGGCTAAACCTAACACTTACCTCAATCTCAAACCTTAGCCCTTGTCTTTTGTGTATCGTAGCCTACTTGTCATGTGACCACTTCAACAACTTTTGTCTGACAAGAGGCAAAATAGCCGCAGTATTTGCCTCATGAGGCAAAATAGACAATACCAATTATATTGGCCAATGTGCAATTGATTGTGCGGTTTCGGATTTGGATTGGATATCGGAGTCCATAATTTTACATTTTCGGATATGTATTGGATATGGAGTCGATGAAAAAGTTTCGCATTGGATCAGGATTGTAAAATTTTCATATCCGTACACCACCAATGTCTAGAGATCGGTTTCAACTGATCAGTTCAAACCTGCATTTCAATGATAATGAAGCGATGCCTGACGCCCCCCGAGACGCCCTGTACAAAGTAGGCCTAAGACCCGTGCTTCATTATCTGGTAGAAAAATGGAAAGAAATGTACTCTTTGGGGGAATATATTTCAATTTATGAGGGGATGCTAAAATGGAGGGGTAGGTTGCACTTTCGTGTTTACACGAAAGACAAACCTACGAAGTACAGCATCAAATCATACATTTTGGCTGTTTCTAAGACAGGCTATTGCTGGAACGTGGACATATACCACAAGCAAAAAAAAAACGAAAGAAACTATTCTGTGACTTCTCACTGACAAATGCATGTGGTTGTAACGTAGTTTATTCATGGACGACCTGTATAATTCTGTCGAGCTGAGTGAGATGTTGCTTGAGAAAAAAGTTTACACTTTGGGGACCCTCCGAGCAAACAGAGGCAAACCACCAGAGGTAGGCAATCCCAGAAAAAGTGAAAAAGTATGAAGTGGTAGCCCGAGAAAATGGAAAGGTGATGGTTTTATCTTGGATGGGTAAATGGGTGGCATAAATGATCTCCACAAACACGACAGATCCACTGCCAAAGCTTATCATAGGGAGAAGGGCAGTACTCAAAGAAAAGAATTCATAAAGCCGAAATGTTCTATTGAATATAACAAGCACATGGCAGGCGTTGACCGTGTTGATCAAATGATAGCGTATTGTCCTTGCACACGGAAGACAATCAAGTTGACCAAAAAGGTGTTTTTCTACTTGATGGAAATGACCATGTCCAATGCCCGAATTCTGTACAACCTGTGTCAACCAGATAAGAAGGATCATTTATCATTGCACTCTTTCCAACAGAACGTCATCGACAGAAAGTACATTATGGATGAGAACAGTGGTCCAAGCATTTCAGCAGTCCAGGTGCCATTGCCACGAAGGCCCCGAGGTGACCCCGATGATCGTCGGCGTGGGGGCCTTTTTGCCCTTATTCCTACAACAGCACGAAAAAGTGGGCCTCAGCAAAGTTGCAAACTGTGCAGGAGGCGTGGTAAACGCAAAGACACTCGGCTGTACTGCATGTGGATTTCATTGTGCATGATACCATGTTTCAATGAATACCACACCTTGAAACATATGTGATTTTCCCTTTTAAACATATGTGATTTCCCTTTCACCTTGAAACATATGTGATTTCCCTTTTATCTGTCGTGCCACAAATCGTTGTTTTTATTGGCATATCGCAATCCATTGTTTTGTTTGCTGGATTACAATTCATTAAATTCTGCGCCCGTGCTTTGGCCAAACAAAGCACTAGATGTTGTGGTTTACTGTCAACAAATCGCAGTGAAAAAGTGCTGTATTAGTTACAGTAATCCACCTAGGGACTGCGTTAGCCGCGATGTAATAAGTCACAGTGACTTCGCAGAAGTAAAACGTAACATCATTGCAGTTGGTATGAAATGTGCTTTCTCATAATGTCTTTTATTTTTCGTAGCTCCTCTGGTTTGCAAGTTATAGTCGAAGGACAAACCGAAAGCCACAAAGCAGTTTCAAGCTAGATGCACTGTGCAACCAATTGTGGTAGTCGCTACACGACCTGCTTTGCGACAACGCTTCGTACGCTAGGGTACGAGAAAGGACGCCAAAGTGCCGCACCCAACGTGTTAACTTCATCATGGAACTGCTGTACTCGAGATCCTTCGTGCCATATACCAGCAACGGACAAGCAAGTCGCCCCTTCAGAACCAAAAACGGAGTCGCACAAGGATCTGTTCTCGCCCCTTTTTTGTACAACATCTAAACAGCAGATTTTCTGGAAACGTCGGCCAAGCGGTACATGTACGCTGATGACGTTGCTCTGACCGTCTCGGGTCCCACATTTAGGGAAGCAGAACTTGCTTTATCACACGATATCTCTGTTGTTAACGCTTACCGGACTAAGTGGAAATTCAGGCTCTCAGTTGAAAAAACTGTGTGCTCCGTCTTCCACCTGAAGAACCACTCAACCAACTATCAGCTGAACGTCAAATTAAAACCCAATGTAACAGTGAAGTTTGACTCACATCCATCAAATCTCGGCACATGTTTGGACCGCTCTCTGTCGTTCAGGACACACTTACACACACTCAAGAAGAAAGCTTTGTCACGAGTGGCACTCATGAAGCGACTGGCCGGTGTCGGTTGGGGAGCTTCCTTCTGTTGCAACCTCTCCGGTGGCATTGCGTTGATTGTGTGATTCACCACGAATGGGATGTGCGTGAAGAATAACACCATTATATATGTAGCGCGAGCAAGCAATAGTAAGAGAGATTGCAAGCATGATCTCTGTTGTTGCTTGCTACCACGGTGCGAAGCATTGCGCACATTTCGCTCGAGATTTCCGATCGCAACAAAATGGTGCTGTGACCAGGATGTGGAGGTCGTGCCGAATTCAGCCTTCACACACAGAACGTGCGATCGGTGTGGTTCGTTGTAAAAAGTAGGGGATGTTGTTGCAACCTCTCTGGTGGCGTTGCGTTGATTGTTTGATTCACAACGAACGGGATATGGGTGAAGATGAACACCATTATATATGTAGCGCGAGCAAGCAATCGTAAGAGAGATTACGAGCACAATCTCTATTGTTGCTTGCTACCACAGTGCGAAGCTTTGTGCACATGCCGCTCAGGATTTCCGATCGCAACAAAATGCCTTCTTACAACGCGACGGTACGCCAGCCTTTCCGGTCGAGCGCTGATTTTGCCAGTCTAGCAGTTGAAGGCAATGCTTTATTCTTTTCAACATACAACATTTTGTTGCGATCGGAAATCCCAAGCGGCATGTGCGCAAAGCTTCGCACCATGGTAGCAAGCAACAACAGAGATCATGCTCGCAATCTCTCTTACTATTGCTTGCTCGCGCTGCATATATAATGGTGTTATTCTTCACGCATATCCCGTTCAATATGAATCACACAATCAACGCAACGCCACCGGAGAGGTTGCAAAACTTCAAAGCTCTTAGAACCTCTTGCTTGACACTTGCATTTGCTCCAGCAGAGTACTGTGCCCCAGTGTGGTGCGGCAGCGCTCACACAAAACACATCAATGTGGCTTTAAACGAGTCGATGAGCGTTATCACTGGCTGCCTACGAAGGACTCCCTCCTCTTTCTTGCCCATTCTATCTGGCATTACCCCATCTGAGACAAGGCGCAGTGCTTCATGATTGAGACTTGACACCAAAGCTCTGAATCCGAAACATCGTCTACACGAAACTCTGTACCTAAAACCTCCTAAACGTCTCTGCTCAATAGAAAGCTCTACGCTCCTTTGTGGAATTGCTGTCATTTAACGGGGAACCAACCACACCAACCCCTGCAGCTCTCCAATCTTTCATTCCTGCATTCGACCCACAACCACCAGGTTGCGACCTCCCCAGAAATGCCTGGGTTCAGCTCAACCGCCTGAGGACTGGTGTTGGCCGATTTGCGGCCAACATGAAATTAATGGGCCTGTGCGGCTCAGATTTGTGTTAATGTGGTAAGGTGCAGACTGCACACCACATCTTGAATGACTACACCAAATTCAAACCTCCGTGCCACATCAATGAGGTGGATAACCCTGCTGTTTTGGAATACCTTACCCAATGAAAGTTCTGGCTAACATTTATTCCTGTTTGTGTATACGAAAGAAGAAGGGTTGGTTGACTAGATAACCGCCGTGGTCCCTCACCAATCCTATATGACACAGCACCTCTCTTTGTTTGCATTGATCAACCATTGCGTCATTGCATTTTCATTTGCTCTAATTGTATTGTATTGTGTAACGTCTTCACTCCCACACGCAAAACGCTAGACTTTTAACATGCATCGCACTAAAGAAAAAAAACACAACTACACGAAAGAAGACGAGGATGTATACTTTGCAATAGCATAGAGTATACGCTTGATGGCACTAATGCATTTACTGTACTTTGATGAAATGCAAGCTTTTTAAGACACACGCATGAATGACGCCATCATGACTATTATAATGAAGAACTGCAGTGACTTCCAAGTACATCGATGTATAGAATGCATGAGGGAGTTGGAGGTTGTGAAGGACCAAGGGTCATCTAGGTTGCAGACCTCCGATAGACGAAGCTGCTTTCAGTGTAAAGGGAACAGTGTATAATAGTTAGTAAAAGTCTTTTACTCTGGGTATAAAATGTAATGTGTGCAAGGCGGTTATATGGCAAATTGAAGTAAAATGCATTGCAGGCAAGGAAAAGCCACCAGAAGAAAATGGTTTAAAGTTGTCAAATTAAACATTTACTATTGTCACATATTCAAAAATATTAGTGAATGCTGGAGAGGAAATGCGTCAAAAGCTATAGACCACTGCAACATCGCAATAGTGTCACGAGATTTAAGCAGGTTGAGAAACAGTTGCGCAACCATGCTTTGCGGAAAAGAACTCGTTAATACATGCGTGAGAGCGGAAATGCTTTTTGTAGGCCCCACAGCTTCATACACTGGTTTGATGAGACCAGTTTCTGTGAACGCAACAAAAGCCTTACGATGTAATACATAGCAGAGATACTTCATGATTTGACACTTGCCACTGTAGCAGCGAAACGAAATTAAATCAATCCACTTGCTTTATGTACAACATTACATAAAAACATAAAATATGGTTCTAGTAGTTGACTAGTACATATTTCTTATACTCTGCCAAAAAATGTGCCAAAAACGTTTTATTTTTTATTTTTGTAGGAATATTTGACCAGATTTCTATTGCACTATATTTTATCATTATAGCACCTGAGTTTGAACGTGCTTTTGGTAAAGCAAATTGTCGAGTTTTAACACCTGTCTTGTGTTATATGAATGAACATCTGTAATGAGTTTAAAATAATTGTTAAACGTAGCAGGTAACTGCAAGGTAGTATATTTGTACATGAATTTGCTCACTTCAAGGTTGTATGTATCTTTTAGTTGCATATTTTTTGCATTTTACAAACAGTAGTAAGTTTGTTAGTCAAAAGTTTATCTATGTTTAAGCATCTCATGGGATGGTTTAAAACAGCCGATATTGGCTGTACATGACATGAAGCTGCTCTTCCCCAGGCAATAATCCCATTCTGTGTTCGTGAGTTTATTAAGCTGCGATACAACATACGTGATGCGTGGTTATTCACATAATGTTTAACTTTATACATTACCAACATGTTTGGATATATTACTACACAACTGTTTACAATGCTCTGTCCAAGTCAGTTTTTCATCTACAATTACACCAAGGTACTTGTAAGTCACAGTTCTTTCAATTTGATTTCTGTTCACATTTATTACAAAGGATTCTGTGCTCACATGTTTGTTTGTGATCAACATATATTTTGTTTTGGAAATGTTTAGTGAGAGTTTGTTTGCGGTTAGCCAATCTATTACTTTTGTCATTTAATGATTAACCGAGTTTTGTAATTTTCCCAGATTGCTGTCGCTTTGAATTACAACTGTATCATCAGCAAAAAGTATAGTTCTCGTAGAATTTGACTTTGGCAAGTCATTTATTAATATTAAAAAAAAACAATTAGCCTAAAATTGATCCCTGGGGGAGCCCAGAAATAATTGAATTTAAAAATGATTTAATATTTCCCCCTTAAACGTACTGTTTTCTGTTGGAGAGATAAGACTGTATTAGTTCGAGCGCATTTCCTCTTACGCTGTAATGCTAGAGTATTTATGGCAAAATAGAGTGATTCACTGAGTCAAATGCTTTGATCTAAGAAAGCCGCACATGATATAAGTTTATTTATCGAGGTTCTGAAGGTTTTCGTACAAGTCTGTAATAGCTAGGGATGTGGAGTGGTTGTTGCGAAAACCGTATTGTTGCTGGCTCAACAAGTTGATTTTGGTAAAATAATCGTTAAGTCTTACGTACAGTACCTTTTCAAAAATTTTTGAATAGTATGCCAGAACTGATGTCGGTCTGTAATTGGTAGGAATTTCACTATCTCCCGACTTAGAAATTGGTAGTACTTTAGCGATATTTAGATTGTTTGGAAAGACACTGTCACATAGGCTTTAGTTTATAACATTTGATGGAAGCAGTGCTAGTAAGTATTTTGACAATTTCAAAGTGCGCACCGGAATATCATCGTGATCACATGATTTTTAGAGTCTAATCCGTTAATTAGTGTAAGTATTTCTTCAGGAGTGGTTGGTAATAAAAAGATGGAATTCACTTGGCGTGGTAGAAGATATTTTTTATATTTGTATCAGTAGTTTTAGATGGGCCAGTAGGAGTGAAATTTGTCTGAGTCGAAGTAACAAAGCTATGATTTAATGCATCTGCAATTAATTTTGTGATGAGTAAAGTCGTCCATCAACTTTTAATCTTTGAGGAAAACTAGATGGTTTGTTTTTGCCAAAAATATCATTAATTAACTTGCAAGTTCTTTTTGAGTTTCTGCTGTTTTGGGCAAATTGCTTTTCGTAGTATTTGCGCTTAGCTAAATCCTTGACATGAGTAAGGCGGTTTCGGATTTGTTTGTAGGTTTCGAAATCTGAACGTAGTTTCGATCATTTGTAAAAGCGAAACTAGTAGTCTCGATGTTTGATAGAAGAAAGGATCCTTTGTGTTATCCATGGCTTTAGTTTGAGTTTATATTCCCTTCTTGTGTATTTCCGAACAGGCATGTGTGTATCCGCAAGACTATTCATGGACATTGCAATAAAATCAAATTTTTATTAACATTCCATTCTGAGTATTGCATCGGTAACGAATCTAAAGTTTCGTGCAGGTAGCGATCAAAAGCAATGATATTATCGTTGCTTGTATCTCTAAAATATCTTTGTTTGACAGCTGTTTTTAATCGTGCTTTACTCACAGACAAATAAATTGGATAGTGATCACTAATATCATGCAGCATAACATATGGCTTTATTTCGGTAGATAAATTATTTGTATATAAATGGTCGATGCATGACTCTGCTTCATTTACCACTCTGGTTGGTTTATTTATAATTGGGTAGCAGCCAAGAGTGCATAAAGTATCTATATACTGTTGTATTCTGCTATCATTTGTTGCATTAAGTAGATTTATGATCGCCTAATGCATAATACGCATAGTTATTTTTTGCGATTTTTGTGATTGTTTCAGAAAGTGATTGAGAAAACTCATCCATGTTATATTGAGGGTGTCTATACACTATTCAGACTATTATTTTCTGACATTTTCCTAATATCTCCAACCATATGCTTCACATCCATGCATTTTGAACTGGAGGTCACGTCGTTGTAGATACTTCAAATTATTTTTTATGTAAGCACCTTCACCTCCAGCTTGCGTTTGGGAATTTTTGTTAATGAAATTATAGCCTGGAAGTGTGGCTATACTTGAGGTTTCCTTAATTCTGGTTTCCGACAGTACCATAATATCGGGTGGTTTTTAATACGGAGTTACGATTTCTTCAAGCTTGTCGATATTTTTATACAAAGACCTTATGTTACAATGTAGCAAGTTCACTATTGTGATTGGTTTGCTCAGTGCAATGGCTTCTTGTAGTACTCCTGTTTGTTGGCTGAGTCATGTGAAACAATAAACCATTGTCCATTTATCGGATCAGGGCTGGACTTGGACTGAAAAATTTCACAGTCCGCTCATCTCTGCCAGATAAACAGGGTTGCCAACCTTGCGTTTTTCCCGCTAGTTTGGGCTTTTTTTTCTGGATTCGCGCTTTTTTGAAGACCTGCGGGTTGCTTGTTTTTGGGCTTGTTTTGATTAAAATTTTCTCGTTTTTTGGGCTTGATTTTTACAGGTTTCTGTATTGCAGTTGTTTTTTTGTCAAATTTCATGGCCGTTTTGCTGTTTCAATTTACCGCATAACGAAATGTTGGCGTGTTTTTGTGTAAATTTACTGATTTTGGACTTGTTTTTTTCAGATTTGCCTCACTGTTGTTGTGTTTGACTAACGTGCTGGGTTTGTGTTTTTTGAATTTACCAACCAAACGCACGTTTGGCTTGTTTTTCGGTTAAATTACCCATTTTGGGCTTGTTCTGCAAATTTGCTTGCTTGTTTTTGCAAAATAACCTGGCATCACTGCAGATGAAGCTAAGAGTAAGAAGTGGATCTTTTTGCTGTGCACTGTGCAGCACTACAGCAAGGAGTTCTAGGAACAAGAGCTGATGATGCCTGGTCAGTGGTGCCACTCCTAGTGTTTTTCCACTGAATCTAGAATTTTTTCATTTGATCTAGTCTTCTTGTGTTTTTTTATGGCTATCTAGTGTTTTTTAATGAATAAGCTGAATGTAAATAATTGCAGGATTTTGTGTAATTATAACTGTAATTGACACTTTGACTTTCGGCTTAGTGCAATTGACATTGTAATTTGCTAAAAATTCTCCATGATAGTGTAAACTTGAATTACACAAGACAAAATAATGTGTTTTGAGTCAAACCGCTGTGAAGCCACTTGGTTATCTTTCAAAGTTTCAGTCACCTGTACAAACAAACACAGGCGTTGGTGCTATAGGCTATCAGTATCACCCGTTTTCTTTGTCTCTGGTTCACAATGAGTTGCACAATAAATGTCAATGGTTGGCATTGCAACGCATTTTCTGGTATTTAAACTGTGTTTTAAGCTTGCTTTTATAATCTAGTGTTTTTTTAGTGAATCTAGTGTTCTTTTATCATGAAATCTAGTACTTTTCCGTAACAACAGAGTGGCAACACTGTGTCTGCTCCGTAGGTGAAATAAATACACTGTAAGAAAGATCTTAGTGTCTGATTCTTTGCTGAGAAATGATTTCTTTCCATAGACAGTAGACTTTAATTTAAGTATCTCTTGTGTTAAAAGAGTCGCATGGATTCCTACAGCAAATGAGCGGCTGAGATTCAGATATGACTAGCAGTTTGTTGCTGCATACCATACGTTCCACTTCTTCAGTCGACTTTTCAGTATAGTAGGGTTTCTCCGCTTAAGCGGCAGATAATCGGTAACAGTGAGTAACAGTAACACATCAAGCAATTTGTACAATAATGTAAAGAACGGATGTTCGTCAGCATGGATTAGTTTTATAAGTTTTAACCAGTGGCGTAGGCTTGCTACGCAGACAATTTTCATCATTGGGGTCAATTCATTCAGCAGCATATGGTGTTCATTTGTATTTGGTTAATGGTATGCACTGTTCATGACGTCACAATTTGACGTCTTATTTATTCATGTTGCCAAACCAATGTTCTGGCAAAGTTTGTTGACATAATATGAATATTCTTTTACAGTACATGCACTACCCTTATTTTATGTGTCATTGCACTGAATATAAACTATGGCAGTGGCTACAGAACCGCCTGTGGATCTTTGAATTTGAAACCTTATTCGACCACCTCTTATTCTGTGACAGTAACGCATGAGGAGAATACAGTAGGCTTGGTAGAAACATAGTAAACGTAAAAGGCAAGCCTAACCTTAACCCAAACCGTAGTGTTGCCAGCCACTTTCACATCAGGAAATTTATTTCGGGCCAGAAATGTTTTTCTGATGTAACAATAAACTATTGTGATGTAACAAATCCCTTGATTTTGATAAGTTTTATGCGATAACACGAGGTGATAATGAGACTTACAGTTGCATGCAGTGTTGCCAGCTTCTATGTTGGTAAACTAAATCTAAATAATTAAAATATTTTCAAAGTGTTTGTTACACAAATTTGTGTGTGGTAGGCCCATAACAGAAACAACAGGTATAATTTTGGTGTGTTTTAATGGCAAATATACTTGAGCCTATAAAAAATACTAAAAATTAAAAAAGTCTGCTTACGAACTTATTACATCGTGGGCTACTTTAAAGAACCTTGGGGGCGCATGCGGCCTACGGGTTAGAAGCCTTGCCATAGCCCTAATTTAACGCTAACCCAATGGTCTTCAATGGGGACGATTTTGTGGTTTCCCAGATTTTTGGCGCAATTTTAGTTTCCAGGGGGGCAATTTGTGCAGATAAGAGCATATTACTGAAATTCTAAATTGATTCCGAAAATAAAAATTACATTTTCCAATTTAGAACCAAATCATTTGATGAACTTTTGACTAAATGTTTCCTAACAAACAGGGTTGTGGAGTCGGAGCCAGAGTCAAAGGTTTTTAGATGGAGTCAGAGTTGGATTCCTAACAACACTGCCACTGCGAGTCGGAGTCAGGTTTTTTGTCAGACTCCGGATGTCCAATTGGATCATTTTTAACATCACACTCTTAAATTGAGAGTTCCTGTTGAAATGATACAACTTCTTTTGAAACTTTTGTAAAAACATTTCTCGCTGTGCAACACAATTTCCATTGATTTTAACAGACAAATTAATCCCTTCAGTTCATGTGTCGTAGTCGGAAATTTTGAAAAGGTTGTACTCAGAGTTGGAGTTGGATATTTTACCTCCAACTCGCAACCTTGCTAACAAACATCATAAAACGCAATATATAGGACTGGTGATGTAAACATCAAACTAACATTTCCTTGTGTAACACCTTTCTGCGGATTATCCAAAGCCATAGAGAGTGTTACTGGTTGGTAGCCAAGCACTGTCGCTATGACGAATTTCTGGGTATATTGTTAATGTCAAGCCTAATGTTTAAAACAATACTGGAGAAACTATGTTGACCTAGCCATTGCATAAGCAGCAACAACTAACTAAGGGACATCAAGCAATAACATTTGCAAGCTCATCAGCATGTGCAGGATTTGTCATGTTTTTTTGTATGCAATAGTGTGCATTAGTTCGTTTTGTTATACTTATACTGGTTGAAAGCAATGAATACTAGTATACCTATTCAAAAATACCTAATTGGCCGAACTGCATTTTTGAAAGAAGAAAACTTCAGTTTCTTTGAAGATACTAAAAATGATCCAAGAATCATAAAATTGCTACCACTAAATCATCGTAACAAATATCGCAGCAATCGGGAATATTAATCAAAACTTGCCATTAAGTTTAGCATAACTATTTTTTGCCCGGATCTGTTGCAAATCCTTCCAACTGTTGTTATAGCCTTGAAGTGAGACTTCATGTGATCATCAACAAAGCATTGCCAAACCATTGTTTCATAGACAAGCAAAGCATGTCGTAGTCTGTTACTAAGTGTTTTATAAACTTTGGTTGTTAACTTGAGTAAAACAATGGAACTAAATATTTTCTGTTGAAAATATACGTAGAAAATAACTGTAGTGAGACAATTTATGTAGCAATTAATGGCTTTAATAGTTTCTTTACTTTATTTTCATGTTGGTATCCTGTGAATTTCAACTTTTTTTTATTTCACTTAAAAATCGTAGCGTATACAACGGTTTGTGGGAATACATCGTAATCGTTAAAGTTTATTTCTGACTTCTGAATGAGAACTGAGTGCAAAGCTACATTTGTTGTGGTGACTTTCATAATTCATCTGCTAAATTTTTTTAAGTGCATGATATTCAACTTCAGTGAATTGTCCGATAGTCGTGTTAACATACCAGTCTACCTGTCCGGTTTATGTACATGAAAAAAACAATCAAAGACAAGCCAGGTTTTATTCAAAGACTGATCGCTTCAGACGAGATATCAAGACATTTGCAGCTCTTGTTTCTAAATGACGCTAGCGAGTCTTGCTAGGTAAAATAAAATCGTAATTTGTAGTTTCATTAGCCGTAATGGCAATATTTTTGTGAAAAAAGTACCCTGTTTTGAAAATCTATAGATAACCTATGGAGAAAAGTATCATAATATACCTGAATATGGCTGACAACGAAGCCCATTTTTGCGACTGTTGCCATAAAATAGGGCGTTTTCTTTGTGGTGTAGAAAGGGTGAAGTGTTTTGTGAACATCCATTTGCATTGCATCTATAGCAACCTAAAAAAGGTAAGGAAAAGGCTGACGATGTCCCCCCTGGAAAAAATTATTTGACGCCCATTGTATTTACTGATATTCATAAATAATTGGAAATGAATAACATATAAACATTTTTTCCTTCAATTGGTGACGTTAAATGTGCCCTTTCCAATAGGTGAATGTACCCCTAGGGATACATGTACCCAGTTTGGGAACCCTTGTTTTATACCAATATATTTGAAATTTCATTTCTACTATGATCACCGGTTGCCCCAAATAATATGCACCATAGTATAACTTGTTTTGTATATGTTTATAAGCATTGCTTGCTAAAGTAAATGCTGAACTGCTGCAAAATGTCTGAGCAAAATTTTACAGCGAGACGTGCATTACAGATTTTGCAAAATCTTCCACCATATTGTTCCAATGACAGTGGGCCTGAATGTGAAACTGAAGCATTGGTAAACGCTACAGTAGCTAGTGTAATGGTAAGAGAATCTGAGTCATCAAAATCTAGTGATGAGGAAGTTCATTCCCGAAGTGAACGTGCAAATCCTGTGGTACAAGGAGCACTATTTCAAGGAAGAAATGGATTGAGGTGGAAAATGTCATCTTACCTGCCACCCAGGGCCAATTGCATACAAACGGTATTCTGCGATTTCATCCTGGACCTACATTGTCTTCAACTAGCCATGTTGATGGGTAGTCCGCTTCATCTTTTTAGAATACTTCTTGATGAGCCTATGTGCAACATATAAGAAAATGCACTATTGAAGAGGGTCACAGAATAGCTGGCGACCAGGCTTTTCATAACTGAAAAAATTCATAGGCTTGGTGGTTTCTAGTGGCGTGATATGAGGACGCAACATCCTTGTTGAAGTTTTGTGGGGTAAATCATAGGGATGTGCAATGTTGTCACCTACACCAAGAGACAGATGTTTAGAAAAAATTGGAGCTTAGATGTGAGTATGCCTACTGATGTTTTGCTGAAGCTAATGGACCCAATTATCCAGCAAGGTTACAATGTCACATGTGATTTTTCTCCTCACTTGACCTGGCACTGTGACTTGCTAAAAAGAAGCGGAGTCTTGTTGAATCAATGCACAAAAATAAGAAGTTCAAGGGAGTCCAAAAAGAAAAAGCTGCACAAAACGAGAAGTGTTTCAGTATGATAGTCAAACACCAATCATGCTCACATTATACCAGTGCAAATCAAAGAGAAAAGTTAAAATTTTGAACAGTCTACATCCAGATGTTCACATTTCAAGCAATGAAAATCCAAAATAGTCTATCACAATAACACAAAAATGGGAGTTGGCATATATGATCAAATAACAAGACTTTCCTCTGTGAAAGCAAGAAATAGACCAGGGCTAAGCAAATTTGTTCAACAGAAGAGTCATTGGCAGAAAACCAAAAATACCAGCGAGCTGCAAAATCAGTTTGTAGTGTCAAATACAGTTCGTTAAAGAATGCAAGTTTCACATAAAATGACCTACATTAGCGTAGACGCTGGGGGCAACTAACCATATGAATTCGTGTAAGCACATTGATAAATGAAACAAACATTAAATATGAGGTGACAACACAGTATTAATTTCAATACTGCTAATTCAGCTAGAACAACCACACAACATTGTTGGCGAGCCACAGTTTGCCCACCATTGAAATAGACGGTTGCATATCTTTTATAATATTATTGAAATGGCTTGCATCAACAGTTGGGTCATTCATAAGCTCATCTCCCAGAGCAATATAAGATGCAGCCCGCAGAGAATACATACTGTTTCTGTCTTTTCACATAATATACATAACCAGGCAACTCGTATTCATGTACGGTAACTTATAATAACAATTGGTAATGATAACTTTAACACCATGGCTATCGGGATACGATATATTCGTACTTTGAAATCGGCCTAAAACAAGCAGTTTTCAGTTGCTTTACCAACTGCATAGCTCCTTTGCCGATTGCACTAGAGAGCAGTTCAAACCCTCAAAAGATTCGGCAAGTGTTCTAGTTTGCAGTGAGAAAAATTTTTTTGGTTTCAGGTTTTAAGTGACGTCATAAGTGGGGTTGTTCTTTGGCAATTTGGCTCACGTTACCTGGCCTAGGGCCCAACCACTTGAGTCTAGTGGTTCTTAACCTGTGGGAAATTCCCCACTGGTGGGAAATGGTAGAGTTGCCAAGTGAGGTATGACCGGTCGGACAGTAGAACCACTGCTTCTAAATTTAACACATCACATCCAAATGTTGACTTACTTTACAAATCACAACCGCTTACAGACTGTTTTAATTACAAAAACAACCAATGTATGAGGTATTGTAAGTCATTTACGTACTAAACACTTTATGGGTTAAAATCGATTTTGTCAAAGACCGATGCTGTGGTGGGAAATGGAGAGTTGGCCCACTAAAAAGTAGGGAATTGGAGAAAAAAGGTCAAGTACCCCTGTACTAGATGGAAGTATTTCGCTGAAGTTTTCATTGGAAACTAGGCTAGAATCTGAGTCTTTTGAGCCTGCGATCAACTTTCTAGCATGTCTAGTTCAAAAGTTATGATCTATAATAAACAAATTAGACAACTGCAGCTAATTGCATGCTGGTTAAACACATGAACCACTTTATCACACAGGATTCTAGAATCCCAAACCAAAGCCATTCACACGTGAAGAAAATAGTCCGGTTAATCACATACTGGTTATTTGCATTACCCGTTTATACACATAAAAATGTACCTTACATTTGTAAACTTAAAATGCCTAATTGCATAGCTAACTTTAAAGGAGTGTAAAGCACACTGCCTAGATGGTGTGAAAACCTGTGGTGCCTTTAATCCGATTAGGCAACTGTTGCCAAAACAACTCCTTTCACTGACATGCCAAAATCAACACCACGCATTCAACTTCCAGGCCTCAGTGCATTGTGTGTGTATTGTGTCTGGTTGTGTCTCGTCCCTACAGGTGCGAGGCTTTGTCTTGAAAGCAGCACTTCTAAGGTTTATTTTATGACATGGGATAATGACCCAACGCATGCGACTACGTTTAACACCTTTGCACCAGACGTGTTGAATTCTTTACAGAACAACATACGGTGCACCTGTACTGTACACCAACTTTGAATTTTAGTTTCATTTGATGGCTTACTTTTCTGAAGCACTGTGGACTGTACACTCCACATTTCAAAATGCAGAATTATGCCATGTCTAGCGGAAAACTACAGTCTTGAAATGGGGAATTATGCAGAGTCTAGCAGTTCAAAATGTGGAATTATGACATGCGTTCCGCTACAGACAATGCACTCTTTCAACTTTGTTACTTGTTTGACTTCACTCTTTCTGTTCACATCAATAAGATTCATTTGGTGAATGCCCCAACTGAATGATGCATAACAAATGCCATTGGGATTATAAAAGCTTCATGGCACCACAGACTAACAAATCAGTTAAGTCTTTACGTCACCCAGCTGTATCAGGACTGTCAAGAGATTTTAGAACTTCTAGAACCATTTCCATATCCTGCAGTTCTACAAATCTTCATACACAACAGCTGTGATACTCAAATGTGTTAAAACCTACATTGCACAGTCCAAAGCAAGTAGAAAAATAATGCCCACAAGTGTGGGAAATGTTCCATGACTGATACAGGCGATTATTACATCACACATGTAGTGCACATGTTTAAGATAACTTGCAATGCACAGGCCGCAACAACTTTGAATTCACGTTTCAACTGATGGCTGTTGGTTTGCTAAACACTGAAGGATTTCAGAATTTGAAGTACTGTATCAAAAACAAGGGATTTTTATAACATCTTGATGCACTTTTACATCCCACAGTTCTACAAACCTCTGCGTTCGGTGTCAAGCTATAACATAACAACAGTGTCAAGCATGTGGGCAGATGTCAAGTAGGGTGGTAAACTCAGGGATAGTTGTTTGATGCAGATAATCATATATTCCAGTTAAATGCATAAAAAACTTGGCAAATTGGTTGTGTGATTAATAGTATTGATCTGTAATTAATTATCTAAATATGGGATTAATCAATTATTTTGTTTGCTTTAGAATTTAGATCATAACTTTTGAACCCAAAACTAGAGATTGACCGATATGGCTTTTTTAAGGCCGATACCGACATTTCCAAAATTTTTAGATCATTTCTGCTTCATAATCAAAAGTATAATGTATTCTATGCCTTAACTTTTTTTCAAAAATTGTAAAATTAAGGATTTATGAACTGAAATTTTTCAAATTGCAGCAATTTCAGTATTTTGCTATGGTTTTTAAGTCATCTGATTAATGATGATGCTTTGTTTTGGCTGCAACTGCCGATGTGTGCTTCATAATTCATCTTGTCTGCTTATTTATAAAAGCGCACCTGTCAGCATTGCTGCAAGATAACTGTCTTGACTTGGTTCATTGTGCTTTTTTGCGCAAGTTGTCTGGATGCGTGTAGAATATAACAGCATTTTGTCAAGACCTACCAAGGCCAATAAAATCTGCCATTTTGGTCAATACTGATATATTGGTCTATCAGTACCCAAAGCCTCAGAAAGTCATCCAAAGTATCAGAGACTCATATTTTAGCCTAGTTTCTAATAAAAACTTCAGAAAAATACTACTTCTGGCTGTTATGGACCAGGACCAGGTGAAGTGGGCCAAGGTGGCCTAAAAATACTCCACTTACAACATCACTCACAAAAAATCTGAAACCCGAAACCAAAAAAATTTTTTTTCATTGTGAACCAGAAGACTTGCTGAGTCTTTTAAGCGTTTGAACAGTTCTCTAGCGCTTTCGGAGCTGGAGTTATGCCTGTGCAAAACCACATCCGAATAGCTTGTTTTTGTGCGAACCACTTGAATTACCCAGCATTGAAAGTGTTAAGAAAATCTCAAGTAAATGTAAGGACGTCAGGCACTGAGTTTGAATTTTTGGGGGACTAACCTTTATTGTTTGCGTGTTGATGATGTCACCATGTTCACTTAACCGTAGAACAACCTTATTGTAAAATTGGAAAAATGGGGCACATTATGGAATTTATATATTTTGGTACGCTAGTGGTGGTGGTGGTAGGTGCTATATCTAGTTTGCACTGCATTTATTATGAAAACACATTATTTCTGAAAATTGGTCTTAAATCGACAGTTCCGAAATAAAATGTACTGCTACTAAAAACCACAAGACCACACAGTTCAAATTAAAAACAAACCACAAGATCTTTTGGTAAATACTAGCAGTGGCAACAAGGTGTGTGGCCAGAAATTGTAATGGGTGGGAAAACAACAACCGAGTTTCAATATTTGAATATTTTTAATGCTCCTTGTTTTAAAGCAGTGGTTTTCAAACTTTTCTGCACGTTGATCCCAATTAAAGTATACAATTTTCTGTAGACTCCGTGTCCTAGATCAACAGTTACTAATACAAGGATAGTATGTGTCAAAAATAAATTTAAGTACTTGCAACGCATGATAAAATAATACACAATCCGAAAATATGCTTAGAACTATAGATGTAAGCATAACATTATACAACAAATGTTCTCCATCCTACTGCGTAGCCTACTACTGTACTGCCAGTCTAACAACTGCCGAACTGCGGCACATGCACTGCAGTATTGTTTGTGATGTAACAAACAGAACAGTTTTCATAATGCCATCACAATGGGTGGTTTAATAAAAAACTATTCGAATCGGATGTACCAGGGTGGCCAAAGCCAAACCGCAGCTTTGTGAGCTTTCCGAAAAAAACTCTTAATGCTGTAAGTGCACGGTATGCAGTATGCTTTTTGCAGCTGAGCACGAAGTCATCAAGGCTGCCACTACGATTCTCTTCTTATACAGTGCTGTGTTGACACGCTTCAGAAAATACAACAGCATGTTCAATTGCTGGTGTACACCAACACAACATGTTCAATTGAAGCCAAGCAGACTTTGTTCTAACTGAGGCAATGACTTACTTGTAGGCATTCTACAAAACTTTTGCGCATATAAGAAGTGATCCAGTAGTCATTTAATTCAAATTCATGTCAGTAGTTGATAAAAGTAAATGTTGGAGCCTTTCAACATGTTTGAAAAATGTTTGGATTTTTGATAATCCTTAACACGTATAGAGCCGGCCTACGGTATATTCGTACTTTGATTTCGGCCTAAAAAACAGCAATTTTCGGTTGCCTTACCAACGCCCTAGCTCCTCCGCCGATTGCACTAGAGAGCTGTTCAACGGCTTAAACAGATTGGCCAGTCTAGTAGATTGCACTCAAAAAAATTTTTTTGCCTGGGGCTGCGGGTTTTCTATGAGTGACATCATAAGTGGAGGACCTTTAGGCCACCTTGGCTCACTTTGCCTGGCCCTGGGCGCCAACCGTCAGGTGATAGCATTTCGCTGAAGTTTTTACTGGAAACTACGCTACAATCCGAGTCTTTTGATACTTTGTATGACCTGCTGGGGTTTCGGGTTCAAAAGTTGTGATGTAAGTTAGTAAAAATATTTGACTAATTAGCTAATTAGTTAATTAATTAATTTGTTTATTTTAGCTCATAACTTTTGAACCAGAAACATTAGAAAGTCGATCAAAGGCTCAAAAGACTCGGACTCGAGTCTAGTTTCCAATGAAAACTTCAGCGAAACACTTTGGCCTAGTTGTTGGGCCCTAGGCCAGGCAACATGAGCCAAAATGACCCCAAAACTACTTCACTTATGACGTCACTCACAAAAAATCTGCACCCCCAACCAAAAATTTTTTTTCGAGTGCAATCTACTAGACTGGCCGATCCGTTTGAGCCGTTGAACAGCTCTTTAGCGCAATCGGCGGAGGAGCTAGGGCGTTGGTAAG
>Ga0210059_1005028_pt1 | contig 21281 bp, 12 predicted proteins | sample Ectturendosymbi2_FD_188042 | JGI IMG/M metagenome (GOLD analysis project Ga0210059, IMG submission 188042) | Ecteinascidia turbinata endosymbiont from Florida, USA - Sample 2 (SPAdes) (version 2) | ecosystem: Host-associated > Tunicates > Ascidians > Unclassified | place: Key West, Florida...
GCAGTCCCGGATGTACAGGCGACACTGATTAAAAGTGCAGTCCCGGATGTACAGGCGACACTGATTAAAAGTGCAGTCCCGGATGTACAGGCGACACTGGTTAAATGTGCAGTCCCGGATGTACAGGCGACACTGATTAAAAGTGCAGTCCCGGATGTAAAGGCGACACTGCTTAAATGTGCAAACACATTTGGGAGAGAAGTCACAGGTGCGGAAACCTAGATATGAAGGAAAACAGCTTGCTGCCATGACTTCAAGCGGACTTTCAGCAAAACACGAGTCAGACCAACTTGTTGGCGGCCAAAGACGCATGCACTGAAGTGCGACAGAAGTCGACGTGGCTGCAATCGTGTGTGGTGACATGCAGTTTTCACCTCGATTATGTGATTGTTGAAACGAACGGGAAACTTACAGGGATTTTTTGCATCTTTCTGAGCTGAAAAAAAAGCTATCCACGGTCCAAAAAACAATATGAAAAAAGCCTCAATTGTGCAAGGTCTCAAAACTACAGGAAAAAAGCATCTCGGTCATTACTAACAGACGGGCAAGGTGGTTCAGTGGTTCGAGTACGCGCCCGTAAAGCTGGTGGTTTACGGTCGCGTCCTATCTGAAAAAAGCGCGCACCACAGATGCTGGTAGGCTGGGTTCGATTCCCGGTTGGGTCAGACCGACGACTTGAAAAACGGTACTGCCTGTCCAGCCTCGTGCTCAGCGTGAATGGGAGGGTGCAAGGAAAGGTGAACGCGCGTTGCTGACATTGACTCGCCACCAGTGCAGCATTCACTGCGAAAGTAGCCGCGTGACCCACGGCGCAAGTAAGCGGAGAATGGGGCAGCAGACCACTCCAAATAAAGGATTACAAAGCGAGCAGTATTTTTTTCTTATCAATAACTATAAAGAAACAATGAAATCAAAAATACTGAACAGACAAAGCAACGCGGTTGCTTGCTTGAAACACAAATTGATCAACAGACATCGCGGACCTACCTTCAGTGACCACAGCTTGATGGTCCAGTCGAACGATGACGTCAGCAGCAAGTGCGAGAAGTCCAGCTGGCCGGGGGACCGATGAAAGTCGATGCCGGACACGGGCCCAGTGTGGCCCTCGTACAGCTCGTTGATGCCGGTTTTACTGCACAACGGACAAAACTTGAGTTCTTTTCAGCGTGAAGCATCCATCACGCCTCAAACACGGTCGAGCCGTTCAAACGCACAAAAGGTTTTGAGAGCTACTGTACTACTTGGTACGGTTTGCTCCTCTTGTTTGATTTTTTCTATTGACAGGGGGGGTCAAGGGTCGACTTGACATGATTGAGTTGCTACAAACGGCACTTCGGTACGAAGTTCTTCTCAGGAAAGTTCGATGCGCGGCACCCTCAGTGATGTTTGAACGTAAACACGTCCAAGATAAGTTGCCTAGCAACCTGCTGCGCGCGCAGAGAACCTCACGGAGCCAAGCCGAGTTGCGAGCACAGCGTATGAAGAACTCTGAGCCCGGCTTATCTGCCGTCTTTTCCCGTCAACGCAAACTGCTGACGACGCTGCTTTGCAGCAATGCGTGGTCTGCAGTACAATAAAGGTCAGTTAACCTGTCGCAAGAGACACAAAGTAGGATAAAAAAACAGGCGAAAGCTTGTTTGTTCCCCTATGCCCCATGGTGAAGAAAAACGAGTCACGAATGAAGATATTTTTGTACCAGTGACGTTAGTGATGAAGTCACGACGTGATTAGATCAGAAGAGATTGAAGAGGTGAATCCAAAAACGTCAATCTTACTGTACCACCCATGTTGACACGCCGTATATACGTTAAAATCTTACCTTCCATGTCGACACGCCGTATAAACCGATCCATCCTCTGCACCGATAGCGAAGTTGTTGACATTGTTATGTTGGAAAGCCATGCTCGTCACAGCCACTGACTTTGACTGTTTGTGCTGCAGCTCCATGGCTTCCTAAGGAGGCAATTATCATCAGCAAATTGTGACAAATTGGTATACACAGGAAAGTAAGTCGAACTCTATATTCTGTTAGTTGTATTGTTCTCAAGAGGAACGTAGAAATTTGCTATCCAGTTAACTTGCAGTGTTTTAAAAGGCTAGCAGTTTTGGCCACAAACTCGCAAATCAAGATCGCACCTCTAACTATAAATGGTGCTGAAATCTCTCGTGAAGCCAAAACAGCGAAACTTTTCGGCTGACGCAGCGCCGCACAGTGTCAGCGGAATCAGAAAATAGCGATTTCGTTGCGTCACAAAACTATTCTATATGACGTAACAAAAAACTACCACTCCAGTCGATTTGCTGTTTGCAGTTGGCGCCCCCACTCCCAATGTACTCAGGCAAGTTAAGCACATAATTACGTGATGAAGGCGAACCGAGTTGCGAACACGGGGATCGATCCCCAAACTTCAAGATCCACATTCGCTATAGGTCCAGGACCCATGAACTAATGGAGTCACTCACAAGCGGCTGGGAGAGCATGTCCAAACTCCACGAGCACATCTTCCCATCGGTCGACACCGATATCAGGTTGTGAGCATTCTGCGTGCCGATGACGTCAACGCAGTAAACAGGATGCTGGCGACGAAAGACACGTGGGGGTTAGGCGAGCGATTGAAATCGCCAAGAAATTCATGACGTGAAACCATTGAGAGTTACGCACTGGACGCGATCATCCTTCTGTCTGGGTCTTTTAAGCTTGGCCTCACATATGGCCAATTTTGGGCCTGTCCAGGCACAAACTCTACGATGCAATCGGTATTTCCGTCATTTCATATTTTCCCGGTCTTCAACCTCAAGCCAGCGGTTCTTAACATGGGGTTAATTTCATCTTCCTAGGGGGGTAAACTTACTGCACCATAAATGGCAGCAAACGCAAATGTAAACTTTCATAAATCATTCTTAACTGTTTCACTGTAAGAGTTTGTCACCTTCGTATGTAAGAAAGGCTAAGAACCACTGGCCTAAAACTAAAGCGCATAAGACATGAAGAACTCTAAACATGACGCATGAGAGCGTAGGGCAGAACTTGAACGAAGAAGGATGATCGGTTTTAGAAAATTCCAAAGCTAACCGGGGAAGTTGCTCAGTCAACAGTAGATGGCATTTCGCATACCACAGAGCAGGGGAGTGTTAAAAAAAGTTTTGTATTTTCAGTAATTCTGCTGAAATTACTGAAAATATAAAATTCAGTAATTTCTACCGAATTTCAAAAATATTCGGTCAATTACCGAAAAAGAGACAAGTTCAACACCAAGGTAAAATCGGCAGATCGCAAACGCTAGATTAATAGTAACAGTCGCCAACTGTTACAGTTTTTTGGCATACATCAGAGCAGGGGAAATGTTAAAAAATCTTCGTTATTTTCAGTAATTCTAGGCTTAGCTGAACTGTTTGTTATAGTCCAGGGCTGTACAACCTTTTGCTATTGTCGACCGCATTACATTTATTTATATGAAGTGCGGACGCCAATGAGCTCGAGTTATATTTATGAGATACGTTTAATTAAAGAATAGGTTTTATCCCGTATATGTCATTTACTTCTGCCTAAAAGTATAATGAAATGTCAAACATTTTAACGAATTTATTAAAAGAAACATCGCCATCCAGATTGTTACGCATCATGTCGACTGATTTTCTTGCCTTGCGTTTGTTTTGCTTCAGTATACGCCAGCGCGGCCGTCAGATCATACAGTTTAAATTAGATGTGGACGGCCGCAAATTTCATTATCAAAGGCCGCATGCGGTCAGTTGTGCACCGTTGTTATAGTTAATTTTTACCACCTTAAAAAATCTAGATTTTCCTGATTTGCAGAAACTGAAATGTTGTGAGAATTTCATGTATGACATATTAAAATACCAAATTTGTCCTTGAAAAATAAATGTGTGAATTGCAGACACCATTCTCGGACGAGCATATTGGAAAGTCGTAATAGTTGTTGTCTGAGCCTTTCACTTCATCAATTCAGAAAGCTACGTGAAGAAGGTATCAAGTATTTCCAGTACCAAAATAACAAGTGGTGTATCATTCAAAGAAGTAGCTTTCACCGAAAGTTTGTATTTTCTTTGCTCAGTAGATATTTCATCCAAGACCCATAGCAGTAAACATTCTAACTTTAGTGGCGTTGCACATTCCAACTAATTACTGAGACTGTCTTCAACGCCTTACAACTGACAACTGTCAACTTTGACTTGCACAGTTGAAAAAGCATGTTTTACAGACATTTTCATTACAGAAAAGCAGGGTTGCTTGTGTGTTGTCGTTTTTTAAATAGCCTTAAAAAATTGGATGCTTTTTGTGGGGGTTGGGTAAAAACTACATCAACCTTGCCTCATATGAAAGATCCAAGGAAAAGGCGTGTCAATTCGTTGTGCAGGGTTCACAGTGCACACTTTCAAAAACACCTGTCTTCATTTTTGAAAATTTCATTCATGAAACACGATGCAAAGAAACAGCTGCAAAGCTCTCGGCGGTAAAGAACAAAATTTGAATAAACAAATGGATGAATTTAGAATTTCTATACTTTTCCAATAGTTTATGTACATTTTAGCCAATTTCAACACTTCTTCAAGGTCTTGCAAACCGATTTCACGATTCAATATTTTTTAAATGCTTTCACTGCCGCGTGGGAACCTTGGTTGTGGGAAGATCCGGCTTCAGGACGTTGCCGGAGCGGATGAATATTTCCCACCTGCCCAACCGTTCGCAATACCAGGGCCGATTGACTTGCATGACTCAAGAGCTCAGTCTGCCCTTGAAAGAGACTATCTGATTCATAGCTGGGCTCCTGTCATGCGTCCCAGCTTTCATTGATGACGCGCGTCAACAACACATGTAGCGATTGTTACGAAACACACAATGCCAATTAAACACTGGGTTTTTCTTTTCGTTGAGACATTTCGATCACTTGCCCGAAATAGCTTAAAAGTGTCGGTCATTTTGTCGTTTTCGGTAGTTTATAATGGCTGAAAAAGGCATCATGACCCAATTGACTTAAGTTTCTTTCGGTGATTTAAAAAAATATTCGGTCAATTACCGAAAAAAAAGACAAGTTCAACACCATGGTAAAATCGGCAGATCGCAAACGCTAGATTAATAGTAACAGTCGCCAACTGTTAAAATCGAATAATCTTAGAAGTCGTTCAGCCACGCAGTACCGAAACAGGATAAAACTGGAATAATCTGCATCCGACAACAAGTGCAACTCACGGTGTGTGCCGCAGTGGATAGCTTGCTACGCTGGGCCGTGCGCTTGTTCACTCTGTTGTCCCACAGCACGATCTGGCCGCTGTAGGTTCCCCCCACCACCAGGTTCGGGTGGAACTTGGCGAAGCAGGCCGTGGTCACTGACGACTGGCACTGGAAGATGTACCTGCGCGGATGAATACACGTCGCGTCAGAAGCAAGCCGCGCAACGGAGATGAGCACGAATCAAGGCTGAGGACAATTTTGGTCGGATCTGACTGAAACAAATTTTGTTGTTTGAATGTGATTATTCTAATCCAGGGGTCACCAACGTGGGGCACCAGGTCGCCCATTACGACCATGTAAGTCGCCCGCGGGCCTGTTCTAAAAATAACATAAGCATGATCAATGTCTTCAGATTAACGAATATCAATACTAAAATAATTGAAGGTAAATTGAGCGAACTTTTTATTTCAGAAGGTTTGTATCAAACTAGTAGCCCTTCGCATTAATCACTACACAAGAAGCAGCTCATAGTTTCAAAAATGTTGGTGACCCCTGTTCCAATCATATCCAAAACTTTTGTTGTGATCCAATTGTGCAGATTGATAAATTTTGGAAATACCAATAAAGGCACATGTCTATTTTGCTTCGTGAGGCAAAAGCACTGCCGGAACTATTTTGCCTTCAACTACTTGTGTGTTTGGCTAAAGGCAAAATAGACGCTGCCTAAAGGAATACATGGTGATTGGTTATACATGGTCGGATCAGACTGATGATTTGGAATAAATTTGCGGATCAGGACTGGACCGGATCAAATTATTTTGGATCAGCACAGGACTCGGACTGAAAAATTCCACAGTCCGCTCATTCGCCGCAAACGGTCACACGAATACCGACGAAAAATCTGTCGAACACTAATGTCGGTTACGGGAGGGCTGGCGATGATTTCTTTTAGCAATCTTTCGATTTTCCTTTGATTTGAGCATCTTCTTCGATTTTTCCTTTGATTTGAGCATCAAAGAGACACGAGTAAAATTGTGACAAAACATGCACTGTAAGTGATTTAATTCAAACCACTTCACAAGGCGGCTACACACAGAATCCGGTTACGGCTTACGATCCGGCTTATGGCCAACGGCAGTCTTCACACATACTCCGTTGGCCGTGAATTTTCTGAGTTTCGAACGGCTTCCATCTTACTTTAAATTGTTTTAAGTAAGCCGGATTGCCTTAGTTGTCGGCGATGGTGTTCTTGCTGCATGTGTGAAGACTGACGTTGGCCACAAGCCGGATCGTAAGCCGTAACCGCATTCTGTGGTGAAGCCGCCTTACACTTTTTCGCCAGACGCCTTTCCCACAAATCACCAACACAAAGTCGTCTTTGAAGCAAGATTACATAACAACAAACCACGACCGAACGGCAAGCCAGGCTGGATATCAACAAAGGCTTTATCAAAAACAGACAAGTCGAGAGGTTCAAGGATCGATTCACGACCGCGACTGTCTTCCTGTAACGCCTCCTGGACTGGGGGAGCCCCCGATTCGGATCAAACGTCCGCCCCAGCGCAACACACGCGCGCACTTACTCGGGTGTCGTGGTCTTGTACTTGCTGTTCCACACCAAACACACTCCTTCGGGGGCGTAGGGCGTCTCTTCGTCGGCGCTGTATGACGCGACGCATAGTTCCGGGTGCTGGACACACAAAACAATCTAATTCGGGTATGGGCGTAGGAAGGGGGGAAATGCCTCCCTGGATTAGGAAATTGACGTTTTCCTATTAAAATTTTCGCAAAAAAGGTTGTTTTCTTAGTTTTGAGTGGGCAAAATGAAGTTCCACCACTTTTGCCCCTCCACCTTGGAAAAACGTCTTCCGACGCCCATGAATTTGTGGACAGGAACACCAGACCCCTCAAACAAGGTGACTAGGTTCTAGTCTAGGGGATACTGCACGCGTCACAGACGCTCGTAACGGCTTCCTCATGGTCGATGCTCGAAAGCCACAAAATATTTCTATTTATATGAATTTCCAATCGCTTTCGACCAAGTTTGCTTTTTTATAACTAAAAAAACAAGGTGACTATGTCCGCAGGAGGTTGAAACGTGTGCCACAAATGCTGGTAGCTTGGGTTCGAATCCCGGTCGGGTCATATACCGACGACTTGAAAAACGGCACTTGCGTCCTGTCCAGCCTCGTGCTCAATGTTAATGGGGGGGTGCAAGTAAGGGTTCACGTGCGGTGCTGACATTGACTCGTCACCAGTGCACGAAGTAGCCGCGTGACCCACGGTGCTGCGTTAGAGCAGAAATGGGCGGCGGAGACCACTCGTGACACTCCAAAGGAGGTGCAAAGCGTGTATAACTGAACTGAGCCAATTGCGCCGGCCCCTGCTTTGCCACAAACAAACAAAACGCCGCACGTCAGCGAGTACTCACGTGACTGCTCCAGTCCAGTGACGTCACGACGCGAAAGCGAGACCAGCTGTCGTCCGAAAAAATCCGATTGACCGACAGTTTTAGGCCGCGGTCAATCTCGCTGTTGACAAAACGTGCTTGGTGTTAACAAGCGACACAAACGTCAAAGAGGATCAGTTCAGTCAATATTTTTCGCAACATCCTATTGGGTTTTTTCACGTATTAAACGAAGTGTTAAATCTGGCTTAATACGCGGGCAAGCATAAAAATGTCAGTTTTATTGAGGGTGCCTTCAAAGAGCTGCATCACGAATTCTGTGATCAGATGATACCCATTCAACCCTTCCTTGACAGTCGCCAGTCGCAGACGTCCAGCAGCGATGGAAACATCTGCCTTGATAAGATGCGGGTACGCTGGGCAGGGGGGTTGAGCGGTTCCCGAGTAGAAACCATTTCAGGGGCCAAGCAAAAATAGTAAAGGAATGTACTATGTGCGCGTGGCTGGGCCATACTTTGCCCACCCCTGGCTTAAAGTATACTCTGCGATTTGCGTGAACTGCAGATATCACACTGCCACAAAACGACACGACTTACAACGCACAACCTTATCAGCCAGTAAGGCAGTTTCAACCCTGTCAGTCCCGTGTGTGCCACAAATCTTGCAGAGCCTTGCAATCCTATAACTTGCCAGGCGATTGAGCTAGAGAGCTATCCAAACCATCCACGGATTCAGCAAGTCTTCTAGTTGAAATCGAAAAAAAAAACGTTTTTCGTTTTCGGTTGGATGTTTTCTGGAGGTGACGTCACAATGAGGGCATGTTTTAGAAATTTTGGCCACCTTTGGCCGGTCCTGGGCCCCAACCCATTGACCCATTCTTTTGACTCAAAGTTTTGTTGAAAACTAGGTCAAAATCCGCGTCCATAGAGCCCTTGATTGACTTGCTAGCATATCTGGAGCCAAAATTATGGGTAAAAAAAAAAGTTTTTGGCAAAATTCAAAAGGTTACAGAAAAGGCACAATTTGCCCTTTCAGGGCAAACTTCGGCCAGCCATAACTCGGCAGCAGATTGAGCTAGAGAGCTGTTCAAACCCTGTAATGACTAGTGGCGTCGTGTAGTTTAGAATAAAAATTTTTTTAAAAATTTGGTTGGGGGGGTTTGGGCCAATGGGATCATGACAGGGGCATGTTTTTTGGTTGATTTTATGACGTCATCATCCGATCCCACGCGCCAATATTTTGGCTCGCAGTATTTTTGGATTCAAGGCGAGAATACGCGTTTTTAGAGTCCTTGATTGAGTTTCTAGCGTTTCTGGTCCAACAGTTAGGCCAAAAAACAGCTAATTAGAAAGGGGCTTTTCTCAATAGTTTTGGGGGATTTTCCTAATTAATTTTAAGTTTTTTTGGCCCTAATCTTGGAACCAGGAACGCTAAAAACCCATTCGCACCCTTCAAAGTCCCGAATAGTAACCAAAAAACAGCTAAACTCAAAAAAAATTTATGTCATTTCAATGGCTCCTGCGGATCTTAAAGGGAGGTCGGTCAAAAATGCTGACGTCAGCAAAAAATAACATAAACATCCTATCATCATATAAGCATTAAAAAACAACAGACATCCTAAACTGAAACGTTTGTTTTTGTTGCAAACTACATACCTTCACGAGTCTTTAGAGGGTTTGAACAGCTCTCTAGCTCAATCTGACGGCGAGTTACTGCCCGGGGGGAAATGCACCCCAGAGTGGCTTTTGAGGGAGCAAAAGGTTGGCCAATTTTTTGTTTATGAGCCATAATATTCGCTCCCGATATGCTAGAAAGTCAATCAAGGGCTCTATAGACGCGGATTTTGACCTAGTTTTCAACAAAACTTTGAGTCCAAAAATGGCCCATTGGAACGGCGCCCAGGGCCAGGAAAAGATGGCCAAATTAACGCAAAAACACCTCTACTTGTGACGTTCCCCCCAGAAAAGCTCAAACCCAAAACGAAAAAAGTTTCTTTTCATCTGCAATTCAAGACTTGCTGAATCCGTAGAGGGGTTGAACAGCTCTCTAGCTCAATCGCCTGGCGAGTTAAAGGATTGCAAAGCGCTGCAAGATTTGTGGCGCACACGGGACTTAAAGGGTCAATCGCACCATTCTATGTCAGGTTTGAGACGTACTTTCAACAAGAATCGCTGCCCATCCCAGCCATTCACGCAGTATTCTCAGCGCGCATTTACACCGAACATAACAATTTTGCAATCAACAAAAGTCTCAACCGTTAATCGCATCTGCTCACTCTGGGCCCGAGTGACGCCAGCTGGGCCCTGCCTTGTGGAACAGCAGCATTTAACAGGACGCATGGTTGGGTGACAGGCCTTGCCCTGCCCCCTGTGACGGCCACAGCCCTTGCCCAAAGCACAAGTCATTAGCAAAAAATGGGCAGGCCGACCGACTGTTTCTCCGGAAGTAACGAGTATTTTAAATATTGGGTCAGATTTTCGTACTTGTGTCTTCAGACATTTAAGAGGCTCTGTTATTTTTTTTCTATTTTTTGTCAATTTTGGTGACGGCAATTGGTGGCAGGCCGATGCCGGCTTCGTAGCTTCTTGCCTCAGCTTTTGGGTGAACACTCTCGCCCAATTAGCGCTACGGCGATTCACTCAGTGGCCGTGGATCAATCTCCCAACCTTCAAACTGAGAGGCGGACACTTTACCACTCAACTATTGCCGTCCAGTTGCTGTTACTTTTATCCACATCTTCGGCTGGCTTTGTCAGTTGCCAGTCAGGGCAAGCGACCTGGCACAAATTTGACGAAGTGAAAAACAAAATTTCTAGATTATCGTTGCTGAAGTGCTCGCATACGGTACAAGCCAGGGGCATTCCCTTGGCGAACGTGGTCAACTTTCGTCAGAAATTCCCAAGAAAAAGGCTCTAGGTTTGCTGCAACAGGATAAGAATCTTATTCCATTTGAATAAATGAGGTGCGTAGTGCTACGTGAAATCGGATTCTTACATTTTTTTAAAATTTGCTGATGGATTCAAATCCACCGCCTTTGCGGAGACTGTACATGGAATTAAGAATAAGTCGCGATAGGACGAATTTGCGGACATCCACAACGCAGCCTTGACTGCAAGCGGCACATTCATGGTTATCGGAAGGGTGGGGTCAGGGGGACACGCCCCCGGCATTTTGCAATTTTACATTTTCCTAGAAAATTTTTTACGAGAAAAGGTTGTTTTCTTGGTTTCGAGTGGGCAAAATCAAATTTCACTACTTGTTCCCCCCTAGAAAAATATTTCTGGCTACCCCTGGAAAATTCACTTTTGGCCCCCTCCTGGAAAAAAAACTTCCGGCGCCCATGGGCACAATTCTGGACCAGATCTGGCCTGTTTCGTCATGCGCAAAAGATTCAAATCACTCCGAAATCCGTAAAATAATTAAACCTTAACGTCAGTGGTCACCGTTGGCCTTAGTGCAACGCGCTACAGAGTCGCACGAGAAATGCACCTTTCTTCTTCAACTTGCGAACTGTATTCCGTGAAAAGGTCGATCTGATGGGCGAGAGCTCTTTCCATAAATCTGGTGGAGCGTTTGAAGAAGGCCAAGTATTGGTCGGAAGATTCAATCAAGTGTTTGTCTTCTTCCGTCATTTCCGGAATTGCTTCTAGTAAAGTACGCATAGGACTGGGCTAGAAACTCGCACTGGCGGACAACGTAGCAACAACGCAGATAAACTGCTAACCGATCTCTTCTTCCTTTTCTTCTTCTTCTTCTTCTTCGAGAATCTTCTGTTCGAGCTTTTCCTGATGTTCGTCTTTCAAGTTCTCCAACTCATCTGCAAAGTGACAGGTGACAAGTACCATGACAAACTTAAGTGACAGGTGACAAGTGCCATGACAAACTTAAGTGACAGGTGACAAGTACCGTGACAGGTGACAAGTACCATGACAAACTTAAGTGACAGGTGACAAGTACCATGACAAACTTAAGCAGCAAGCTACACGCGCAACCTGACAAGAAAACATCCAAACACGTTGTGGCGGTGCGGACGTTCAGGTGCGCACTGGAAAAAATAGTTGCTGCATTCACTTCGTTAACATCTACTGCTAAATACACGCTCTAAGGAGCCCGTCACAGCCAGTTTGCGTAAAATAAGGAGGAAAAATCGCCCTGAAATATTAGAAAGTCTTACAATCCTCAAAAAAGCAAAAACCCGACTCAAACTGTGATGCTTTGTCGGGAGACGAAAAGAAGAACAGTCGCAGTAGTGGCCGCGAATTTCAACACAGTACGCACCTTCAGACAACACAGTACACACCTTCAGACTCTTCTTGTTTCTGCTCCACCGGAGTTTGGGTTTCTTTTGCATACGTCACTACCTCACGCGGCGGCACTGACGTCAGCGTGATCTTGCTCTGACCGAGCTTGGCTTGCCTGATCTGCCTGCGATGCAAACGTTTCCATTGTCACGAAAGTCGTAATGAAGTCGCAGCAGATGCGCAAACGCGTTTTGAGCTTCGCCAGTTACAAAAAGGCGACTAGTTTATCCCTCAGTTACAAACTTACAGCAATCCTTACAAGTAAATCAATTTGCGCTATGAAAAATTTTTGTGATTTGGCTCAAGTGATGCATTTTTATGCAAACTGAGAAAATAGTTCGCAAACAAATACTTTTCACTTAAATAGCAGTTTCAGTGAAATTGTCTGTTGTGGATCAAGAGCCAAGCCAATCGGCTTCCATACATTATGCAATTCCAAGCTATGTCAACCATTTCATGTGATCGTTTAGCTTTCATAACATCGCCTAAATTTTCAGTGGCTTTTGCAGAAGTGTTTCCCTAACCATGTAGTAACCGAATGGTATGCACAAAGAACAAATTTGGCAAGACAAGCACACACGGTTTGCTACTTTACTGGCTTATACCCAGGACAGGCTTGTTGAAGTGTTTGCTTTCCGCATGCACAAGCATTTCATGCTCTTACTTAAACCAACTTTTTATGCAAGATTTCCAACTAAAACATTTTGGATTTCACATCCACACTCAGCATAAGAACAATGGAAGCACCATTGCACTAGCACCTACAGCAAAAAAAGCTATGCTTAATGCAATAAGAAAAATCGTAACTGTGACTGGTAACTTTATTCTGAGTGAGGAACCTCACATGCACAGTTAACAATGCAACCATCAGTAGTAGCTCAAAACAACCTGACAATGAACCATTACCAACTTACTGAAGACTGTACTGCATATTGCTGTAACAGCAACAGAAAGTTGTGACACAGCCCACAGCTCATATGACAAACCTTAAACACATAGGTAACAATGTGGTTCTGTAGAGGGTGCAGGAATGCTTAAGGTTCATTAACTCAGTGTATATTATCTCATTACTACTGCAAATGGTGGATTCCATCAACACTTCTACATGATAAGTTGAATTGACATTCGCATATGAGCTAAGCAAATATGTCACACAGACAACATTGGGAAGTTGGAAGATCCATTGTTAGCATTGCGCAGACAGTTTGACATTGCTTGCTTTCTCTAAACAGAACTTTCACCAAACACTGGACTGATTATCAGCCTGCATTCAGTGAGAATGAAATATTTTGGGAATGAAAATTTTAGCACTTGTGCAACCAAGGCACAACATCTCTTGAAAACTTATCTCAGCGTTCCTTACATGGAAAAGTTAAATGGGCAGAGGAAAAACTCTTGTATCTCAACTTGCATTTAATGATAAAAACATGTACCAAAAACATTTCCATATTTCAAAAATGAAAATGTCAAGCAATCTGGTGGAAACTTCAACATTTGCAGCCAATGCACAAAATTTTCACCTATCCATTAATGTGCTTTACACTTCTTATGACTAAGGTTATTGGAGTACACATCCCCAAATGATCCATTTATGCATCTAGACCTAATCTTCCCAAAAACTTCACATTGCTGCTTTTTACCAAACAAGGCATGAATTGAAGTTCAGCACCCGGAGTAGTGTCAGGTCAAAATTCATTGAGGAACAGGTTAATTTCATCCAGAAACCACATTTCAGCATGGCAACTTCCTGTGAGTTTGAGATTTACTAACTTCAATGAACTACTGAATGGAACCAATTCCAGAAGTATGGTTCACACCACATTACATGCAGTGGTACACCAAATTACATGCTAACAACAGCACATGAACTACCACGATGTAAGCATATGTTGGCCTTGTAGTTCAACCAGACTTGGCTCCAAATCCCAGTCCATGCTGTTACACCTCAACAAGGTATGGATTATAAACAAAGAATCGGTAACAAACAAAACAAAAAACTATCCAGCTATACCCCTCCTGACTTTGAGTGAGTTGTTCGGTCAAGCCCCAAGAATTTTAACGCAATCTGATGTAGAAACTCTTTTACCAAATAAATGAGCAATGAAGTGTACCACATATACCAACACTAGACCTTGTGGATAACTAAACTGGTGACCAAATGTGCAGCAAACACAAATGTCTTAGACTTTAAAGAAAATTGAGACAATGAACCATTCATGATAACTGCATCCATAAATATTCACAGCCAGAGAGCAAATCCCTCACCTAGGTCTGTATAATGTTGGCTCAGGGCCAGCAGCTTCCTTTTCGACAGTGTGCTTTGGTGAAAGGGAAGGTGCAACTGAAGATAAAATAGAAGTATATACAACTTGTGACTTGATATGAATCAGTTTTTTCCAACATGAGCAATATCACCACTCTTAGGTAAATTCCCATTTCAAAGGCAATTTTAACACTGTTGGGAGATATTTTTAATTAAAAAAAATTTCAACACACATTTTAGGATTATTTATGATAAAACCACCTACTATACGCATCAACAATTAGCATTATCGCTAATATCCATATACATTCAAGCCATATGCCATTAGCCTATCACAGCTACAAACATTGCTTAAAAAATTGTGTTTGGCCCTTGCAGATATTCTTGATAAACATGAGTCAGCTGGAATCTGACTAGTATGATTGCGTTATAAGCAACATATTCTCTGTATAGTTGATTATTAGTGAGATGCTACATAAACAATATTATGAAATTCAGCTGCAAGCTGTAAAAGTAGGTGCTTTCCTATGTACATATATGGCAAGTACTTCAGTGCACAGGTGCAGCATAGATATTCTGCTTGAACTGCAAAAATATCACTGACAGCACAAGGATGTCAGGAATTCATTAATGGAGCGTTAACCAAGCAGTACCCATTGCAGTTGCAAAAATTTATTTAACTGTTAGGGTGAGACTGACTCTAGACAAAAAATATACCAAGGACACTATGTGGTTATAAAGGTTGTAAACATTTATATAAATAGATGTGTATGCTTTCTGAATACCATGAAAAGAATAGATGAAAAGGTAGTGCACTGAAACAACAGCTAGCAGTTTTTTCATAGTTTTTTAAGGACGCAACATAAATTTTATACAATTTGCACAGTGCAAGGTTGGTAAAAAAACTGAATCTGAAAACGATTTGAGAGTGGTTGCATAATATGAATAGTGTATTCCAGAACCACAAAACACGTTGACAAATACAATGTAGCCTTATGATAAGCAGAAAGGCTGTACAAAATCAATAACAAAAACTCAATCTTTCACAACATGTTGCCTAAAACTGTTTTCATTGTGGTATATTGGTCTACAAATTTTCTGCACCCAGCTGGTTATAGTGCAAAAGATTAAAAGTAGTTTTAACATGGTTTTATATGTTGCCAGAAACACTACTGTATAAATCAAGTTAAATAAAAGTGCAGTGAAATATATGCATTAATTCATTCAGTTTCACACATAATTTCTCTCATCTTAATTCAGTAAAAAGAATATAGAAAACTGATCAGCAATGGAACTAATTGTTTCTTTGCTTCTTTTTAAAATTATGTTTATCTGTTTTATTGGTGACTTAGCTCATTTTCTGAAACTCTGTAACATAACACAAAAATTTCTTTAACCCACAGCCTGGAAAAAGATCGCACAACTTATGCCATTGGCTTTAGTCCATCCAAAATCAGACCACTAGGCCAATGTGAAATTGCCATTACAGTTTTCATCACAAAATTCTACATGCGTTTTTCACATTCTAAGATTCCATAACTCTTCACCTAACCACATTATTAATCAATGCATTAGTGCATCAAATTGCGCGGTCTCAGAATCATTATCTTACTAAGTTCAAATGTTCCAATAGTATTATTTTAAAAAATAAAACAAAAATGGAGGCAAACAAATGTTGGATTGATTTTATGTAAACACAACGTATAACTTTAAAAATATATTCAAAACAGCATATTTGAACTACACATTAAACATTTCAACTTGAACAAACAAACTAACATACCAGTAGGTTCATAATCAATTCCCACAGTTTTTAAAAGATTCTCTGCTTCCTTACGCTTCTGATCTAAGTCGGATGAAACGGTCACAGACACACGCTTCTCATCCTAACAAAATACAAGACAATTAACCTAAAGAAACTATCTTTGCCAATGTGTATTTTACCAAAGGAATTTAACAGTGGCAGATACAAAAGGAAAGATATATTTTCTATTTTTACTGAAAAACCTGGGACAAACAAACTACTGTTGACGCCTCACAGTCCCACAGCATTGAATGCATGATGGCAAGTGTGCAAAGCTTCACAAATGGGATATGTGCTAAGAATAGCACTTATATGTACATGGCATGAACAAGCAATAAAAGAGTGATCATGACGCATTCTCGCTATTGTTGCTTGCTGTCACAGTATGAAGCTTTGCACACTAGCCACTCATGCTCTCTGATCACAACACTAAGATAACAGCATTAGCTCTTTCATAGAGCTTTAGTTACAAGAAGGCAAACTTGATTTATAAAAACATATTTTGAATAAATAAATAAAAATGAAAGACATGGTATGATAAACATGAGCAAATTTCCATGTTGCACAATACTGACCAAAACTAAAAGAACAAAACCTGTGATAAGTAGAGCTTACTAGCAATATTATATTATTGACACATGCAAAAACTATGGGACACTAAATACCAATGCTATTCAGTTGAGTTGCTATAAACTGATGATTAAAATTTTTTCAAACTCTATATTAGATAGACAAATTTTACTGTTTTTTATAAGTGCAGCAAGTTTGCATGTGAACAGGCTTACTGTATACATTGAAGCTGGGTGGTTGATGCTTACAGTTGCATAGGGAATGGTCAGGTTTAAAATCAATAAATCCAACATAATTTTAATTCCATCCCATTACTAGTAAGTTCTTAGACAACTGCAAATTTTGAATGCTTGCTGAAGTATTGGAGAAATTACCATCAACAAGGTTTAAAAATGTCTGCTAGCATTTCTGGTCCAACATTAACTCCATTATACTGTATAATGCAGTGGTTCCCAAAGTGAGGGTAAATTACCCCCAGGAGTAATATGGAATTCTTCAGGGGGCAACGCAGAACCAAAATCTCAATGTTGTTCTGTATTATGAGCCATCACTGTGAAATATTGAGGGTAATGAGACATAATTGCTACCTTGATTAGGGTAACGGCTCCAACAAGTTTGAACACCACTGGTACAATGAATGTATTGCAAGGTATGCTTTTCCCATTGTTTCAAAAGTGGCACAGATCTTGCCAGTTCATATGCCTGGTCAAAAGGATAACCATTCTAATTACTAGCCAAATGTTTCATCTCGTTTCAGTAAAATATTTGAAAAATTCATATCATAATCCTGATCAAGTGGCCATTTCTTACATATGCAAAGTTTTGAGTCCTGACCAATATGTTTTCAAGAAATATTTCTCCACTTCCTTTGCAATTTCTCATATTTATAATTTTGTTCAAGGTTTTAATAAAGGTAAATTTGTTTGCTTAATATTTTCAGATCTGGGCAAGGCTTTCGACACTGTCACTCATTTTCTGTTGCTGAGTGAACTAGAATGATGATTATGGTCTGTGTGGTCATCCAGTGTAACTTTTTACAACTTAAATTGTTAATCAACAACACACAACAAAGCACATCCAGCATCTGGCGACTTGTCAAATCTCCTTTATGCCTAATGTGGTATTCTCCAGGGTTCAACATTGTTTCTAATTTTAATAAATTATTTGCTTTCCGCATCAATTTTTCGGGTGAGACTAATATAAATTTAACTTTGTTTCACACAAATTCTTACTAGTTGCAAATTAATGTAAATTACGAATGAATAACAACTAACAATTGCATAGAAATAAATAAACTGATGATGAAATACACGATGACTGAGTTTACTGTTGTAACTAAACAAAAGTTAGTGTCATGTGTAGATAAAAAAAAAACTTAATTTCTATAAAACAGTATATTAAATATTTAGGTATCCTAATTAATAGTTCACTAAATTGGAAATAACATAATCACAAAATATAACAGCAAAATTGCCAGAATTAGTTGGGTTCTGTTGCAGAGAAAAATATATTTATGAGCATATTTTTAGAATGTTATTAGCTTATGAATTGTATTCACAATTAGAATAGTGCATTCATTACAGTTACACAATCCAAATAACTGCCTTACAGAGTTATAGTCATTCCAATTACCCACAATTATCTGCTTTTCTACAACCATGATCTGCTTACAGAGAATGTTTATAATTTAGAGTTTGCCAAATACATGCACTAGTGATGATGCAGATTCTTATCTTAAAGATACAATGGCTACAACAATAGTAAGTCGGTGAAAAGCATTAAGTTTTCGTTCACAAGCAAACAGAATCAGGAAAAAATCTGTTACTGGAACCTACAATTTAAAAACATGTCCCTGCAGAATAAGGAAAAGTCTTTGGAATGCTTAAAAAAACTGTGCTGCAAATTTGGAATTTACAACAAGTTACCCTAATAGCATATATTTGCAGCTACACTGTTAGCAATTCACACTTTTGTATTATCTTGCTTAGCCAACTAAGCCTTAGAAATAGGTTCAAGAACACTACTTAATTTATTTTTCACTAACTGCACAACAACTGGCCTTCAAACCACATATACAGTCATACCTTGTTAGTCCAGACTACTTTATTTCATCACATAATGTGGGTTTAGTAAGGTATCCAGATGATCAAAATCAAAAGAAAACTATGGCAAAATACTTCATTTGAAGTGCAAATACCAACAATGTGAACAAAGGTAATAATGTGCTGCATGCAATAGAACTCACTGATTCATCCCAAACAAAAAAGCATATATAAACTGTGGACTTAAGACAAACTACTAACTTATGCAAATAGAGGTAGAACTATTTGTGCAACATACTTAAAGAAAATATATACTTGTACTTTTTGTTTATCAACATATTTGATAAGAAAACTGACAACTTGAAGTATGTTGTTTGCTTTGAACAAGGTAAACAAAATGTTGACGAGCATAAAAGCATGACATGTATAATGCAAAAACAAAACTGAATTTATTACATGATTAAGTCTAGTACTGCCTGTGCACAAGTAACAAAATCAGCACGCATTGATGTTATATGGAAATCGATTTCCTCATATGGTATCTTCAGTCCAAGTAAATTGAAGGTAAAAACGAGTGGATGTACGCAAAGCAGTGATTAATACGAAACAAATACAATGGTTGCGTAAACAACATATTGAGCTAACATTGACAGTACCATAAACAAGCATTTAGAGCAAGCACAAACAAGTAGCAAAGCACACTAGGTGTGATAAGACAAAACCAACTAGTAACAATAAGTTAAAACACAAAGTGGGAGGAAAGAGCAATATATGAGAGAAGGAAAAACAGTGCGCCAAAATAAAAGTGATGATAACAGCAACGTCTAAACATGGGCAAGTCTATCATTTAATGCTAGGCAAAATAATTCTGTGCTTGTTAATGCTAGCGCTGATTTTGTTGAGCCACTTATCTTCACAAATATCAAGGTAATCGTAGCTGGGTTGTTCCGCGAACGTGACTATAAAACATTCATTGAATTTAGGCTTTTTTTCAATCTTATGTTCGTGCACCATATGTTGTAGTAAAGGCACCTGCTCTTGGTAATCAGACAAATTGACAGTGTTCCACGAAGAGCGGTGGGAGTTCCAACGTTTCGAAAATTTGTTTTAGGTTTGGCCGAGATACTGTTTTTCGCATAATTTAAAAAGTTGCAATGTAAATTCCATAATTGGAACAAGTTAGCATCTGCTTTAAAGGAAACAATTTGCCCTTTGAGTGCAGGGCAGTGACTTTAGTTACCATGTTTGCATCGTGCTTGCCAAATTTGCCGCACAACGCACAGTGTCCTCATGGTCCCGAGTAACCTCTTTGCTGTTGGTTTTCGAAGCTTCTCTGTGCGCCAGTTATCTGTAGTTTGTTAGAAGTTGGCCAACTGTGGTAGGTCTTTTATATGTGATCATAGTTTTGTTATTTAAAGCTTTTTCTTTCTTTGTTAGACGAAGCAGATTGGGAAAAGAAGTTGGCCAGACACTGTAATTTTTTTACCACTAGGATTTGGTGGGTGCGGTCTATTTTCCCACTTGGACACCAGTGTAATCATGTCGTTCATCATATTGACAGGAAATTTCGACTTTTTTGCTTTGTACTGTAATCTATTTAGGCTTGTAAGGTAGTCTTATCTTCTTTCATTCAATCATCGTAATCTTATGGCTTCTCCAAATATAATTGATTTAATAGTTGACGGAGGATGGTGTCATGAATCATGAATGAACCTTCGCCCTATAGATATAGGTTTGACGATGCCTTTTGTAACAAAACCAAAAACACTGTCAGCTGTAATGTAGTTATTGACATTCAAGAACTCAACAGAGCCACTGTCATCATTTGTGCAGAATTAAGTACGCTGTTTTTTTTGGCGCACTGTTTTTTTTCTCTCATTTATTGCTTTTTCCTCTCGCTTTGTGCTTTAACTTATTGTTACTAGTTGGTCTTGTCTTTTCACACCTAGTGTCTTTTGCTACTTGTTTGTGCTCGCTCTAAATGCTTGTTTACAGTACTGTCAACGCTAGCTCAATATTTTTTTCACACAACCATTGTCTTTGTTTCGTATTAACACTTTCGCACCCGGGTTAATTCAAGCAGTTCGCGCAAAAACAGCAGGATTGCACGTGGCTTTGCGTGGGAATTTCTCCAGTCTGGTAAGCGCTACAGACCAGGTCAAAAGCTCAAAGACTTGGCAAGTATTGTAGTTTGCACTCGAAAAACAAATTTTTGGTTGGAGGATATGGATTTTTAGTTAGTGACGTCATAAGTGGAGGACTTTAGCCACATTGGCCCACTTCACCCAGCCCTGGGACCAAACTGTTAGATGGTAGTATTTTGCTGAAGTTGTTATTGGAAACTAGGCTATAATCCAAGTCTTATAAAGCAAACAAATTAATTAACTAATTAGTCAAATATTTTTACTAACTTACATCACAACTTTTGAACCCAAAACCCCAACAGGTCATCCAAAGTATCAAAAGACTTGGATTGTAGACTAGTTTCCAGTAAAAACTTCAGCGAAATACTACCACCTAACGGTTGGCGCCCAGGGCCAGGCAAAGTAGGCCAAGGTGGCCTAAAAGTTCTCCACTTATGACGTCACTAACAAAAAACCCGCAACCCCCAGGCAAAAATTTTTTTTCAAGTGCAATCTACTAGACTGGCCGATCCGTTTGAGCCGTTGAACAGCTCTCTAGCGCAATCCGCGGAGGAGCTAGG
>Ga0210059_1005029_pt1 | contig 21274 bp, 10 predicted proteins | sample Ectturendosymbi2_FD_188042 | JGI IMG/M metagenome (GOLD analysis project Ga0210059, IMG submission 188042) | Ecteinascidia turbinata endosymbiont from Florida, USA - Sample 2 (SPAdes) (version 2) | ecosystem: Host-associated > Tunicates > Ascidians > Unclassified | place: Key West, Florida...
GTCTTTTATGTTGAGTTTTGTTTACGTTTGTTTACTCTTGTTTATGTGCCTTTTGTTTTGTGTCTATTGCGTTATTAGGGGCTTGATTCGATGACCTTGCGGTCCCTCGCCCCAATAAATAAATACCTTTAACTGTGACGGTTTCTGTCCGAAAGGTCTCTCCCTCTATCTGTCTCAAAGTATCTGATGCAGACATTTTTCAGTGGGAAAAGCGTTATTGTTAGCTTCTTTGAAACCCCGCTCAGGCGTATTTAAAAAAAAACATTGTTCGCATAATTTGCCCCTATCTGGCAAATTTGCTCCCTCCACCACCAAAGCTTACGCAAACGTTTCAGGTGCACAGTCACGTGTTTGACCAACTCAGAAACTATTCCCAAGCTCATATCACCCTAAAAAAGAAAGTTGTTGCATGTCGGAAAATTTTTATTATTTCAAAACCAAGCACATTCCCCTCTCCAAATAACGCGGGTAGTACAGTTCCAAACGGCATGAAAAATACGCGATGACATCCGACACTCCGCCAGTAATCTTTATCGGTGGTCTGTAAAAGACCCATAGCATGATGTGTTCGAAGCTGGTGGAAGTACATGAAAAAGGGTAAATTAAGTTGAAACATTAAAATTTGTTCTTTTTATGAATTTTTTGTGAATACTATCCCATAAGGTGTGTTTTGCCCAAACTGGACACATTCCCTTACGATAATATCTGGTAATCTGTTGTCCAGAACCGATCAAAAAAAAAGCAAAAACAAAATGATTTAAAACATGTAGTGGCGGCAAAGCTTGTTCTGAGTTAACACACCTTTTACAAAGTCACAACAGGGTCAACTGAATATTTCTGTGATATTTTTGTAATTTCTTGCCCATAAGGTGTGTTTTGCCAAAACTGGACAAACTCCTTTACGACAATATCTGGCAATCTGTTACAAAGAATCGATCAAAAGAAGGAAAAACATAGTGATTTCAAATATGTAGTAGCTGCAGCGCTTGTTTTGAGTTAACGCACCTTTCACAAAGTAACAACAGGGTTTTCAATGACAGACTAATGTGCTATTGAATTCTTTCACCAGCGTAATTAGACTAAGTACTTGCATGCACAACCACAACGCTTGCAGACAAACGTCTTTCACACAGTAGCAACGCTGAAGTGTGCTATACAACAAAAACCAAATTGCATGCAACGCTTTCCTTTCAGCAGTGAGTTTGGGCTGAAGATTCGAGTGTTCCTTGCACACAGGAGCTCCACACTTCCGGCACACGAACCTCGTCTTGTTTCAGTGCAGTGGACCGCAAATATGCCAGCGTTTTCTTGCTGTCCGTGGTTCATGGACTTGTGCCAGCTATCGCTGATGTCAATTCAAGACATGTTTGCCTATTGTAGATGGTGGACCGCATGGCGGCAGGCAATATCGTGTTGCTTTGCTAGGCCATGTTGCTTTGGTCACAGCGAGATATTCCACTTAATTTTTAAGAATGATACTCCTGCACAGACCTGTGCATTTGAAAACCTTTGGAAATGGTTGCAGGCTCGGGCGTTTTTCAAAAATCTGCGGTGTTGAATGACAACAACTGGAACAAATTTCTTAGACAACTAGATCACAAGCTTTGCAGTGAAAACTCAGCTCGCCTCCTTCCCAAGGGAAAATACTGAAGAGAAAGGTTTCTGGTGCTTGGCAAGCGATTACCGAACGTTGAAATGACTCACGCGGGTCGGCTCTGCTTCTCGTCAAGAATGTTTTGATTGATCTGCCAAACCAACGCGCTTGGCACCACATGAACTTGTCAAAGCGTATTTGCCGCAGACTGGCAAAGATGTCTTTGACTAGCTTCTTGTTGGAACATTTCAAGTGTACTTTGTCCGCTCCTGGCAATCCCCCTGACTTCATATATACAAAACTTATGCAGATTTTGAGAATGCTGCTCGAAAGACCACATCGAAAAATCAGCTATTGGAAGTCTCACCTTGAAACGGTCATTTGTCGTATGCTTGCATCACGCCTCAAGTTCATTTGCCTTATACAGCTACCTATATTATGTAAAAGCCTTTCTTTCAGTTACAACAATGCAGAAGGATCTGATAGCATTTTTCTGAGTGACTAAATTTAGTTTTTATTCGATGAAACCGCCATGCGTCTGTGGTTCGCAATGGCAAAGCATCTAAAAAACCCATGTTGGATATGAGCTCCACAACCATATGAAACAAGTCATAACAATTAGAGAAGGTCGAAATAAGCAGGAGTCTCGCAGCTCTTAACGCAAATAGCTCGCTAATTTTCACAATGACAGTTTGGTGCAGATGGCTGTAAATGTTCTATTTCAATGGAAGTTGTCGGCTGAAGCATGGGCGTCATCATGGGCGTCGGAAGGAATTTTTCCAGGGGAGGGGGCAATAGTGGATTTTCCAGAGGTAGTCAAAAATATTTTTCCAGGAGAGCAAAGGTGATGGAATTTCATTTTTCCCTCTGTACACTAAGAAAAACAACCTTTCCCGCTACAAACGTAATGGGAAAATATCAAATTTCAAAATCCATGGGGGCCAAGGCATCCGTCGTTAATGGGCAAAAGTAGATTTCTCATCAGTGGAGTTTGGACCGCGTGCAATGTGACAAATTTATTTCGTGACGGTGACGTCAGACAGAAACTTGGATGTTGTCTTTTGACATCAGTGTGGTGAAGGATCCTCTTTCAAGGACAAACAAAGCTGTTGACAACAAGGCAAGTAACGTGTGCGGGTTTCTGCTGAGCTCCTGCAGTAGTCCAAGTGGTGATGCAGTGGGGTTAACGTGTTTTCAGTCTCGATCTTGAATGTCCTGCTTTCACACAATCAAGATTTTAGTTTGAAGTTTTTAACTTACGTTTTTAACTTATGCTTGACATTGCTGCAGTCTTCTAAAATTTGTGGCCCCGCAAGCTTTCGCAAATGTTTTAACACTTGGCCACGGATGTCTTTCGAAGAAAAAGAAGAAAGGTGGTCTCCAGCCATTTTATACAGTGCAGAAGCGCAAAAGACCTGTTCCTGGAATACACGTCTCCGTCATTGAACTGCATTGGGATGATCACTGCTATAAAAATCTTTGTTCATTTTCATCTGATGTATGATAAAGAAGAAAAAACTGATTAAAAGCATTTGCTTGCGTTCATATAGCGCAGCAGTGGTTCTTGACCTTAACAAACCCGGCACACACCTATACGTTTTTCTCCAAGCTTTTTCTCGAACCCCAGTTTGTTGTACAGGGATAACAGGAAACCAGTACAGCATCGAGAAAATTAAAATAGGTTACTGACACAAAATCAGCCAATAGTTTGAACTTAACAATACATTGTTTAGTCAATGTTTGTTTTCTGTTTTGTTTTCTGGTGACAATCTGGGAGATTCGTGGCTATGTTTCAGAAAGGGCACAATCCTTTCACAAGCAAGCCTGTTCCGCTTTTTACGTTTTAACCTCCACCAATATAAAAACGCACGCTCGTGTGGACATGCTGTTACGAATGATGAGAGAACAACGAGGGTAATTTAGTGATACGACGATACTCTTCCATTTGGTGGCACCAAAACGCATAAAGATTTGTTGTGCTCAAGGTATGCTTTGGAATATCGCTTTCCTGAAGCTCAGTGATGTCATGTGTTGATTGTTTGTACCTGCAGTTGTAGTGTCAAAAATTGGCTGCCATATCCATGGTGGATACTGCCGTCGACCAGAGAAGTGGTACTTAAAATTCCTGCTAAAGCTTTCAGGTGATTAAGGGCACCAAATATGTCGGCCAATAGGCAGGCGAGAAGAAAATTTGACCCCTCGAACTGTTTTAATGCCGGTGGTAGCGGTTGCCTGATCTTACAGAAGCTTGGATAGTTCTGCATTCAAAGGCAAAAACGCGACTTATCGCCTTTCCCCGAGACAGTCAACGAACTTTAGAAGGGTGGAGAAGGACTTGTAATTGCGAGTCCGTTTCCTTATACTGACGCATAAAAATGCGATCATTAGGATCGCGCCCTCACACTTGGTTCACAGTTTGAAAAATAATTTTGAGTGCTAAGCGAGCATTGGAAGCAGCATTTTTTCTACGAGTGCTTGTCTGTGCAATATGCAATGTGTAAAAGCGGTATGTAGAACAGTGGTGATTCCAGGTCAACAGCGTCACTTGGGATCATCACGCATCACTGACTAGCACTGAATGCAATCATTCGAGGCTTGGGTCACTCACTGAAAGTTTCATTTGCTTTCATTCTGGCTGGCACTATCGTTGCTCTATGACATTGGTACGTAACAGTGAATGAGAAGTGCTCATGAGAACTCTTCGATTGTTGCGTAAAAACGTCACAGAGCAATGATAACGCCTGTTATTCCTCTGCGTACTAGGCTCATTTATATTAGCCCGAGTTACTTGACAATTTATCGTTCGTTTGAAATTATTCTCGAATGGAAACTGTCCACATATTGGAATTCAAATCCAATGTTCTATGCAAATCCATTGCTTCAAAAAAACATTCAATCTGATATGAATTATATTTTGAAAAATACTTAATTACCGAGGGCAGCTCGGTTTCTAACGCATGATCCCGAGTAAAGCGCGAGCGAATTGGAGAGAACGTCTAGGCCAGTGGTGGCGAACCTTTTATAGACTGAGTGCCTGAACGGCAAATCTTAACTCGCGTATGTATTTCAAAGTGACAACACGACAATTTAACCTGAATGGGCTAACTATGTTTTACGCTAGAAAAAAACGTATGCACTAACATCGTTTGTCTTTAAAAAAACACACAATAACAGAGCTCCCAAGATGCAAACAGTTTTTTATTGAAGGTAAGAGTTTCCATTTCGCATGCTTTTGAAGAATTAATGTGATTTTTGCTGACAGTTAGTCGAACCTTGACTCATACAGTATTTTGCTAGTTTGAGATAAACAAATGCAGCACCCAGGCCGTAGTCTGTTTTTGGTGTCAGATATGTTGTAATTCACAGCTTGAAACAGCGGCTTACACGCATACGATGATCCAAACAAAGTAAGGAAAGCAATACCAATTGCTTTCATTGACTTAAAGTCATTTGGCAGAGAATTCCAAACTTCAAGAATTTCATTTTCAGAACCAGCGTGCTGTCATTTGTTGCTGCGTCGCCCTCAGCCACTTGAAGAGAGAGTCGAACCTAAGACCATCAGCATAACATGAGAGCAATAGAGTTTCCCTACTCGACTAGATTCATTCTACTCTTGCTGGTACAAATTCAACGTTATATGTGGCAACGTTATATCAACACCATACATTCCTTTAATCTTCGAAAGTGTTTCACGCATGTCGTAGAATTTGTTATCCAGATACAGTTTTCTTAAAATTTGAATGGCTCCATTTCTAGATTTTCTAAATGTAATTACAGGTAGTGCAAGTAGGAAAAATCAAGTAACTCAAATTTGGCTTGATCTGGAAAAGTAAGAAAACGTAGGTTTGTCTCCATTTCAAGAAAATGTAAAAATATTTTGCTAATTTCACGTTTGCAGCTGCTACAAAGTTAGAAAATTCCTCGTAGATTTCTTGATGGCTTGTAAGCCTGTCTACAAATGCTGTAGAATTTTGTAAATGCATTTTTTGATTTGGAAAATATTTCAGCTGCCCAATTTCAAGGTCTCTTTCCAAAACCTACTGTAAATTTTCTCTCAGTTTTGATATCACGAAACATACTTTCTGCTGTCTTCCCAAACAAACACCTTGTAGTTGTTTGTTTAGTGCAGGGGTCTCCAAACTCTTTATCTGGGGACAATATTACACAACAGTTCGAGGGCAGGACATCTTACGTAATGTGATTGTTTCGGGATATATTACATTTCACCAAATCAACAAGTTTTTCGTAAATATAGTACATTTTTTCACTTGTGACAAAATGTTTTCGCGGGTCGGATGAAACGGCTTCGCGAGCCGGATTTGGCTCGTGGGATGTTGTTTGGAGAGGAGACCCTGGTTTAGTGCATTGAAGTGCAGTGCAAAATCTTTCAAAAACATGAGGTTGGCAAGCCAGACTATATCAGCGAGCTGTGGACTTCCTGACTTTTTCATTCATAAACAACCTAATTTCATCTAAGCAGGCTCAGTCCTGTCAACACGGGGGACTTAGCTTCCCCAAACAAAACTCCAAGCCCCCCAAATTGAAGAATAAAACACTATAAATTAGTGGAATTTTTGTCAAATTTGAATGTTAAGCTCCTCCTGCACGAACGTAAAGCCCCATTAACGACTTTCTGGCGACGGTTCTGAGCAGGCTACAAATTTCTCCAGGACGCGTCCTCTGCTCAGACACCGGACATTATTGTGCATTCGTAAACATTTATACTGTGTATGAACCCTCAAGAAGTGTTTGAAACTGTCGACAGTTAAGAGCACGAGGCATGATTCAATTTTCTATTTTTGTGACGTCTCTGAGGACATTGTCAAATTATTTGCTGCTTTCCTTGGCACAAGGATCTTCTAGATGTATAATTCAGCGGAATAATTCAGCGGAACTGAATGACTTGATGTTACAAACAACTGCACGAAACAGTGTCTTTTCTGGTGGCTGTCCCAGTCTTGGGAGAAACCTGGCCCCACGTAGCTCTACCTATCTGCTAACGAAGTCTGCACTGGAGCGGCGATGCGCGTGCCAACAGAGAGGGCTGTGCGTGCCACCTCTGGCACGCGTGCCATAGGTTCGCCATCACTGGTCTAGGCTATTACGAACGATTTTTTTGATTCAGGCAGTGGCGTAACTAGGGGGGCAAGGGGGGGCGTCTGACCCCGGGTGCAGCGTTTTGGAGGCGCTAAATTGAGGTCGGAATGTTACGTAATAATTACGAAATGCCAAATGTCAACGGATGCAATTAATTACGATTAAAGAATATGTCGAATGCTAGCGACTGCTACTCGATCACAATGCTTCCTAACGCGAATATTCATGAACCCTGGCGACGTTTTACTGTAAGGTGCAGCTACTGTCTCCAGCAATCAGCGCCGGCTTGTGGTTTGCCTGACTGTGGCGTCAGAATGCTTTCAGATCACCAGGGTTGCGAACTTTCCAACTTCGCTCTCATCCTGTAACTGCGTCACATATAAACGGGAATGTAGCTGGTGTTTACAGTGCATGTAGTATGCTGCTGCGCATGCTGTTAGAGCAGCGATGAAACTTACTGTATGTTGTTAGGACACAAAATCTGACGTTTAGGAAAATATTTGAGATTTGACGGTTTGACAAACGTCATGTTGCAATGGATGTGATGTGGTTCTGAAGGTAGTTATGAGTTTTATTCGTGGAATTGAAAAGTTAAATCAACGGTGGCTACTCTTTCAAGATTCTAATTGAAACTGGGCAGCAGCGCTGAGTATATTTGCCACGTATATTTAGTTATAATCGCTAACTATTCAGTTACTGGTGCATGCGTTTTATATTAATTCGACGTATAAACTGAGCATCTCCATGGACATGCTTATCGATATTCAGGTCAGAAAATTGTTAACCTAGAAACATTGGCGCCCGCAAAATTTTTCCAGGGCGTGGCAACGTTGACATTTTGCTTACCTTACCAGATTCAGGTTGCAATTGATGCAATCCCACCGGACGTTCACAAAACTGCTTATCTTGTCTACACCACAAAGAAAATGCCCCATTTCGCGGCGACCGTCGCGAAAACGCGCTTTGATGGCAGATACAGCCAGGTATATTGCAATAATTTACACAATAGGCCATATACAGATTTTAAAATCAGGGTAATTCTTTTCAAGAAAACATTGCCATAGTCTTTAATGAAAGCAGCATTCCATGGTCCCGCTTCATTTTACGTAGAAGTGAACCTTTGAAGATTTGTTTGACTTTATTTTGCGTAGCAAGTGCACTTTTGAAGATTGTGGCCATCGTATTGTTGCTAAATAAGGACTAACAGGAGAAAAACCCTTGCAAGTTTCGCGACCTACCTTTGCTGGCAAAGGAACAGACACGAGTGAACTGTAACCTTATCACTACATAACATCAGAAATATTAACCTGGCTCTTGAGCAGTGTGAGTGCCATACCGTCAAGCAAACTGTTATTGCATGAATTCAACTGATCGGAATTAAGCTGCTGACTTACGGTTTTCTAGAAATTTTTGGTTCTTAGTCCCAATTTCTAGGGGCGGGGCATCTGCCCATTCCCCCGTGCGGATGGCCATGCCTAAAACGTCTTATGGACCGTCATTGGTCTTGAATTTTTCGTAGGTTAATACATGTGAGGTAACACATTTGAATTATATCAGTTTATTTGATAAAAAAATCTATAAATTTGCAGCAGCAAAGGCAAGAAAGCTTTGTCTAGAACGTTGGATAATTACACTTACAAGTAAAGCATTACATTACAGTATTTTTTTCTGTTAACGTTCCAGGGTATAACATCCAAGGAAATGTTTCAGTGGTATGCAATATTTATTTGTCTAATAGCTTTGCATAAAAACATTTGTCGTCAGTTTTTCATATTTATTTTTCTGTCTGTTCTTATCTTTTATGTATTCGTGAGTTTGCCTTCTGTCAGTCCCTCACGACGTTCTAAAACTCAAATTCTGGGAGTGCATGCTATAACCACCCTACAGGTCTTACCAGCTGTTGTTGTGACCACCAGGCCTGACGAGAAAGGGGAACAAGTGGGGTACGTTATATTCGGGGTCTTCAAGATGCTCTGACAAACCCCTGCTTCAGAAAACAATGTGCAACTCTGGCCAATTTTATGTTGTGTTGTCAGAAGATTTTTGTGCTCATAAAATTATGTCATTTAAATTCATGCAGATTCTTGCAGATGGTCGGGAAACTTTTGCCTAGTATTTACATTTTCATTCACTAATTCCTACGATTCGAATGTTTTGCCGCAATCAACCGTGACCAGAATTTTAAAGTGATGATAGCTTCACGCGAAACGATTAGATTCTTTACTCGACGATAGTTAATGATTTCCAAGTTTCAAAGGTCCTGACGTCAATTCCGTGACGTCACAGTCATATGAAACTTTCAGACGAGTCTAGATACAACGATATGCGGGCCCGCCCGACTCAGCTTTCGACGCTCTTTTACTCCCAACCAGGGCTGGATTAACCTTTGGGCAAACCGGGCAAATGCCCGGGGCCTCGCGCTTGCACATCAAAACACTCCTTTACTGGTTTTTCATGTTTTTAGGCTCTTCACCACGCGTCGAAATTGTAAAGCTTTTTGATTACTGCCTTTAGTATATGGGCTAAGGAAACTGACAACTTTGGCGTGTATAGTTTTTGAGTGACTTAAAAGAATTGAACAAAAGAGCACCACACTTTATTACCCAAGAATTAGCTCGAAATCAATGCATCCATGGAGGTCCGCAGAAAGTTTTCCAGCGGGGGCAACGTCGAAATTTTGCTTATCACTTTCAGGTTGCTGACGATCCAATGCAAATTGACGTTCGCAAAACTCTTTACCCTTTCTATAACTCATTAGTCTGTGCTGGTTGGACCTCAATTCACAATCTTTTGTCTGAAATGTTTTCTACAATCTGGCTATCAGAAATGCTTTTTCCTTTCATAAACTGCCTAATATCCACTTTTTCGAGCACTTTCTACAAATAAGTCATAATTTGAGAATAATAAACGGCCAGAACAACATGAACGGTGAAAAAAAAAATAAATTGGACACTCTTGCAAAACTGTTTCAAGCAATGACAAGTAGAACGGAATATCGACAAGACTATCAGACAAATTGCTAAAGTTAGAACACCACGCAGGCTTAAAACGCTGAGCAGATGAATTACGAAACTCTCCACAGCAAAAATATAGCTTTGCAGTTCGCACTTAGTGCTCACTAAGAAATCAGAACTAAACTTTAACGGTAAAGACGTATTCCCACAAGTTTGCATAGACGTATTCTAACAAGTCACGTATTTTTATACTGCGTGAAAAAAGCCTACATAAGCCTCGATTGATTAAGCTATTCACTTGGGCACATTGATCACAGTCTCACACTAACAATGGATTTTTCAGACTTGTGGAAGCTCTGCTACAGATTTACTCATGCTTCTTTTCACACAGTACAAAACTACACGTCGCTTACCGCTATCAGCATTCAGCAGTGTTACTATTTCGCTGCATTACCTGCCAAGATGTCTGTGTTCAACAGTCACATATGTGACCATGCAGGGCTCCCATTCAGTGATTTCAAATAAACCCAGAATGCACACCAAAAAAACATACTCGTACAATACATACCCAGAAAGCTTGTGTGACAAACAAAAATATATCAGTGCGCTTATTTTAATTGAAGTGATTATCGAATATCGATTTAATTATCATTTCTCTTCCAAATTTTCTTCTGCAACGCAAACATTAACATTTGGACGACCTTTTTGCTGCTCAAAACGTTTTTCATAACGCTGGTAACATACTTCGTAGATGATATCTCTCACTAATTGCAGTAGTAGATTTCTTATTAAACTCGGAAATGATGTGCAATCTTGAACTGTAGCGGGATCTAAAATTCCACAAAAATATAATCCCAATGCCTTCTTCTTCTATCTAATTGAAATTTGTTTTTTAATTTGTATGCATAGGGAAAAATCGAAATTTAAACAACGCATAAGCTGTAACGTCGAATAAAACAATGTTTTCGATTATTGTGGCTGTTTTATTTGTCATAAAAGTCCTAACCCTTGTTTCACCAGTTTCTTCAACTGGCATTAGAGACAATAACATTATATATATAACCCGACAATGATCTTATATGAGGATATTAAGCCGATTGAAAACGTTCTGCTTCATCCGATATGCGTACTCTCTCACCTGATGTGCCCATGCAAACTCTGTAATATAAAGTTATCTTTTCATTATTGAACACGTTGAAGTTTCTGATGAATTTGTCACTTAAAAATAGATTTAACACGATTTTTCATAATTACACCTGGACACCCAGGTCGACTAAACCAAGCAGGTCTGGGTGAAAAAAACGCAGTGGGGCCCTAGTCACACGCGGAAAAACGCTTACCACAGTAACTTGAGGTGAACATTTGAAGATTTATTGCTGTGTTATTGTTGCGCAATAAAGACCAACCGTAGAACAATCCGCTAGCAAGTTTCGCAACCTGCCTCGGCAGTCAAAGGAGCGGATATGAACGAACTGCGATCTCACCATTGCATGACACCAGAACAGTGAAACTGGCTCTTGTGCAGTGTCAGTGTCATACCGTAAAATAAACTGTCACTGCAGCAATCAAATGAATTCATCGGAACTTAGCTTCAGGTTTTCTAAAAGTTTTTGTTTCTTGGTCCCGATATCCAGGGGGTCAACAGGGTACTGTTCAAGTTGCTTTTGTGCGATATTTCGTTGAGAACACTTTTTCTAAATGGTGGACGTTTTGATCTGCGAGAGAGTGTAGACATAACTTTCCTCAATACATATGGGAATGGGCGATTTGTGCAGTGAAGATGGTCAGAGAGTCTACGACAAAAAATATTGTTGGGTGGTGTCACGGTAGCAAAAAGATCTTTTTTTGTGATACAAAATTCTGTTTGAACAAATTAACCACATATGAACCACCTACATGGTCACCTCCAAATGTCTCTGAAATTTAGGCGGTCAAATCATATCAGTTTTGACGATTTTGACCGGTGCTCTGCAAAGTTGAAAAGAGGGTATGTGAAACGCTACGCAGTTGCGCTAAATGTTTAGGGGGCCTCGCGTTCATTTGATCCGGCCCTGCTCCCAACTCATTCTTCGCATCTGTGCTGCCACGAACAGACTGGGTGGGGGCTCCCAAACTGACTTTGTCCCCGAGCGCGGGAGACCCTAGGTACGCCACTGGATTCAGGTCACCTGCAACATGAACACGAAAGGCCAGACATGAAACGAAAATATTTGTACAGTGACAATGCCAATGAAAAGAAGCTCGTGTTAGCAACCTTAATTAATCAAGTGGGTGGTGGTACAAAAGCTAGCGTTTTACAATGGAACTCGTAATCGAAGACTCGGGCTAAGCCCGAGGAGCCCGACTGCCGGAGTCGCCACTGGTGAAGAGCATCACTCTGAATCAAATTATTACAGATAAGTAAATTATGTTGGGAGTTATACCTTGCTATAGCCTACCTTGCTAACAGCAAAAATAATGGAAATTATTGCGCAATATTAAAAACATACGATATGTAAAAAGTGGCTTGACGTGGACGATGGTGTTATCCTTACACCTTGCAGTACCTACAGTATCTGGATAAATTCGATTTTCTTTTTCCTGCTACAAGATGATGAAGGGATAACTCCAGCCATGATACTTCTCTGTGCAGCGCAGTATGTGCAGTGGAGATACGATTGAAACGAGATTATGATGGAATTGTTGCATCACATATGTGAAGTGATTTAATAGTACAGTAAAGTGCGTCATGATTGACTTGCTGTGATCGTAACCGCGCTTTTAGTCATGCTTCAGGCAAGATATCCTATGCTGTAAATTTACTTACGAAAAGGGCAGCAATGTCACGCTAACTTAATCCATCAAACTGAAGACTGCTCCATTTTGAAATATAGTGATAAAATATAACCACAACCGTTTGCTGAATTTTTGTAATTCGGAGGACCTGTGTCGAACCACTGAAACGGCTCCTTCAAACCCCAGGGGTTCGATCAACCCAGGTTAAGAACCACTGTTCTAGCGATCTTTTGTAAAGACACGTCGTACTTTCAACATTGTTAGCCTTGCCAATTTCAAGGAACTGTTCAAAACCTGCTTGGATATAATCAGTCACGTGACGATATTACCTCACTGCGTAACAGTATTTTCTTTGCTAGGAATTCCAAACAAAACATGTCATTCCGTTTCCGCACTTGTTTCCGAGAAACTTTGAACTAAAATTTCGCTTACAAATATCAATCAGGTTTTCATCGGAAAAGTTTTGATCAAGTATCGGTTTGCTACAGAACTGAAAAACAAGATCACGATTTGAATCGTATTGCAAAACATGGTTTTGCAAACGTCAGGTAACCTTCTCACAAACCTAAAATTTAGGTTTGTTTCAAAATTATTTTGCTTCGTCATGAACACCTCCTATTTCTAAACAACTTCAATTTTTTGTCCCTTCAAATTTTGTTGTGCCCGGAAAAATTTTTATACGGTTTGTTTTAAAAATATAATAAAAATAAAAATATTTCCCCCTAAAAATATATTTTTCCCCCTCAAACCTTAATAACTGTCTACTGGCCAGCGTTCACACTCGACTCGCAATTACTGTATAACTCCTTAAAGGTTATCCAAACATGAGGGAACGTTCTACTTTCTTAATTTTCCCACCTGAGTTTCAAGACAAAATAGTTACTTTCTGTCATGAAACAATGTGCAGGATATTTTGAAAGGTAAAGTGAAGCACGGCTTCAAAATATAAATAATGAAACCAAAATTTTAGACATCACTTCGTAGTTTTCAAAATGACGAATACACACGCTTATATATTGGATTTAAATTATCTTTTAATCACTAAGGATTGAAAGATTTTTATCCATATCATGCAAATATCTAAACAACAACTGACAATTATTTTTATTTCGGTTATTTCTCGGATAGAACAAAGCGTTGGATCTCTTCCTTTTTTCAACCTTTTGAAAAGCTTAATTCTGTTTTCCAAAATATTGGTTTTTCATCTAACTCAATATCTTCCAACAATTTTAGCAAAAAATGATTTTGGCCTGTGTTAAAGTTATCAACATGGTTTAATTGTTGCTCTGAAGTCTAAATACTAGTTTCAGCATTCCTTACGCACTCGCAAATCGGAGTAAATCCCAAAAATTTCACGACAGTAACTACCTTTTTTTCCAGGTAGTTGTAGTAAGGGACCAAAATTAGTGTTTGATAGCTAACGTTTGTGACTTTGCATTCAACTGTCCTGCATGATTATTTTGGTGTGTGTTGACACTCAGACACAATTTTGAGCAATTAATCGCGCACCTATATGTTTGGTAATTCTGAGTGGATTTTTTGTGCATTTCCACATGTTGTGTTGGTCTTGGCTTTGGCAAGTGCAGACTATTCCAAGCTTTGCTTAAGTCACTGAAAAGTTTTCTTGATATTGGCCTTGGTCGAAGAAGAGTTGTCTACGCTTTGCTGGAAGGTCCAATATCGTCAAATTTTGTTGTACCCAGAAAAATTTGTTTTGAGCATATATTAAAAATCCCGCTCCCCTAAAAGAGTATTTTGTCCCGAAACCTTGAACCTGGCTACGGGTCTGCCTGAACGCTCAGACGAATTTTAGGCTGGTTCTAAACATGTAGTGGAAAATATAAACTGGCGAATTTTGAAATATCTTGTGATGCAGTCTGTCTTTCAAAGAAATACTTTGTTTCATTACGCATTACTATATATGTCCCAGTTTTATTCTTAAAAATTGTTGGCTTGTGCAAAATTGCAAAACGTGAAAACAAGAGAGTAAATCTTTATAAAAATTGCTTCTTCATAATTGGTGTAAGAACAGAAAAATAAGTTTTATCGCTAAACTATGACCATTTACCAACAAGAGAAAAAATATTTATAAAGTAGTTTATTCTTACTTGCCATCACTGCTGTTATTCCTTGCTACATGCCGGCACTTTGTCTCAGAAAATATTTTTGCAAACGTACATTGTTGCTTATTTCCTAAGTTTCATGATTTGTTTCCGAAATAGATTTTTTGAAATAACCAATAAATGATTTTTCAAGTGTTGCCAAAACTCTCTATAATAACCTTTGCTGTTATCCAAGACATTTTGAAAACGCAAAAAAAGTTGAAATACTCGTAGACATTGTAAGTAAACAAATTTTTGCATGTTATGAACAGTACTAGCCAAATTGTTGATCATGCAATCAATACTGTGTCTTAACAATAACTAACACTAGTTGTATTTTTTGTGGTTACTGTTAAGAGAATTTTCTGGAAGTATAAAACAAAAATGAGTCTTTTCATTATGTTTGGAAATAGGATCGCTTCGCAACTTTTGTCGTTGCAAGTTGACAAAGGTGCCGCAATTCTTTAAAGATTTCTTTATACTTTCAAATTCTAATCCTGTACAATCCTCAAAAAACACAATATGAACCAGCTCTTCCAAATATCATTGTGACATTCAAAACTTTTTTTTGTCAAAAAAGCTCTAACATTAAAGGAGCCAGCTGGGCTGGGACAGAAAGTCCCTCCGTTTCATCAATCGTACTTCTGCCTTTAAAACACTCTTTAAACCTGCACGTCTATCTGATCTGTTTTCAGAGCACGTTCCTGAGACTGTTCTTTGCCATGAAATGGCTTGAAACATTGCAGCCAGGTGATGCCAGGAAATGACCTGATAAATCTGATGTTCTTTATGTCAGGTTCGCGAATACTAGAAAATGCTACTGTTGCTGACAACAAACACGGCTCAAAGAACTGGCTTTCTTTGCCGAGCCAGGCAGCTGTCGCAGTGAGCAGAAAATACTTTGCAATCCGAAAATCAACATCGCCATTCCAACGCATTAATTATGAACAAACTTATTCTGCTAATCAATAAAATTCGGTTTTGATCATCAAAGGCAGAGTCTGAAAGTTTAACAACCTTTTTCACAAAGGCTTAGTAAACTTTTTCCAGCTGAACAATGGGACAGCGAAAAACTTTGCCTCAGGGCTGCCTGTCACACGCCTTCTTTCAAAAATCGATTCCGTACTTGGGAGTTCATTCGAAAAGAGATCTGGTGAAAAAAGGCAGCAAGTGGGGATTCTACAAATCTGGACCAAAATTAAACAAGACCCACAGGTAATCAATTCGGAATCAACTGCCTTATTGTGGCAGAGACGAATGTGATCAATACGCCTTCCATGGAAAATCGTTATCTTCTTAGGCACTCAATTCCCGAAGGACACGCCAGAATGTCAAGCTGAATATGGCTGTGTTCGAAAGAGAGACCTAGACTTGCACAAACTAATATTATGACTAGTTTCAGCGGATGCAGCTCTCCTTGCCTGTGTTGGTAGAAGCCTTTTTCAGTAGTAGGAATGCAGCAGATTTTCTATTTGGCCTAACGTTTTGTAGTCCTCCAGATGGCTTTGATTGTTTGGCTGCGGATTTGAATCCAAAGAGCTGTTCAGCTTTGAGGCATTAATAATTAATTGCCACGGAAGGCCGCGATGCGCCACTGGCTATGCAACTGGAACGAAAAGACACACACGTGGCTAGCACTAAGGCAAGATGACAAGACTTCACATACTTGTCCGGCCTAATCAGCTTGGATGAATCTCTGGTGAACTTTTCCTAAATTCAGACATAGCAGCATTGTACAGCAGTTGTCTGTTTTATGCAAGGCTTTTAACTCACTGATGGCTTCTGTCTTAGGGGTTGTATCGTCGTAGCTAAAGCTGGGTTGTATTCACAGCAGTTGTATTGCCATACGCTCCCTTACAGCATGAGAGCAAAACAAAGCTTTTTATTGCTAAGATCACTAACATCGCGAAGATCACTAGCATCGCGAAAATCACTAAGATCGCTAAGATCACTAAGATCGTCAAGATTGCTAAGATCGTTAAAATACTGTGAAAGATTTATTGTACTGGATAAAATTGTACTGAATTCAATATGTAACGCTTTTTCAGATTGGATCCGCACTGTTAAATTTTTGGAAAGAATGTAGATAGGATCGGAACCGTTATAGGCCAAATTAATGGAAATAAACTGCGACATTTTTGTTGTTAAAAAGCTGTTATTTGCTTACATTTTTGGACTGAAATTGGACTTGCAATTCACTTTTACATATTCTTCACTATTAAATTTGATCCAGTACAATTTTAATGTTCATGTCTGAGTTTAGCGATCTTAGTAATCTTACATACAGTATCTTGGCGATCTTAGTTATCTTAGCAATCTTAGTGATCTTATTCTTAACGATCTTAGTGATCTTAGCAACCTTAGTAATCTTAGCGATCTCAGTGGTCACAGTGACCTTAGTGATCTTAGCGATTTCAGTGATCTTAGTGATCTCAGCAATCTTAGCGATGTTGGTGATCTTGGTGATCTTAGGGATCTTAGTGACCTCAGCAATCTTAGCGATCTTAGGGATCTTAGTAATCTTATCGATCTTCGTGATCTTAGCGATCTTAGCGATCTTAGTGCGATCTAGGGCGATTTTAGTACGATCTTAGTGATCTTGTGGTATTTACAGGTGTCCCTGATCTGCCCTGACTTTTCATGGTTTGTGAAATTGCACACTGTGGGAAAATGGTGCCACAATTTGCAATACTGATCCATCGGCAGCTTTCTGCACGAAAGTCTCTCCCATCCACTCCTGTACTTATGATCAGAATCATAGGAGCTCTTCCACTTCGACCTAAGTATCACATTTCTATTGTGGAGACGCAGACCTGCTGCCTGCAAACGTTGAGTGTGTTTAGTGCTTACAACACAACAAACACTACACAGTGCAGTAAGTGCACACATTTCCAGTGATTACGCAAAAACTTAATTTCGAATCTAGCATCCCTCAAATACTACTAATATCGGAATGCGGACGCCAGATATAGCATTTATCACAAAAACTTTGCAAATGTGTTGCCGACAAAAATGGAATAACAATATTTTCCTTCATAAGAACCTATTTCAGCGCAAAAAAGGCCAAACAAATTTTTTAAGGCCAGCCAACTTGAGATGAGGCCAAAAAAAGGCCAAAAGGCCAACTAAAATTTTTTAGGCCAACCAACTTGAAACGAGGCTAAATTTCTGAAATTTGGCCTAAAAAAGAAAAAGGCCAATCTGGCAACCCTGGTATACGTGTGGGCTAGAAAATTATATTTTTAAAACTATTTGGTCTTTTCTCGTACAGTTCGGAAAAGATTTTGTCTTTCGGAATTGGAAAGTGTTTGATAGGCCCTGTCAGACTTTTCTCGTTTTCAAGATAAAAATCCTTGAGAATAAAGGTTTGACGATCTTGCGGAGTATCATTTTTTACGATTTGATTTATCTGATATGAAAGGCTTTATCATCTTTCTCTGTGGTAACTTACAACACATGGAAATGCTGAGTGAAAGGAATTCCTAAATAAAATAGACATCGTAATGAATTTTTGCATTATAAACCAATTTCAAAATTTTATCATTGAAATGTGATTCTTATTTTATTACATCGTCCAAATGGTAGATAAAGATCAGTACTTAGAGGTAGGAAAGACAAACCTATCTCAATTTTGCGCCCTGACTGAGTCCGAGAATGCAAAGGACCGTATTAAAAGATGGGTAAATCTAATCATTTTTACCAGCATTGAATTTTGCCCGTTTATTCTTGTCTAGATTGAACGGGCGACGGTAGGGCCATCGTGTCACTGGTTGGTTGTGAAGTTAAAGCCCAATTATCACCTGGAACACAACCAAAGTTCTGTGATGCTGATGATAATTTGAAACAACATGAACCTCATGACCTTTTCGCGGGTGCAACAGTTTAAACCAATCAGAGCAATCATCGGGGTTGTTTTCGCAAATCTTGACTGTTTTTTCGATACTTTACTCGATCAAACGTGTATCTTATTTCGCAGGAGAAACATTCGGGTTTAGCTTTGCAGGAAAAATGCAAAGGACGTTTAGAAGCTAACAACTTCTGGGCTGATTCGTTACCGAAACAACAACATCTCAAAAATTACTGTGCGACTTCTAAATGTCAATTTTCTTCCATATTTGATAAATATGTTGTTCGCTCTACAATAGAAACAAAAACTAGAAACAAATCGTCTATACTGGGTGTTTAATAAAGTATGATATATTTATGAAAAGGTGAAATTATCACAAATGGCTAAATATTTTTAGACGCTTCATACTAATAAATATCATTTTTAATCATCGTTTCGTTAGACGCTGACGTCAATATCAAGTTGCTGAGGTATCAAGGAAAAGAAAGCAGTGCGAAAAATTCTGTCCACGACTGCTCTATCAGAATATCGGTCATCTAACTACCACTCAAAATTTACTCTTCGTAGCTTGTTAGGCACCTTGAAAGGGTCTCAGAAAAGAGGGGCAAGACAAAAAATAATCGACTTTACGAAAATTCAACAGCTTTATTCATCCGTTTGAATTGTCGCATATATGTATGCATTTTAAGCGGCAAACACAACTAGGACTGCAGCATACAACTGATCCAAACCTGTGTTTCGCCAATGCTAACAATGCAGTCTGAAAGTGAAGTTATTCCGAACTAAGGCCTGCGCTCAAAGCCATTGTGCAGACATATGTTCAGATAGCAATAAATCCTCGTGTAAACAGCTTCACTCTTCTGAACAAGTATTTTCTCACTTTTGTAATATTTTTCTCGTAACCTTATACCCCGTGTGGACTGTTACTGATTTAGACATCACTACTGACTTTTTCGCCGGGGGATAAAATCTAACTTGATCCTCAAAACGCATTTTAAAAACTGTTCTACTCTTTCTAAGCCACTGGAACAATCTTGCAAGCACAGTTCTAAAAAATTCACAACAGAAAGATTTCTACAAAATTCTGTACAGCAGCATTATTGGTTTCGTTTTGATCAAAACATCTGATGCAAAAATACCAAACGGGATTTGACAAAATGGGAATTTTCTGTTGTCATAGCAAACGTGTGTCCTGATGCATTTAACGTCTTCGCAGTGTGTCATTTCACGAGAGATATGCCACATCAGCAATTACCGTTAGTGTGCACTCACGTAAAAATGCGTTGTTAGCAATATACCTTTCACGTGATAAAAGAATAATCGCTATTAAAAACAAGAAAAGAAGACCTTTGCTGACGTGTGTCATGACGTGTGTCATGCTTCGCTTATTGCACTTTCGGGTGAGCACAAAGGAAATGTCGCTCTCAGAAATGATTACTGTTATAATAATGTTTTTTTTCTAAAAGGTCAACCAGAAAGTATGTGGAATCCAACCGAATCTGTGCAACAGCACGATTTTGCTGCATAGCAAAAGCCTTCTTCACAAAACATGCAGTGAAACTAAACGACAGTCCATCAAAACAAATTGAAGTCTTCTGATCAATTCTTTCATTTTGTTTATTTGCCGACGTTTCAAAATCACCTAAGAAAAGACTTAAATTTGCTTGAAATTAACTTTCTAGCAACTGCTAAATCACATAACAAGAAACTATTAAAGCTATTTTGTGGTAAATTCCATCTGCGACTCACTGCTAATAAATGATCTAAATGTCTAAATTTTAAGCAGTGAAGTTTCAATGCTTCAGTTTAAATGATTTATCATTACCTTTGGTAACGCTTGCATTGGTGAAGGTTCTTTAATAAAATTGGAAATATTGTGCGAAAGTAAGCTGGGTTGCCCTCTAGCTCAGGAATTTTCAAGCTTTTTAAGTATGTGGCCCATTTAATAAACAAATAGCGGGTCCGTGACCCACCGACTGTACAACTTCTTCAATGCAAAAATTGTTACACATGCACAGAGCAGAAATAAAACACCTAAAACAACATTTCACAACACAACGTGCTCTACACTCTGTGCGAAGGCTGAGCCTGTTTTTTGTTAAAAACCTCAGTTATTAGACCCTCCATTCATGACAATGCACAGATCAAGTCATCTTCCACATTAAGTGTGATCCTGCAGTAATTTCTAGATTTCCATTTTCATGGGCAGCAAAAGCCGCCTAAATGCCCTAAAACGTCTTCAGCAACTGCACATTGTGCACAATGTGGCAGAGGTGGCCACGGAACCGGAATCAACTCTGGCAGGATCCTGCGTTTTTTGACGGACCCGGATCCGTTGCCACTTCGTTTTTGTCAGCAGCAGGAGTCTGCATGTGATTGTCATTGCTTGAGTTCAAACATTGCTGAATTTCGGTTGCATCGAAGGTTGCCGGAGTTTGAACAGGAGTCGGATTCTCAAAATTGAAGATATTTCGTACCCAGATTCATGCATTTTGGAAAAAGAGCCGAGTCAGAGTCGAAAAACGTGATTCCAGCCACCTCTGCAACATGTTATAGGCTACGTGGAAATTTCCATGTGGCAATAATTTGTAACACATAATGACGAAAGAGAGCATGATATGACGTTTATATAGCTTAGAGCTACTCTACGTTTTCGATTCAAAGCAGTTATTTTCAACCTGGTGTCGCTGCCCCCAGAGGGGTTGCGAGGAGATATTTTACGGACACAGATATACAGGGTGTTTCACAATTGTTGAAACAAAGCGGCAGCTTCTAAAACCTTTATCGATGACCTTATTCATTTTTCTCTTTCCAGATTGTCATAGGGAAATAGTTAACCTTTCTATATATTAAACAAAAAATAGTCTAATGATGCCTTGGTCGATGGAGCAGAAGATCTTTTGTG
>Ga0210059_1005030_pt1 | contig 21273 bp, 19 predicted proteins | sample Ectturendosymbi2_FD_188042 | JGI IMG/M metagenome (GOLD analysis project Ga0210059, IMG submission 188042) | Ecteinascidia turbinata endosymbiont from Florida, USA - Sample 2 (SPAdes) (version 2) | ecosystem: Host-associated > Tunicates > Ascidians > Unclassified | place: Key West, Florida...
GAACTAATTTGGGGGATAACGAGTAAGTCTTCCTTCTGGGAGCGTCCACTCCATTTAGTTCAAGAAAGGCCAGAATTGAAGACGTAAGATCTAACGTTTGGTCTTCAGTTCAACCCCATGGCTTGTCTGGGAGAGATACTGTCTTTGTACAGTGCAAGTTTGGCTAATCCAAACTGGCCGCCGCTACCCGACTGCTATTGTCAAAAGACCGATGTCTTGTGCAGTCCTGTAGTACTCTGCCCAGAATAAGAGGTCGCTTAGGTTAAATGCAACCTGGCCTGATCTCTTAAGGACCGATCCAAGCCAAAAGTAAACAACCCAGAATTCTGTCTGAACCTCAGACGAATTATGGTGACTTGTTTAAGAAAGAAGTTAACCGAGAGACGGAGCGCCGTTCTCTGGACCATGGAGATGGTTGGAGAAGGGACTCCTGTCGCTTCGGGACAACGCGACACACTGAAAAGTAGAAAAGTCACCGTGACTAAGCTTTTCATATTAACACGACCCACTGCGGTAATTACACCGAACTGAATTTCGGAAGTAAGACTGCGTGATCAAAAATGGCGCGAACCTTTCACGATAAAAGTGACAAAAGAAAAAAGGGCGTTGGTCAACATGAGCTTTGCATTAACGGTCACGATTCAGAGACAGTTGAGCACGCAGCGTTTATGTAGCTTTTGAATGTATTAAAATATTTTAATGTAATGGCAGTTAGTCAGGGTTTGAAGTTTACATGAATGTATTGCTGTCGTCAATGACAGCCTGAGAGTCGAAGTATTGGAAAAACACTTTACTCGGTGAGTTACGTTTATTGTATTACTTAAACCTTATAATAAATAACAATAAATAAATTATGTGTGTCTTTCATGTTAAAATACCGGGTACTAGAAGTCTTTGATAGGGAGGTCAAGCAAACTTAGATTTGTGAATACCGTCCTTGCTACGTCTATGCTCGAACTCACGTAGGAACTTCGGATGTAGCTAAATGCGGCGAAGTTTAACCCAACAAATAAACTTTTCTGTAATAGTCATATGAATTGCATTGTTAACAAAGAACGCTCTTGTCAGAACTAGCAAATTTCCTTTCGAACGTTAGCAAACGCGCTCAATTCACGTGTTGGTGCTGTAATGCATATCTACGCTCTACCACGATGGTAACACGGTTGACTGATCGCGATGACGTCATAAAATCACTGCTCAGAGGGGCCCCGCGCATAGGTCTTGCATTGGGCCCCGCATCTGCTAGGGCCGGCCCTGCGCTAGACGTGCTGTCGCAGTCGGATGTATAGGTTGCGGGATTAATGAGCAAATTGTAAAGAGATTACTCTTGTCGGCCACAAATGGCCATGACGTTTAATTGTCATGGACCACAGGGCAGGGGCGCAACCAACTCTTCATTTCGGGGGGGTAATTTTCATTCGATGATGTCATGGTGTTTATTCAACCGTGATACAAATTTTTCGCAAGTGGTCACAGATAAAGTTCTCTTCGCAACGTTTCTGAAAATGAGAACTTTTTAGTTTTAATGTTTTAATCAGGCCGTAACTGGGTTGCAGGTATGGGCGCAATTTTGTTGTAAAATGTAAGGGGACTGCCTGGTGCGAAATCAATATAGTCATCGGGGCGATTCAGAAGTACAGTTTAATAAATACAGGTCCCCAATCTTGTTTTTTAGAGGTGTTTTGAAAGCAACACTAATCACGCTTTGTCCTTACAAATGATTTACAAATTAATATACTTAAATTTGTTACTGCAAACGGTACTACATGTATATTTCAGCAACATGATCAGCATTCCAAATTTTTACTCATGTACACTGTGACCACGCAAAACGGCATCTGCTCTTTTTAGTAAAAGTCATGAACTTGGCAATAAATAATGTCAACATTCAAGATTAGCCGACAATTTAATGCTGATAACGGCAAGTTTTTGTTGACCTAAAAACTAAAAATAATTGACTTTATTGACCTAACAAAAATTAGACTGAATAAATGATATTTCGTGAGAACTTGTTCAAATTTAAATTAAATAGAACGTTGATTAAACGAAAACATACAAATTCTCAACGAAACTTGCAACACAAGTCTATGTGCTATTTATTTTAATTTTTAAACTGGGGTTTCATCCACCCAGTTTCAGAGTTCGTGTGACAAAAATTCCGGTTCAGTATTCCAGGGATAATGTGTAAGTTTTTATCAGGCATATCAAAATTATCATTTTTTCTCACCAATGCTAAAAAGAAATTTTGACTAACAAATGATAATAATATAAAATTGACTTTATTGCCCTATAAAAATAATATTGACCTAAAGGTCAAAAATTGAATTTTTATTGACCTATCAAATTAAGAATATGAAACTTACTCATTCTATCCAGAGTTCTTGCAAAAAATTACGTCATTCAAGCTTACTACCAAAAAATTGACTTTACTGAAAAAAATTGCCCTACTGATAAGCTATTAAATTGACACTTCTGCTAATCAAAGGAATAGCCTATCTGCACACGTCTAAAATAATACTTCTGCTGGACTGCATGAACAGCAAATCTGCCCGTCCTAAAACGAAATTTCCAAAACACTGCTCTTCGTCTTCGGCAAAAACTTCGGAGAGATTTTCCTGAAAATGTAACTTTCTAAGATTTATATTATAAACGTGCATCTTCAAATTTTGATCTGTCTTCTGAATACGTGACAACCAACGTTAGAGCAAAACCAGTTACATTTCTGCACTGTGATGTCTCACACGTGCAGCTGTTAAACTCTTATTGTCGGTAAAATGTTGGACAGATGCAGTCAACAATCTTTCGCGGTCCCTAGAAAATCATTTTATAGAAGCTAATATTTATAAAAATATCAGAATTAGTGATACTACACCAAACTCTGTTTCAACATCAGCTTGGCTATGTGCAACATCTAACATGAAAAAACAGTGGCGTAACTGACGTGGGGCAGGGACCAGGCGCCTCCCCTGGCAAGCTAAATGTAAAAACTGCACTCCGTTTAGCTGACATTTTATTTAGTATTCTTTTGCTTTTCAGTAGTTTTTTTGCACTTTTTGTTGTGGTTTGTTTTTTTAGCTAGTATAGACTTCCACGACTTCCGGATTCACTATCATTCCTTAACTTTTTTTCGCAGTGTTGGCTAGTGCCATCCCTACGGTAGTCAGTGGACCCCTTCAGCTAAGTTTTGCCCCCTTGGCCTGATGAAAAGCTCTTCACACAAAACGTAACAAATGTCACTTTTATTTTGAAACTTCTCCAAATACAAAACACAAAGAAAAAGGTGGGGCGCCATGGTATATCATATCCCCACCGCCTGAAAAAAGGGGGTGGACACGTCCCACGTGTCCCCCACCTAATTGCGACCATGGGTGCAGGTGGTCTCAGGGTGGCGAAGCCCACCTAAAATTTTTTCGCCTCCCTTGGAAAAATGTGTTGGACATATTCAAAAATTTGGGCCCCTCACAGACAACTCTTCTCCTCTCTGAGTCCCAAGCTGGTTACGGGCCTGGTTTAAATCAACATGCAAACCGAACGATCATAACGGAGTAAAACTTAGTAGCCTAATACAAACGCCTGGTTCCGTATTCAAGTAGTACAGTCATGGTTTTAGTGTGGCAGATGTATAAGCTACAAGTAAACCTGCCTAACTTTCCGTCTTGTTTTAGCAATTTCATCAAATCGTTTATCAAGATTTTTGAAACTTTAGTTGAGTATACTTGCTGTGAGATAATTTCTGCAGACGATATTGCGACTGGTGACGCTGCCAGAATGTCCGATACAAGAGACTGGACTGAATGTCAGGATATATTTAATCACTGATGCTCTTGTTTTAACTGTAGATACGAGACTTCGTCTGCCAACTGAAATGCTCTTAAAAGGAATGCAACTTTAACTTTATTAAGAATGGTTGGGACAGGCTCGCCACCAGATGTGGGTGGGGCCAGCCACTTTTACTATGACTACCTAAACAACACCTAAAAACTTTGAGAGTCGTTTGAAATTCGAATTTCCCTTGCAACGTTAGAGCTTGGCTGTGAAACCCCACAACAGTTAAGCAATGAACATTAAATGCTTAAATAGTAGCCTACAGCAACCCCAGGCAAACGTAAAGCTAACACAATGTGAACATACGAGAATGATGTTTCTGTCACTAGGCAGAGTCTACTGGGTGAAAACGTTGCTCCACTAGTGTGATAGCAATGCAATATTTATTGTTGACGTTTCAAGAGTGTGTGCAAACTCTCTTCCTCAGAAGATGGCAAGAAACAAAATCAAAGCGTACGCACACTGCATTTCTGAAAATTTTCAGTGTTACATGAACAAAAGGATAAAAATGCCTTAGAAATAGGCTACCAACATTTTAAACCATCTCCCAATTCAAACATATTTGTGGTTAATTACCAATCATTTACGAAATTTTCGATCAGATTGTCTGTCTCAAAATATATCTTGTAAGGAGATAAGTAAGACAAAGAAAAATTCCAGTAAGACGTTTCTTAAAAATGATTAGAATAAAAAATTTCAAGTTTATTATTTGAAAGTTTCTGCAAATGTCAAAATTGCTGTACAATATTTTGAAAATTTCGGGGGAGGCAAATGCCCCAAATGGCCCCCCTGGTTGCGCGCCTGCCACAAGGTTCCAGACGAAGAGGAAAAGAAAAACCCGACAAAAAAGAAATCCTCTTCTGGTTGCCATAACCCTTTCTTGATCCACGCACACCCATCATAAAGATAGTTTTGATTTGATTATGACCGTAATGTAAATTCCATAGAGATGGAGGATTTCATTATTTGGAGATAATCTTCGATGGAGAATTGTCTGCTTCTTTTACAGGTGTTTTTGATATTCTGCAAGAAAAACTGGACCGCGGTAGCAACGTATTCAAAAAGTAATAAGCTATATTAAATCACATGAAAATAGTATACTACAAATACACACAGTTTGTAGTAGTATACTACAAATACAAGCGAATACACACATACGAGCATTTAATTACGAACATGGAATGACAGACAGTCGTATTATATTACATATAGTAATTCGGGCTAAGAACAAAGATGTTGACTTTCGGGGTGATTCTTTGGCTACAAGCAAGTGGATATGTGGAAAGCATTACTCATGATTCTTATAACTTTCTATAATCGAGTTTCTGTATCGTTTTTTGAAGATGATTGCTGGCAATTCTTTTAGAGAGGAATCTATTTGCTGCCTGATCCTTGGGCCTTTGAATTTGATTGATATTTTTCCACATTGGGAGCAGACTGGGTGACAGAAGTATTGGCCAGAGGTAGAACTTCTAGTTTCATGGGAGTGGACAGAATTAACAGCAGCCTAAATAGACGGTTAAACGTGTTGGGCATTCTGTTGCTGTGGACGTTGTGCACAACATAAGCAATTTCTAGCTGATGTACGTCTTCCATTTTCAATAAATTTAATTGGTTGTAAAGGGGTGTTACATGGCATCGGTAAGAGCTCCAACTGATGGTCTTAATGATTTTGTTATGGATGGTGTTTAGTCTGTGTAGGCTGGTTTTTGTTGCTGAGCCCCAAGCACCAATGGCATACTGTAGATGGGAATATACAAGGCTGAAATATATCATCTTAAGTTCGTTTCTGCTCAAATACTCTCGAATTCTATAGAAAAGCTTGCTTTGAAGCTTTGAAATGTGTTCATCCCAGTTTAGTTTATCTAAGTGCATTCCAAGATATTTTGTTGAATTGACTCTATTAATTATGTTGCTACCGATTTCTACTCTAAATGGGGAGCTCTGCTTCTTGTCTGAGTTAAATATCATGTAGACAGTTTTACTATAATTAAGTGACACAAGCGTAGCTAGGGGGGTCAAAGGGACCATGGCCTCCCCAAATTTTTGTAAAACATAGTCATTTTGTGCTTTGAGAGGCGTTTTTCCAAACAAAATAGTGTTATTCGCCTAATATCAAACATTTTTGCCCCCCCAAATTTTTGGGCTGGCTACGCCACTGTTTAGTGATAGCTTGTTATGGTGCATCCAACTGTCGACTTCATTAATTTCCTGGTCAACCATCTTTTCCAAAATATCAATGTTCTTGTTTGGCAATATTAGGCATGTATCATCAGCAAATAGTGTGGTTTTAAAGTTTGATACTTTTGACAAGTCATTAACATATAGTGAAAAGAGCAGGGGAGATAAAATTGATCCTTGTGGCAAGCCACAATTGATCTGATGGGTTTGGGATCTACACTTATTTACTACTAATATTGTTCTCGCCTATGTAAATAGTTTTGAAAAAGTTGTAGTGGGAGCCCTCGAATGCCATAGTAATGTTCCAACTTCCATAGCAGCACAGAATGATGTGGCGGCCGGTAGATGGCGCCACGTGTAAATAAATGGTCATCGCTAGATGATGCCCATGAGGAACAAGTCACTGTGATAGTAGTTGCCACAAACGAAAGATCGCAATTCATTCTCCTATATAATAACAGTGCAACCTAGTAGCAGTAGAGTTAACTCAGTGAGGGATCTCTTGCTGCAGGTTGCTTTCCCCTTAGTTAATGCCCCGAATTGCCATCTTTCGCTTGTGCTTGCCTCAGTAGTTCAAGGCGATGCAGTCAACTGCAACAATGGTCAACAGTATCAAAAGCTTTTGAAAGATCAAGGAAAACTGCACAAGTTCGTATTTTCTGGTCCAGGTTTTCTGAGATACACTCAGCTATGTCATAAATTGCAAATTCTGTTGATACTTTAGCTCTGAAACCGTAGGGGAAGGTGGGGCTAAAACTCACAAGGGCAAGTTGTCACAAGCCTATATTCAGCACAGCCGGTGGAGGTAACTACTTCCTGACGCCATAACATCCGGGTGCTTTACTTCTGATTGTGCTTGGAAGATGGCAATATTGTTTCTAGCAGAAGAACCAAGAAAACAATTTGGTCTGAATCTCACCTTCCTGCAAAGACGAATTGCACAAGGTAGGTATTTTGGTGTAACATTAACATTTATTAACATTAGCGGAATGTTTTTGCTGCTGTTAATAGGGACAAATATTAGTAATAGATGGATTAACATCTTCATTAAAAATCAGAAACGAGTTGACCTGTATGTGGAATTTTGCAGCAAAAGCTGTCTTGGGGTATGTTGTCACAATGTGTTATATTTATTTTATTTCTTAAAATAGTTTTCCTTTGCAGATGCGAGACTATAAAGCAGACGAGTTCATGTCAATATATGCGACAGATTGACCAATTCAAGACGTTCGACAACATGACGCCCCTTTTATTGCTGATGATCCATCAGACATCACTTGAAGAAGTGCAACAATCAGATACCCCTCTTGCTACCTCTACCTCCATTTAAACTCTGCTTAGGGAGACACACGTGCCTTCGTCTTCAGCGTCAGTAGAGGGTCGTCGCCAGCGGGGGGCCAGTGGTGCCCGCCCCCCCCCCATTTGAAATTGGTGCCCTCCCATTTCACGTTTGGCCCACCGGTTGCTGCATACATCCAATACTGTATTTTAAAAATGTGGCCCCCCCTTCTGGTTTTTGGCCCCTCCTTCTGGTTTTTGGGCCCCCCTGCTGTTAAATCCTGGCAACGGGCCTGCGTCAGTCACACCTACCAAAATTTTAGTTCACCCAGAAACTCTACGACCATTTGGGTACTTGAAGCAAGGAAGGAGGGTACTACAAAAAAAAAGATAATCTGAGATATACACTAACACATCTGTTAAAAAAGAATGAAAGAAAGAAAGCACAGTACAAGAAAGAGGAAAAAACGGTCACTAAAAGACTGATAAAGTTTCAAAAGAAACATAAGATCCCAGAACAAGACTCATGAAGTGAAGTTGAAGTAGGCTTTGATGAAACAACGCTGTGTGATGATAGCAGCGATGAACTCTCAGATGATGAAAGTTACGTACAAACATCACTCAGTCTTGATAATATTGAAGCAGATGACCACATTCTCGTGGAATTTGAAAGTGAGTGAACCACACAGTATTACGTTGGGAGAGTTTTGGAAGTCACAGAAAAGGAGATAAGATCTACATACATGCGGAAAAAAATGTTGTGATAAATTTGGAAATGTGCAGAGTTATTTTCCTAAAAATCCTGATAATGGCCTTCACCCACTACAGGATGCTGTCTTCAAGTTTCCACTTTGTGGCCAAACAAAACGATCTGCGAAATTGATAACTTTCACTGCTGTCAGCAGTCTGCCTACAACGTGCAGTAGCTTGTAGATCCACACAGAAGAACCAAAATGACAATCCAAACTTCACAAAATGAATGGTAAATATTGGCATTTATGTGTACATAGAATGTCTTATTATTTTCATTGCAATTAAAGTTATTGAAGTACAAATGACATGTGACAATTTACCCCAAGGATTGTTACAAGTAGCCCCATCGTGGGGGCAAAACGTCTCACTTGATAGTGAACACAAAATATTGAAATTTTTGGTAAAGGACGTAATTACGGGAGTTATAATATGTCCTATCATTACTTGAAACATTGTTGGAAATTTTTGTCTGGAAGGGTTTTCAAAATTAGCAAGGAGGATGTCTAGGTGATTCAATTTGTAATTTTTGAGGCATTTAGCCCCACCCTCCCCTACCGATGTTTTGATAGCATGCGCTTGCATTCCAGATAGTGATATAATCTATCACAGAGGGGTTTTTCAAATATCTTGTTTAAAGTTCTGTGGGTAGATACCTTGGTTTATGCAATTATTAAAGAGTTTTGCTGAGAATGGAGATAAAATGCCACTGCATAATTTTAAGATTTTCACAGGAATGTCATTTTGACGAGTACCCTTTTTCTCTGTGAGTGTGTCGATGATGTGCATGATTTCTTCAGCTGATGTTTCATGTAAATAAAATGAGGACTGATAGTTCATTTCTGCAATGTGAGTCTTGTTGCTTTGGGGAGGAATAATTTGCTGGCCATGTTTTTTCCAACAGATACAAAGAAATCATTAAAGATATTTGCTGTATCTGTGGGATTTTGCTTGCATTCTCCAGATAACGGATGGGTTAAATTGGGAGGGGAGGAGGTAGCTTTGGTTCTTCCTGGCAATAGAGTATTTAATGATTTTCAATGTTTTTGCACTGTCATTTCTTGCAACTAAAAACTGGGATCGATAATATTCCTTTTTTGACAATACCAGCAAAATGTGTAAGTTGGTTTCTGTATCTTCTGTAATATGCAAGCTTGACTTTATTTTCAAAACCATTTTTTACTAGACCGGTAAATTTTGTTTTTTTCTTTGATGGATTTGTATAATGCTTGTGTTTAGGAGTTTCCTTCTGTTTCTTGATAATGGTTGCAGTAGTGTATGCTTTTGCATTGTATCACCTTGAAAAAAATCATCCGACGCCCATGCGGTGCTGGATGAAGGTAGCACGGGGCCCTATGTTAAAAATACACTTGAACAAGTGAACAACTGTTAAATCAAGTTCTGCGGACAGGGTTGTCAAATTGATCTCAAATTGGCTGGCCTTAAAAAATTGTTCGGCCTTTTTTACGCTAAAATAGGTTCTTATGAAGAAAAATATTGCTATTCCATTTTCTTCGGCAACACATTTGCAAACCTTTTGTGATAAATGCTATATCAGATGTCGGCATTCTGATATTAGTAATGCAGTGAACCTCGGTTCCGGATTCGATTTCACCGACAATTTTACCCGTTTTAGGCGAAGATCCGAATTAAGCGAAGATGGTTGTTTCTAGCCTGACGTCATCTAAATTTTGAGATATTGGTGAAAATCATCGAAATTGAACACATTTACGACCAGTCAAGACTTACGCAGAAGCAAAACGAATTTGCTGATGCATTTACAATGGTACATCATACTAGTAACTGCTACATGCAGACAGGCCCGTAACCAGGGGGGACGAAGCTCCTCCTAATATTTTTTCCCCCCTCCTGGAAAAATGTGTTGGACATAGTTTTGAAATATTAGACATGGTTTAAAAAATTTGGGCCCCTCTCAGCAAACTCTTCGCCCCACCTGGTGTCTTAAGCTGGTTACGGGCCTGCATGCAGTCAGTTATGAACAACCTTAAGTTCATAATTCTATTCTGCATGGCTAAGCCTTGCATTCTCTAGATTCAGATACCTGGCCGACTTTCAGGAAAACAATGAGTGTAATAGGTGTTTCGGCAGAATATCAAATAATATACAAGTGAAATACTGCCTTCTGGAATCTGGCCGACCGATAATTTAATAGTGTCTACAAACAAACTTTCCTCGCTAATAAAAATGACTAAGTGGCACGGACATGTCGTACATATGGTGGCCATTGTACGGATGATTGAAGATCGGGGATCAGGTAGCCAGGGGTTTCTCCCCAACATCCTTTCCCCGACCGATATTTTTCATATTTTTGAAATTTTTCATATTTTTTTGCGTTATGGCAATTTTTTCATTTTCACGTTAATTTCTACATTTTCGTTTTTAATTTCATATTTTAAATTAGCTTGTTTATTTGAGGTTTTGTCAAAGCCGGTCACTTCATGCTCTAAGCTGTCATTGAATTTCGAAGGCCGAGGCGTGCCAGGGCATGCCGCGTTTTGATCCGAGAAGCAAATATTCAAGCAACCGACCAAGATCACTTCACTTGAACATCATTCAATAACCATGTGGATGTTAGAATCAAAGCAAAACGCATCGACAACCTGCTAACTTCATCAGTCTTCTTTGCGAAACATTTGCCTTTGAACGTTTATCATGTTTTAACCAAAGCAAACAAGCAATTACTCATTATGTTTGCTTTAACGTAAAGCACGAAGCATTTTCAATTAGTCAGTTTCAACCCGCTCTGCAACAAAATTAATATAACCGTATCATTTTTGCAGAGTAGCATTTTAACAAAATTTGTCTGCCTTTTTACGTCATCGTTAACATTTCATATCTTGCGACATCTTTCAACGAAAGTAGCAACCACTGCAAAGTTATTTTCATTATTAATTTCATATTTTAAAGATAGCTTGCAACTTTTCTTTGGTCACCACATCGCTCCAACTGTGGTGAAAAGGAATGCCACGTTTTAATGTATCGCATGAAGATCGTTTCTACCCGTATCGCAGCACGTTTGACTATGAAAGCTATTTTGACAAGAGCGATTTGCCTGACTCTGGTGAGAAGTCGGTTTGAGTCGCTCGCCATGTACCTTGCTCTGTTTCTGTTTGTTCTGACGTGCCCAACTTTGAACAACCGAAATGTTTTATAAACACCAGCCCACAGCAGCTAGTTCACGACAAAATGCAATATCTCAGAACAATTGCCGATGCTGCTTTCGAGATTTTGAAAGAGAAATTCCAGTACGTTTTTGATCAACTCGAACCGGAAAGCAAGCAGTATCAGGCCGTGAAAGTACAATTCGTCTCGTACCTCCAAGAGCACATTGTTTTCGGCTTCAACTCATCTTCTTATGACATTCCACTTGTGAAAGCGCACCTGATGGAATACTTGCTGTACAAAATCAAGTTTGTTATTCTGAAGGGCAAGAGTTTCACGTGCCTGACAACCGCCAAGCTGAAATTTCTGGACATTAAAAACTACATTGCACTAGGCTTTGACTATGCAAAGTTTATCAAAGCCTACGAGATGGTGCAGCAGAATTTACTGGCCGTACGAGTGGTTCCAAAATTTCCAGCAGCTGGACGAGTTGACGTTGCCACCACACGAGGCGTTTTACAGCTCTTTGAAAAAAGAGAACATCAGCCAAGAAACCTACGCTCTTTGCCAAATTGCGTGGAAGGAGAAAAACTGGACCAGCATGCGGGATCATCTTGAACATTACAACAATCTGGACGTTGAACCGTTTTTGCAAGCTGTGGAAAAGTTATTCAATGCAAACAAGGAGCTTGGCTTGGACGCTTTCAAAAGCAGTCTGACTCTACCCGGTTGGACCCCCAGCTCATGTTTTCAGACCTACCGCCGGGTGTTTACTTCACTCGTATCAACCAGCCAAACTCCGACCTCCACCAGCTGATCAAGAAAAATGTCTGTGGCGGGTTGAGTGTCGTATTTCACCGTGAATATCAGGCTGATGTCATGTACATTCGTCATCGCGTCATGTACATTCGTCATTTGGCGAAAATGCAAAGCTGTGCAAAAAGATCCTGGGGCATGATGCAAACTCGTTAAACCTGAGAGCACTGAAGCTCGCCATGCCGACAGGACACTTTATTCGCTACCAATCGGAGAGTGACTTCAAACCGTCCATCTGTCACCGAACCGGACTGCTCGCAATGCAATGGTTGGAATGGGTGGCAGCTGACAAGCAGGTTCAAATCCAGCACACGTACAACGGTGGTGAAGTGCGAATCGGTCCTAGACAGCTGCCGGTGGATGGTTATTGCGCAGAGAGTAGGACAGTTTTTCAATTTCACGGCTGCTGGTACCACGGCCACCATTGCGCCTACAAGACCGACAAGAATAGGCATACCATACATCCCGTTTTAGCCGGGACCGTCCCGGTTTTGAGGACTTTGTCCCGGCGTCCCGATCAGTTAACCAAAATGTCCCGGTTAGGCATTCAGTCAGCCAGGATAGTCTCACACAGTGGCGTAGCAAGGCTAAGTTCCTTCCGGGGCTGGCCAATAAACTGCCGCCCTTTCCACACCTCAAATGTGCTTACAATAATTTAAAATGTATAAAGATCAACGTTAACTCCGTCAACACTTGCACGGGGCACTCGTAAGGTCCGGGAACCATTTAGATAAAATAGGTGAAATAGGCCTAAAACCGGCTCTTGTTGAGAAGCGCTGGCTTGGAACTTTCATCATGATCTGTAAACTTGATCTAGTTCAGGGGCGTGCAGAAGTCTTGTGATACCCGGGCCCCGGGGCAACTGCTTGATTGTATGCCTCCCACCAAATGCTAATATTGAGTAAGGTAAAAATACAAGCACAGCAAAACTACCTGCCTCAACCCTTGCCACATGCAAAAGCATTACGCCACAAAAGCTTCACCTCAAGTGAGAATAAAGAAGCGAAAAAATCGTCCGAGACTCGCACCACGTTACGCAACAATAGCAAGACACTTGAATGTTGTGAAAATAATTTTGCATGGCACTTTTGACGAGAAAAAAGTGAAATACGTTTCTGATGCTGGAGCTCTGCTCAAAAGAACATGGTGCATTTTGAACGGTATCGTACGTCGAAGTGTATTAACAGCTCCGAACGCTGTTTATTATGACAAATTTTCTGTATTATTTTGATCTTTTTTACAACTATTGAAAGCGAAGAATCTATTTATGATTGCATTATTGCAAACTTTGCAATAGGCTTTTCTTGAATCAGTAGGATAGGCAGTTGTTAGCACCGAGCCAAATTTCCAATTCTGAATCTTGCAAGCATACATGTCGAAGCTTTTGACAATACTGTATTGCTTTGGCTTACCAAGGAATTTTTTTACCAGACATTACTACTTACCGCCACCGGCGTAACTGAACCAGTTGGACATATATGTGTCGTGGGATAAAAACATATCCTACCAATGTAATCTTTTAACTTAACGCACTCACTAAGCACGTGACAGAAGCAAATCATAGCTTTACCAAGCCATCCAATTACTTATTATGACGACGTGCTTATCTGCTTGAAGCAGCTTCGTTGCGCCATAATAAAAATTCCAAATGATTGAAGGCAGCTGGTTGTGCCTCGTCCTGGTTTTGAGCAATTTAAAGCGTTTAGAAGAAGATAATTTATTTTATGATGAAGATTTAAGATTTTCATCTCCAAAAATTGTTGAAACATTTTTTGCAGGAATTTGTTACCAGCGAAGACTGCCAAACGGTTTTCAAAATTCTGCTAGAAAATCAGCTCACTGCTAGATAGAAAATTTTACAGCTAACAGTGAAAAAGTCCTGCTAGGTTTGGCAGCAAATCCGCTAAAATGACTACTCTACTATCTCGCTTCAAGGACGTCATTTTCCGACACCGTTACATCATACAGAAAAGCAGCACTTCTATTGAAACTGAGCAAAGCTAACTTTCCCGGGTTCTTCATTTCAACCGTCAAAATTTAATATTGATAAGCCCACCTAATGACCAGGCTGCAAGTGCAGCTTGTGGCACTTTCATAAAATAGCATGACGCATGCCAAGAAATATTTGTTGCCAATGCCAAGTTGTCAGGTTATGTAATGATGTGCCGTTGGAGTATTGCTAAGGATCGAACGATAGGAGAAAAAAGATTAAACTAGCTTTGACTATTCACCGTGATTTCATGTAGGGCCTATTGTATTAGATTTTGAGTGGAGGGGCAATATAAAACTCGAATTACCGGATCAGTGACGTTTACTAGTCTGCGGTCGAATGTCATCTCTTTATTTTGTTCAAAGGATTTTTGAGTGGGGTGAGAGAAGTGGCTTTGGATGGAGAGGAAGGTGGAGAGATTGGAGGAAAATTGCCCCCAAGTGTGTTAAAGCAGCCCTGATTTCAAAACAAACTGGATTTGACCGATACTTTTGAGTAAACATTCAATCAATTTGCTCACTTCATAGTCACATTTCCTATATTTTAGGCTAGCCTAACAGTCTAGGGTTTCTAAAAACAAAAATTGAAAAGTTAGTATTTTCAAGTGTTTATTTACTGTAAAAACAATAAAGAAGAGTTGGAACTATCAAACTACTTTCAATAATTAATTTTCAATAAACAAACTTCCGCCTCCCAGAAGGTTCCGCCCTGGGCCCGGAGCCTCCAGGGCTCCTCCCTTGCTACGCCACTTGTCCTACACTTGGTGCATCAGCTCCCATTGAGAGAATTTGCTATATCTTGAAATACAAGCGGTCTGATAACAGAAGCAGAATGTGAAAGCCCTTATCACCAGTAAAATTAATACTGACTTTTCCTCGTGTGATTTTTACGAGAGAATAAAATCGAACAAAGACTTCTTGAAGAAAGTATTTGTGTACCTCTACAGAAAAGTATGATTGGCCGAATATGTAAATTTACAAATGCTTAAATATTGCTTTGTTTCTTAGTAAAATGCATTATTTTAGTTCTTCTTGGTGCCTCAACTACAGGAATCCAAAATGACCTCATGTTCAGTAAGATATGAACCACATTTATCTGATAAGCCTCGTTCTTCTGAAGCGTCCCGGTTTTCAATCACGAAAATATGGTATGCCTGGACAAGAAGACCAATCAAATTAAAAAAGGACCTGGCAACCGAGAAGCCGCAAACTTGCAAGCAGACACACAAGAAAAATCAGCGTATCTGCGCGGCTGCGTCGAGAACCTGGTGGAGAATTACGAGTGCGAGTGGATGCACCAGAACAAGACCAGCGCCACGAAACAGAAGTTTGTCAATGGATTGAAGACTGTCAAGCCGAGGCGTGATTTGACACAGGAAAAAATCATCAGACAAGTGCAAAATGGAACACTCTTTGGCATGCTCCTGTGCGACATTGAAACACCTGAAGAGCTCAAACCGAAATTCGAAGAATTCTGCCCAGTTTTCATATACACCATGGTTTCGCGAGACGATATTTGCGAGCACATGTGTGAGTACGCCGAGTGAAACAACGTCTTCAAGAAACCTTGCCGTATGTTGATTGGGAGTTACTTTGGAAAGGAGATTTTGCTGATCACCCCTCTGGTCAAATGGTACTTGGACCACGGCCTGAAAGTGACCAGAGTTTATGAATTTAAAGAGTATTACCCGTCGAAATGCTTTGAAAAATTCGGTCTCAATGTGTCCGAGGCGCGTCGTGTCGGTGACAGCGGCCCTCAAAGGCTGTTCTGGCCGAATCACAAAAACTTCACGGGAACATCTCATATGGTAAATGTCTGACATACAAAGAGAAACACTGTTAACTACTGCAACAGATCCTAAGTGACAACATTCATCAATTTACGTATTTTCCACCAGCTCAACATCATCACAGACAACTTGTACGAAGCAAGTGCTTGAAAAAGTCTGTCAAAGAAGACATCTCACCTCGAATTTCCTTTTTTGTTTACGGCTACGCCAAGCTCCGGATGCTCGAGTTCTACTTCGACTTCCTGCTGCATTTCATCGACAGAAAAGATTTCCAGTGCGTCCAATCAGACACGGACAGTCTCTACATGGCTTTCAGCGGCAAAACAATCGCAGACTGTGTGAAACCGCACATGCGCCGCGAGTACTTTGAAAACTTGCACACTGGCTACCACTAGATGTCTGCGACCAACACAGAGCTGATTACGTCGAGACACAGTGTGCTGGCACGCCGTGGTCACCACAACAGTGCTGCATTGATCAGTTCAAGTATGATCGGCGCACGCCCATGCTGTTCAAACAAGAGTGGGCTGGCTCTGCCATCGTGGCACTCTCGAGCAAAACTTATTTCGGACTCGGTGAGAAAAACAAGCAAGTTTCCAAAGGCATCAGCATAAAACAAAACCAATTCACCCACCAGCAATACTCGGACGTTCTGAAAACGCAAAAGAGTCGTTCTGGCACCAACACAACTTTCAGGAGCACTGACAATGAAATTCGCACACTGGCACAACAGCGCTGTGGGCTGACCTATTTTTACCCGAAACGTATTGTTCTCGACGATGGCGTATCAACTGCCCCTTTGTTGCTTTGATTCGTTTGTTTTGCACGCGTTTCTGCCTTTTGCACCTGAATGTCTATTTGTCGCAATACAAAAAATATTGGTATGATTTTGGTGTGTTTTTTGGTAGGGAAAAACTTCTAAAAGTATAAAAAAATTTTCCAAGTATAAAAAAATTTCTAAAAGTATAAAAAATTTTATAGGTTTAAAGTATAAAAAAATTTATAGGTTTAAGTATAAAAAAATGTTATAGGTTTAAAGTATAAAAATTTTTATATAAATTTTTTCTATAATATAAAATTTTTCTGTAAGTATAAAAATTTTAATAAAAAACTAAGTACAAAAAATTGTATAAATTTATATTTGCTGCAACAGACGACTACTGCTAGCCCTGGGTCAGACTCTGGCTCGAGTGCTAGGTTCAGACTTACCAAGCTCGTTTTCCTGTCAAAGTTCACCTGTCGACAAACGTGATGCCATGGCGATTTATTGACAAACTCAGCGAAAATACGCAAACTGCGCAACAGCAGTTTTCAACCACATCTCGCGAAAAACGTGATACAATGGCACGCATTGGTTCACCACGACACATGTACACCAGAAAATAAACGCAATGCTGACCACACACGGTAGAAAACGGAGCTTGCAAAGTCGCGCGATTAAAATTCCACCAAACACAATTGCGATTTAGAAAGTTTTCAAATTTTTTGTACAGAGATGGCAAATCGTAGCTGTCAAAATAGTAACCACGTCCGCTCGGATCAATGTAGACTGCCACCCACCGCGAATCAGGGTTTTTACTTGTGTCCAAATTCCAGACAAGAGCCGCAGGCCAACCGAATTTTTGTGGCGATTTGTCGCGAGCGAACACACCGCGAAACACTGATTGAGTGTACGGATCACTGCGCAAAATACTATCAATCTGTCGAGTGTTCGTGTTCCCGCGGCGTAATCGAAAATAATGTTTTTTGTTGCGGTGATTTCGAGCAGATTGTCGAATTCCGCATGCACAGTCGCGTTGATGGTCGTTGTCAACGCCGCTCCGAATCACACTTCCAAACGCAGGTTTCCGTGCTTGACCAACTCCCACTAATCTGCAGCTGAGCCGAGGTCGGGAGTCAAATTGAACGCAAACAGTGTGTCCTCCACCGTAGTCGGATCGAGAGATGCTGTTTCCTTCGTCCGTGTAGTACTGGTTAGTTTCAGTGAAAAGAGACGAAGTAGCTTCGCACGAAATTTTTGTTGTCAAAGTCCGGTTGCAACGCTTTTGAAACGATCTGTTCCCCGTCCTTCACCAACGAAAGGTAGTTGATGTTGTAGTGCTTGAAATTGAAGTTTTTTTTTCTGAAAAGAGCCGTTGTACGCGTCGTTGTCCACGAAACCGACAATAATCAGTCTGTTGTGCAGCTGACCGAGAAACACGCTCTCCTTCGTCCTGCTAAAGTTACTCTTGGGAAGTGTAAACGATTTTACTTCCACACGTCGCAGGGGGTACTCTGCAGTGGACTTTTGCAAAGCTTTGATGTGGGCGAGCCGCACAGCGTCGCTTCGTCGTACTTTTCGACAGAAAACTGCAATGTCTTTCAGTTTGACTTTGTACTGCCCATCACCGACCAGGCAGAACGTGTTCTTGTCACGAATAAGGCGAAGCTTTACATCAACACCATTGATATGGTGACGTTGCTGAAAGCACATGTCCAGATGCAGTTTGCCCATCATATCCACTTCAGAACTGTTGGCAGTCAAGGCTTTGCGTTTTGTGTAGCCTGCGTTGTCAGCGCCAAGCGTGTCAAAGTGGTCGGTCGTATCTTCGAGCCATAAATGTGCCGACAGTTGAGAGTTTTTTGCAGCCGGACCGTAACTCAGCAAAGTTTCAAGGTAAGCTCTGTACGGTTAGCTGTTGTTTGAGTGGGAAACCAGCGTGTTGTTAAGGCTCAGATCGATTTGCGACACAAACCACAAGCTGTACAAAAAGTTGGAAACCGGGGTGACTTCCGAGTCTTCGTTCAGATTTTCATCGTTTTCTCTCACAATGCTGGCGCGTGCGTCGAGGAAACGATTTGACAAGTCGATTTAGTACTCTCCCTCTTCACAAATATTAAATTCGACAGGGGCACCGTCCGCCAGCACGGATTGTGGACGATGTTCCACGTAATGCCCTTGATCCAGGCTGGTTTGTGTTGACGGTAACGCGAACAAGTCCAACTCGCTTTTGACACTCTGACAAGACTTTTCGTGTACAAGCGTACCCATCGTATCAACTGAAAATATCTTTGGTTGGTTTCGGCTTCCTCTTCTTTGAAATGACGACGCCGCTTGCCCGTTTGGGTTTTTTGTTGGGTGGTGTGGGGTAAAAAGGCAGGCCTGGCGGTGGTGCTATGGCACGCTTCAGCACGTTTGAACCGGCTTGTTTCGCTCTTCGAACAGCTGCTTGTTTCACGTTTTGACCTTCCAGAACATCAGAAGCAAACTGCATTCCAGACCTCAGAGCCTCACGCCCAACTGCACGAGCATCCGACTTGAAGAGTGGCATGACAGCGCGACTTATGCTCGCCAAAACACCACCCAGACCGTTACCTTTCTGTTGTTGGGCTCCGGCGAAAAAACGGCATGCCGTTGCCAGCTTGGTTCACGTAGTAGTCTTCGCAAGCTTTGGCATTGCAGCAGTAAGACGCTTTGGGCGACATGCTTACAATTCTGACTGCTTTTGTTTGCGAAAATGCAACGACACAAGCACTTTTCCGCTGTTGAAAGGAACAACCGCTCCCTGGTTGTCTCTTAAAGTAATGTGAATGTCGTTAAAGTTTTTCTTTTGCACAGGGAAGTAATGCATTTTTTCGCATCGTTGATAAACTGTATCACCGTGTTGCCCTTCCACGGGTACGATGGAAAGTAAAGGAGCAAGTGTATCGCCGACAACGCGATGCTCCAGCAAGTCGCAGTAAATGTAGATGGCGTACAAACCTTGATGAATGTCCACAGGTAGCCGGCTGCGAACAACCCCGGGTTTATTGAAGTAACCCGTTTCAAAGCCGAGCAGTTGACTGAGTTTTTCGCTAAGCCTGATGACGACAGGCTCTGTAATGCTTAGCGTAGCTTTTCGAGTATGCTCGCTGTAAGACAGAGTGTGCGGAGGGGGTCTCTTAAGTTTTCTATCCAAAGATCGGGCGAGTTGAGAGAGTATATCCTCGGGATACTTGTAGTAACCCGTTTTTAGATTTAATTTCAAATCCGCTTCGTTTGGTACACCAACTTTCACGTAATACCCGCGACACTTGTTTCCACGCAAACCAGTGCACCTTGTTTTGAATCAATCAAAGCAACAAACTCTTTCATTTTTAGTCTGTCGCTGACGTTTAGACAGAACCGTCGCCAGAAAGTTTTCAATAGGGGGACTTTGCGTTTTGTGCTGGGTGGTTTGACATTCTAAAAATTGACAAAAACTCCCCTGATTTATAGTGTTTCATGTTTCAAGTTGTGGGGGGTTAGAGCTTTTTGGGGGGACTAAGCCCACCAAAGCTCCCTGTGGCGACGGGACTGGGTTTAGGTTTAGGACAGGTGTTATCAAAGTTTCTCCTGGCAATGTACCCCTTCAGCATTTCGATAGATGAGCTTGTATCCCTAAAATTTCTTATGACAAAAAGGCTGTGGAAAATAACAAGAATCATGAATGTATTTATCAATAAGCATATAATGATTTTAAAAATAGTATTCATTGATTTATGTATAACTATGTCGAAATGAATAATATGTAAATATATTTTTTTCCCTTCTATTGCTAACCTCAAATGTACCCCTTCAGATAGGCAAAAGCACTCCTACCAGGGGTACATGTACCCCATTTTGGGAACCCCTAGTTTAGAATTAGGTTAGGCTTTAGGTTTGGGTTCAGTATGTTACTAGCAAGTGTAGTGCAACCTAACACACACTTGTCGTGTGTTAGTGTCACGTTACAGGCGGTGGACGAATACGTTTTCAAGAGTGCTCTGGCGGACCTATCGCCATTAAGACTACGTGGTTTTATTGACCAAAGGACAATGAACAGAAAACTTAAGTGCTGTTACTTTCCTTTTGAGGTTACGGCATATTACGGGCCACGGGCCGGTTCGGGCCAGAAAATAAGTTGTGGTTTAGCATTGACGGGCCGGGCCGTTTCTTATTAACCCCGGGCTGCAAAAGTGCTGGCCCGTGCCATCTCTAATTTGAAACATTCCACAATATATATATATATATGTACAGTATATCACATGGACCTCTTACCGCTTGAAACGTTTCACTGGTTGTGTGTCCGAATAATTGCACAATTGCATGCGCGCTAAAACAAACATTTGCTCAGTGTAAAATTTTTTAGAGGGAGAACTGTCTGTGACGTTCGTAAAGCAACAAACAACAATGAACGAGTTCTCATGAGAACTTCTGTTTCATTGTTTTTACGTCATAAAGCAACGACAGCGCTTTTATTAAAATTATAACAGCATTTTGTAATGAACAAAGAGTTCCGTTACACGAAAATTCATTTAGCGAAAAGTCCAGAAACAGTGGTCCTTAACCTTTTTTGTCTCATTTACGCTTTAGCAAAGTCAAAAAATTTTTTTCACCTGCAACAATGTTTAGTGTGTCAAGTCATGATTTTTCTGGAAAGGGTCCGGGGCAACTTTTACCGGAAAAACGTCGTAAACATGCACTCAGAGCAGGGCCGTGGGAACCGCCCCCCGCACCCCCCGGCCGGGGGGGGCCCCAGCC